>Ga0335071_10007301_pt1 | contig 11368 bp, 4 predicted proteins | sample Lox_Sample_15_FD_206724 | JGI IMG/M metagenome (GOLD analysis project Ga0335071, IMG submission 206724) | Soil microbial communities from Loxahatchee National Wildlife Refuge, Florida, United States - Lox_Sample_1.5 | ecosystem: Environmental > Terrestrial > Soil > Wetlands | place: USA: Florida...
GAGGATCAGGTCGAGATTGAGTTCGCCAGCGATGGTGACGTCGAATCGGGCCATAGGAAATCAGAAGTAAGAAGTCAGAATGCAGAAGTTGAATCGATTGCAGATTTGAGATTTTAGATTGGCCCAGGGCTGTGTATGCACGCTGGAATTCTGGAATCGACGACACAAAATCTGAAATCTTCAATCTAGAATCTGCAACCCAAATCAGAGCTCTGCAATCAGCTAGACGATGGTCACCTCAATTCCCGCCTGTTTCAATGCACGCAAGTCCGACTTCGGCGCGCCACGATCGGTGATCACTTCCTGCAGAGCGGAAGTCGGAGATATCAACGAAAGACTTCGTCGTCCGAACTTGCTTGCATCGCACACGGCCACGGTCCTCTTGGCGACCTCCACCATAACGCGGTTAACTTTCGCCTCGAGCAGGTTCGGCGTGCTCAGCCCGAAGTGAATATCAAAACCGTCAACTCCAAGAAACAGGACATCGGCGCTCAACCGGCGCAGCGTTTCCTCGGCAATTGGTCCTACGAGCGAAAATGAATTCTTGCGCAACGTTCCGCCCGTCAGGATCACCTCGACCGCCGTTCCGGCGAGTTCCGCGGCAATGTTTACGGCGTTCGTGATGATTGTCAGATTCTGAAAACTTCGCAAGCTGCGCGCGATGGCGGTTGTTGTGGTGCCGGAATCCAGTATCAGCACCTGCCCTTCTTTCACCTTCCCCACGGCACATTCGGCGATTCGCAGCTTCTCTTGATGGTGCAGCTTTTCCTTTTCTCGCAGTGTCGGATCTTCGAGCGCTCCTTCACGCGAAGGCAATGCTCCGCCGTGCGTGCGGTGTACGAGCCCGTGCGCGTGCAGGATCTCCAGATCTTTCCGAATGGTGACCTGCGAAGTCTGGAATTGTTGGGCGAGTTCGGTAACGAGCACCCGTCCCTGATGGTTTAACAGATCGAGAATGGCGCGGCGGCGTTCTTCGTTGAGCACGGAGTTCGTTCCTGCAGAGGTTGCGTTTCGTAGCGCCGATCTGCAGCGCATTTCTTTTTATAGCGTTTGGTTTCGTTTGTCCAGTGGAAACGAGCCGACTCTCACTCTTGGACTCAATCCTGCCCAGTCGACGCAACCGGGTTCGGAGGGCAGGGCAGATCCATGCCGCGTCAAGCTACAACCCTCTAATATATGGGCAGTTGGGAACCATGAGCGGTGATAACCAACTCAATACCCACCTCCACGGTCCGATTGCATTGAGGGGGGCTAGTTGCCGTAATCTCAATTTGGGACGAAAGTGGTCCGGTTTCGAAGTTCGATAGCGATTTCGAAATTCGCAAACAGGGAGCTTTCATTGGACGTTTCGGCTAAAGAGCAGAAATTCATCCAGTCACAGTCGGTGGTCGCGAGGGTCGTCGCGGGCGAGACGCTGCTCGTGCCTATTCGCGGCAAGGTTGGCGACCTGGCTTCCATTTACAGCTTCAACGGCACAGGCACGCTGATCTGGAAGTTACTTGAGTTCCCGAAGACTGTGTCCGAGTTGGCGGCGTCGGTCGCCGATCAGTATGCGATTGATCGGGGCCGTGCCGAGCAGGATGTGGCCAGTTTTGTAGATGAGATGAAAGCTGTTGGTCTGGTCGAGGTCCCTGCGTCTGTGGCGATGGCGGGCGACTGAGGCCAGTGGGGCGGGAAGGACTGCAAGGCAGCGGGCGCGGGATGTGAAGACAAGATCGCGTCCGCTGCTTTCAGCGTGGAGGCGATGTGGAGCAGTTAAGCTACGGACAGTTCAGCGCAGAAATTCATCAGCGAAAAGGCAAGGACCGCATTCCGCTGAATGTCTGCATTGAAGTGACGCGCCGTTGTCCTCTGGAATGTCTCCACTGCTACAACAACCTCCCCATGGGCGATCTCGAGGCCAAGCGGCGTGAGATGACTAAGGAAGATCACTTCCGCTTGCTCGATGAACTGGTCGAGATGGGCTGTTTCTGGATCCTCTACACCGGCGGCGAAATCTTCGCCCGAAAGGACTTCCTCGAGATCTATACCTACGCGAAGAAGAAGGGATTCCTGATCACACTATTTACGAACGCCACCATCGTAAGCGAAGAGATCGCGGACTACCTAGCCGCGTGGCGTCCCTTCGCCATCGAAGTCACTCTCTACGGGCGCACGCGCGAGACCTATGAAGCGCTGACGGGGATCACCGGCTCGTATGATCGTTGCATTCGCGGAATCAATCTCCTGAAAGCACGAAATCTGCCTCTCAAACTGAAGACCGTTGCCACAAGCGTGAACAAGCATGAAGTGCTCGCAATGCGGCAGTTTGCCGAAGAGGTGTTGGGGGTGGAGTTCAAGACGGACGGGCAAGTCAATCCGCGAATTGACTGCTCGCACAGCCCACTCGCAGTCCGGCTCAAACCTGAGGAATTGGTAGCTCTCGACCTCCACTCGCAGAAGGGCAGAAATGAGTACATGCGGCTTGCCGCACATGATCTCCAGAGCCCTCCCCATTTATCGCAGGGATCGTCCATCTACTTCTGCGGCGGCGGTATGAATTCTTTTTCCATCAATGCCTACGGCGAGATGGGCATCTGCGTCATTTCTCAGCAGGAGACTTTCGACGTCCGCTCGGAAGGATTGCGTAGGGTCTGGGACGGAGAACTGTTGAAACTGCGAGCCCGTCCAAGGACCCGGCTAACGAAGTGCATCGAGTGCAGGATTCAGTCTCTTTGTGGGATGTGCCCGGCCAATGGAGAACTCGAGAACGGCGACCGGGAGCGTCCGGTTGAGTTTCTTTGTCACGTCGCACATCTCAGGGCTGCGGCCTTGGGCTTGGAAGTGCCCGCGCACGGAGAATGTGACTTCTGCACCGGCGGTGTTCGCCATGAAGAGTTGATGGAATCAGCGCGCCGGATCGCTAACAAGGAGATCGATGTAGAAAGTTGGACCGGTCCGCAGCAATTTTTCCCGATTCTGAATAATTCCGCTGTCACTGCTGGCGGATGCGGCAATTGCGGAGGCACGTAGAGCTGCACAACGCGAAGCGAGGCCGAATGAATCCTCAACCGAATCAGACTGAACAAAAACGGCCATACGAGCCTCCCCGTCTGACCACTATCAGTTTGCGCCCGGAAGAGGCCGTGCTCGGGCACTGTAAATCCTCCGGACAGAGTTTCCCAGGCTTTCCCTGCACGGCATTCGTCTGCGGTCCGAGCTTGGGATCGTAGGGAACTCAGAGGTCGACCTCATGATCGGGCTCGAACCCAGCACTGATGCGGTCGCATGCCGCCATCGCAACGCTTTCTCGGTTGGAGGCGTTTCCGTGGAGATCGTTGGTGACTCTGCTGAGGACGTCACCTTGGTCGCTCAGCTTCAGTGTTTCCGAGCCCATGCTGCTATATCGGACATCCGCATTCGAGTGCAACGCGTCCCACAACTTTCGCCCGTACCCGGTGAGAGGCTGTTTGACTCGGGCACTACCTGGCGTCTTGAGCAGGACACCGCGGGCTATCGATTCGACTTTGTAGCTCCCGTCTTTGGTTCCGCGCCGTTCAAGCGGCTCCTGATCGACCGCCTTTTCTCCTGCGCGACGCTGCAAATCTCCGCGCAGTCTTTCGTCAACTCCCACGCCACGCCCGAGCCGCTGGGTTATCCGCTCGACGAACTCCTGATCATGCATCGCCTCACCCAGGAGAAGGCTATCGAACTGCACGGCACCGGGATCGTCCGGCCAAACGGCGATGCCAATCTCTTCGTGGGACACTCGGGGGCAGGGAAGAGCACGACCACCCGGCTTTGGACGGAGGTCGAGGAGGTTGAAGTTCTCAGCGACGATCGCATCATCGTCCGGCGGGATGGCAGCATTTCCGAAAGAATTCACGGGAATGGAGCGTCACAGCATGGCATAGGGGTCCTTCGACTCCGAGATTGCTCCGCTTCGCGGAGCAATCTCTCCGCTCAGGATGACAAGAAACACGGCATGCGCATGTATGGCACCCCGTGGCATGGCGAGGCCATGTACGCCTCCCCGAATAGCGCGCCACTGACGCGCATTTTCGTCCTGGAGCACGGCCATGGAAACGTGATCACGCTTCTCACTCCCAGCCAGGCTGTCGCCGAACTGTTTGCGCGTAGTTTTGTGCCGTTTCACCGCCACGAATACGTGGAATCGGCGCTGTCATTTCTGGAAGAACTCGCGAATGCGGTCCCAATTTACCGTTACGCATTCGAGCCCGACCAGCGCGCTGTAGACAAGATTCGCCATTTCCATGATTGAAAGCACGGCCGACTCGAGGGTGTTTGCCGATTCGCAGCTCTTTGAGGAAGTCATTCGACACTTTCTCGATCAGGGCCTGAGCATCCGTTTCCAGGCCCGCGGCGCGAGCATGTCTCCTGCAATACGTGACGGAGAGGTAGTCGAAGTTACCCCCGTAATGGTTACCAAATTACGAAAGGACGATATCGTTTTAGCAAAATCTAATGCAGGCTTCCGGCTTCACCGTATCGTTATGGCCCAACCAGCCAGGGATGTCTTCATCACTTGCGGCGATTGCGGCCAGGAAAACGATGCGCCGTTGAAATCGGAACAAATTCTCGGCCTTGCTCGGAGCAAGGAAGTGCGGCTAGGACGAAATATCGTGAAAGCTAGGTTCAAAGGCGTCGGTGGGTGGATGCTGCGCAGCGCAGCACGGGCGCAGTCTGTAGCAGGGAAGATTATCGCTCGCCCAACCCCTTGGGATGCGACCAGATGCAGGGTTCTTCTCTGGCTGAATTTTCTCAGCATGATCTTGATTCTCGGCACCGCGGCAGCGCGCGCACAGGTTGCCGTGGATGCGACAACGAATGGTTCCGGAACGCTGAACGGCGGCGCCGCAACCCTTACATTTGCGCACAACACCACCAACACCGCGAATCGCCTGCTGATCGTCGGAGTTTCGATCAACATTCCGAACGGATCCTCCCCCCGAGTGCTTGGAGTGACATACAACGGCGTGGGTCTGCATTTCATTGGTGCCCACAATGACGCCGGAGGAACGCGACGCGTCGAGATGTGGTACCTGCTGGCCCCAACCAGCGGTGGCCACAGTGTCATCGTCACGGTGAACACCGCTGGCCAGCAAGACCCTGTTGTGGCGGGAGCCACCACCTTCACCGGTGTGGATCAAACGGTTCCTCTCGGATCATTTGTGTCGGCGGATGGCGCAGCGGCAGTGTGCACCGGAATTGGCAGCGGCTGCAGTTCGCTGGATGTCCCCAGCGTCGTCAATGGCATGGTGCTCGACACGCTGGCGACGGGTGGGGACCAGACGGTCGCAGCCTCAGGCCCGCAGACGGCGCAGTGGAATCAGAATACGGGTAATACTGCAACTGACGTCAGGGGCACTGGCAGCAGCCGCACCGGCGCACCCAGCGTTCCCATCTCCGAGACTTTCAGCGGCACTTCCAACTGGTCGTTGGGTGCGGTCTCAATCAATCCGTCCAGTGCCGACGTCGCGGTCTCAACCAGCGTGAGCGCCGTCGCTCTGGGACAGAACTCTACCTACAACATTACCGTCACTAACAACGGTTTGTCCGCAGCGAACAATGTTGTCCTGACCGATACGCTCGCTACTGGCCCGAGCTTGATTTCAGTGACGCCGAGCGGGGGAACGACTTGCTCAGGAACGGGTCCGATTACCTGTAACCTGCCGACTCCGTTCGCTAGCGGAGCAACGGCGACGGTCACTGTGGTGGTGAATGCTTCGACCGCAGGCTTTTACCCGAATACGGCCACGGTCACCGATTCCGGCACTCCTCCGGATCCAAACACCGGAAATAACACCTACGTGGCCGTTGCGCCCGTAGTCAGCGTGGTCTGTGCTACGAACACGCCTCCCAACGGCGGAACTCTGACCGGCGTGCAGAATACCTATTTCCCGGGCACGGCCAGCGTGTCTGCCGGGGCTACCTCGATTCCGATCGGGACTGCAAATGGCAGCGGAACAATTCAGGCCGGTAGTGAGCTGCTCATCATTCAGATGCAGGATGCGAGCATTAACACCTCCAACACGGTCGCCTACGGCAATGGCTATACCGGAGCGGGATTTACCGCGATCAACAACGCCGGGAATTACGAATTTGCCACGGCCACTGGACCGGTGAGCGGCGGCTCCGTGCCCATCTTCGGCGCGGGCCCGGGCGGCGGCCTGGTCTTCGCCTACACGAACGCGGCTGCCTCCGCGACCAAAGGTCAAAGTACATATCAGGTTGTTCTGGTTCCGCAGTACACGACCGCCACCCTCAGCAGCAGCGTGACTGCTGCCCCATGGAATGGAACTACGGGCGGAATTCTTGCACTTGACATCGGCTCAACGCTGAACCTCGGCGGCGCAACTGTGTCAGTCGATGGTATGGGCTTCCGCGGTGGCGCCGGCATGCAGTTGGTAGGCGGATTCGGCGGGACCAACACCGATTATCAATATAAGTCGCCGACTACATACACAGGCGCGACCGGCGGAGCCACCGGGGTCGACGCAGCAAAGGGAGAAGGCGTCGCCGGTACTCCAGAGTGGGTCGAGTCCGGCGGCACCTTCCTGCAAACTACGACCGGATATCCCAGCGGTACTGCAGGAACGGACGGCAGTATGGCTCGCGGCGCTCCTGGCAACGCCGGCGCGGGCGGGACCGATTCCAATTCAGCCGCGAACGATCAAAATGCTGGTGGTGGCGGCGGCGGAAACGGCGGTTCGGGTGGTTTCGGCGGCGATTCCTGGAACACCAATCTAAGCTCCGGTGGCGAAGGTGGCGCGGTGTTCCCCTCCACGATTGACCGCATCGCCCTGGGCGGCGGAGGTGGTGCCGGAACCCGAAACAATTCTGATACTGACAATCAGGCCAGCAGTGGATCCGCAGGCGGTGGCATCATCTTTATTCGCGCCTACAATTTCTCTGGAACCGCGACTCTCACCGCGAACGGCCTTAATTCGTACAACGGCACCAAGAACGATGCTGGCGGCGGTGGCGGCGCGGGCGGAACCATCATTATGCTCGCTGCCAATGGCGGCGAGGCCGGTCTCACGCTGCAGGCGAATGGTGGCCGCGGCGGCGATGCGTGGGATGCGCAAGCCTTCGCTCTGAACCAGCGTCACGGCCCCGGCGGCGGTGGCGGCGGTGGTGTGATATACCTCTCCGGCAATCCCGCCAGCATTAGCGTGAGCGGCGGCGCGAATGGAACTACCCTGAATCCGGGCGTTGCCTATGGAGCAACGCCGGGTTCCTCCGGAACCACTTCAACGACCGCAACCGTTTCGCAAGTAACCGGCCTGCAGTCCACCGCAGTCTGCACTCGTGTCGGAGACCTGACCATCAGCAAGAGCCACGGCGGCGTGAACTTCACGCGCGGCGCCGCTGCCAGCTACACGCTGACTGTTTCGAACGTAAGCCCTCTCGGCGCAGCCAGTGGCCTGGTGACGGTGAATGACACGTTGCCCTCAGGCATTACCCCGACGGGTGCCGCCGGGACGGGATGGTCCTGCTCAGTCTCCGGTCAAACAGTCAGTTGTATTCGATCGGACTCTCTGGCGGCGGGCGTCAGCTATCCTTCGATAACTCTCAACGCCACCGTTTCGCAGTCGGCGCCGGCCACGCTCACGAATACTGCGACGGTGAGCGGCGGTGGCGATGTCACACCTCTCAACAACAGTGCGACGGACATCGCGAATGTCGTTTCCAGCGCCGACCTTAGTGTTACGGACGCAGCCTCGCCCAACCCGGTCGCAATCGGCGGCAACATCACCTACACGATCGTCGCCACGAACAACGGCCCGAGCGCCGCGGACAATGCAACTCTGGTTCTGCCGGCCCCCAACAACACGGGATACGTGTCCTTGGCCGCTCCCGCTGGATGGAGCTGTCTCACGGCTGGCACCGGCGGAGGCAGCAGTTTCGTATGCACGAACGCGAACTTCCCCGGATCGAGCACGGCCACATTCACGTACGTCGTCAAGGTTTCAACCAACACCACGAATGGGACGGTCATCACCGGCAGTGCGACCGTGAGTTCTTCGGTGGTCGACCCTATCCTCTCCAACAATACCGCCACGGTCAGCACGATCGTGGGGACGTCGGGGCCGAATTTGTTCGTTACGAACGTGGCGGCGCCGAATCCGGTGCAGGCTGGCAATCCAATCACCTACACGCAGATCGTCACCAACACGGGATCATCTGCCATTACAAACGGCACTTTCAGTGAGGCCACTCCTGCCAATACGACGTTCGTCTCCATTGCTCAACCGGCAGGTTGGAGCTGCACTGGATTCCCGGCCACCCCTTGCACGGCCGCAACGGTGGCCGCAGGTGCCTCGGGCATCTTTACTCTGGTCTATACGATCAACGGAGGTACTGCGGCCGGCACCGTCATCACAGATACGGCGACGGTGAACGCTACCAACCAGTCATTCGGAGCCAGTTCCGCCACGGCAACCGACGTGGTCGCATTAGCAACCCAAGCGGACGTCAGGCTAAACACTGCAGCCACGCCGAGCGCCGTATACGCAGGAAATAACATTACCTATACGCAGGCGGTAACGAATAGTGGTCCGGCCGCAGCTGCCGGTGTTGTTTTCACGCAGGCCACACCAACCAACACCACATTCCAGTCCGTTCTGGCCCCCGCGGGATGGACCTGCACCACGCCTGCCGTCGGCGGCACCGGAACAATCACCTGCAATGACACCGCAAATCTGAACGCCGCAACCTCAGCCGATATCGTCGTTGTGCTCAACGTGCCGTCCACTGTGGCGAGCGGAACAATCACCGCCTCTTCCTCCGTAACCGCCAGCACCTCGGATCCGAATTCGGCCAATAACAGCACCACCGTCCTCACACCGGTTACCGTGTCCTGCGACCTATCAGTCACGAACAGCGGGAGTCCGAATCCAGTTGGTGCCGGGGCGAACATCACTTATATCCAGGTCGTAAAGAACCTCGGCCCGAGCAACTGCAGTACAGCGACGCTGAGGGAACCCAATCCGAATAATTCCGGTTTTGTCTCGGTCGGAGTGGTCAACTCTGGCGGGGGGACATGGACGTGCCTGGGAACGGGACCGGTGTCTTGCAGCAGCGCAAGCGTCGCTCCTGGCGCAACCGGGACCGTCACAGCTGTGTACAGAGTTAATGGCGGAACAACTGCTGGGACGCTGATCAACGACACAGTGACAGTCACGACCACCACCCATGACACTTCTCTGTCAAACAACACTGCCACGGTGACCATTCCGGTCTCTGGTGGTGGCCTCGCCGACTTGAGCGTCACGAACAGCGCGAGCCCTAATCCGGTTACGGCCGGCAGCAACATCACCTACACGCAGAGCGTTATGAATGCGGGTCAGGCAACAGCGAACAGACCAGTTTTCACGGAAACACTTCCGGCGGGTACCACTGCGGTATCGCTGACAGGCCCTGCCACTGGATGGACCTGTGTGCTCGCGAGTCTCACGTGTACCGCCACAGCCAACATGGGAGTCGGCACCGCCAACTTCACCTTTGTGGTCAAGGTCGGAGCCACAGTTGCCAATGGAACAGTTCTCTCGCAGACCGACTCGGTATCGTCTACCACCGGCGATCCGAATCCCGCCAATAACAACGCCACGGTGAATGTCGGCGTCGCCGACACCGCCGATTTGTCCGTCACCAATACGCCGAATCCTGTTCCGGTCCAGGCGGCTACTACGATCACGTATACGCAGGCGGTGACTAACAGCGGCCCCAGCGCCGCCACCACTGCAAGCCTCACCGAGACGCTGCCTGCGAACACCACCGCACAGACATTAACCGCAACTGGGGGCTGGACCTGCAATGTCGGTACACTGACCTGCACGAATCCGAGCTTTGGGACAGGATCGGCGACGATTACCTACACGGTGCTTGTCATTGCTGGTACGCCGGCGGGGACCGCGATCAACGAAACCGTCAGTATCAGCTCTGCGATAACAGACCCGAACACGTCCAACAACAGCGCGACAGCAGCGGATGTTGTGGCAACAACTACGCTGGCCGACCTCGTCGTAACGAATTCTCCATCACCCAGTTCGGTAGCTGCCGGAAGCAATGTCACCTACACGCAGACGGTCACGAATAACGGGTTCGCAACCGCGACGGGAGCAACATTCTCCCAGACCACGCCGCCCAATACAAACTTCCAGTCCATCACTCCTCCCGCCGGATGGACTTGCGGAACCACCCCGTCGGTCGGCGGCACGGGCACGATCACTTGCACAGCAACAGGAACACTGGCCGTAAATAGTGTTGGAACGTTCACGCTGGTCCTGCAGGTGAACTCCGGGACGACTTCAGGCACGAGTATCACCGATACTGCCACTGCGACCGCAACGAATATTGTTCCCAACCTGACGACCAATACCGCAAGCGCCACAGTTATCGTTGCCAACGCGAACAGCGCCGACGTGGCGATCGTCAAGACAGCGACTCCAAATCCGGTCACCCAGGGAACTCCGCTCACTTACACGCTGACCGTAACGAACAACGGTCCGGCGTCGGCGACCAACGTTACAGTTACTGACACCTTGCCCTCGAGCGAAACGTATCTTTCGTCTACCACCGGCACAGGTTCCTGCTCGGAAGCTGGCGGCACGGTGACGTGTTTGCTCGGCACAATGGCTAATCCTGCAACGGTATCGATTTCTATTCTTGCCATTCCCGGACAGCCGGGCGTTGTTTCTAACACTGCGACCGTTACGGCCGATCAGACCGATCCGAATCCAGCCAACAACACGTCGACCCAGAATGAAACGGTGATTTCGCCGACGCGAATCACCCTGCAATCGTTCTCCGCTCACTATGGCACGGACAAGAACGGTGCCAACCGTGTTGTGCTGACTTGGAGAACCGGAGGCGAGTCCCACAATCTCGGATTCAACGTTTATCGCGAGCAAAACGGAAACCGCGTGCGCATGAATCCATCGATTGTTGCCGGTTCGGCCCTGATGATGAGGGGCAACTTGCCTCGGCATGCGGCAAGGAGTTACGCCTGGATCGATCCTTCCGCACCAACTCCCGGAGCCACCTACTGGCTCGAAGACATCGATGTGAACGGCAGCCACTCCATGCACGGCCCCGTAATCGCGTCCGGACGACAAGCCAGCGCGGAAGCCGCGCCCTCTGAAACTCGAATGCTGAGTCAGCTGAATCAGGCTCTGCCAGCGGTGCCGGGCAGCCACGATAGTCATTTCACCGAAATGTGCGCCTCAGATTCCCGGGCTCGTTGGCAATTTGAGAAGCAGTTCGAGATTACGGCGCATCCCGCCGTCAAGATCGACGTTCGCCATGAGGGCTGGTACAGCATCGGGCAGCCCGCACTGGTGAAAGCCGGACTTGACCCCAACGT
>Ga0335071_10007303_pt1 | contig 11367 bp, 8 predicted proteins | sample Lox_Sample_15_FD_206724 | JGI IMG/M metagenome (GOLD analysis project Ga0335071, IMG submission 206724) | Soil microbial communities from Loxahatchee National Wildlife Refuge, Florida, United States - Lox_Sample_1.5 | ecosystem: Environmental > Terrestrial > Soil > Wetlands | place: USA: Florida...
GCAGTCCTTCGGTCTGGTTTATTAAATGATAGGGGAATTACGATACGGTCGGCATTCGAAGTGCGGGGTCAAAAGTATACATGCTTTTAACAATCGCGCAAGCTGCATCCTGCCATGGATACTTGAACCTTCCCAAGCTTCTCACTATACTGCGGGCAGGGCAGTACTTTTTCAATCAAATAGTGAAAAACCGCAGAGCTTTCAACGTCCTGCGGATCGCCCGGGAGAGGTAGAGACCGACATGGCCATCGATATCCACACGATGCGTAACATCGGCATCAGCGCCCACATCGATTCGGGCAAGACGACGCTGTCAGAGCGCATCCTTTTTTATTGCCAGAAAATCCATGCCATCCACGAAGTCAAGGGCAAGGACGGCGCCGGCGCGACCATGGACTCCATGGACCTCGAGCGCGAGCGCGGTATCACGATCCAGTCGGCAGCGACCAATGTCGAGTGGAAGGACTACACGATCAACCTGATCGATACCCCCGGCCATGTCGATTTCACGATCGAGGTGGAGCGCAGCCTCCGCGTCCTGGACGGCGCCATTCTCGTCCTCTGCGCGGTGGCGGGCGTGCAGTCCCAGTCCATCACCGTGGATCGCCAGCTCAAGCGCTACCACGTGCCCCGGCTCGCCTTCATCAACAAGTGCGACCGGACCGGCGCCAACCCCTTCAAGGTCAAGGCCCAGCTCGCCGAGAAGCTCGGCTTGAATCCCGTCTTCATGACCCTCCCCATCGGGCTCGAGGACAAGCTCGAGGGCGTCATCGACCTCGTCGAGATGAAGGCCATCTACTTCGACGGAGCCAACGGCGAGGATCTGCGCTATGCCGAGATCCCGGCCCATCTCGTCGCGGACGCCGAAAAGTACCGGGAGGAGCTGATCGAGTCGGCCTCCATGTACGACGACGAGCTCATGGAGGCCGCCCTCGAGGGCAGGGCCACCAACGAGCAGATCATGGCCGCCGTCCGCGCGGGCTGCGTCGCCGAGCAGCTCGTGCCGGTATTCGTCGGCTCGGCCTACAAGAACAAGGGTGTCCAGATCCTCCTCGACGGCGTCACGCGCTACCTGCCCGACCCCACCGAGGTCCGCAACGTCGCCCTCGACCTGGACAACAACGAGACCGAGGTCACGCTCAAGGCGGACCCGACGGAAAAGACGGTAGCCCTCGGCTTCAAGCTCGAGGATGGACAGTACGGCCAGCTCACCTACGTGCGCATCTACCAGGGCGAGATCAAGAAGGGTACCGAACTCTACAATACGCGCTCGCGCAAGAAGTTCAAGGTCGGTCGCCTCGTGCGCATGCACGCCAACACGATGGAGGACATCAACGAGGGCTACAATGGCGACATCGTGGCGCTCTTCGGCATCGAGTGCGCATCGGGCGACACCTTCTGCGATCCCTCGCTCAACTACGCGATGACCTCCATGTTCGTGCCGGAGCCGGTCATCTCGCTCTCCATCGAGCCCAAGGACAAGAAATCCTCCGACCAGCTGGCCAAGGCCCTCAATCGCTTCACGAAGGAAGATCCGACCTTCCAGACCTTCGTCGACCCCGAATCCAACCAGACCATCATCAAGGGCATGGGAGAGCTTCACCTGGAGGTCTACATCGAGCGCATGCGGCGCGAGTACAAGTGCGAGGTCGAGACCGGCATGCCCCAGGTAGCCTACCGCGAGGCCATCACCCAGCGCGCGGACTTCAGCTACACGCACAAGAAGCAGACCGGCGGCTCGGGCCAGTACGGCAAGATCGCCGGCTACATCGAGCCCTGCGACACCCAGAACTACGAGTTCGTCGACATGATCAAGGGCGGGGCCATCCCCAAGGAATTCATCCCGAGCTGCGACAAGGGTTTCAAGGAGGCGGTCAAGAAGGGCTCGCTGCTCGGCTTCCCGATCGTCAACACCCGCGTCACGATCAACGACGGCCAGTCCCACCCCGTCGACTCCTCGGACATCGCCTTCCAGCTCGCCGCCATAGGCGCCTTCCGCGAAGTCTACGAGAAGGCGAAGCCGGTGATCCTCGAGCCGATCATGAAGGTCGAGATCGAGGGCCCGACCGAGTTCCAGGGCAACTTTTTCGCGTCGGTCAACCAGCGACGCGGGATCATCGCAGCCTCCTCCGAGGACGGCCAGTTCTGCAAGGTCGAGGCCGAGGTCCCGCTCTCCGAGATGTTCGGCTTCTCCACGGTGATCCGCTCCCTCTCGCAGGGCAAGGCCGAGTTCACGATGGAGTTCCTCAAGTACGGCCGCGTGCCGACCAACGTCTCCGAACAGCTGCGCAAGGAATACCTCGAGAAGCGCCGGGCGGAACAGGGACGCTGAGGCGCGAGGGCCGGGCGGGGGCGCGGAGACGGAGAGCTGTGCCGGGCGATGTGAGTGCCGGCACGGCTCGGCCATTCCGGTGCTCTGCAGGCTCGGCGCTTCGCGACCATCGCGCCCTGCGGCGCTCCGTCCCTGCGCCTCTGCAATTCGATTGTGCGGAGTTCTTCGCCAAGAACGGTTTTGCCCGGATGGGCGAATTGGCGTATAATGACCCTAATGAGGAGTGCATATGCTTAAAGAGGAGCTCATCGCAAAGAGCCCGGTGCGCCTCCTGGAGAAATCCATCGAAGGAGGCCTCAAATCCGGGAATATCGGCGTCATCGCGAGCCGCAAGGGCATCGGCAAGACCAGCGTGCTGGTGCAGCTTGCGCTCGACAAGCTGCTCCAAGGCGAGAAGGTCATACATGTTTCCTTCACCGCCCACACGAGCTATGTCATTTCATGGTATGAGAACATCTTCGGCGAGCTGGCCAAGCGGCGGAATCTCGAGCGGCTCGGCGAGGTGAAGGATGATCTCGTCAAGAACCGCGTCATCATGAACTTCGCCCAGGAGGGCGTGTCCATCGACCAGATTCTCCGCTCGCTCAAGGCCATGATCGTGGATGGAGGGTTCAAGGCCTCGACCCTCATCATAGACGGTTTCGACTTCACCCGCGCCACGAAGGACCAGATCGACAAGGTCAAGCGTTTTGCCGCCGAGATGAGCCTGGAAGTCTGGTATTCCTGCACGCTGATCGGCGAAGAACCCCTGGTGGACAAGAACAACATCCCCGTCATCCTGCGCGAGTACATGGGCTCGGTTTCCGTGCTCATCCTTCTGGAACCCAAGGCGGAGTACATCCATTTCACCGTGGTCAAGGATCATGAGCGGCTCAATCCCCAGGACCTCAAGCTCAAGCTGGATGCCAAGACCCTGCTCATAGCCGAAACCTGAGCGGCCCCGTCGGCGGCAACAACGCGAGGAGGGCCACCATGAGCCTCTACGATCTGTCCCCGTCCGAACTGAGCGTGTACAGGCCCGCGCGGCAGGAAGAAGGCGATTTCGACGACTTCTGGAAGCGCAGCCTGGCCGAGAGCCGGTCCTACCCCCTCGATCCCCGCTTCACGCAGACGCAATCCGGTCTCGCCAATGTCGAGGTCTACGACCTGGACTTCGCGGGCTGGCGCGGCCAGCGCGTGAAGGGCTGGCTCATCCTCCCGCGCGCCCGCGGCAACTCGCCTCTTCCCTGCATGGTGCAGTACATCGGCTACGGCGGCGGGCGCGGTTTCCCCTGGGATTGGCTCGTCTGGAGCGGCGCAGGCTACGCGAACCTCGTCATGGACACGCGCGGCCAGGGCTCGTCCTGGTCGCCCGGCGACACCCCGGACGACGCCCCCTCGGGTCCTTCCCATCCGGGCTTCATGACCCGCGGCATCGAGTCCCCGGCCGGCTACTACTACCTCCGCCTCATCACCGATGCGGTGCGCGCCGTGGACGCCGCGGCCGCCCACCCGGCGATCGACGCCGAGCGGATCGCCGTGACGGGGGCAAGCCAGGGCGGGGGACTGACCATCGCCGCTGCCGCGCTCTCGGACAGGCTGCGCTTCCTCATGCCGGACGTGCCCTTCCTCTGCCATTACCGCCGGGCGACCGAGATCAGCGACAAGGAACCCTACACGGAAATCTCCAGCTACCTGAAGATCCACCGGGACGCCGAGGAGGGCGTGTTCCGGACCCTGTCCTACTTCGATGGCCTCAACTTCGCCGCTCGCTGCAGCCTCCCCGCCCTCTATTCGGTGGGTCACATGGACGAAATCTGCCCGCCCTCGACAGTCTATGCCGCCTACAACTGGCACGCGGGGCCGAAGGAGCTGCGCGTCTACCCCTACAACGGTCACGAGGGCGGCGGCAGTTTTCAGGTCCGCGAGCAGCTCGCCTTTGCCCGGCGGCAGTTCGGGGACTGAACCCCCCGGAGATCTCGGCCGACCCCGCGCTACGCGACGGCTCACCCGCCCCGCTAGTTCAGGCAATACAGAATGGCCCGGTCCGGGACAGCCACGCGGCTTGCGGGCAGCTCAGTCTCCTCCGCAGCCAATCTCCTGACAATGTCGGCCTTGTCCCTGCCGCGCACGAGAAAGCGCAACTTCTGCGCCCCCGCCAGCAGGGGATAGGTAAAGCTCATCCGTACCCGGGGCTCGCCCGGGGCCAGCGACGCGCCACAGAGCCGCCCGAGCTCCGCAAGAATGGGCTGCCCGGGGAAGAGACTCGCCGTATGCCCGTCCGGACCGAGCCCGAGGAGGGCGAGGCTGAACCGGGGCTCGGGACCGAGCTCCGCTCGCAGGAGGGCCTCCTGCTTGAGGCAGAGCTCGCCGGCCGCGGCCAGATCCGCCGCCAGACCCTCGGGAGCGTCATCAAGCCTCCGGGTGAGCGGCGGGAAGGGCCACTCGTGGATGCGCGGCGGAGGGTCCCATATCGAGGCGGCGAAGGCGGCGGCGACCATGCGGCCATTGCGCGCGGGGTTGTCGGCCCCGACGAAGCGCTCGTCCCCGAGCCAGAGGGTCAGCTCGAGGCCGGATAGGGGGTGGGCGGCGAGCGCCCGGTAGATGGGAGCGGGCGTCGCGCCCCCGGCGAGCACGATGTCCATGCGCGTCTCCCCCCGCTCGAGACGGGAAGCATGCGTGGCCGCGACCTCTGCTTCAACGAAGGCGACCCATGAAGCTTCGCTGTCGAATTCGATCACGTTCATGCTCTGAATATAGGGTGCCGGCAAGCCCGAGTCGATGTCTCCGGACCCTTCCCGCGTGCCCGCCGTCCGACGGATTTGAATTGCGGGCAATGAGGCGCTATCCTTGCGTGTGGAAGACATCATCTTTCAAAAATGCGTGCGGCCCGCCCAGGCGGAACCAATCGAGGAACCATGAAGCAGTCTTCTCGAGCGGCCTCATGATCGAAGACCCATTCGGCGTGCTCGACGCCATGCCGGTCCCCGTCGGGTCCACGGACGCGGGCCTGAAATGCAGATTCGCCAACCGCGCCTATGCCGGTCTGCTCGGCCTCTCCCAGGATCGCATGCAGGGCATGTCCATCCGCGAGCTGTGGGGCGACGCCATCGTCGACGAGGTGCTTCCCTATCTCCGTCGCGCCCTTGAGGGAGAACGGGTCACCTTCACCAAGCGTCTGCGCATGGAAGACGGCCGGGACCTTTTTGGCAAGGCCGAGCTCATTCCGGACTCCACGGGCGGCTACATCATCGTCATGCAGGACCTCGGCGCCTATGAGCGGAGCGTCCGCGATCGCGACGCGCTCATCCACGAGCTCGATCACCGGGTCAACAACATCCTCCAGATTCTGCACTCGGTGATCGCACTCGAGCTGCAGGCGGCGGAGGGCCCCTCCAGCTCGGTGCTCGAGGCCATCAAGTCCCGGGTGGACGCACTCGGCCTTTCCTACGAGATACTCCGCGAATCGGAGGTGGGCAGCCCGAGCCACGCCCATACGGTGCTCAAGCGAGTCGCCGCAGCCATCGGTCCAGGACTTTCCGCCCGGATCGAGGCGGATGAAGACCTGGTGGTGAAGCCCGGATGCCTCGACGCCTTCATTTTCATCGCTGCGGAGCTCGCGCGCTGGGTGGGCTGCGAGGGGGACGGCGTGCTTCTCGTCGCGCGCCGGGTGCCCGACGGCCTGGAACTCTATGCCGAGGGGAAGGCGGACCCCACCTCATGCGCCGGCGCGGCGGGCCTGGCCCTGGTCGATTCCTTCGCGCAGAGCTGCGGCGCCGGACCCCTGCGCGGCGGGCGCCGCCCCTCCATCATCTTTCCCGACTGAATCCGCCCTACCGCGGCACAGCCGGGCCCGAAGAGCCGGCGGTGTAGACCTCCATCGGGGCACCCTCCTCCTGCCAGGCACCGACGATCGAGTCCACGAGGCGCCAGGCCTCCTCCGTCTCGTCCGCGCGGATGAAGAGCGTCGGGTCCCCCGCGAGCGCATCGCCGATCAGGCGCTCGTAGGCTTCGGGGAAGTAGTCCTTGTTGCTCTCCCTATAGGAAATGCGAAGCTCGTGGACGGAGATGCGTTCCGCGCCCGGAACCTTGGCATTGAAGCCGAGCCACATGCCCTCGTCGGGCTGGATCCGGATGGTCAGCATGTTGGGCACGAGCCGGTCCCCGCAGAAACCCTGGAACAGGGTGGAGGGCGGTCGGCGAAAATGCACACGGATCTCGCTCACCTGCCGGTCGAGAGCCTTGCCCGTTCGCAGGTAGAAGGGGACTCCCGCGAAGCGCCAGTTGTCCACCTCGACGCGCACGGCCGCAAAGGTTTCCGTTCGGGAGTCGGGATCGATCTTGGGCTCGGCGCGGTAGCCTTTCGACGACGTTCCGTCGATGAGCGTGCCCGGCCCGTATTGCCCCCGCACCGACCGGGCGATGATCTCCTTGGGCGAGTAGTCGTGGACCGCGTGCAGCACCTTGACCTTCTCCTCCCGGATCGACTCGGGGCGGAGACTCGAGGGCGGTTCCATCGCCGTCAGGCAGAGGAGCTGCACGAGGTGATTCTGCAGCATGTCTCGGGCGGCGCCGGCATGGTCATAGTAGCCCCCCCTCGTGCCTATGCCGCCCGACTCCAGGACATCGATCTCGATGTATTCTATATGGTTGCGATTCCAGACCGGCTCGAAGATCGAATTGGCGAAGCGCAGGTACAGGAGGTTCTGGACCGTTTCCTTGCCGAGGTAGTGGTCGATCCGGAAAATGTCGCGCTCGGAAAAGCAGCCCTGCAGCGTCTTGCTGAGGGCACGGGCGCTGCCCCGGTCGTAGCCGTAGGGTTTCTCCACGACGAGGCGCCGAAAGGTGCCATCGGGGCAGGCTCCCCGATCGGCGGTGCCCAGGCCCGCCGCCGCGAGCCGCTCCGCGGTCGGCCCGAACTGATCGGGGGAGACCGCGAGGTAGAAGAGCTTGTTCGTGGGCATGTCGCGCTCCGCCAGTCTGCGCGCCAGCCGGTCGAAAGAAGCGGCGTCGTCGAGCTCGCCGCGAAAATAGGAACTCCGCCCGGCGAGGCGGCTCCAGGCACTTTCGTCCAGGGGCTTGGTGTGGGAAAAGCGCGCACAGCCCTGCTTGAGCCAGGCGAGAAACTCGTCCTGTCCGAGGTCCTTGCGCGCGAATCCGATGACGCGCGTCTCTTCGGGCAGCACGCCGGAGCGCTCCAGGTTGTACAGCGCCGGAAAGATCTTGCGCAGCGAGAGGTCTCCCGTCGCCCCGAACACGACAATCGCCGCCGGCTCGAGTCCCTGAATGTCGTCGTCCATGACACATGAGCCTTCAAGCTCTCTCTCGGTGGCCATGCTTCATTCCTTTCGGTTGAGGGTGCCGCGACGTCCAGGCGGCCCGCCGCGTCCGGGCCCACGCCGTGCATCCGTCCGCGTGGGGCGTTCGGAGCCCCGCGCGGCGGCCGGCGGCGCGGAGCCGGCAACCTGCTCGCTGCCCGCCGGATACCAGTGAAACCACTGTTCCTCCGCGCCGTTGAGGATCCTGCGGATGGATGGCGCATAACGTCCGAAGAACTCCCCGAAATCCGGTCGGTTGGTCACGAAACCGAGCCCCCAACCCGAGAAGCGGGCCGCGCTGCGGGCGAGCTCCCGATAGAGTGCCTCCGCTTCCTCCGGGGATCCGAGGCGCTCGCCGTAGGGAGGGTTGCAGAGCAGATAGCCGGCCTCGTAGCGCGGTCGTGCCGCTTCCACGGCCCCAACATCGAAGCGCAGTGCCGTGCCCAGGCCGGCATGCGTGGCGTTGGCCCGCGCCGCCGATATCGCCCTGGGGTCGATGTCGCTCCCCTCGATTCTGAAGTCCACATCTTCGCGTACGCGCCCGAGGGCCTCGTTCCGCTCGGAGGCCAGGTCCGCCTGGTCGGCGAAGGGCATGGTCTCGAAGCCGAAGCTCCGGCCGAGCCCCGGCGCGCGTTCCGTTGCGAAGAGCCCAGCCTCGATCGCGATGGTGCCCGAGCCGCAGAGGGGATCCAGCAGCGGGAAGCGGTGGTTCCAGCCGGAGAGGAGGAGAATGCCCGCGGCGAGGGTCTCCTTGAGCGGCGCCTCTCCCGGCACCCGGCGGTAGCCGCGCTTGTGGAGGGCCTCTCCGGAGCTGTCGAGGCCAAGGAGGCACTCGTCCCGATCGATGTACACGCGCAGGGAGCGCAGGGCCCCGGTCTCGGGCAGCCTGCTCAGCTTGTAGACGGTCCCCAGACGCTCGTAGATCGCCTTGTGCACGATCGCCTGCACCGAAGTCTGGGCGGCAAGACGGGAATCCTTGAGCCGGACCCGCTCGATGACCAGCCGATCCTCACGTGCAAAGTAGGCTTCCCAGGGCAGAGCGCGAACCTGATCGAACAGCTCGTCGAAGTCCAGGGCCGGGAACTTTCCGACCTGGATGAGAACGCGCTCTGCGGTGCGGAGGCAGAGGTTGGCCCGCATGAGGGACCGCGTGGGGGAGGATCCCAGGGGAAACGCGACCCTGCCGTTCGAGCGCGCCGGCTGAATGGCCGAGGCTGCATGGCCGCTCTCCGCGCTGTCGGCCGGTGCCCGACCTTCGGTCCGCGCGATGCCGAGACGGGTGAGCTCGGTGCCACATACTTTCTCAAGACCGAGGGCGCAGAGCGCCAGGGCGGAGCCAGCTTCATTCACTCTGTTAATATCGCCCGGCCGGGCTGGGCGGACAAGCCTGCTGCTCGTTTGTAGTCAATTCGTCAGAGCTTTTTTTGCCGGGTCGCCCTCCGGAAAGCCCCCGGTCTTGACATTGAGCTCTCCGCTCGGCTATCCTTTGGCCGCCTGAGTCGGGGGTGTAGCTCAGTTGGCTAGAGCGCTTGAATGGCATTCAAGAGGTCGTCGGTTCAATTCCGATCACCTCCACGACCGCAGCGGCCGCCTTTACGGGCGGCCGTTTTCATGTGCGACGCGCCGCTCGCTTCCCCGGGCGGGCCGGCTCGGCTAGAATCGTCCCGAGGCCCTCAGGGCGGCCGCAAGGACGAGTACGATGAAAAGCCTGGACGAGTGGAAGCCGACCACTTCACCCTATGAAGTTCTTTCCCACCTGAACGACAAGATTCTGACCGGCGAGCTCCTCACCTTCGAGTCGCTCCGCAGCTACGCCTCGCGCCTTCCGGACAACCAGGGGACCGCAGCGATCCTGCGCCGGGCCTTCGAGCTCCAGAAAAAGCTGCACTGGGGCTTTTTCAGGGGCATCAGCGCCGAGCAGTTCCCGCGCGTCTGGTCCGAGGTCGTCCTTCCGGACCGGAAGTACCGTTTCGCCGGCGACCTCAAGCGATTCATGTCGATACCCGACATCTACATGGCGCTGCTCGACATCCACGGCTATACCCGCTTCTGTCACCGGCACCGCGGCAACGTGTCCATGCTCGACCTGCTGGACACGATGATGCAGGAGGTCGTGCCGAGGCTCGTGGCCAAGGTCGGCGTGGTCAGTCGCCGCGCCCATGGGGACGAGATTCTCCTCCTCGGCCCTTCGGCGCAGGACATCCTCGAGGCGACCATTCTCGTCATGGACTACTTCTCGACCCGTCGGCGGGTGAGCGAGGATCTCGAGCACAGGAAACGAAACTTCGACGTGATCCTCCCGGGCTTCCAGCTCTCAGCCGGCATCGCGGGCGGCCAGAAGTATACGCCGCTCATCATCACCAAGGACGGCGATCTTTCCGGCGATATCGTCAACACGGCAGCCCGCCTCCAGTCGCGGGCGGGCAGGATTTCTCCGGACCGGAACAAGATTCTCATCACGAGCCACGTCTATCAGCGGCTCAGATCGGCGGAAGACAAGCAGCAGAGAAGCTACAAGGGGAAGATCGACTACTTCAACACGGGGACGGTCGAGTTCAAGGGCCTGAGCCTGGCCGTCTACGACATCGTCTTTCTCCCGGCCGAATCATACAGGATCGCCTATCGCGAGACCATGGAGGAACTCTATGAGTCCCTGGACCACGGCCTGTGGAAGTCGAAAGTGTTCGAGGATGCGGTCAAGCTCGTCACGAGGATCGCCATGAGCCTGCCCGAGCTCAAGGCCCGGGACCAGCGGGCCGCCACCCGTGATCTCAGCCGCAACGGCATCCTCGGCCTGGCCAAGTCCGCACTCGATCTGTTTCTCGGCGAGCGATTCGAACGCGCGATCGGCGCCTTCGGCGAGCTCGTCCAGGACCTCGCCTCGCTTCAGGGGATGGATGAGCTGGCGCTGGACTACCTGGGCGAGATCCACCGGAACTATCTCACCATACTCAGCACCTTCGTGGAGAATCTCGACCGGGAGGTCGACGAGCACCCCGATTCGATCTATGGACCCGCCGAAAAGCGGACCTTCCTGACGCTCAAAAAGCATCATGCGATGTTCGACGGGGTCCGAGAGGCCGCGCGAATGCGCGTGAAAAACCGGAAAGCGGTCTGGTATCGAGTCGCCGAATTCGCCGCACCGCAGCTCGAGATAACGATCCAGTCCAAGAAGTGAGCCGGTGCCCCCGAACGCTCCCTCGGCCTTGAAGCCGTGGACCCGGGGGGCTAGAATACTCTCGAGAGGGCTTGGCAGCCGGATCGGGAGCACTCCCGACGCAGGCCCATTCGACCGCCCTTTCGGAGATGCACTGTGCCCGACGAAATAGATCCGGAGATCGCCGCCCTCATAGGCGGATCGGTTCAGGAATATACGCCCAGCGGCCGCCCGCCCACCGGGGCCGGCCGCGGCCCGGGCGGGGCCGATCGCGGCCCCGGGCAGGCGGTCCCTCCTCCCGACTTTACCACCCTTTTCGACGACATGGGGGTGACTGCGGAGGCCAACGAGCGTCGGGAAGGGGACGTGGACCTCTCGCGCAAGTCCTTCGCTCCGATCGAGCGGATAGAGGCGGAGAAGCCGGCGACCTGGTTCAAGGATCCGACCTACTACAAGACCGCACTCAACGGCGAGGGTGACGAAGCCCAGAAGGTCCACGAGGTGCTCGGGAAGCTCTTGAAGGCCGCCGACCCCAAGGACAAGGGTGTTTACCGGCAGCAGCTCATTCCGGCCTATTGGTA
>Ga0335071_10007304_pt1 | contig 11366 bp, 14 predicted proteins | sample Lox_Sample_15_FD_206724 | JGI IMG/M metagenome (GOLD analysis project Ga0335071, IMG submission 206724) | Soil microbial communities from Loxahatchee National Wildlife Refuge, Florida, United States - Lox_Sample_1.5 | ecosystem: Environmental > Terrestrial > Soil > Wetlands | place: USA...
TGGTGGCGTCCTCTTTGACCTCCACTGCGTGCTTGAAGCTGTCGAGCGGGGCGATCGGCGGGCGATAGACGAGCGGCATGCCCTTGTCGGGTCCGGCCGCGGCGGTGTCCACGACCTCCGCCTTGATGTACTCGAACTCGCAGGCATAGACGGCGCGGCCCATGTCGGTCATGCCGAAGGTGACGGCGACGTGGTCGCCCGGCTTGACGTCGAGGTCGCTGCCGGGTTGCCGCGTCCAGGTAAGCACGTGCCAGTTCGTGTCGGCGAGATCGAACTCCCTCAGATTCGCGTCGTAATCGGTGGTGCGGTTGGTGTTGAGCTGGAAATGCACGCGCCGCGGGGCCTCGCTGATGCGCACCTTGGCTTCCATGCGGATCGCGTGCCCGGGCTTGAACAGCGCGTTCATGTCGATGTCTGCGGTGACATCGTGCTTGACGATCGCCCAATAGATGTTGCGGCGGTCGCCACGCCCGTCGACCTCCATCACGCCGCGTCCGTTGCGGTTGAACAGCTTGACCGTCGCCTGGCCCGAGCCGGTGAGCGTCATCCAGCCGTTCACGCCCGTTTTGTCGAGCGGCAGCGTCTTTTCCTTGAAGGTCTCGACGAACGCGGCGGACGCGGCGTGGGTGGCGAACGCCAGCGCGACGGCATACAGGATCGGTTTCATGGGGCTCTCCGGCGGGGCGATGTTACCGCCACCATAGCGCATTTCGGAAGGCGGATGGCGGCGTCGAAGCGTCACCCTTCGACGCGGCGGCGCCGGGGGCAGCGGTCGGGTGAAAATCCGGCCTCGATGACGCGGTGATGCACGAGATCGTGCTCGGTGATGCACAGCGCGCCGTCGAGCAGATGGTTCTCGGCCGCGTTCAGGTGCGTCGATTGCGGCAGGTCGATGATGAGCTCGCCATCCGGCTTCAGTCCCGCCAGCGCCGCTTTCAGCGCCTTTATCCGGCCGGCGTTCTCGCGCGGCGGCGGCAGCACGATCACGTCCGCGGCGCGCCATCGGCGTTTGGCGATCGCGTCGGCGTACATCTTCGTCGGCAGCAGGTAGAGGTGGTTGCCGTTGATGTCGATCTCGGCCGTCAGGATGGTGTCCTGCGGCCGGGCCAGCTTGCCGACCAGCGCGGCGGCCTCGCGGATCTGCTCGCGGAACGGCGAATAGTAGGACGCCGCCTGCAGCGGGTAGCCTGTCGCAAGATAGGTGGCCAATCCCGCCGCTCCGATCAGGAAGGTCAGCAGTGGCCCGAAGCGGGTCCGCATCATCCTCACCTTCAACAGCATCGTCGCCAGAAGCAGGTATCCTGCCGGGAAGACGACGTAGAAGTTCTTGTTCTGCATCCAGCTCGGATGCAGGAATGCCGCGGCGACGACCTCGGCGAAGACGATGAGGATCACCGCCGACAGGCTCAGCTCCATCGCATTCCGGTCGAGGCGCGGGCGGCGCATCCGCACCAAAAGAAGCGGCAGCAGGACCAGGATCAGCACCGCGAACTGCCCGAAAAAGGCGCGCAACGGGGATATCACGTCCAGCAGGCGCCAGTGCAGATTGGCCGTTTCCATCGGGTCGTAGACCTGAAGCGTCCACGCCATCCAGGCCAGCGCCGGAAGCGCGGTGAGGCCGAGCAGCGCCGACACCGCGAAGGCCCGCAGCCGCGCCTGTCCGCGGGCCGCCGCGAGCGCCAACAGCACGGTCGCCTCGGCAAACGCCAGGAACACGCCGGAATAGTGCGTGAAACACAGAAGCAGGTTGACGGCGAGGAGCCGCGCGATGCGGGAGCGGCCCGGTTCTGGCGTGCGCGCCGCCTCGGCGAACCACGCCGCCGAGACGCCTGCAAACAGGAACACCAGCGAATAGGGCCGCACTTCCTGCGCTTCATAGAGGCCGATGCTGGAAAGGCCGAACAGCATCGCCGCGATCAGCGCGGTGCGCCTGCCCAGCGCCGCGGCCGCGGCGAAGTAGAACGCCGCCACCGCGAGCGATCCCATGATCGCGCCGGACAGGCGCAAGACGAAAGGCGAGGTGCCGAACAGCTTGGCGTAGCCCCACATCAGCACGAGATAGAGCGGGGGATGCGGCTCCTGGCGGATCGCCTGGAAAAACGCGCCGTCGAGGTGAGGCATGCTGGCGTAGCGCAGCACGTTCATCTCGTCGAGCCACAGGCTCTGGGCCGTCAGCCCGGCGAACTTGGGGACCATGCAGGCGGCCGCGACCAGCGCGAAGAACAGCGTCTCGCGCATCCTCGCCCGCGTCCCGGCGGCGGGCCTGCGCCCGATGACCACGTTCACGCCCACAAGTCCGCCTCGCGCGCGCATCCGGCGCGTCCAAGCTCCATTCGTACCCGTTCGGTATTCCCGCAGCCCGCGCGTGTCGTGCGCGCGGCGCGCAAATGCTAGCAGATGGAGTCGTGCATCGCGCAGGCAAAACTGCGCTCCGTTAGGGAAGCTCCTGCGCGAAAATCCGCCCGCTACTCGGCCGCAGCCGGAACCCTCTGCCGTCCGCCGTCGATCAGCACCTTCGTCAGCCAGGCGCGCACCGGCAGGTCGTAGGCGTAGAGCAGCACCGTCGCGATGGTGATTTCGGTCGCGAACAGTCCCACGGCGACGAGGTCCCGCGTCTGGCCGGCGGGATGCGTCGACCACACCCAATGCCCGAACATGTAGATCAGCGGGTAATGGATGATGTAGAGCGGATAGGAGAGCTGGCCCGTGAAGCGGCACAGCGCCCCGAGGCGGCCGGCGATTTTCTCGACGCCCGCGCCCATCATCAGGATCACCGGGAAGACGAAGATCACGCAACTCGCTTCATAGAGGCTGGTGAATCGGCCCATCGTGGGCGTGGCGAAAACGGCGACGAGAATCAGCGAGCAGACGACATAAGGCTGCGGCACGCGCAGCTTCAGGTTCAGCCGGTAGAGCAGCAATCCGGCCAGGAACGGGTAGGCGAGGCGGACATATCCCACCCACATCGTCTTCCAGTCCCAGCCCCAGCCCAGTTGCGGGAAGTGCATGGCGGTGGCGATCAGGCCCGCCGCGGCGGCGATGCAGAGCGCGATGTGCAGCCTGCGCTTGAGGAGGTGCCCGAACAGTCCGTAGAGCAGGTTGGCGACATATTCCAGGAACAGCGTCCACGACGGCCCGTTGATCGAATGGGTCTCGCCGAAGGTGTTGGGCAGCACCGGTGTCGGCAGCAGGAACAGCGACAGGGCGTAGATCAGCGCCAGCTTGGCGGGAGAGATCGCGATGCCCACCGTCTGTGCCGTGCCCACGAACGGATCGAACAAATAGCCCAGAAGCCCCGCCGTCGCCGCGACGATCACCACCGGGTGCAACCGGATCAGGCGCCGCTGGACGAACTGCCCGAAGGTGAGCGCGATCTTGGGCGGTGCGCCCTTGGCCCGGCGCTGGTCATAGGCATATCCCACCACGAAACCGGATAGCGCGAAGAAGAAATCGACTGCCAGGTACGCGTGGTGCAGCGGATTGTGGGCCCAGTCGGGCGTGGTCATTTCGAGAATGTGGAAGATGACGACGCTGATCGCGGCGGTGCCGCGCAGGCCGTCGAGGACTTCATAATGGGCTTTCATGCCGGGGGAACTTCGAAACCGCAAGGTCGCGACCGTCGCTTGCATCGGCGGGCGGGGGCAAAGCGACCAGATGGCGCAGCGTCAGCGCCGGAATGCGATTTTCCGGGCTCGCTCGCGATAAGCCGCCGCGACTGCGTCTTCTTCAAATGCCAGTCCGCCGTGGGCGGCGAGGAGTTCGGATTCGATGTCCTTCTGCGCGATCATGCCGCCGTCGGCGAGAATATGGCGCACGTCGTGGCCGTTTTCCGCCAGCGCGCGGCCGGCCAGAAGGCAGCGGTGGCAGTCGAGCGGGTCCTTCTCCGAACACATCAGCGCCACGCGCAGCCACAACGCGTCGGTCGTCACGCGCTTCAGGCCTTCACGGAAAAGTGTTGTCCGCGCCATGCGTTCGAAGTCGGCGATACCGTCCGTGTACAGCGCCGGGTCGGCGGGCCGCCCGCCAAGCTCCCGGCCGAGGAAGGCATAGCTGATTGCCGCGCCGTGCAGCGACTTCGACAGCGCGGCCTTGTTGAACTGCGGTGCGTGACGCGAGACCGGCGCCGATCGCACGTCCGCGACCATCTCGATGCCCGCGCCGGCGAGCAATTCGAGGAAGCGCGCGAGCGAATGGTTCGAATGCCCGATGGTGAACACGGCGCTCATGCGCAGGAGGCTACAACTGTCGACCGCTTCGCGGGAGAGGGCGCGCAAGCCGCAAATGCCTGCGGGTTCGCTTCACGCTTCCGCCGGCGGGTTTGGGCTCGATCGGGTCGGGACTCTAGGGGTGCCCCACGTGGATGTTCCACAGCGTGTCGATCAACCCGAACAGCTTCAGCAGCCAAAGCACGACGGCAATCACCACGACCGCGTTCAGGATCGATTTGATCTTGGGATCCATCGGTATGAATGTGTTGATCAGCCACAACACCACACCGACCACGATCAGGATCAGGATGAGCGTAACCAGCGACATGAAGCGCGAACCTCGTCTGCCCGGCCAATGGAACGCCCGAGGCTGCCGGCCTGTTCCCGCGTTCAGATCAGGGGCGGAGCGCCGTCGCCGATGTCGAGTTCGCGCGCTTCCTCTACGAAGCGCTTCCATTGCCGCCGTTTGAGGCCGAGCTTCTCCGCCAGTTCCTGCACATGCGAGAGATCGTGGCCACCCCGGATGTTGAGCAGCGTCCCGCGCGGCCACACTTCTTCCCAGAACTGCCGGAAGAATTCAGTTATCACCGGTCCCGACAGCCTCAAGCTGTGACGGCAGGTAGGCGGAATGCCGGTCCAATAGCCGCCGAGGAAGAAATCGGCGTCGTCGAAACTGTATCCGGCCATCGCCGGCACGACGTCGGTCAGTCCCATGCAATGGGCTTTGACGAAATACGGCTTGCCGTCGTAGCGCAGGATGTTCGACAGCGTCTCTTTCAGCCGCCTCAGGCTGTAGAAGATCTCGATGCGCTGCACCTCCGCCTCGCCCGCCATGATCCGTTCGCCGATGATCCTGCGCCAGTCGGTCTGGACGTAGGCCGCCGTGGAATAGGGCGAGGAAAGCCGCATTGCGCGCATGATTTTCACGCTGCGCGCTTTCTCGGCGAGGATGGCAGGCAAATCCGAAACCGTCTCGATCAGCGTGGCATTCAGCGGATGGACCGTGTCCTCGGCGGTCGACAAAAGCACGCTGAGATCGCAGTCGAGCGCGCGCGCCAGGCGGGCGCGGTGCGGATCGCGCGGCAGGCGCTTGCCGGCTTCCCACCCGGCGATCGAACTGACGTCGACTTTCAACCTTCTGGCGAGATCGCTGCGGGAATAGCCTTTTCTCTGGCGCAAGCGGCGGATGCGTTTTCCCACCGCTGCGACGGCTTTGGAATTTTCGGTCTGGGTCATGGTCGAAATTCACGGAATTTCACGAATACGCATTCTTCCCGAAACCCGGCGCATTACCTAGCGTAATCTCATGGACTTGTCGTCGCGCACCTCGAGTAATTCCGCCAGGTTGCTTCTGCCGCGCCTGTCCCCGCCGCTCGCCCACCAGGGTCTGGAATCGCTCGTCGGGCTGATCGACGAGTGCATTGCGATTGTGACAGCCGCGCGCCTGCACGAAACCGCCGAGCTTCTGCGCGTGGCGAGACTGGATTTGGTGGCGCGCCTCAACGGCATCAGCGATGAGGAGCTTGAGCAACTGGCCTCGGCGCTGCAGATGACGGAATAAGCGGCCGGACAGTTTCCGGACGGAATTTCCGCGGCTGCGGATGATCGGGCTCGCGCAACACTTGGGATCGGCGGCGGCGCTCAGGCCACTACGCTCGCCACCACCGCCGACAGCACCCTGACCGCCTCGCGCGGATCGAGTTCGACCTGGAGGCCGCGCTGGCCGCCGTTCATAAACACGCGGGTTTGCGTCAGCGCCTCCTGCTCGAAAGCGGTGGGCACGCGCTTTTTCTGCCCGAACGGGCTGATGCCGCCGACGTGATAGCCGGTCAGCCGTTCGGCGTCGGCGGGTTTCATCATCGCCGCGGACTTGCCGCCGAACGCCGCCGCCAGCTTCTTCATCGAGACTTCGCGGTCGGACGGCACGACCACGCAGACCGGCTTGCCGTCGACGCTCGCCATCAGCGTCTTGAGCACGCGTGCGGGCTCCGCGCCCAGGGCCTCGGCCGCCTGCATGCCGATGCGTTCGGCCTGCGCGTCATAATCGTAGGTGTGCAGCGTGAAGGCGGCGCCGTGTTGCGTCAGGTATTGGGTCGCGCGAGTCACGTTGGACATGGCAGCGTTATAGCCTTTCTCATCCGCCGGCGGAGGGTCCCGTCGCGGCGGTTCCTCCATCCCGGCCCCGGTGATATCATCGTGCCGCAGCCTGCGTCTCCTGGGCTGACAAGCGTGATGATGGGGACTTCAGCATGAAAACGATCGCATTCGCCGCCGGCGCTCTGGCGGTTTGCATGACGGCGGCGCTGGCCGACCCGCCGAGCTATCCGATGCTCTGCCGGGGCGGTCCCGGCATGCGCATCATGGTCAATCACGACGTCACCGGCTCGGGCATTCCCGGCGCCACGGCGATGTTCGTCTATTTCAACAAGGCGCCGATGCCGGGCTCGATGGGGCCGCCGCCTCCGGGCAGCTGCACCTGGATGGACCGCCCGCTCAATGCGGCCGAGCCCGCGGTGTTGTGGATCAGGTCGGCCGACATCGCCTTTGCGTTCCAGGTGATGGGCAACGGCATGGTCGTGCGCGATGCCACTGGCCCGCGCCTCAATGTGGAAGGCGCCACGCTGTCGCCCGAAGCCGGGAAGTGGGAGATGATCGTGCGGGCGGTCATGACCGGCGGCACGTTCACGGTCCATGCCTACAATGCCGGCGGCCGCGTGATGTCGATCACCAGCGTGCCGTAAGCCGATCGCCTTGCCCTTTTCGGGCAGGATCATCGGGGCGAGGGGGAGGGCAAACGGCCCCCTCCCTCCGCTCGTCTTACGCTCCGTTCAGCCTGCGGATCACGCGCGCGGGGTTGCCCGCCGCCAGGCAGTCCGCGGGAACGTTCTTCACCACGACCGCACCGGCGCCGATCACGGAGCGGTCGCCGATGGTCACGCCCGGGCAGATGGTGGCGTGGCCGCCGATCCAGCAGCGCTCGCCGATGACCACGGGCTTGCAGTCCTCCCACACCATGCGTTCGGCAAGCTCGGTGGGGTGCTGGGCGGTATAGATGTGCACGCCCGGCGCGATCAGGGTGTGGGCGCCGATGGTCACCGTCCCGCCGTCGAGGATCACGCAGCCGAAATTGACGAAAACGTGCTCGGCCGCGCGGATGTAGACGCCGTAGTCGCAGTGGAAGGGCGGCTCGAGATAGAGGTCCTTGGCCGAATTGGGGCACAGCTCGTTGATGATCGCCTGCATGTTCTCCGAGTGGTATTCGGTGACGTTGAGCCGGTGCAGGATCCGCTTCACCTTCTTGCGGATGGCGATCATCTCTTCGCAATGCGCGTCATAGGGCTCGCCGGCGAGCATCTTGTCTTCTTCGGTCTTCATGTCTGATCCCGTGTGCGAAAGCGCGGCTGGAGGAAAGATGATCCGGTTTATAGCTCCGCCCCGGCCGCGAGAGAATTCCTTCGCTTTCGGCGCACGGAGGCGAGCGCAAGTGATGGCAGCTCCAGGATCTTGGCCGGCGACGCAATCGGTTGTTTCGAACGGCGCGGCGCCAGCTTCGGGTGGGACAACGGCGGCGGGCCCCTCCGGCCCGCTCCCGCGCGGGAGCGTTGAATCCGTACACGGCGCGGCGCCGCGAAGATCGTGTGGTCCGCATACGGTCGAAACCCCGGTCCGCCGCCTGCGCTGAGGACAGCTTGTTGCTGCGATCCGTGCGGACATTTCGCACCCGCCTGCGCGGTCTTTCGAATACGGGTATGCCCTAGGTATCTTTGTCGCGGGCAAAGGGAATTAACTCGATTTGAAGGTGACGGCGTACCGCAGCGAAGAAAGGAAGCCCCCGCGAGTCCCCTGCGAGCGACCCCACCCGGGTCCCCCCACCCGGCAGCTCGCCTCCCGCCGTCACCTTTCCGTTCTTTCGAACGGCGGCGCAGAACGCGCGGGCGAGGAGCAAGGCCATGCTGGACGCAACCCAGGCAAGTCGGTTCGAAGAGTGGATCCGGGCCCGCAGCTACAGGATCTGGGAGCGCGAAGGCCGCCCCGACGGCCGTGCCGAGGAACACTGGCTGCGCGCCGAGAAGGAGATTGAGGCCGAATGGCACTGTGCGCTGGACGGCGCCGGCGCGCGCTTGGTGCCGCCGCATCCGGCGATTGCGAAGCCGCCCATCCACCGGATTTCGGCGCGCTTCGAGATGGAACCGCGGCGCCGCGCCGCCTGAGCCTTGCGCGAGCGAGCCTGATGTCACTTGCATTTTCGCGCTTTGGTCATACCTTATGCAGCGTGACCGGCGCAGCGCTCGGATGTCCGCGTGCGCCCGGAACGGCTGATCTCTGAAGCCGACGCCTCGAAGCGCCCTCCTCCACTCCAGCCGTCCGGTTCGTCGGCCGCGGAAGGAGGCAGATCATGTCCAAACGGTTGCTTTCGGCGCTGGCGCTTGCCGCCGCAATTCTCGGCGGACCGGCTGCCGCCGCCGACACGAGTTCGCTTTCCGGCTTTCTCGACAGTTGCTCGTCCGACCAGCAGGGCTGCAAGACCTTCGCCCTCGATGTCGTGACCAACGCGCGCGACAACCACTACGGCTGCATGCCTCGCGCCCTCGGCCTCGATGCCGCCGCCGACCAGGAGCTGGCCTGGCTTAAGGACAAGGCGGCCGCCAACCCGAAATACCGCAAGGTGGCGCTCACCGACGTGATGTGGGACGGCATCGACGAGTTGTGGCCGTGCCACCGGCAGGCACGCTCGTCGCCATAGCGCAGCAAGTTGAGGCCGGTGCGAAGTCCGCGCCGCGCCGGCCGTCGGGGGGAGGAGACGCACGGCAGGAGTTGCCGAGGAACGAACCGATGCTGGACGCAAGATACGTGAAGCAGTTCGAAGACTGGATCAGGGCCAGGAGCTACGGAATCTGGGAACGCGAAGGCCGCATCGACGGCCATGCCGAAGAGCACTGGCTGCGCGCCGAGAAGGAGATCGAGGCCGAATGGCAGGCTGCGATGAAAGGCGAGAACATCCGCTTCGTGCCGCCGCGCCCCGCGATCACGACGCCGCCCGTTCACCGTGTTTCGGGGCGCTTCGAAGCGGAGCCTTTCCGCCACGCGGCGTGAGCGGCGCGCGCAATCGCCGCGGTTTTCCGGTGTTCCCGGCGCCGCCGGCCCACGCGGCGTTTTCCGGCTCCCTGTGATAGACTGAAGCGCAATCCGCAACGGCGGAAACCGGTTTTCCGCCGGATTGCGCGCAGTACGGGAAATCACCCGCGGTCGCGAGGGGGCGCCGTCATGAAGGGGATCGTCATCGCCGTCTTTCTTCTGGCGGCTCCGGCATTTGCCACCGACACGAGTTCGCTGTCGGCCTTTCTGAACAGCTGCCAGTACGACACCAAGGTCTGCCGCGACTTCGCGCGCACCATCGTGCTCACGGCGCGCAGCCAGAACTACGGCTGCATCCCGCCCTCGCTCAGCGCCGACGACGCGGCCCAGGCGCTGTTCCTGTGGATGCGCGGCCCGGCCAGCGCCGATCCCCGATTCCTGAAGACGAGCCTCGAAGACACGCTGTGGTCGGGCATCGACGAGCTGTGGCCCTGCGCGCCGCCGGCAAACTGAAGGCCGCCGGCGATCGCGGGACATGATACTCGATTAAGCGGCCGGTGAAGACGCCCTGCGGGCAGGCGTTCGCTTCTCAGCCCGCTCGGCGAGCCTTCCGGCGGCGGCGCAAGCCGCCGATCGCCGCGATGCCGCCGCCGAGCAGCAGCAGGCTTGCGGGCTCGGGCGCGTCCGAAACCAGGTGAACGGAGAACGTGATCGGCGTTCCCAGGTCGTTCGCCGATCCGCACGCGCTGGCCGAACAATCGACGCCCGCCAAGTCGTAATATTGGCCGCTCTGATCGTAGACGTTGTAGCGGTCGTTTCCCGCGTGGAAGGTGAATCCGTACAGATCGAGGAACGGCGGGCTGGCGAACAGTTTGTTGTCGCTGATCAGCAGGCCGCCCCCGCTGGCCGAATAGGTTCCCGCCGGAAACAGCGAGTTCATCGCCTCGCCGTTGCGGTCGCCGGTGAGCCCGACGATCTGGTAGGCGCCGCCGACCGGGGTTGCCAGCGTGATCAGATGCCCGCTCGCGGAAACCCCCGCGCCGGAATACGTGAACGCCCACTTCAGATCGGGAACCTGCGCGACGGAGAGCGTGATCGGCGTCCCCAGGTCGCTCGGCGTGCCGCACAGCGAAGCCGAACAGGCGCTGCCGGCCAGATCGTATTGCTGTCCGCCGGTGCTGTAGATGTTGTAGAGATCGGTTCCGGAGCTGAACGTGAAGCCGCCCACTCCCACGAACGGGCTCGAAGGCGACAGGCGATTGTCGCTGATCAGAAGGCCGCCGCCGCTCGCCGGATAGGTGCCGGCGGCGAGGAGGTATTCCACGGGAGCACCGTTCTGCAATCCGCTCGCGCCCTTGATGGCGTAAGTCCCGCCCGCGGGGACTTTCGAGGTGATGATGTAGCCGCTGCCGGTGAAGCCTGCTCCCGAATAGGCGTAGCTCCACAACAGCTCCGCCTTCGCGGCGCCGGTCGAGGCGCAGAGGGCGGCGGCGACAAGACTTCCCAAGACGGCGGTGCGGATGTTCGGCTTTGCCATATATGTCCCCAGCGTTGCGGAAATGGCGTTGCGGATTTGTCTGAGTGCTTCGTGAAGCAATCGCTGTGCCGGTTTCCGCGCGCAGCGGCATCAATGGGTTGGGACGCGGCTTCAGGGTAACAATGTAAAAGCCGCTTACAGGTGTCTGCCGGCGCCCGGCCGGCCCCTGGTTCGCCGATTTGCGCCTCGATGGGGGATCGCCAAATAAGGGGACACAATGCTTGATCGCAAGCGCGGGCCGGGCTTTCTCGGCGGAAGCCTCGGCGGCCTTTGCGGGCCCGCTTGTGGGCCGGAAATTCCGCGATTAATTAGCACTCGCAATCAAGAACCCGCTGGGAGGGGTCCATGAAGTTCGCGATTTCGCTCGCCGCCGCCGCCGTTCTGATGATGGGTGCGGCCTTTGCCGCCGGTGGCGCCGGTCAGAAGCTGGTCGATCTGGAGGCCGCCTGGTCGAAGGCGTTCACCGGGAAGGACACGGCGTTCATCTCGAACGTGCTGGCTTCCGACTGGTCGGGTCAGGACGATTCCGGCAAGCCGCTGGGCAA
>Ga0335071_10007305_pt1 | contig 11365 bp, 9 predicted proteins | sample Lox_Sample_15_FD_206724 | JGI IMG/M metagenome (GOLD analysis project Ga0335071, IMG submission 206724) | Soil microbial communities from Loxahatchee National Wildlife Refuge, Florida, United States - Lox_Sample_1.5 | ecosystem: Environmental > Terrestrial > Soil > Wetlands | place: USA: Florida...
GCGTGAACAAAAGCTGCGGCGCGAACCCATCACCTGCCTTACCGCGTCCGACTACCCGACTGCCCGCCTCGTCGATGAAGCGGGCATAGACATGGTGTTGGTGGGCGATTCGCTCGCGCAAACCATGCTCGGATACGAAAACACACTGTCGATTACGATGGAGGAAATGCTGCACCACGTAAAGGCAGTACGCCGCGGCGTGAAGAATGCGCTTTTGGTGGCGGACATGCCCTACGGGTCCTATCAGGTTGACCACAAGGAGGCTGTGCGGAACGCCACGCGTTTCGTGAAAGAGGGCGGAGCGGAAGTGGTGAAGATCGAAGGCGGCGAGAAGAGGGCTGACCTGGCTCGGCGGATCATCAATGCTGAGATTCCGGTCGCGGGGCATATCGGTTTGACGCCTCAGTCACTCCACGTTATGGGTGGGTATAAGGTGCAAGGCAAGGACCTCAGAGCAATTGAACAGTTACGGCGCGACGCTGAGGCGCTCGACCGGGTTGGCGTGTCCTGCTTGTTTCTCGAAGGCATCCCGCGGGAAGTAGTCAGCGCGATCACAGCTGAAGTTAACGCTCCCACTATCGGTATTGGTGCCGGTCCCGAGTGCGATGGACAGGTGCTTGTGTTTCACGACATTCTGAACCTGACTTTCGGGTCTCCCGCGAAATTCCTTCGCCGCTACGCTGACGCTGCCGCACTGGTCACGAGCGCGGTCCAGGCTTTTCGCGCGGATGTGAAATCGCATGAATATCCTTCAGATGCAGAGTGCTACCATCTGCCGAAGGAAACCATGGCCAATCTCGACTTGCTACTCGCGAACCCGCAGACCGGCTACCCATCCTGGCAGATCCTGCCCAGCCGTAAAGCAAACGGCAATGGAGACAACGGATCGCGGGAGTGAATCATTATCAACTCTGGGCCAGGAAAAAGTTGAAACACCCTGGATCGCGTTTTCCGCGAGAACAGTCTCAAAGGCCGCCTTGAAGAGTAAGTGCTTCTCCCTCTCTCGATCCAGCCCGTTCGCTGGCACCCCTTGGGTAAGCTCGAGCGCCCGCGCTCGGATCGGCCACGCCCGGGGACTCGTGCTCTACCAGTCGGGTCACAATGGCAAAGACAAAGCTCGCGGAGAGCCCGCACATCAGCATGCCGGTTACGCTTTCTATTGGCCCCATCGTCCGCCACGTCGGTTGGAGAAAAAGATCTGCCGCGCCGAGTGTGGAATAGTTGGCAGCGGAAAAATAGAAAGCCGCTTCCCAGGTGGCAAAACACTTCCAGCGATAAAACGACGCCCATAACAGAACCTGGAGCATGTGCAGGCAGACAAGTAGGCTGGTGAATCGCACCACGAGCACAACGGAGCGAAAGAGGCCGAGGTGGCCAATTCCTTGGGGAAACTGTGCTCTTATCCACTCGATGAGGACGGCCATGCCCACACTTTGCAACATAAGTGTAAGGGTTACAAGAATGGCCGTTAGATAGCCTTCGCTCGCGAAAATCATAGGCCGCTCAGTTCACAGGCTGGTGGCTGGTGAATACTTCTACGGCACCAGCGGACAGGGCAGATGATCACATTGGCATGCGATCTCGATATCCTCACGTCCGGCGATGCGGCAAAACTCTCCGCAGTACTCTTGTCCATCTGCGACCTCGCAGAGGCACGGAATGTGCGCGCATTTCCTGCTCTCTTGATCTTTCATCACAATCCTCCGTGGGTCTACTACTGCTACAGTTGAGTCGGCCGACCCCTCAGGAACTGCACTCAATGGGCTGAGCGCAGTGGAAAGCGCTTGAACAACTTGTGCACATTCCCATCCAGCCCTCCCGGTGTCCTTTTCGGCGTAGTCCCGGTTGATTTCTCTTACCTCACACGACGCTGTTAGGGGCTGATGCCGGGCAGGCGCAGTTCATGCCGTGCTATGCAGACTTCCGCTCCGGCAAAGGAATAGCAATGACCCTCCCACGCTGACCGGGTGGAATCCATCTTTCGCCCTTACTTCGAACTCTCTCGGGTATGTAGAACTCAATTACTTCTGCCACGACAGTTACCATTCCCAGCCGCATTTGCAGCGAACGTGATCGGACAAACTGCCTTTCCTAAGGACCCGCCTACACACTGCACAGCACCTGATCCACATGATGACCTCCTGCATGTGCTAGTCGTGCGCACTTCCTGACCAGACAACAGCAAGCGCATCTCCAAATCTCGGTTATCTCAAGACTTTGAAAAGAGGCCTTGTTTCCACGCTTCACCAGGCCGGGAATCCAGAAGCCGAAGTCCTTCTGAACGACGAACGTCAGAACGTGTTCAAGGATTGACACGGGCCTACGAACATTGAACCTGCCAGATGCCTTGGAGAAAAAACCGAACGCTGTCCTTCCACCTCTCACGGATCTTGGGATCTTACAATCCGCGAAACCGAAGCTCGAGAACCGTCACGCAAATAATCAGAAGCGCCGCGGCCAGAGCGATAACGAGGTTGCCAATGCCTGCTTTATCGTCGATCTCGAAATCAAGATAACGTATGGCGCACCACACCTCCTGGTCCGAGGGAGCTTTCTGATCCAGCTTTTCCTTCTGCTCATTGAACTCAGGCATTTTGTGCGCGCTCCGTCAACCTCGGCGGGCAAGCGGACTGGAGGCCAGCGATGGCAATCTTCACAGACAATCTCAGCTGACCTCCGAGTCCGCTTTGTCGAAGAGGACGAAGGGGACTGCAGAAGGAGTAGCAAGTCAATCTCCATAGAACTGTCTGGATTCCCGAATGTAGTGTCGCTTTAGAACGCAGCGGTCGTCGCGGTGAATCACTGAATCCGCTTTGGAGAGTGTCTGCAAATTGACGAAGACAGTCCGCTCGGTGTCATTTGAGTCATTCCGTAACCACACGATGTTGTCCGCTCAGCTGAGTTCGCCTGAAAAGCCTGCTACGCATAGGCACGACTGACGAATATGGAGTGGCTGAAACGCCTAACGATTGGAATCCGCCGTGCAGCAGCAGTCAGCGGACATGGAGCTTACTATGGCAGCCACAGGAACAGCACTCCAGGCGCTTGAACATCAACCTCCAAGCATTTACGCCGAACAACTCGAGCGCCTCGTGTCGCATGAACTGCCAAGGTTTTACAGGCAAGCTTATCGACAGCTGGACAACCTGCAGGATGCAGAGGACGCTGTTCAAGATGCGCTCGTTTCCGCGTACAAGAACCTGTCGCAGTTTAGAGGCACCGCACAGCTATCGACATGGTTGATGACCATTGTCATGAATGCGGCTCGGATGCAGCGCCGCCGCCGACGGCCAACTACTTTCTTTGAGCAACAGATCGCGCCAGGTGAAGACAGCGTAATGCTGCTTGAAGCCTATCAAAGTGATCGCCCTGACCCGGAGGAACTTTGCGCCCGCTCAGAATTCCGCTGTCTCCTGGGTAAAGCTATTCAGCGCCTCTCTCCTGCATCTCGTAAAGTTGTCCGATACTATGTTGACGGAAGGACCACCGCCGAGGTAGCCGCAGCACTCGGAATTCCTGAGGGTACGATTAAAGGTCAGCTCTCGCGCGCTCGCGTCAAACTGGCCAAGATGCTTCGACGAGACCTCGGTATGCGAATACCGGCAACACGTACCAAGAAGCCTCGCGTATCACAATAAACTCGGTTACTGCGAGCAGGATTTCGGTCCGACCTACAGGGATCGAGCGCTCCTCGCATACCGATCCAATAAATCCGCCACTTGGCAGCGATTCCGCCTCATCGAGCCATTCAAAGTTCCTTTTCAAGGGAGTCAGTCGAGTCTGCGATCCGGCGCGAGAGGGCGAGAAACGATTGCATTTGTGGCGTGGGCTGGGCTTGTGGTCCTGGCGAGGCCTTCAAGGCCGCCGCTTCAAGCTGAGAATACGCTGTAGCCAGACCCTCCGTTTGTGTCGATGCCTTACCGTCCATTCGATCGGCCAGTCCCTCCAACTCCATAGCCACGCGGTTGTCAAACTCCTGCTGTGCCGACTGGACTGCTTCGGGCAACTCGAACCCCGGCAGCCCAATGCGGTACTTCCACAAGACAATGCGAGTAATGAACAGCATACGCAGATTCGGTTGCCATTGCCGGATGCGATCACGCAATGCTAGATCCTGCTCGCGAGAAGGCCCAAATTCGAACAACACACCATCTGCGAGGGCTCGCACCTTGTCCAGATTGGCGTTGATTGTCTCTCGAAGAACCAGACTCCGCGCGATTGCGGCTTTCCGGTCTTGCGAAAGCGGTTCTCTTGCCAGCTGTGCCAAAAGCCGCAGATTGGAAATGAACGACCGTCTCATTCCAACCGCGGCCGGCGCGCCCCACAATTGATCAAACACGAGCCACATGATGAATAGACCGAGCAAAATACCGACCACACGATTTCGCGCGACCTCGAGCGAGATCTGCATTTTGAACTCACTTAAGTTGATCAGGTAATAGGCCAAAGCCACCTGAAAACCGAAGTATGACAGCCGCGGGCTGGACGTCATGAACCAGGAAGCCAGGGCGGTGACAGCAATAAAAAGCACTACAAAGCCGGTGATCGAATCGAGATAGGGGAGAATGAATATCTGCGAGCCCATCCCGATTACAAAGCCGCCAACCATGGCTCCGGCAATACGAAGAACCTGCTTTTGGCGAGATGCACCAATTGTCGTAAGCGCGGTCAGAAGGCATGTGGTTACGGCGGTGCTAATGCCGGGCCAGGCGATCGCGTTGTAGATGACGTAACAAAGACTCGCCGCCAGCGTGCCTTTGAGCGCGAACTGAATATGCTCAGGGTCATGGAGCGCACCCTGGGCAAGGAGCCCTCGTGGCCCTGCTTCGTCTGCCGCTACGAAGTATTCCTGGATTGATCGAGAATCCGCAAACGCCTGAGGAATAAGAGCAACTGTATGCTCCATCTCGTCGAGCAACGGAACGACATTTGCCGAGTCTCTATGACTATAGAGCCGGACCGGGCCCGGATTTCGCCGGCTCACCAGGTCCTCTCGGATGGTGGCGACAGTCGAGGCCAAGTTTCGGAATCGTTTCTGATCGCATTCTGAAAGTTTGGAACTGAACTGGGTCAAAGTTGCCGCGAGATCGACCAGCCTGCCAACCAGGGCCGCAACCCCACCCATCTCGATCGCATACTGGGCCGAATAGTCCGAGCGTCGCAAGGTGACCCGCAATAAGGACGTTCCAAGCATCTGGAGCCGGATCACTTTTTGCGCGACGCTGGAATCTAAAGTTCGATTCTCAGCGCAGCCAATCAACAAATCCTCCACCGCTGCCAGGCGCGCGGCGATGGGTGAGACAATTTCATCTCCAGGCGGAAGCCGCACAAATACCAACTCCACCAGCGCGGTAATTCCGACCCCTATCAGCGTCGCAAGGCAAAGCCAAAGCGTATCTTCCACGCTGGTTTCGGCCGGCACGTAGCGGTCCCACAGGGGCAATCCGACCGCCATCATGGTGGCGAAGATCACCGCCACCATGTAGTTCTTTGCCGCGCTGATCACATAGAAGGCGAGGAAAAAGGAGCCGATGATCCAGAGAAAATGAAGCAGGGGAGAATTGATGACAAGTCTCACGAACACCAGAAGATATGCGGACCCGATGCCGGTAAAGAGCAATATTGTCCTGGCTGATTGCAGGGTTGCTCGTGAGCTCTCGCGAGAAATCATCAGCGCATAGACTGCGCCTTGAAAAGCGAACGGGATCTGAAACGTCATGCAGACGATCATCACAAGGGTGGCAGCTAGGATCATCCGGCCAACCCGCGCGGCCCTTCCTGGATAAGGCGCGAGTTCCTCGTTCAGAAAATCCCGTAGCCACGTCCGGGGATTGGATAGTTGAGGGAGGTTTTGGGCGACGGTTGCCATCGTCAATCGCCCCGAATCGTGATTACGGCGGACTCACTGATTCGAAACAGGTCAGGGGTGGGATTTTCGATACGCACGCGAACCGGGAAGCGCGAAGCGAGATGAACCCAGTTCAATGTGCGTTGCAGATCGGGAAGGCCAGGTTGCAGCCTGCCGATTTTATCCGGGTCCGGAGTGACGCCGAATCCGATGCTATCGACCACGCCGGCAAAGCGGAGAGTCGGCATCGACATCAGATAAACATCAGCCCGCATGCCTGGAGTAATTCGCCTGAGCTGTCCTTCCCGAAAATTACCAACCGCCCACCAAGTGCGGGCATCGATCAGCGTGAACATCTGCTGGCCGACGTGAGCGTAAGCCCCCTCCGAAATCGTAAGGTTGGTCACACGAGCATCAAACGGCGCATAGACACGGCAGTTGTCCAGGTCGTAGCGAGCCTTCTTTACGGCTGCCGCTTTTGCTCCACGCTGGTTGATCAAGGGTTCGAGGGTGGTGACCGCATGTCTCGTTTCTTCACGTTGTGCCAAGGCTGAGTTCAACTCAGCTTGTGCGAGTTGCAATTGAGACTCGGCTTGCCTCAAAGCTTCTGATTGTGTTTTTTCAGAAGTACGGGCTTTGTCTACGTCGTCGATCGTCACAAACTGTTTAGCTAACAGCGGTTCGAGGCGATGCAGATTGTTGTTGGCATAATTCCACTCCGCATGCGCCCGGTCCACACCGCGTTCTGCGTTTACCACGTTGGCTTCCATGCTGTGGATATTGGCTTGCGCCACGGAGACTGCACTTACCAACGCCGCTATTTTTCGTTGTTCGTCGGTAACTTGTCCCTCCAGGGTAGCCTGCTCGGAGACTGCACTTTCGAGAACATATTGGTACGGGCGTTCATCAATCTCATAGAGCAGGTCCCCCTTTTTTACAAACTGATTGTCTTTCACATTCAGCCGGATGAGAGGACCGTCCACCTGCGGCGCTATTCCGATAAAGTTGGCAAATACTTCGGCGTCCTCAGTTCGTGGATGGTAGTTGGTGTGGTAGAGCACGAATAACCCGAGGATTGCCGCAATTGCAACGATTGCGATACTGATCCAGCGGCCTAGAAGCCGCCGCGGCCGCGTATTTTGATTTGTCTCCATATTTATTGCTCCTCGCTCAACGGAAAAGGGCAAGCCATAGCGCGAAAGTAAACACGGCCGCCAGGCTCGGATACACGAGCACCGGCCAGACGATCTCAACGTAGCGGCTCAACAGCGATCGCGAAACCACCGTAAGCAAAATTGCCACCACAAGGCATACGAGCCATCCGGGGAAAAACGAGCCCAGAATGTCGAATGAAGGAGCCCGTCCGCAGCCCGTCATCAGTAGCAGGTTGATCACGAACCCAGTGCATGTAGATCGCCGAATTGCGTTCATGGCCGGGGCCTCCCGTTTGCACGAAGCGAATCTCCAGTTCGGAACGCCAGCTCCGCGAATGCGGTAAGCACCTGCGTTCGCGCCACGACATCGGCTGAGCGGGCTTGCGCCAAGGTACGCTGGGCCGCGGTAACATCCAGCAGATTGCGGACGCCGGAGTTGTAGGATTCAAGCGCTGCGTTGTAAGACTGGCTGGCGGATTCGAGCAGAGCGATGGCCGCCTGGCGTTGCCGAAATGCCGTATTCAAATTCGAGTAGGCCGCCCAAACCTCGTCCGCAATCTCGTTTCTTTTCACGTTAGATTGGGCTTCAGCCGCGTGGACCTCGGCCTGCGCCTCGGCCACCCGATCTTTTCGCGCGCCTCCATCAAAGATGGTCCACGTGAGATTGAACCTCACACTCCCGACTAAGTCTGCGGTGTGGGCCCAGGGGAATGGCGACTGCATGCCGTAGAGCGAAGGAACGGATGGGCTGACGTTGAGGCTCAATGCCGGGTAGTACGCAGCCCTCGCCTCTTTGACCCTTGCGGTGGCGGACCTGATCCTGGCAACTTGCTGCATAAGATCAGGACGTTGCCCCAGCGCCCGGTTGATTGCTTGGTCGACGGTACCGCCGATGGACTCAGGAGTTGGCATCTGATCGAGCGGCTCGACGCGGATCCCGGTGGTTGCGGAGGTCCCCACTGCGGTTGCGAGATCGCCCCGAGCAATCTCCTCCGCTCCGACGATAGCTTGCAAATCATATTCAGCTTGTGCTGTGGCACTGCGCGCTTCGAGCACGTCCGGTAACGTCGCGAGGCCGTGGGCCAAGCGGTCTTCAGCAGCCTGTCGTACAGCCTGCGCGTTCGATAGACTGGCTCGCGCGGAGTCCTCCTGTCCCATCGAACTCAATAGCCGGTAGTAGGCCTGCTGCACCTGGTAGATGACCTGGCGATGGGTGTCGTTAAATGCGAAATTAGCTGCCAGAACCTGCGCTTTCGCGGCGTTGATTCGACCGGAACGAACCCCGAAATCAAAGACGGTGTAGTTGATATCCAGCTCTACCTGGAAATCCTGGACAACCTGCCCATAGAAGCGGCTACCAAAGAACGCTTCCTGGCGCGCAGTCTGCGAAAGTGCAGCCGCGGCAAGCGTCGGGTATAGCTCGCTCCGCGCGACACCTAGGCTCGCCGCCTGAGCGCGGGCTCGTTCCCATGAAACACGAGTAGAGGGATTGTGCGCTTCCGCCAAATCAATCAACTCCGGCAACGAGTACACTTTGGCTGGATCTAGCGTGAATCTTAAGTCGGGAATATTTCTGGCGTCGGTTTCAAGGCTGATCTCTGCAGATGTGCGCCAGGGACGATCAGGCGAAACCGGCGCGCTTTGGGCCGGAACAGTATGGGTGTACAACATGAGACACGAAATTACCCCGGCTGCGCGCAGACTTGGTAGTTGTGGTCTCAAGCACCTGAACATTGGGTTTCCGCCTCAAAAATCTACCTTCCCTGTCCTTCACCAATGGAATTCTTCAGAGGAGATGCCTCTTCCCGAAGATCAACGGGCGATAATCCGAATCAGCATCTCCTGCCCACTGCTGAGCGTGATCTTCTGGTGCCCGTGGAAGGCAGTCGTTCCGAGGCCGGCCCCGCCGCCAACGATGGACCCGATACCCGCTCCCTTGCCGCCGCCGAAGATTCCGCCCAACAAGGCGCCGGCTCCCGCGCCGATCGCCGTGTGAACGACGCTGGTTCGGCCTCTCCCACCTGACTCAATGGCGCCTTCGACATCCACCTTCTCTCCGGAAGGCGCATGGTAAAGCTCAACAATTTCTGCGTGAATCGGAGCCCGCCGGCCGTCCGGCATGACGAGCCGGTCGAAGCGCAGCACCATGCTGGTACGGCCTTTGACTCTGCCGGACATCTCGACCTGGGCGATGTGACCGTACACTCGAGCGTCACGGTATTCATTCTTGTCAACGACGGTGGCACTGAACGGGTCGCCGACTTGAGAATCAGTACTGGTCAGCGTGTCGTCTAAGCGGACGCGCAGGGCGGTGTCCTCCGGAATGAGAAGACTTGGGGTTGATGCTGGCAACGGGAGCCCCACAAGCAGTGTCAGACCCACAAGAACGCAAGGAACCGCGGGAAGTTTTGCAATCAACAACAACTTCTTAAGACGAGTTTTCATGACAAGTTTCTCCTCATTTGGAAAACGATGGATAAGCCGGCGACCACTGCGTGTTCCATACACGTTCACGTAGCTCGTCCTCGCTGAGCTTCGGGGCGACGCCATCCTTTTGTCCCTGCATGCCCACCGCAAACGCGATCTCTGCGGCAACGCTCCTGATGTCCTTGAGAGGAGGAAGCAGCGAAGCGGAAGGGTTCTTAAGTGCCGGCGAATTTCCCGCAAGGGCGCGAGCAGCTGCCAGCATCATGGTTTCGGTCACTCGGCGAGCGCGGGAGGCGGCAAGACCAAGCCCCATGGCTGGAAAGATATAAATGTTGTTGCACTGCGCGATGGAAATCTTGCGGTTTTCGTAACTGACAGGGGCGAATGGAGAACCTGATGCCACCAGTGCGCGGCCATCGGTCCACCGGATCAGATCTTCGGCTTTCGCCTCCGATTTTGAGGTCGGATTCGAGAGTGGGAAGATGATCGGACGCTCGACCTTTCGAGCCATCTCACGAACAATTGGTTCCGAAAAGGCACCACCCACGGTTGAAAGACCAATCAGAATAGTGGTTTTGATCCTTCCGACGACGTCGGCGAGGCCAGTCTGCCCCTTCGATGTCCGAGGCCACTCGGAGATACGGCTTTCCGGTTGGGCATAAATGCTCTGCTCGGAGGTGAGGTCTTTTCGTCCAGAGTGCAGAAGACCGTCTTTGTCAACGACCCAAAAGCGCCTGCGCGCCTCCTCCTCTGCCAGTCCCTCCACTTTCATTTCAGCTCGTAGCCCGTCCGCAACCCCAATGCCGGCGGAACCCGCGCCTAGCATTACGATCTGTTGTTCCTTTAAGCTCTTTCCCGCCACCTTGACCGCAGCCAATAAGGCGCCCAGAGCAACCGCGGACGTTCCCTGGATATCGTCGTTAAAGGTCAAGAGCTGGTCTCGATAGCGATTGAGGATGGGCCGGGCATGAGGGGTCGCGAAATCCTCCCACTGCAGGCATGCGCCGGGAAGCTCACGCTTCACCGCCTCCACGAATTGATCCACGAAGTCGAAATAGGCTTGCCCGTTAACCCGTTCATGACGCCATCCCAGGTACTCAGGATCGTTCAGTCGCTCCGTGTTGTTGGTTCCCACATCCAACACGATCGGTAGTGTTCGTTCCGGACGAATGCCGCCGATGAGTGTGTACAGTGAGAGCTTTCCGATGGGGATACCGAGTCCACCTGCGCCCTGATCACCAATGCCCAAAATGCGTTCGCCATCTGTGACAACAATTACGTCAACTTCTCTATTCGGTCGATTGCGCAGCAACTCGGAAATGGAATCGCGCAGAGGATAAGAAACGAATAATCCCCGAGGCCGCCGGTAGATGTGGCTGAATTGTTCGCATGCCAGAGCGACGGTTGGCGTGTAAACCATTGGAGTCATTTCCTCGATGTGGTCGAGAAGGAGCCTGTAGAAAAGGACTTCGTTCGTGTCCTGGAGGGCGCGTAAATAAATATGCCGCTCCAGATCATCAGCTTTTTTCGCATAGGCCTCGTAGGCACGGATGACTTGCTCGTCCAGAGTTTCGATCTGAGGAGGAAGAAGTCCGTGCAGCCCAAATTCTGTGCGCTCCTCCTCGGTGAAGGCTGTACCCTTGTTGAGACCTTGTTGATTGAGAAGATTCATTCTGCGAGGAATGTCCGGCAGATCTGTTGGCGTGACGTGTAATGCTGTGGCCATTTTGCGTATCTTTCCCTTTTACCAATCGACAATTGTTAGCGGAGCAAGTTAACGCGTGCCAGGTCGATGATTTCGTCACCGCGCCCGCTAAGAACGGCTCTCATCATGAAAAGGCTGAAGCCCTTCGCCTGCTCCAAAGTGATCGTGGGTGGCATGGAAAGCTCCTGTCGCGAAACCGGCACCTCGACCAACGCCGGACCATCATGTTTC
>Ga0335071_10007306_pt1 | contig 11364 bp, 5 predicted proteins | sample Lox_Sample_15_FD_206724 | JGI IMG/M metagenome (GOLD analysis project Ga0335071, IMG submission 206724) | Soil microbial communities from Loxahatchee National Wildlife Refuge, Florida, United States - Lox_Sample_1.5 | ecosystem: Environmental > Terrestrial > Soil > Wetlands | place: USA: Florida...
CCAGCGCAACGGCATTTTTACGGCTGCGGAAGGCGCGGGTACGATTTACGATCCCACCACCCACACGCCCTACCCGAACAACACCATTCCCACGGCGAGCATCAGCCCCATCGGCCAGAAGATCCTGAACCTGTATCCCGCGCCGAACGCTCCCGGGCGGGTGTCGGCGGGCAATGGGGTCGCCAACAATTACAACGGCGTCAGCGTGCAACAGCAGGACGTGACCCGAGTCGACCTGCGCGTGGACCACAAGCTCACTTCTCAAAACAGCCTCTACGGCCGCTACAGCATCTTCGATGCGTTCACCGCACTGCCGCCGCTGTTCGGGCCGACTGCCACCGGCGATACGCCGAGCCGCGCCGGCAAGGGCGATTCCCGCAACCAGTCGATGGTAGTGGGCGACGTGCACGTGTTCTCCGGCACCAAGATCAACGAATTCCGCGCGTCCTATGCACGCATCGCCAATTCTTTCGTGGGCTACGATTACGGCCAGGACCTTGCGAACCAGCTCGGCATTCCCAACATCAACGTCTTCGGCCCCACATCGAGCGGGCTGCCGCGCATCGACATCACCGGGCTGAACTCGCTCGGCGTCGACGCCCCCATACCAGCCCTGCGCTACGAGAACAGCTTCCAGTGGGTGGACAACTTCAGCTACTACCACGGCAAACACAGCATGAAGTTCGGCGCGGACATCCACCGGTTCCGCGGCGATTTCTTCCAGATCTCTCTGGAGAGCCCGCGCGGCCACTTCGGTTTCGACCAGAACTACACGTCCAACAACGGCGCCGCGGGCACGGGGCTCGGAGTCGCCACCACGCTGCTCGGCTATCCCTCGTCGGAAAACCGCGGCGTGATCTACATGTTCCCTTCGAATCGCATCACCCAATCGTTCTTCTTCTTCCAGGACGACTACAAGATCTCGCAGAAGCTGACGCTGAACCTCGGCGTGCGCTACGAGCTGTACTTCCCGCCCGTGGACCGCTGGGATAACCAGGCCAACTTCAATACCCAGACCGGGCAGATGGTACTCGCCGCGCGGGGCTCGAACTCGCGGGCGCTGGTCAATCTCGACGGCAACAACTGGGCGCCGCGCGTCGGTTTTGCCTATGCCGCGCGCCCCAAGACCGCGATCCGTGGAGGTTACGGCATCTCTTACTACCCCGATAAGTTCGGCGCGAGCGGCGGGACCTTGAACAATAACTACCCGTTCATCAGCGTACAGCAACTTACACCGCCCGACCGGTTCAATCCCAGCCCGCAGTATTACATCGGCCAGGGCATCCCGATCCCGGTGCGGCCGGATCTTACGGTTCCCTCCGTGCCGCTGGTGGGCAGTGCGACTTACTTCGACCCCAACTACAAAATCGGCTACATCCAGTTCTGGAATTTCACGGTCCAGCAGCAACTGACAAAGGACATGTCTTTCGAGGCGGCCTACGTCGGCACCAAGGGCACACACCTGTTCGGCAACAACCACGTCAATATCAACCAGCCCGACCCTGGCCCCGGCGCCATCAATCCGCGCCGGCCTTTCTACGTGCTGGCGCCGCTGGCAACCAGCGTCCCGCTGCGCGATTCCAGCGAATGGTCCATCTACCACGCGCTCCAGACCAAGCTGCAGAAGCGTATGGGCGCGGGCCTCTGGCTGCTGGGCTCCTACACCTGGGCCAAGGCAATCGATGACAATGCCACCACGTTTGACGTGCACAACTGGGATGGGGTCACCCGGGGTCCGGCGGCCAACGATTTCCGGCACAACGTGACCATCAGTGCGCTCTACGAGCTGCCGCTTGGCAGGGGCCGCAAATTCGGTTCGAGCATGCCTGCGGTCGCGGACGCGATCGTCGGCGGCTGGCAGATGAACGGCATTTACGTGTTTCGCACCGGGCTGCCGTCAACCGCTACCCTCGCCTCCGGGCTGGTAAGCTCGACCGTCAATACCGGCGGATCGAGCCGCCCCGACCAGGTTCTCCCGGCGGAGTTGCCATCCGGGCAGCGCAGCATCTACCAGTACTTCAACACCGCTGCCTTCGTGTCCCCGGCCCCGAACTCCTTCCGCTACGGCAACGCCGGCCGCGACACCATCCGCGGTCCCAGTTTCTCCAACCTGGACTACTCGCTTTTCAAGAACTTCAAGATCAAGGAGCGGGCCACGGTGCAGTTCCGCGGAGAGTTTTTCAATATCTTCAATCACCCGAACTACGGCCAGCCCGGCACAAGCATGGGCTCCGCGACCTTCGGCACCATTACCGCCCTGGCAAGCACGGCGAACATGCGCCAGGTGCAGTGCGGATTGAAGGTGCTGTTCTGAGGCTGTCCCGTGGACGCCCTCAAGCCGGGCGGACCACAAAAGAAGATGGTCCGCCCCACCTGATCCGCGCTATCGGCCTCTGGGGCGCCACCTCCGCCAACATGCTGGAGATGATCGGAGTGGGTCCGTTCATCACCATCCCCATCCTGCTCGCCAAAATGAACGGCCCGCAGGCGATTCTGGGCTGGGTTCTGGGCGCGATCGTCGCCTTGTGCGACGGGATGGTGTGGGCGGAATTGGGCGCCGCGATGCCGGGGACGGGCGGTCCCTACCGCTACCTCTCCGAAGCCTACGGCCCGCTCGGCCTGGGACGCATGATGAGCTTCCTTTTCATCTGGCAGACCGTGCTGCTCGCTCCGCTCGGGATCGGCTCGGGCGCCGTCGGGTTCGCCGACTACACCCGTTTCCTGTGGAAAGATATGGGATGGTGGCAGGGAAAGATCCTCGCGATGGCGGTGTGCGCGCTCCTGACTGTCCTGCTGTATCGCGATATTCGATCCGTGGGGCGGCTTTCGATCGTGATGTGGCTGGTCGTCCTGGCCACGGGATTGTGGATCTCCGCAGCGGGCGTGATGCACTTCAACCCGCGGCTGCTGGATCTTCCGCCCGGAGCCTTCGCACCGTCGCGGGCATTTTTCTTCGGCCTCGGCGGCGCTACGCTGATCGCGATGTACGATTACGGCGGCTACAACAACGTCTGCTTCTTCGCCGGCGAGGTGCGCAATCCGGAACGCGTGATCCCGCGCTCCATTCTGCTTTCGATCCTCGCCGTGGGCGCGCTCTACCTGACCATGAACATCACCATCATCGGCGTGTTGCCGTGGCGGGAAGCGATGCGCTCCACCTCCATCGTTTCGGATTTTATTCAGAAGCTCTATGGATCGGTCGCGGCCAAGGTCATCACCGTCCTGGTGCTGTGGACCACATTCGCCTCCATCTTCGCCGCCCTGCTGGGCTATTCGCGGATCCCCTACGCGGCTGCGGTGGAGGGCCGCTTCTTCCGCCCGTTCGCGCGGCTGCATCCGTCGAAGAATTTCCCAAATTTCTCGCTGGTCTTTCTAGGCGTCTGCTCCGCGCTGGCGTGCCTGCTGAACCTGGAGGTGCTGATTAACGCTCTGATCGTGATCCAGGTATTGATCCAGTTTCTGGCGCAGATCGTGGCTGTGGCGCTCATCCGCAAGCATCGGCCGGATATTGCGCGCCCATATCAGATGCCCTTGTACCCGTGGACGGCAACAGTCGCGTTCCTCGGCTGGACCTACATCCTGGTGGCCAGCGGCTGGATCTACATTCTCTCCGGCGTGGGACTGCTCGCGCTCGGGATTGCCGCGTACTACTGGCGCGCGCGGGAGGCGGCCTGATGCTCGATGTGCTGGTCGCGGGCGAGCTCTACGCCGACCTCATCCTGAGCGGCTTCGATTTCTGGCCCAAGCCCGGTCAGGAGGCCTTCGCGCGCGAGTTCCGCCGCGAGATCGGCGGCGGCGCGGCCATCACCGCCTGCGGGCTGGCCCGCCTCGGGACGCGCACCGGCGTCTTCGGCATCGCGGGTTCCGATCATCATGCCTGGATGGCGCAGCGCTTCGCCGAAGCAGGCGTGGATACGGCACACCTGTCGGTGGATGCCGCCGAGCCCACCGCGTTCACCGTCGCGGTGAGCACTCCCGAGGACCGCGCTTTCTTTACCTACCTTGGCGCGAATCGCGGCTTCGCGAAAGCGTTTCGCGAGGCGGCTGATGCCCGCCGTTTGCACGCAGGCCACGTACACCTGGGCTTTGCGCCCGCCTGGGACACGGCAGCGGAGCTGATCGGCTCCGTGCATGCCAACGGGTGTACGCTTTCGATCGACGCGGGCTGGCACCAGGATTGGCTGGCCGACCGGCGCGCGCTCGAAGTCCTGCCGGAGGTCGACCTCTTCTTCCCCAACGAGAGCGAGGCCGCGCTCATGACCGGCGAAGTCGATCCGGAGCGCATGCTGCACCGGTTTCACGTAGCGGGGTTCCGAATTGTGGCGTTGAAGCTTGGCGCCAACGGCGCGGGACTCCTGTGGAACGGCGAAATGCACTTCGGCGTGCCGCCCGCCGTTACCGTGCGCGACACCACCGGCGCGGGCGATTGCTTCGATGCGGGCTTCCTGCATGCCTGGCTTTCCGGCGAAACTGCGGCGCGCTGCCTGCGGGCGGGCAATGTCTCGGGCGCGCTATCCTGCGAGGCATATGGCGGCATCGCGGGCTTCCCCAGCCGCGAGCGCCTGGCGACCGAACTGGAGCGGGCTTGATGCAAAGGGTGACGATCCTGGGAGGAGGCGGAGTGCGCACGCCGTTGCTGATTCACGGGCTGGCGCGCGCGCAGCAGGTGCTGGGAGTCGAAGAGCTGTGCCTCTTCGATATGGATGTTGGGCGGACGCAGGCCATCGCGCGCCTCGGCGGCGAGATCGTGCGGCGGCAGGGAGCCGGGTTTCGGATTCGCGTGGAACCGCATCTGGAAGATGCCGCGGCCGGCGCCGCCGTGGTGCTCAACAGCGTGCGCGTGGGTGGTATGGCTGGACGCGCGCGCGACGAGCGCCTGGCCATCGAGCACGGTCTGGCCGGCCAGGAGACCACCGGTCCCGGCGGCGCGGCCATGGCGCTGCGCACGCTGCCGGTCACGCTCGCGCACGCCAGGACCGTCGAACGCGTCGCGTCCGGCGCGTGGTTCATCAACTTCACCAATCCGGCCGGCCTGATGACCCAGGCTCTGACGCAGAACACCGGCCTGCGCGTCATCGGCATCTGCGACACGCCGAGCGAGCTGTTCTACCGGCTCGCGGAAGCACTCGGCGCGCCGTTGGCCGAGTTCGAATTCGACTACGCCGGTTTGAATCACCTCGGATGGATCCGCCGCGTACGACGGCGCGGCGAAGACATCACCGAGCGGATCTTGCATGATTCCGCCTTGCTGCGGCGAATCTACCCGGCCGACCTGTTCGAGCCGGAAATGATCCGGGCGCTGGGCCTGATCCCGACCGAATATCTCTTCTTCTACTATTGCCGGCAAAAGGCTCATCGAAATCAGGTCCGGGCGGGCGCGAGCCGCGGTGAGGAGTTGCAGCGGTTGAACGCCGGGCTCTTCGACCAGCTCGCGCGCGAGGCACCTGGAGCAGCGCTCGAAACCTACCGCGCCTATCTGCTGACGCGCAACGCCTCATATTTGAAGCTGGAGGCGGAGGCGGAATCGGCATTCGCCGCGTCATCGGAAGAGTACGATCCCTTCGAGACCGCCACCGGATACCACCGCATCGCCCTGGACGTGATGACCGCGCTGACATCGAACGGCGCTCGCGAGGTGGTGCTGAACGTGCCGAATCGCGGAGCGATTGCCGGGTTGCAAGCCGATGACGTGGTCGAGGTCCCGTGCGACGTCGATCGCGCCGGTGCGCGTCCCAGACCCGTCGGCGAACTCCCCGAAGGCGTCCGTGGATTGGTTGAGAGCGTCAAGGAATACGAGCGCGCCCTGATCCGCGCTTCTCTGTCGGGTTCGCTGCAAATGGCCCGCCTGGCCCTGATGGAGTACCCCATCGTCGGCCAGTGGGACATCGCCTGCGGCGTGCTCGACGCGCTCATTGCAGCGGACCCGGAGGGTTTGGGGTATCTGCGTTTGTAGCGCGCAGGCGCGCCTTCTGCGCGGGGCAGGCCGGGAGGCCTACCCCACAAAGCACTCACCGCCGAGGATTCTTGGGCAGGCTCAGCAGATTCGCAAAAATCCGGTACGCACCCGGCACGCCCTCCGGCAGCTCCCGGTAGAACGCGTACGCATTATAAATATAGATACCCTTGCCGTACCTGGCGTACAGGAACCCGCCCTTTTGGGGCTCCTGCCCCTCGTCGTGCGTCTCCAGCAGCGCCTCGTATTGCGGGTCCCACGTCCGCATCCACTTCGACCCGCGCTCTTCCACCCAGCCCGTGAAATCTTTCTCCGTGATCTTATTGGGCCAGTTGAACACCGGATGCGACGGGTTCAGAATGTTGACCTTCGACTCTTCGTCCGTCACCTCCTCCGGATTGCGCCCCATCGTGTAGGGATACGGCCCGTAGTTGTGGTCGAATTCCGGTGTGTTGTACTGCACGATGACCACCCCGCCGTTCTTCACGTATTCCAGCAGCCGGTTGTTGGAGGCCCGCAGGTCGTCGCGCGCGGCGTACGTCCGCACGCCCAGAACGATCGCGTCGTATTGGCTAAGGTCGCCGCCGGTCACATCCGACGGCGCCAGATTCGCCGCGTGGATGCCCAGGTGCTCCAGCGAGGCGGGCACATCGTCGCCGGTGCCCATGATGTAGCCTACCTTCAGGCCCGCGGCCACCTTCACGTCGACGCCGCTCGTCTTGTACGTCGAAGGGCGGTACAGAAAATAGGGCCGCACGCCCGGGTACCCGGTAACGTCGTAGCCTTCGCGATACCGGCGGTTGTTGTACCCGGCCACCGCGGTGATCTGGTACGCGCGCTCCGCGAGGCCGGCGGGGGTGACGGCAAACGTCAGCGACTGATCCTGCCCGTCGGCGGCCGTGGTGAATTCGGCCGATTCCGGCTCGGCCTTCCAGCCTTGTGGAATATCCAGCCGCACCGCGCCCTTCGCAGAACCCTTCACGTTGCTGTGAACCACCACCGTCACCGGGAACGACTTCGCGGCCAGCGGCACAATGCCCGCGCGCGGCGAGATTGCGACCCCGATCGCGGGTCCCACCACCAGCGGCTCGTACACGCTGCCCAGGCCCGTGACGCGCTTCATCGTCTGCACGGATTGGCCGACCCGGATAGGAGCGTCCTCGTAAGTGAAGTCGGCCCAGCCCGCCAGCGGATAGGGCGGCAGCGGATCGTTCAGGAAACGCTCGTCTTGAATGTCGTAGTAAGACTGCTCGATGTCCGGGCGCGAGAAGTAGGGCCGCGTGAACGCGGCGTCGTCCGGGACCGTGACGGAGAAGCGCGCTTCCACCGGCCGGTTGGCGGCCAGATCGCCCGCCGGCGGATTGTTCTGCGGCGCGATGCGCCACGTCTGCTTCTGCCGGTCGGTCTCCACTGTGAGGCGCTCCAGTTTCACCCCCGCCCCCTGGCTCACGGCGTGAACCCGTACGCCGAAAGTCTGGCCCGGGATCGCGATCCGCATCGTCTCGGGATCGCCCATCATGAATGCCGCGGCTCGAGGGTCGGGCTCTTCCAGCGGCGCCACCGAGGCCGCGACCGACAGACCCAGGGCCTGGGCGAGTGCGTTATTGAACTGCGCCCGCTTGATCTCCAGTTCGTGGCGGACGTCGTACTTGGAATCCGCGGAAAGATTGCTCTTGTCCAATGCGTCCAGCAACTGCATCGTCGCCTTCAGCCCTGCGGCCAGCGGCGGCGCGCACTGCTCGGGATGGACAGCGGAAAATTTGCCGGTCGCCTCTTCCACGCGCGCGTTGATGGTTCGCAATCCCTCGCGCAGAAATCCGGCGTCGCCCTCGCGCGCCAGGCTCGCGATGCCCGCGAGGGAAATATCGACGCCGTCGAAGAACGTCTCTTCTTTGTCGGCGGAGCGAACATTGGAGGCGTAGCGGTGATAGGCGCTGCTCATCTGCCCGGCGCGCGGGATGGCCGGGCCGCCGTTCTGCGTCTTCTGAAAGCCCAGGCCCTCGCGCGAAATCTGCACGTAGGAGCGCCCCAGCACGGGGTCGTAGTCGCCCAGCGGCACCGTGACGTTGACCGCCGAGGCGTCGCCGCCGCCGCGCCGCCCGCCGGGTGCGCGTGCGTAGTCCTTCAGGGGAGTCCAGGGGCGCAGGCCGGCGCGGATCTGCTCCGGGAACGCATTCGGGTCGCCGGCGGCTTTGAAGGCTTCCTGCGCCATCGCGCCCGCGGTTTGGTGGTTCCCGTGGCCGTCGCTCGGTCCGCCCACGAATACCGAAGTCACCACCAGCGGGCGCACCATTCGGAACACGCGCACCACGTCCGCCAGCACGCGGTCGTGCGTCCACCTGGAGATGGACTCGGCTTTGGTCTTGGAAAAGCCGTAATCCACGACCCGGGTCCAATACTGGTCGACGCCGTAATAACGGCCCGCGCTCAGCAGTTCCATCGTGCGCACCAGTCCCAGGGCATCGAAGTAGTCGGGCGACATTACATTGGCGCCGCCTTCGCCGCGGTTGAGCGTGAGCAGGGTGGCGCGCGTGCCGCGCCCGCGGGATTCGCAGGCAAGCATGCCGCCGTCTTCGTCGTCGGGGTGGGCCGTCACCATGATGAGGCTGGCGCGGGTGTGCAGCTTTTTGAGACTCTGCCAGAGCGCGGCCGAGCCCTCGTTGACCGGGATTTCCTGGTCCACAGTCGCGGGTTTGATGGACGTGAAGTAAGGGGGCTGGGCGAGCCCTGCGACGGCGATGAAAAGGCATCCCAGCGTGCGAAGAGTCATGATACGGGGAAGATATCGTGTTCCGAAGGGCGATTGCAATCGCGGGGAGGCAGGCGGGCTGCCGTGCTGGGGACATTTCGCCGCCACAGGGGCCCACGGCAAGATCGGCTCCAACCCTTGAAGTGCCCGGATTTTCAGGTGTTACGCCTACTTCGCGGTAACGGCTCGCGGATTGCACACGTCCCGTTATGCAAAAGTTCCAAAATGTCTGTATGCACTCAGGCACTGTCCCGTCCCTGGACCGCCTCTACTCGGAGCACGTCAATCCGCAGTGGGTGCGTCTGCTCAACGTGCTCGACATGAACGAGCACTACGAGCGCTGCGCCGGCAGCGAGCTGTTCACCGTGGGCGGCCGCCGCATCCTGGACTTCCTTTCGGGCTATTGCGTGCACAATGCCGGGCACAACCATCCGGCCATCGTCGCGGCGCTGAAAGACGAGCTCGATCGCTCCGGCCCTGCCATGCTCCAGAGCCACGTGCCCGAGCGCGCCGCGGAGCTGGCCTGCGAACTCTCGCGCCGCGCCTGCGGGTCGCTCCAGCGCGTCTTTTTCACCAGTTCGGGGAGCGAGGGCGTGGAAACAGCCATCAAGTTTTCGCGCGCACACACCGGGCGTTCGGGGATCCTGTACGCCGCCGGGGGATTCCACGGGCTCACCTGCGGCGCCCTTTCCCTGATGAGCGATCCCTTCTGGAGGCAGGGATTCGGGCCGTTGTTGCCGGGCGCCAAGGCCGTGCCCTTCGGCAGCTTGGGCGACCTGGAGTGCGAGCTCGCTACCCGCAAGCATGCCGCGTTCATCGTCGAACCCGTGCAGTCCGAGGCCGGCATCCGCGTGCCCGAATCGGCGTACCTGCGAGCGGCTCAGGAACTCTGCCGGCACTACGGCACGCTCCTCGTTCTCGACGAAGTGCAGACCGGACTCTATCGCACGGGCCGCTTCCTGGCGGCACACAGCTTCGGAGTCGAGCCCGACATGGTGATTCTGGCCAAAGCGCTTTCCGGCGGGCTGATCCCGGTGGGCGCGGTACTGATGACGGAAGCGGTTTCAGATTCCGTCTACCGGTCGCTGCGTCGCGCCCTGGTGCACACCTCCACCTTCGGCGAGAACGGTCTGGCGATGCGTGCCGGCCTAGCCACGCTCGATGTGCTGGAGCGCGAGGGCCTCGGCGACCACGCCACCGCCCTCGGCGAAGAACTCCGGCGGCAGCTTGCCGAGGCGCTGGCGCCATTCGAAATGGTGAAGGAGGTACGCGGCATGGGGATGCTCTCCGGCATCGAGTTCGCGGCGCCACGCGGTCTGAAACTCCGCGTAGCATTCGAAGCCTTCCGCAAAATCCATCCCGCCATGTTCAGCCAGGTGCTGGTGATGCGCCTCTTCCGCGATCACGGCATCCTGACCCAGGTCTGCGGCAACAACTTCATGGTGCTCAAGGCCGCGCCCCCGCTGGTGGTAACGCGGGAACAGATCGGCGAATTCGTGGGCGCGGTGCGCGCGGTGGTCGCGCTGGCGCACGAATCGGGCGCGTTCTGGAGCGAGGCCCTAGGCCTGGCCCGCCGCGCTGCCAAGTGGTGAGAAGGCGATGATTCCTCTTCCGCAAACCACGGACGTTTTTGTGATCGGTGGCGGCCCGGCCGGGCTCGCCGCCGCGCTTGCCGCGCGTCGCCGCGGCTTGGATGTGACGCTCGCCGATTGCGGCGTGCCGCCCGTCGACAAGGCCTGCGGCGAAGGAGTGATGCCGGATGGGCTCGCGGCGGCCAAATCGCTCGGGCTCGACCTGGAAAGCGCCGGCGGGCATCCCTTCCGCGGCATCCGCTTCTGCGACGGCGACATCGCCGTGCAGGCGCTCTTTCCGCACGGCAGTGGGCGCGGCTTGCGGCGCACGCTCCTGCACGCGGCGATGGTGGACCGCGCGGCCCAATCCGGCGTGCGCATGGCGTGGGGCGCGCGCGTGCACGGCATCTCACCCGCGGGAGTGCGAATCGAGGACCGGCTGGTGCGCGCCCGCTGGATCGTCGGAGCCGATGGCGGCCACTCCGCCGTGCGGCGCTGGGCCGGGCTCGACGCCTCCCGTCGCGACACACGCAGGTTCGGCTTCCGCCAGCACTTCCGCATCGCGCCGTGGAGCGAGTTCATGGAGCTCCACTGGGCCGATGGCTGCCAGCTCTACGTCACACCGGTAGGCGCGGACGAAATCTGCGTGGTGCTGATCTCGGGCGACCAACACCTGCGCCTCGAAGACGCGCTGCCGCGCTTCCCCGCGATGCAACACCGGCTGCGGAATGCGACTGCCGCCACGCTAGAACGCGGCGGCGTCACAGCGTCGCGGCGGCTCGAACGCGTCTGGGCCGGCAATGTGGCGTTGGTAGGCGACGCGTCCGGGAGTGTCGACGCCATCACCGGCGAGGGCCTGTGCCTGCTCTTCCAGCAGGCGGAAGCCCTCGCCGCCGCCATCGCAGCCGGCGATCTGGCGCGATATCAGGGCCAGCACCGGCGCATCGGCAGGCGGCCCGCGCTGATGGCCGGTCTCATGCTGCTCATGGACCAGCGGCGCCGGCTGCGGCGCCGCACCATCCGCGCCATGGCGGAGCGGCCGCGCATTTTCGCACGCATGTTGGCGGCGCATACCGGTGCGCTCGATCTGG
>Ga0335071_10007307_pt1 | contig 11364 bp, 10 predicted proteins | sample Lox_Sample_15_FD_206724 | JGI IMG/M metagenome (GOLD analysis project Ga0335071, IMG submission 206724) | Soil microbial communities from Loxahatchee National Wildlife Refuge, Florida, United States - Lox_Sample_1.5 | ecosystem: Environmental > Terrestrial > Soil > Wetlands | place: USA...
GGCTTCGAGCGCGCGGCGGTAGCGGGCGCGCAGTGGCGCGAGGAAGGCCGGCTCGCGGGCCTCCCCGGCCCGCCCGGCCAGCAGCGCGAACGAGAGCGCCGGGGTCACGGTCAGCGCGACGGCGAGCGACGCGAAGATCGCGAGGACGTAGGCGAGCGCCAGCGGCGCGAAGAGCCTCCCCTGCAGCCCCGTGAGCGTGAGCACCGGTACGAACACGAGCGCCACGACGAACGTCGCGTACACCACGGCGCTGCGCACCTCGAGCGATGCGTCGAGCACGACGCGGAAGGCGGGGCGCGGGTGCTCCCGCCGCGCGTTCTCGCGCAGGCGCCGCGAGATGTTCTCGACGTCGATGATGGCGTCGTCCACTACCTCGCCGATCGCGATCGCCAGACCGCCGAGCGTGAGCGTGTTGACCGTGACGCCGAAGCGCTGGAGGGTGACCAGCGCGGCGAGCAGCGAGAGCGGGATGGCGCTGAAGGAGATCAGCGCGGTGCGGAGGTCGCGCTGGAACAGGAGCAGCACCGCGGCCACCAGCAGCGCACCGAGCAGCAGGGAGAAGCGGATGTTGCCGAGCGCGGTGTCGATGAAGTTGGCGGCGCGGAAGAGCCTCGGATGCATCTCGATGCCGTCGGCGGCGAGCGCGGGGGCGAGCGCGGCGAGGGCCGCCTCGACGGCGCTGGTCACCTCGAGCGTGTTGGCGCCGTACTGGCTGGACACGACCAGGATCACCCCGGGCTCGCCCTGCACGGCCGCGTCTCCGACCTTGGGCTCGGCGCCGTCGACCACGTTTGCGACGTCGCCGAGGCGCACGCTGGTCGCGCCGCGCTGCGCGACGGCGACCTGCGCGAGCCGCGCCGGGTCGGCGGTCTGGCCCTCGCTGCGGAGCCAGATCCGTTGCGAGCCGGTCTCGATGAAGCCCGCTCCGCGGACGCCGGTGGCGAGGCGCGCGGCGTCGAGCACGTCCTCGAGCGCGACGTGGTAGGTGCGCAGCCGGTCCGGGATCACCTGGATCTGCAACTCGCGCTGCTCGCCGCCGAACACGTTCACCTTGGCGACGCCCTGGATGCCGAGCAGGCGCGGCCGCAGCGTCCAGTCGGCGAGGGTGCGGAGCTCCATCGGCGTCCGCTGCTTCGAGGTGAGCCCGACCACCAGGATCGTGCTGGTGGCCGACGTGAGCGGCGCCATGACGGGAGGCGGGACGCCCTGCGGGAGCTGCGAGGCGACGCCGACCAGGCGCTCGGCGACGACGCTGCGCGCCGCGGTAATGTCGGTGTCCTCGCGGAAGATCACGGTCACCACGGCGAGACCCGGGATCGACTCGGACCGGATCGACTCGAGGTTGCCGGCGCCGATCACCGCGCTCTCGATCGGACGCGTGACGAGCGCCTCGACCTCGGGCGGCGACAGACCCGGCGCCTCGCCCTGGATCACCACCTGCGGCGGCGCAAACTCGGGGAAGACGTCGAGCTTCGCGCGCTGCGCCGCGACGCCTCCGTAGACGACGAGCGCGATCGCGAGCGAGATCACCACGCCGCGGAAGCGCAGGGAGAGCTCGACGAGGCGGGCTAGCAGGGCGGCCTCGAGCTAGTTCTCGCCACCGGCGGGATCCCCCTCGATGCCGAGCTGCAGTCGCTCGCGCTGCTCCTCGCCGAGAAGAAGCTGCGCGCCGGTGACGATCACCTCGTCACCCGGTGCGAAGCGCGCGTCGCAGAACCAGCCGTCGTCGGTGGGCGCGTCGAGCGGTACGGCGAGGCGCTCGAAGCGGTCGCCGTCCCGCCTCACGTAGGCCCACGCCAGGCCGCCGAAGCGCACGAGCGCCTCGCGCGGGATCACCACGCCGTGTCGCGGCTCGCCGGCGAGCTCGAGGCGCGCGCTCACGGCGGCGCCGGGCCGCAGCCGCGGCCCGGCGGGCTCGAAGCGGAGCAGGAAGCCGCGGCCGGGCAGCTCGGGATTCACCGCGGGCGCCTCCTCGATCGCCGCCGCCGCGACCGGCGGGGCGTCGCTGCCGAGCACGCTGACCCAGCCCGCGACGGGCTCGAGCGGCGGCGCGCTCGCGCTCGAGCCCGCGCCCGGCGGGCCGGCTGCATCCGCAAGCTCGCCGGCCGGCAGATCGACGCGCGCCATCGCGATCCGACCGTCGACGAGGCCCGCGACGAGGGCCTCTCGATCCGGTCCGGAGAGCGCGGCGATGCCTCGCCCCCAGCTCATGGCGAGCTGGCGTCCGGCCAGGCGCGCGTGATCGTCGTCGGCGCGGAACTGCGCCTGCGCCGCCTCGAGCGATCGCTTCGACACATTGGAGGCGTCGGCGTTCAGCGTGCGGGAGCGCGCGAGCTCGGCGCGCGAGGCATCGCGCGCAGCCTCGGCGGTCGAGAGCTCGGCCGCCAGCGCCGCGAGCGGGACGGGATCGAGGACGCTGCCCGGCGCGCGGGGTCCCGCGCGCCAGCTCGCCGCGGCGAGCGTGCGCAGCTCGAGCCCCGCGGCCTCCTGGCGCTCGCGCGAGAGCGTGACACCGGGCGGCTGTCGCTGCGACGAGGCCTCGCTCGGGGCTGCGCCCGGCGCAGCGCGCTCGCGCCCGCCGCAGCCGGCAGCGAGCGCGAGCACGGCGAGCAGGCCAGCCACCCGCCTCAAGGCAGCGGCCTCGCAGCCTCGGCGCGCGGGCTCGTCTCGGTCGCCTCCGGCGCCGCGAGGCCCGCGTCGAGCGGCCGCTGGCCGGTGTCCTCGAGCGCGCCGAGCGCGGCCTCCGTCTTCTCGAGCGCGTCGAGCCGGGTGCGCTCGGCGTCGTTGCGCTCGACCCGCGCGCTCACCAGGTCGAGACGGTCCGCCTCGCCCAGGTCGAACGCTCGCTCGGCCTGCCGCTCGCGCTGGCGGGACAGCTCGAGCAGCGCGTCCGCATCGTCGAGCGCGGCGCGCGTGGCGCGGTAGCTCGCCAGCGCCGCCTCGAGGTCGGCCACGATCGAGGCCTGCACCGCGAGGAGCTTGGCACCCGCGGCCTCGCGCCGGGCGAAGGCCTCGGCGATCGGACCCTGGTGGCGATCGAAGATGGGGAGCTCGACGCCGATTCCGATCTGGAACTCCTGCTGGCCCTGGTCGTACTGGTAGCCGGGGCCGAGATGGAGATCCGGATACTGCTTGGCGATCTCGAGCGCGAGCGCCGACTCGGCAGCCGCGTAGTCGGCGAGCGCACCGCGCAGCTCGAGCCGCTCGATCAGCGCCTCGCGCTGGACGTCGCGCCGGGGGAGCGCGGCGACCGGCGGCGGCGCGTCGAGCGGCGTCCACGCGAGATCGATCCCGTCGAGCGCCTCCGGCGCGACGCCGAGGGCACCCGCGAGCACCGCGCGCGTCGAGGCGACCGCGCCGTCGGCCTGGCGCGCCGCCAGCGCGGCGCTCGTCGCCTCGCGCTGCGCGCGCGAGACCTCGGTGCCCGGCACGGCGCCCGCGGCGAGCCGCGCGCGCAGCAAGAGGACCGAGTCCGCGCGCAGCGCCGCGTCGGCCCGCGCCAGGTCGAGCGCCTGCAGCGCGACCAGGTGCTCGAGCAACGCCGATCGAACCCGGCTGCGCACCCGCCAGGCCGCGGCGGCCAGATCGATGCGCGCGGCCTCGGAGACGTGGGTCGCCTGCTCGATGCGCCGCTCGCGCTTGCCGGCCGTCTCGATCGGGATGTCGAAGCTCGGATTCACGATCCAGGGCGAGCCCGGTCCGGGATTGAACGAGTACCACGCGGGTATGAAGATGCTCGGGTTCGGCCGCGCGCCGGCGGTCACGATCGCCGCCTGGGAGGCGTGCAGCTCGGCCCGCGCCACGTCGAGGTCCGCGCTGTAGTAGAGGGCGACGCGAGAGAGTGTCGGCAGGTCCCACACCGGCGGCTGCCTCGCGTCGGGCGCCGTCGCCAGCCAGGCCTGCAGGCCCGGGTCGTCGAGCCGGCGCGCCGCGAACGCCGAGGCCTCCCGCGCGGGATCGACCGGAGCGGGCGCGTAGTGGACGCAGGCGGCGAGAGAGGCTGCCGCTACGGGCAGCAGGGCGCGCATCATCCCCCGGAGCCGAAGGTGTCGCACTGATCGAGCGCGCCGCTGTCGAAGCCGCGGCGGAACCAGGTCACGCGCTGCTGGGCGCTGCCGTGCGTGAACGACTCCGGCACCACGTAGCCACGCGAGCGCTTCTGGATGGTGTCGTCTCCCACCGCCGAGGCAGCCTGCAGGCCCTGCTCCAGGTCGCCCGGCTCGAGCAGGTGGCTCGAGGCGTTCGCGCGGTTGGCCCAGACTCCGGCGTAGCAGTCGGCCTGCAGCTCGAGGGCCACCGACAACGCATTGGCGTCGGCCTGCGACGACTGGCTCTGGCGATCGCGCACCCGCTGCGAGGTGCCCATCAGCGTCTGCACGTGGTGCCCGACCTCGTGCGCGATCACGTAGGCCTGCGCGAAGTCGCCCGGCGCGTGGAACTCGTCGCGGAGCTGCCGGTAGAAGTCGAGGTCGATGTACACCTTCTGGTCGCGCGGGCAGTAGAAGGGACCCGAGGCGCCCTGCGCCATGCCGCAGGCGGAGCGGACGACCTCGCTGAAGAGCACCAGCTTGGGCGGCTCGTAGCGCGCGCCGCCGCGCTGGAAGACGTCGGCCCACGTGTCCTCGGTGCTCGCCAGGATCTTCGAGACGAACTCGGCCCCCTCGTCCTGCGGCCCACCGGGCTGCGCGGCGGTCCCGGGCTCCTGGTAGCCGCTCGGAGACTGCGCGGGAGCGCCACCTCCCAGCACCTGCAGCAGCGTCATCGGATCGGCGCCGAAGAGCCAGGCGCCGAGCACGATCAGCACGAGGCCCCCGAGCCCGATTCGCATCCCGCCGCCGGGTACGCCGAACCCGCCGCCCGCGCCGCGCTCGTCCTCCACGTTGTCGCTGCTTCGGCCTTCCCTCCAACGCATCGCGGATCCCTCCCGCGCGCCACCCCCATCGCGCGCCCCGAGCATAAGTCAAGGCTCGCGCCGTGGCCGTCCGGGCTGCGCGGCAGCCGCATGAGGAAGCGCGCCCCGCCGAGCTCCGACTCGGTCGCGGCGATCTCCCCGCCGTGCAGGCGGACGATCATGCGCGCGATGGCGAGGCCGAGGCCCGCTCCTCCTTCCTGGCGGGCCGGGTCGAGCCGGACGAAGCGCTCGAACACCCGCTCCCGGTCGGGCTCCGGGATGCCGGGGCCCGAGTCGTCGACGGAGAGCTCGCAGCCCCGATCGGTGCCTGCCACCGCGATCCGAACCTCGCCGCCTCGCGGTGTATGGCGCAGTGCGTTCTCGATGAGGTTGCCCACCGCCCGCTCCAGCAGGGACGCGTCGGCGCGGATCGGCGCGTGGGCTCCGCGGAACGAGAGCTTCTGACCGGCCGCGTCCGCGACCGGCTCGTAGAGCTCCACCAGTCTCTCGACCCGCGCCGCCACGTCGATCGACTCGAACCGGGTCGCCAACCGCCCTTCCTCGCCGCCCGCGAGGAGCAGGAGCTGATCGATCAGCCGCGCCATCTCCTCGGCCGTATCGTGCACGACGACCAGCGCGTCCTCGCGGCCTGGCGCCCCGTCGGCCGCGAGCAATGAGACCTCTGCGGCGTTGATCATCCGATTGAGCGGCGTGCGCAGCTCGTGAGCCACATCGGCGCCGAAGGCGGCCATTCGGTCGAACGCCCACTCGAGGCGCTCGAGCACCTGGTTGATGGCGGCGGAGAGCGCGTCCACGTCGTCCCCGGTCGCCCGGAGCGGAAGCCTCGCGTCGAGGTGCTGCGCGTCGACGCGCGAGACCGCGCGGGTCGCGGCGCGGAGCGGCGCAAGCGCCTTCCGCGCGGCGTAGACCCCGAAGGCCGCGGTGGCGAGCAGGCTCGCCAGCAGGACGCCGGCCGCCGCCCGGATCACCTCGCCGCGCTCGTGGACGAAGTGGTGTAGAGGAAGCGCGAGCTCGACGACCGTTCCGTCGCTGCGCTCGACCGAGCGCACGAGGTAGTCCTGAGGCGACGCCCGCAGCGCGCTCCACATCCCCACCTGCACCGCTGCGCCGGAAGCCGGCCACGCGCCCGAGCTCGCCGAGATCTCGCCCGACCGCGTGCGGATCCGCGAGACGAGATCGCGCGGGAGCTGCAGCTCGAACCCGCCGTGTGTCGCGACGAGGTCGGCCTCGCGCGCGATCTCCGCGTCCTTCTCCTCCAGCGACTCCATCACCGCGAAGGCGAGCAGCAGCGCCAGGGCGAGCGACATCAGCAGCGCCGCGCAGCCACCGACCGCGAGCGCCAGCCGCACGTCGACGCGCGCGGATCTCCTGGCGAGGGCCTCAGCGATCGACGACATAGCCGACCCCGCGCACCGTGCGGATCAGACCGACGGCGCCGGCGGCGTCGAGCTTGCCGCGCAGGCGCGCGACGTGGACCTCGACGACGTTGGTCCCCGGCTCGAACCGGTAGCCCCAGACGAGATCGAGCAGGTATCGCCGCCCCAGCACCTCGCCGGGACGTTCGGCGAGCCCTAGCAGGAGGTCGAACTCGATCCGCGTCAGATCGAGCCTCGTGGCTCCGAGGGACGCGCGGCGGTGAAGGCGATCGATCTCGAGCATTCCGATGCGAACCGGGTCGCTTCGGCCTCCGGCTCGTCGCTCAAGGGCGCGAAGGCGCGCCAGGAGCTCGGCGAAGGCGAAGGGCTTCACCAGGTAGTCGTCGGCGCCGCGCTCGAGGCCGTCGATCCGATCCGCGACGGCGTCGCGCGCCGTGAGGATCAGCACGGGCAGATCGGGCTCGCGCTGTCGTACGGCGCGGAGGACGTCGTAGCCGCTGCCGCCGGGGACCATCAGATCGAGGATCGCGGCGTCGAAGCGCCGCGCGGCGACCAGCTCGAGCGCGGCGCCGCAGCTCACCGCTCCGGAGACCTCGTAACCCGACTCCCGCAGGCCGCGGGTGACTGCGCGGGCGGTTCGCCGGTCGTCCTCGAGGAGTAGAAGATTCATCGGACACCGCGCCCCATCGGCGAAACGACGATAGCCAGACGCGGGAGCAGTCGCTGTCCGCGGCCCGTTAAATTCGCTCCATCTTGTGAGGCCGAGCTCGCACCCGCCGAGCCTCAGGGGTCGCGGATCCAGCGCGGCAGGTGGATCCCGTCGCCGACGGGGTCGAAGTGGACGCGCACGCGCGCGCCGATCTCGATCGAGCGCGGGTCGACCTCGTTCAGCGCGCCGCCCGGACGCGCCACCAGGTTCCCGACCAGGCGGACGCGGGGGTCCTCCTCGAGGGCCACCACCACCACGTTGTACGGCGCGAGCCCGGAGAAGGGCTCCAGCAGCGGCGGATGGGGCACCGCGAAGGACCACACCGCGCCGCGGCCGGAGACCGGCACCCAACGCGGCTCGGTGTGCGGCGCCCACGGGCTGCGCGCGCGCGGCGGGAAGAGCAGGCGTCCGGTCTCGGTGCACTGCTGGACGAGCAGCTCGCCGCGGCGCGCGCCCTCCCAGAAGGGGGCGTCGTCCTCGCCGGGCACCGGCAGCAGCCAGCCGTCGGCCACGCTACCTCCGCAAGATCAGGGCGCTGGTCGGCACGCCCTCGCCGCCGCTCACCAGGCAGGCCTCGGCGCCCTCGACCTGGCTGGTCGAGGTGCCCCGCATCTGGCGGACGCCCTCGTTGATCAGGTTGAAGCCATGCACGTACGCCTCGGAGAGGCCGCCGCCCGAGGTGTTGATCGGGAGGCGCCCGCCGAGCTCGAGCGCGCCCGCGGCCCCGAACGCGGCTCCCTCCCCTCGCTTGCAGAAGCGGTAGCCTTCGAGCGAGAGCGGCACGAGCGGGGTGAAGGCGTCGTAGAGCTGGGCCACCGCGATGTCGGCCGCCTGGAGCTCGGAGTGTCGGTAGAGCGCCTCGGCGCAGGCCCACGACGGCCCCGCCAGCGGGTCGTCGCTCCAGTAGTTCACCATCGCGTGCGACTGTCGCGGCATGCCCTGGGCGAAGGCGTGGATGTACGCAGGAGGGTGTCGGCCATCGCGCGCGCGGTCGGCGCCGACCAGCACGCAGGCCAGCGCTCCGTCGGTCTCGAGGCAGTTGTCGAACAGGCAGAGCGGCTCCGAGACGAAGCGGGCCGCGAGATACTCCTCGCGCGAGAGCGTGCGAGCGTGCATCACGGCGCGCGGGTTCCGATTCGCCATGCGGCGGACCGCCACGGCGACGTCGGCCAGGCTCTCGCGCGTCGCGCCGGTCTCGTGCAGGTAGCGGCGCGCGAGGAGGGCGATCTCGTCGACCGGCCGCAGCAGCCCGAAGGGCCGGGTCCAGGTCCCCGCGACCGACGGCTGCTGCCGCCCGGCCCAGGGCCGGCCGCCGGAGCCGCGCTTGCGCGAGCGCCACGCCACGCCGACCCGACACTGCCCGGCGGCGATCGCCAGGGCGAGCTGGCCTACGCAGGCGGGCCCCGCGCCTCCTCCCCAGCCCACCTGCGAGAAGAAGGTGACGTCGCCGAGGCCGAGGTTCTTGGCGATCTCCACCTCGTCGGTCGACTCGAGCGTGTAGGACGCCAGGCCGTCGACCTCGGCCGGCGCGATGCCCGCGTCGTCGAGCGCGGCGAGGATGGCCTCGAGCGCGAGGCGCTTCTCGGAGGCCTCGAGCTGCTTGGCGAAGCGCGTCTCGCCGATGCCGACGATGGCGGCGCGATCCCGGATCATGCGGCTCCTGCTCCCACCGCGCGCATGGTACATGCGGCTCAAGACCGCGCGCCGGGGCTCCGATTCCGACCGCATGCGCGCCTCCAAGCCGGTGTATGGGTTGTCGCTGGCCCTCGCCCTCGCGGCGCGCGCGGCCGCTGCGGCGCCGACCGACACGATCGAGGGTCGCGACGAGACGTGGTGGCGCGACAGCGCGCAGCACCGCGCCGAGGCCGTGGCCAGCCTCGAGCGCGAGGTCGAGGCGTGCGAGAAGACCGAAGCCCCGACCGGGGCCGACGTGGTCGACGGCTACGGCGTGGGGCACGTGCGCGGCCGGCCCGCGCTGGTGCCGCTCAAGCGATGCGACGACGAGCGCACCCGCCTCGAGCAGGCGCGCGGCGACCTCGAGCGCTTCGAGGACCTGGCGCGCCGCCTCGGCGTCCCCCCGGGCTGGCTTCGCTAGACCTCGATCCCCTCGTTGCGCGGATCGTCGTAGCGCTGGTGCAGCACCGGCAGCAGCCACTCGCCCGGGATCGCGCACAGCACCCGCCCGTTGCTCTCGGTCGAGCCCTCCTCGTACTCCATGCGCACGAGGCGGGTGATCGGCAGGTCGGCGACGGGGTCGAACGGCGACTCGCGCAGGAAGAGCTCGCCGTCGACGCGATACACCTTCTCGTGTCGATGCCTCCACTCGAGCCGCACCAGCAGCGGCTCACCGTCGAAGCCGGCGCCCTTCTCGCACGACGGGAGCGCCTTCACGCAGTAGCCGTGCTCGACGAGCTCGCGCGGCCCGAGCGCCTCGCGAAGCGTCCCGCGCGCCTCGAGGTACGGGATGCCGAGGCGCGTCACCACCGCGCTCACCCGGTCCGCCTCGCGCCGGAAGTCGATCGACGCGATCTTCTTGGGCTCCCCGTAGGTCTCGCGCCCCGGGATCACCGCCTGCTCGGTCGTCATCGGCATCGTGAGCAGCCAGATCCCCTCGACGCCGTCGTAGGCGGCGCGCACGCCGAAGATGGCCGACCCGATCTCGATCGTGAGCTCGGGCGAGAGGTGCATGGCGACGTGCGAGAAGGTCGCGCAGACCTCTGGGCGCGCCCCCGCGGCGAGCGGCTTCGGGATCACGGCCGCGGCGAGCGCGGGATGCGTCTCGTAGACCACCCGGACCGAGCGCACGGTGCTCGAGAGGAACTCGGGGTTGCGCTCGGCGTCGCGCTTCACCTGCGCGAGCGACTTCACCCAGCGGAGACGAGCCATGCCACCTCCTCGCGCGCTAGGCGCGGAACGCGCTCTTCTCGGGACCGATGCGCGCCACCAGCGGCGCGAGCTTCTCGACGTCGAAGCCATACACCCGCGCGGCGTTGCCGCCGAGCATCGCCGCCAGCTCGTCGTCGGGGACGCCGCGCAGGCTCTCCAGCATCTGGCGGCGCGTCTCGGGCCAGGTGCCCTCGGGATGCGGATAGTCGGAGCCCCACATGATGTTCGCGAGGCCAATCGCGTGGCGCATCTCCACCTCGCGCCGCGGCATGCACGAGGCGCCGAGGAAGACGTGGCGCCGGAAGTACTCGCTGGGGGCCATCTTGAGGTGGCTCCGAAACTCGCCGAGCTTCGCGTTGTAGGGCGTCTCCTCGTAGCGCTGGTCCATCAGCGCGAGCAGTTCCGGCACCCAGATCGTCGTCGACTCCGTGATCGCGAAGCGCAGGCGCGGATGCCGCTCGAATACGCCGCCCCAGATCAGGAACCAGAGCGGCCGCGCCGACCACCAGCAGACCTCGGTGATGTAGATGCCCATCATGCCGAGGTGATCGGCGTAGTCCTCCATCGGCGCCGCGCCCGAGTGGAGGTGCACGACCAGGTCGAGCTCCTCGCAGGCGGCCCAGATCGGCTCGTACTTCGGATGGTGGTAGGCGTCGAGCCTGCCCCAGCGCGAGGGGATCAGGATCCCGCGCAGGCCGTTGCGCCGGGCCCAGTGGATCTCCTCGACCGCCGTGTCGACGTCCCAGCAGATCGGCGCGATGGCGACCCCGGCGCGGCGGTCCGGCGCCATCTGGCAGAACTCGGCGATCCAGCGGTTGTGTGCGCGCGCGCCCGCCCACTGCAGCTCGGGCACGACCGGCGGATCGGTCGGCAGCGAGAGACCGGCGCCGAAGGGCGGCATGTTCATCTCGGTGATGCCGTCCGGGAAGAGCACCTCGCCGGCGATGCCGTCGGCGTCCAGCACCTGGTTGCGCCGGTCGTGGTCCCAGGCGCCCGAGAGCTCCTCCTCGCGCCCCTTGCGCCACGCGGCGTTGACCTCGTCGACGAGGAACTTCGCCGCGGCCTTGCGCGTCTCCGCGAGCTGGACCGGGAGCGCGGCGTCGAAGAGCTCGCGGTAGCGGGGATCGAGGTAGTCGCGGTAGCGCTCGGGCGGGAGCCCGGCGTGGCAGTCGGACGAGATGACGAGGTGGCGATCCATCGGCGCTCCGTCCGGACCGGCGCTCAGGCCGGCTCGGAGTAGAACTGGCGCGCCCAGCGCCGGAACTGGGCGAGGTAGCCATCCGCCTCGCACAGCACCGGCTCCGCGCGGTGGACCTTGTGGGTCCAGATCCGCAGGTCCTGGAGCACGCCGTTGGAGAGGCCCTGCACGAAGTCCTCGCCGGCCGCGTCGGCGAAGTCGCGCGACACGGTGAACACCCAGCGCGAGTGGGTGTTGCGGCGGTCGACCGGAGACGTCGAGGAGAACATGAGCAGCCCCGCGT
>Ga0335071_10007308_pt1 | contig 11364 bp, 8 predicted proteins | sample Lox_Sample_15_FD_206724 | JGI IMG/M metagenome (GOLD analysis project Ga0335071, IMG submission 206724) | Soil microbial communities from Loxahatchee National Wildlife Refuge, Florida, United States - Lox_Sample_1.5 | ecosystem: Environmental > Terrestrial > Soil > Wetlands | place: USA: Florida...
ATACCGTCACGGCCTGACGGCGTACCACCAGGGCTGACTCTTCGCCGGCGCAAGTCGCCGGCAACGCCGTCGCATCATGCCGACAGCTTGATCGCGCCGACCGGGCAGGGAATAATCCCGGCTCGGCGGTCGCGGGGCCGCCGACCTTCAGGCGAGGTTGACGATGCATCGATGGCGAGCGCTGGCCGCGGGCCTGGTTCTGGGTGGCCTGATGGCCGGCTGCGGTGGTGGTGGTGGTGGAGGCGGCGGCAGCAGGTCCACCATGTTCACGCCAGAGAGCCAGCTGGCCCAGCAGTGCGCGCCGGACAATCCCTACGTCGCCGATGCATCGGGCACCACAACGATCGGCTCGCTCGTGACGGAAAAGAGCTGGATGCGCTCGTACTTCGATTCCGCCTACCTCTGGTACGACCAGGTGCCGACGGTCGACGCGAACGCGGCCGCCTATTCGGGCCCGATGACCGATCTCGATTACTACGGCGTGCCGCTGCCGCTTTCGAACTACTTCGAGGCGCTCAAGACCACGCAGACGACCGCCAGCGGCGCCTTGCGGGATCGCTTCAGCTTCACCTACCCGACCAAGGCATGGAACGACTTGTCGCAGTCCGGGGTCACGGCCGGCTACGGCATCGAGTGGGCCTACATCAGCAGTTCGGCGCCGCGTTCGTGGCGGGTAGCCATCGTCCAGGCGGGATCGCCGGCCGCCGCAGCAGGCCTGCAGCGCGGCGATACCTTGCTTCAGGTCGACGGTGTCGATTTCGTCAACGGAACCGATACGGACACACTCAACAACGGCCTGCTGCCGGTGTCCGGTACCACGCATACCCTCGTCCTGTCGCGCGCCGGCAGCGCAACGAACATCACGGCGAGCATGACGGCCAGCGACAGCGTCGTCATCAATCCTGTTCCGATCGTTGAGGTGATCACGACGGCCACGGGCAAGGTCGGCTACCTCCATTTCACCGACCACATCGCATCGTCGGAGACAATGCTGATTTCGGCCATCAGCGCCTTCCAGGCGCAGGGAGTCACGGACCTGGTCCTCGACATGCGCTACAACGGCGGCGGCTATCTCTATATCGCCAGCGAACTCGCCTACATGATCGCCGGCCCGACGCGCGTCAGCGGCAAGTACTTCGAGAAGCTGCAATACAACGCGAAGCGCACTGCGGACAACACCCGGTCGCCGACGCCCTTCTACAACACGTCCTGCATACTGAACGCCAGTTACAACTGCACGAACGAACAACCGCTGCCGACGCTGAACCTCGGCCGCGTATTCGTCATCGCCCAGGGCGACACCTGCTCGGCCAGCGAGGCCGTGATCAACGGCTTGAATGGCATCGATGTCAACGTCATCCTGATCGGCGGCACGACCTGCGGCAAGCCCTATGGATTCACCGCGCGCGACAACTGCGGCGTGTCCTATTTCCCGATCGAGTTCATGGGTACCAACTACAAGGGCTTCGGCGATTACGCGGACGGCTTCACGCCGGTGACCGCAAATGCCGGCGGCGCCAACCTGCCCGGCTGTCCGACCGTGGACGACTTCGCCCACAGCCTTGGCGACACGTCGGAGCAGATGCTCGCGACCGCGCTGCAACAACGCGTGGACGGCACCTGCCTGACGCCCGTGGCGAGCGCGACCGGCGCCAGTCCTGCCACCCGCCTCGCAGTACGCCAGGGTCAATCGGCCGCCGGATCGGTGGCTCGCTGGTCGCCGCGCCAGGGGCGCGTTTTGCTGCCCCGCACAAGCGGCCGCTAGCCGGAATCCCGCGCACGGCGTACCACGGGGGCTGACTCTTGCCCCCACCCGACGCCTGCACACGACAGGGGTGCGGGACAATTTCGCTCGGCTACAATCGCCAGCGGTTTGTCCACCGGCCGGCACAACCCACACCAGAAAGAGGAGCGCCCGTGCCAACAGAGAGTCTTGGTTAAGAAAACCGGGACGACGCCCTCCGGCGTTCGTGTCCGCAAGAAGAGCTTCATCCCGTGGCCGCGTGGATGGGGCCGGCGTGATCGCGTCCGCTTCAAGCGTGCGGTGATGGCCTCGCTGGTGTTCCACGCGTTCCTGTTCTCACTGCAATTCGACGCGCCCGGCCTCGGCTTGCCCGGGCTGAATCTGCCTTGGCAGACCAGGCATGCGCAACTCGATCTCGTGCTGGTGACACCGACACCCGAGGCATCGCCGACCGCGAGCAAGACGGCCAAGGAGCCTTTGCCCGAGCGACGCGTGCGCGCCGAACGACGCAAGAAGAAACGCGCCCCGCCCGCACCGCCCGTCCCGCCCAATGTCGCCGTTGCGCCCGAGGTTGCCCCGGCGCCGGTTGCGCCTGCGCCGGTCGTTGCTGCAGCGGCGCCGCAAATCAGCGCCGCGGTGACGCCGCCTCCGGAAAAAGTCGAGCCTCCCAAGCCGGACGCGACCGAAGAAGCGAAGAAGGCCGCTCAGGAGCAGGAGGATCGCCGGCAGCAAGCCCTCGCGCTCGAACGCGAACTGGCCAGGCAGAAAGCCGCGGAACGCGCGACTGCGGAAGCGGCACGCGAACGACAGAAGCAGGAAGCCGAACGAGTCGCCCGCGAGGCCGAGGCAACGCGACTCGCAAAGGAAGCCGAAAATCGCCGCCTCGCCGCGGAAGCGGAAACCCGGCGCCTCGCAGCCGAAGCCGAAGCGAGGCGATTGGCGGCCGAAACCGAGGCACGCAGAATCGCCGAAGAGCAGGTGCGCCATGAACTCCTGCGCAAGGAGGCGGAACGACAGGACTTCGTCCGACGCGAGGCGGCCAGGATCGAGGCCGAGCGCCAGGAGGCGCAGCGACAGGAAGCGCAACGCATGGCGCGCGAGGCGGAGGAGCGCAGGCGGGCACAGGAAGCAGAAGACCGCCGGCTTGCCCAGGAAGCCGAGCAGCGCCGCGCCGCAGAAGAACAGGCCCGACAGGAAACGGCGCGCAAGGAAGCGCAACGACAGGAATCGATCCGGCAGGCGCGCGAAGCCGACGAGCGCCGTCAGGCGCAGGAGGCGGAGGAGCGTCGCCTGGCCGCAGAAGCGGAAACCCGTCGGGTCGCGGAGGAGCAGGCCCGGCTCGAAGCGCAGCGCAGGGAAGCCGAACGACAGGAAGTGGCACGCCAGGAGGCTGCCCGCCGGGCTCGCGAAGCGGAAGAGCGCAGGCAGGCCCGGGAAGCGGAGGAACGGCGCCTCGCGGCAGAGGCCGAGGCTGCCAGACGGGTCGCCGAAGCGGAAGCCGCGCGCAAGGCAGCCGAGGCCGAAGCACGCCGTGTCGCGGATGCCGAAGCCGCACGCAAGGCGGCCGAGGCCGAAGCACGCCGCGTGGCGGAAGAACAGGCGCGGCAGCAAGCGCTCCAGCAGGCCCGCGAGGCGGAAGATCGGCGCCTCGCCGCCGAGACGGAAGCGCGCCGCGTCGAGCAGGAGCGCGCTCGCCAGCAGGCCGCTACGGCCGAGCGCCAGCGCGCCGAGGAAGCGCGACAGAAACAGGCCAGCCAGTCCGCTCCGCCCCCGTCGAGTGGACAACGACGCAGGACACTGATTGGCCGGGCAGACCAGGACGAGCAGCTCCTCATCTTTGCCGAAGTCTGGCGGCGCTACGTCAACCAGCGCGCGTCCTTCGATCTCCTGGACCGGGCCAAGAACGGCGCCGCCTATCTGAATCCGTGGGTGACCGTGTCGCTGCGTCCTGACGGCCAGGTGGAGAACATCACGTTTGACCGGTCGAGCGGCGTGCCCGAGATCGATGCGGCAGTACGCCAGGTGATCATGATGCTCGCGCCGTACAACCGCTTCCCGCGCGAACTGGCGGCCGAATACGACATCATCGAAGTGCCGGCCGTGTGGAGCTTCAACCGCGCCGTGCGCCTGTTCTGGGGCGGCGGCTAGGGCTCCTCAACCCTGGTGATCGGCCTCGTATGCGGAAACGCTCACGCCGGCATGAAGCAGGAATTCGCGCAACTGCTTGATCAGGTTGCGGTCGCAGACGTTGCTGTGGTGCGGATGATGCAGGTAGGTCTCGGCGCGGTTCAGCTTGACGTGGAAGCGGGCGCCATGCGCCGCGTCGACGCTGGCGCCCAGATGGTTAAGCAGCGACTCGACTTCGCGCCAGTGGATGTTGGCGCTGATCGGATCATGGAAGATGCTGCGCAACAGGTTTGCGTGCTTGCTGCTCATGGTCGGCCACCACCAAAGGAACCGGTATCATCCTAGCAAAGTTGGCGGCGCGCGGCGCGATCCTCGACAAGCGGGCGCGGGCCACTACAATGCGGACCCTCGCCCATGCCGCTGATCTCACTTTCGCAAGCCTGCCTCGCCTTCGGCCACGTGCCGCTGCTCGATCACGCCGATCTGCAGTTCGAGGAAGGCGAACGTGTGGTGCTGATCGGGCGCAACGGCAGCGGCAAATCGTCGCTGCTGGCGGCACTGGCCGGCGCCGGCCATCTCGATGACGGCGTCGTGTGGCGCCAGCCGGGGCTGAAAGTGGCCTACGTGCCGCAGGAACCTGCGTTCGACGAGGGTGCCACGGTGTTCGACGCCGTCGTGGCCGGCATGGGTGACGCGACGCGCCTGCTGCGCCAGTGGCACGAAACGTCGCACCACCTTGCCGAACCGGGCGGTGATCAGGCGGCGCTGCTCGCACAACTGGATCGGTTGCAACATGAGCTCGAAGCGATCGGCGCCTGGTCGTCGGCATCGCAGGCCGAGCGCGCAATCGAGAAGTTCGGACTCGACGCGGAAGCCCGTGTCAGCGATCTCTCGGGCGGCCAGAAGAAGCGCGTGGCACTGGCGCAGGCGCTGGCAAGCGAGCCGCAGCTGCTTCTGCTCGACGAACCGACCAACCACCTCGACCTCGCCGCCATCGAATGGCTCGAGGAGTTGCTGCTGGCATCCGGCACATCGATCTTCTTCGTCACGCACGACCGCCGGTTCCTCGATCGCCTCGCCACCCGCATCGTGGAACTTGACCGCGGACGGTTGCGCAGCTTTCCCGGATCGTTCGCCGAGTACCAGAAACGCAAAGCGGAGACCCTGCGCGACGAAGCCGTCCAGAACGCCAGGTTCGACAAGTTTCTGGCCCAGGAGGAGGTCTGGATCCGCAAAGGCGTCGAGGCACGCCGCACGCGCAACGAGGGCCGAGTCCTGCGCCTGGAGACGCTGCGCCGCGAACGCGCCGCACGCCGCGAGAGGCTCGGTTCGGCACGTCTGGCGATCGATGTCGGCGACAAGGGCGGCCAACTGGTCGCGGAACTGCATGAGGTCACCAAGGCGTTCGGCGACAAGACCGTGGTGCTCGGCTTTTCGGCCCGCATCCTGCGCGGCGACCGCATCGGCATCATCGGCGCCAACGGCGCAGGCAAGACTACGCTGCTGCGCCTGATCCTCGGCGAAATTGCACCGGACTCCGGTTCCGTGCGCTTGGGGACGCGGCTGCAGATCGCCTATTTCGACCAGTTCCGGACGGCGCTGGACCCCGAGGCAACGCTTGCCGACGTCATCTCGCCCGGCTCTGATTATGTCGAGATCGGCGGCGAGAAGAAACACGTGATCGGCTATCTCGGCGACTTTCTGTTTGCACCGGCGCGCGCCCGCTCGCCCGTCAAGTCGCTCTCCGGCGGCGAGCGCAATCGCCTGCTGCTCGCGCGCCTGTTCGCCCGGCCCGCAAACGTGCTGGTGCTGGACGAGCCGACCAACGATCTCGACATCGAGACCCTGGAACTGCTCGAAGAACTGTTGCAAACCTACCAAGGCACGATCTTCCTCGTCAGCCACGACCGCGCCTTCCTCGACAACGTGGTGACGCAGACAATCGCCGCCGAAGGCGGCGGTGGGTGGAAGGAGTACGCGGGCGGCTACGACGACTGGTTGCGCTACCGAAAGGAAAGCGCCATCGCTGCCGCGAAAGCGCCCTCCGCCGCGCAAGCGCGGACGCAGGCCGCGCGCACCGTGCCCGCAAACAAGCTGACCTGGAAGGAGCAGCGCGAGCTAGAAGGGCTGCCGGATCTCATCTCGGCCCTGGAGGCGGAGCAGGCTGAACTCACCGAGAGGCTCGGCGCGCCCGAACTCCACATCGGCGACGCCCGGGAAGCCACGCGCGTCGCTGACCGCCTGGCCGACATCGAGGACGAGCTTTCGCGGTTGCTGGAGCGGTGGGAATCGCTCGAACGGCGCGCGTCGGCGTGAGGTTCGCGTTGCCGCCCGCACCGGGTATAATCCGCTCATGAGTACGGAACCCGATGTCCCCGAAAACGTCCAGACCACCCAAGAGGACGTTCCGCCTCCTCCGCCGCCGGCGGTTCCCCCGCCCATGGATACGCGGCGTCGTTTGCGCGAGTTGCTGGCCGTGCCCGAGCGCGACCGGACGGACGAGCAGTGGGATGAAATCAATGAACTGGAAATCCAGCTCGCGCCAGGCAACCGCGTAAGCCCGGGCCATCAGCCCGGGTCGTCCGACAAGCCGGTGGGTACGGGCCGCCAATTCCAGCAGAAGAAGCACACTCCCAAGGGCGGCGGCGGCAAGCGTCGCCCGCGCCCCGGCAACAACCCCAACAAGCCGCAGCAATAGGTGTCCCGGCCCTGGCTAGTGGCGGCCCCCCGCCACTGCCAGCATCCGCTCCGTTCGCCGCCTTCGAGCCTCTTCGGGAGTCAGGCCGACGAGGGACTCGGGCGAAAGCGGAACGTCCCAATGCTGCTGGAACAGGTCGATATCCTCGCCGGTATCCATGTGGGCCCGATAGACCTTGCTCTGGTAGGTCGGCGCGTTGGGCAGGGAAACCAGTTGAACGGACTGGATGATCACGGGATGCCTCCTTGGCTGATTGCGGAGACTATCCTGCGCCGGCCGCGACGGGCCGATAAGCGGAAAGATGGGGCTATTTCCCGCTCTAGTTTCGGTTGAATTTCGGGCGCCGGAGGTTCTTCAGGCAGGCGGCTTGATCCCCGATTTTTCGGCGTGGTCCAGAATCTCCGCCAGGCCTGCGAGGTCGACGGCCTCTGCATGCCGCGCGACCTTGGCACCGAACGCCGCCAGGCCCGGGTTGTCCTCGCCGAGGCGCACAGCCCAGCGCCGAATCGCCACCACCTGTCCAAGCGCCAGCAGGTCGCGCAACTCGGCCAGATCCTGCGGGCGTGGCAGGTCTTCCGCCACCGGCTCTTCGCTCGCGACGGTAGTGGACTGGTCGAGAATCCATTCAAGGTCCAACAACGACCGCAGTGCATTGGCGAGATCCTGCTGGCGGATCGGCTTGAGCAGCACGAAGTCGAATGCGATCTCCGGGGCCATGCCCGCGGGCCGCGCCGGCTCCGCCGCGGATACCAGAATCACAGGAAGTCGCCGCAACTCGCCATCGGTGCGCAACTCGCGCAGGAAGGCCCAGCCGTCCATTCCAGGCATGAACTGATCCACCAGAACGCAGTCGGGCCGCGCCCGGTCCTCGCGGCACAGCCGGAGTGCCTCTGCCCCGCCCTCGGCGACCAGTACGTCAAAGCCCCACTCGCAGCAAAGATCACTAAGGAATTCCCGGTTCTCCGCAATGTCGTCGGCAATGAGCAGCGTGCGCCGCGGACCGACGTGGCCGATCACGCGTGGCAGATCGACCGGAAGGTTCTCCGATTCCCGGCTCACCTCGGGCAACTCGACCTCGAACCAGAAGCGGCTGCCGCGCCCAAGCTCGCTGGTCACTTCGATCTCGCCACCCATGGCCCTGACGATCTGGCTTGCAATCGCCAGCCCCAAGCCAATTCCCGGCTGATGGGGAGTGCTGGTCGCACGACTGAACGGCTCGAAGATCTTCTGCAACTGATCTGCGGGAATTCCGATCCCGGTATCCTCGACGGCAAACCGGATGCGATGCAAGTCGGCAGGCTCGTCCGCCGCAAGGTCGGGACAACGCTCGATCGACAGGATCACTTGTCCCCTGGCGGTGTACTTGCACCCGTTGCTGATCAGGTTTCCCAGAATCTGCAGCAGGCGATGCTCGTCGACCTCGATGACACGCGGCACCCCGTCACCGAGCCTGACGTCGAACCGATTGCTTCCTGCAACCGCGAGAACTCTCCCGGTATCGGCGATCTGTCTGACCAAGTCCGTCATCGTGACAATCGACGGTCGCAACGCCACCATGTGGCTCGAACCGCGAATGAATTCCAGGATCTCGTCGATCAAATGCAGGAGTTGCAGGCCGCTGCTCTCGATCGTCGCCAGTTTCGCGTCCGCCTCCCGCCGGCCACCCTTGCGGCGCAGTAATTGCGCATAGCCCAGTATCGTATGCAGGGGCGTACGCAATTCATGGCTGACCGTCGACAGGAGAGACAACCGGGCATTGCCGGCCTCTTCCGCTTCGGCCTTGGCCTGACGAAGTTCGCGCGTCCGCTGTTCCACGGCAACGGCAAGCCGCTCCTGCTCGGTGCGCTGGAACTCGCCGAGGCGCAGATGGGCGCGTTCGGCCGTTTCGGCGGCCAGGCTGACCTCGCGGTACATGACGTAGGCCATGATCACGCACGACAGGACGAAGCTTGGAACCGGCAGGGCACTCGCATACACGGCCGAGTTCCACCCGGCCAACGCGCCCCCCAGGACCGCCACCAGGACCGCGAGCACGCCGACCCAGGTCGCCGCGTACAACCCGGCGTTCCTGATGCCGTGAAGCGCTACCAGGACGAATACAACGGTAACCACGGCACACAGCGCAAGCGGCACTTCGAACGTGAGCAGCTTCGGGGCCACGACCAGGCACTCCATGCCCGCGGCAAGCAACGACGCGAAACTCGTCGCCCGCAGCGTGCGCGCGAGCAACGGAGCTGTCCGCGGCAGATCCAGGAAGACGCGGCCGAACTCGATGTTTAGGCAGAGTGCGATGAGGATGAGAATCCCACTGGCGCGTCCTTGCCACAGCGCTTCGCCAGGTGGCAGCACATCGGCACCGATGCCGTCCACCATGAACGTCGCCGCTGCAAACAGCGCATCGCCCACCCCGATCGCCAGAATCTGCCAACGCCTGTTGATCTTCCAGAAATAGACGCTGATCAGGATGAGTGCCGTCAAGGCGCCGGCCACGAGAAGCGCTTTGATCACCATGCGACGCCACTCGTGTTCGGCGTAGGAGGCCGGCTGCCAGAGTGCCAGGCCACTGACGATCGGCATTGGACCGGAAAGCCGCATGTACACGGTGCGCGTCGCGCCGGGCGCCACCGAAACCGGAAAGAGCAACCGCCCGGTCGGCAGCGGTCGCAGCGCACGATGGACGTTCGCGCCGCTGCTCACCGTGGTCGAAGCGCCGGCAGCGTCAATCACGTGCAGCGTGACCGTCGCAATCAGGGCGTTGTCGAGCGAGAACCAGCGGTCCGGCAGCGCAGCGGCCGGATTGGCGACGGAGAAGCGAACCCAGAACGCGCCATCGGTGAAGCCGTGAACCACGTTGCCGCCGGGCTGAGCCTGGAACCGGCCGGCCGCGTCGGCCTGTTGGACGGCGGCAAGATCCATCGCGCCGACCGGATCTTCGAGAATCTCGACGCTGCCCGCGAGTGTCTGGCTGGGCTCGTCGCTCAGAATCAGCGGCTGCGCGAAACCAGTCGTGGCACCTGCACACAAGGCGAGCGTTACCGCCAGCCCTCTCCAGAGCTGGCGCCAACGAGTATCAATCGCCATCTCCCGTAACGCCCTGCCGGGCCTGACGATACTCCCTTGGGCTCAATCCGTAGCGGCGCCGATAGGCGCGCGTGAAGTCGCCGGCGTTGCGGTAACCCACGTGACTGGCTATCAACTGCACCCTCATTCCGCTGCCGTCGAGCAAGTGCCGGGCCGTCTCGAGACGCAGTTCCGAGAAATAGTCGAATACCGTCATGCCGACCCGCTGGCGGAAGATGTCGGTTAGCTTGCGCTCGTTGGTGCCGAGTTCCCGCGCCAGTTCCATCAGTCCGGGCGGCTCCGCCATCCGCTTGTCGAGCACCGCAAGCGCCTGATTGAACAGTTGGTCATCGGGAAAGGCCTGGTCACCGACGCGGTCCAGCGCCGACTGCGCGACCATGCTTTCGAGCCGATCGAGGCGCTGCTTCGAATGCAAGTGGAGAAACACGCGGGCCACCGCCTCGTCCTCCGAGAACGGCTTGGTGATGTAATCGACGGCCCCAAGCGAAAAGCCCTTGAGCTTGTCCTCGATGGCGGTGCTGGCCGACAGGAAGATCACGGGAACATTCGCGAGGCGCGCATCCGCCTTCAGGCGGCGGCAGACGTCCAGACCGTCCAGGCCGGCCATGATTACGTCGAGCAGGATCAGGTCCGGCCGCCCGGCCCTGGCCTTGGCGATGCCGTCGGCACCGTCGAGAGCGACGAGGATTTCGACGTCCTTGTCGGAAAGGTATTCGATGAGGAGCGCAACCGATTCCGGTTGGTCGTCGATGATCAGCAGGCGGGGCGTATGGGCGGGCATGTAAGCGTCGGATACCACAAAGCTCGGGCTCGGTGAATTCTGGCATCGTCCGCATCCCTGAGAGGCGCAGGACACATATTTTGACCTTTCCCCCCCAAGCCCGACATGGCTTCCCGCCGGGCATTCGGTTGCATGGGGCAACGTAGTAACATTGGCGCATGGAACAAGCGACCGCCGAGGCAAGCCCGCTGACCCTGCTGTTCGTCGACGACGAGGCGAGCATTCTGTCCTCGCTCAAGCGCCTGTTTCGGCCGCACGGCTACAAGATCCTCACCGCCGGTGGCGGCGCCGAAGGCCTTGCGGTCCTGGAAAAGGAGCACGTCGACCTGGTCGTCTCGGACATGCGCATGCCGGAGATGGATGGCGCGCATTTTCTCGAACAAGTGCGGGATCGCTGGCCACAGGTGGTGCGCATCCTTCTCACGGGTTACGCCGACGTCGGTTCGACCATCGCGGCGATCAACCGCGGCGAAATCTATCGCTACGTCTCCAAGCCCTGGGACGACAACGAGATCGTCCTTACCGTGCGCGACGCACTCGAGCGCAAGCGCCTCGAAGCGGAGAACCTGCGCCTCAGCGACCTCACGGCGCGACAGAACGAGGAGCTGAAGGCGCTGAATGCCGGACTGGAGCAGAAGGTCACCGAGCGCACGGCCGCACTCAAGCACGCCAACGAACTGCTCCAGCAGGGCTTCATGATGACCGTGCGCACGTTCTCGAGCCTGATCGAACTGCGCGGCGGACGTCTTGCAGGCCATGGCAGGCGCGTGGCCGAACACTCGAAGGCGCTGGCGCAAAGCATGGGACTGAGTCAGGCCGACCAGCAGGACATCCTGTTGGCGGGGCTGCTGCATGACATCGGCAAAATCAGTCTGCCGGACAACCTGCTCGACAAGCCCTTCGCCGCCCTTGCCGGGGAGGCCCGCAATCGCG
>Ga0335071_10007310_pt1 | contig 11363 bp, 6 predicted proteins | sample Lox_Sample_15_FD_206724 | JGI IMG/M metagenome (GOLD analysis project Ga0335071, IMG submission 206724) | Soil microbial communities from Loxahatchee National Wildlife Refuge, Florida, United States - Lox_Sample_1.5 | ecosystem: Environmental > Terrestrial > Soil > Wetlands | place: USA: Florida...
GCTTACACTGTCGAGCGCAGTGCACAGCATGCGGTCGCAATCCGAATCCGTGCCGGAAAGGTGTACCCGCCATGCCTCTCGCAATTGCGTGCGGATGCGCAACGCCGGATTCAGGGACGACAGAGGACTCTGCAACACTAAAGAAATTTTCCGACCGCGGAGCTTTCGAAGCTCACGCTCGCTCAGCGAGAGGAGATCGAGGCCTTCAAAACAGATTGAGCCGCGCACTCGCGTCTTTTTGCCCTGCAGCAGGCCCAGGATTGCCATCGCCAGCGTGCTCTTTCCCGACCCGCTCTGCCCAACCAGTCCCAGCACTTCACCATGCCCGATGTCGAGTTCCACGTTGTCCAAAACGGGTCGCTTCTCGCCATACTGCACAGAAAGGCGCGCTGAAAGAAGCATGTCGGATTGTGCTTTGCCGCCCATCGGAGTTGTAAAGCGATCCGTACTATTATCGCAATCGATCTTGAATGCCAACTACTTCAGCGACAGCTGTTCGGCGTTCCAGTATGTCTGCGGTACCAGAACCACCGGATTCGCACCATGCACCGATGGCGACACCGCCGATAGCGCGTTCTTATTCACCAGAAAAATGAATGGCGCCTGCTCAGCCACGATCTGCTGCACGCGATCGAAACTTTCTTTGCGTTTTTTTGGGTCCGAAGAGGACGCCTGGGCACGCATCAGCCGGTCGATTTCTGCTTCCCACTCGGTTTCCGGCGATTTCTGCTGCGGGTTCCATTGATGGTTCTCCGAGGAGCTCAGCCAGACATTCATCTCTTCATTGGGATCGAGTCCGACGTTCGTGAGTCCGAGCAGAATCGCTTCATAATCGAAGGTTTGGGTGATGCGCTCGATCAGGGAGGGGAAATCCAGCGTGACCACATTTACCTTCATCCCGATCTTTTCCAGGTCTTCCTGGATCATGGTTGCCATGCGCTCGCGGGGCTTGCTCCCTGAGTTCGTAACCAGCGAGAACACGACCTCATTGCCCTCTTTGTCCTTGAGCTTGCCGCCTTGCATCAGGAAACCCTCGGCCGCGAGAGCTTTCAGAGCGGCATCGGGAGCATAGGGCTGCGGTTTCAGGTTGGCGTTGAACCAGAATTTGTTTGCGGGCGAAAAGGGCCCCGCAGCGGGTTGAGCATGTCCGCGAAAAACGACCCGGCTCAAGTCAGCCCGATTGATGGCCTCCGACACGGCCCGCCGGAACACCGTCGACCGGAACCAGGCTTTCTTATAAGGCGGAAGCGGCGCTCTGGCGACCTGGTTGAACCACAGTTGCTCGCTATCGAGTGATGGACCGGCATCGTGCACCAACTGCGGCGTTGAGCCGGCGAGCTTGTCGAAATTATCGCTATCCAGCGAATTGATCAGGTCGATCTCGCCTTTTCTGAACCGCAACAATTCGATGTCGCGATTGGGCTGGATATCCAATTGGATCGAGTCCAGATAGGGAAGTTTCTGCCCTTTTGCATCTGCCTTCCAGTAATAGGGATTGCGCTTCAGCAGTACGCTCGCACCCGGCTTGTATTCGGCCACAGTGAAGGGCCCAAGCACCGCCGTCTCCTTCTTCGGCGAATGCGCTGACACAATGGCAACCTGGTCGAATTGACGATCCAGCCCGGCGACGGGTGCAGGAAACGTGATGATTATCTCCGCCGGCGAGACGATCTTCGTCTGCACGCTGCCCGGCCCGGAACGAAATGCATCTCCGGTTGGCGAATGCAGTTCGGGATCCATCAGCCTCTGTACCGTGTAGGCAACGTCTTCGGCGGAAAATGGCGTCCCGTCAGAAAATGACAGCCCGGTCCGCAGCTTGAACGTGATCTGTTTAGTGTCTTTTGAGACCTTCCACGAGACCGCCAACTCCGGTTCCAGAGCTTGCGTCTGCCGGTTCATCCGTACGAGCACGCCTCCGGTCAGGTATCGAATCGTCACGGAGGCCTCATCCTCTACCTTCAGAGGATCGAATGTCTTCGGTTCCGTTCTGAGGCAAAAGCGCAACGTTCCGCCATTCTGCGCCGAAGCGACTGTGACCAGAAAGATGAGGCCCAGGCCCAAAGCTCTTGTTGAATTTGAGACCGCAGCCAACCGCTTCATGCGTTTACCTCTTGCTGATCCGACAGCATTACCTGGAAAGACGTTACGACAACAACAAGCAGCAGAAGCGGAACGAACTTCCAGGGTTCCTCTCTCAGCGAAACCAAACCTTCCAGTTCCTTAAGCAAGCCACCCCATGAAGGCATGGGTTCAGCTACGCCCAGTCCAAGGATTCCGAGGTTGGCCTCACTCAAAATGAAGGTCGGGATTGAAATCCAGAACTGCGCGAAGAGCACGGGTTTAAGGTTGGGAAACACATGTATCCAGAACAGTCGGCGTTCACTCATTCCGGAAGCGCGGGCCTGCCGTATAAAGTCTGCGCTGCGTAGCGATCCGGCGGTTGCGCATAGCACTCGGGCGGCGGCGGTCCAGCCCAACAGTCCGAGCATGCAAAAAGTGACCAGCACCGAAAGGATGGGTGAAACGTTCAGAGGGAGCAGTGCTCGCACCGTGATTAGCAGAAAAAGCCAGGGCAAGGAGAGAAATACGTCCGTGGCGGCCATGGCCAAGCGTTCCCAGGTACCGCCGAGGTATCCCGCCAATCCGCCCATGAACGCGGCCATAAGCGTCGATACCAGCGCAGCCGCAGGGGCGAGCAAAAGGGAGATGCGCGTGCCGTAGACAACCCGCGCGAAACGGTCTCGCCCGATCTCGTCTGTTCCCAGCCAGTGCTCGCGCGACGGAGGTGCGCCAGGCGATTCGCGATACTGCTTCGCGTAGCCCGCAGGAGCCAGCCAGCTCGCGGCAAGAGACACCCCTACCACCAACAGGAGTACGACACACCCCACCCTACGCCAGATGCTCACGCCTGCTGGCCTCTCCACATACATCTGATTACATCTGCGCCTGAATTGGCCAGCAAGGTTACCAGCGTCACCAGCACCGTGATTGTGGTCAGCAAGGGAAGATCGCGCGCCAGAGCGGCTTGCCATGCCAGCTGTCCGACCCCGGCAAGGCCGCATAGAGCTTCCACCGGAATCGCGGCCCCGACGGCGATACTCACCGAGACTCCGCCCAATGCGAGCAATTCCGGGCCCGCAACAGGAACTACGTGCCACAAGAGCACGCGAATTTCACTCACTCCCTTGGCCCGGGCGGTGATGATGTGAGGCAGAGTGGAAGCCTTAGCCAATAGATTCCGCGCGAAGCGATAAACGCGGGGGAACACGATCAACCCGATCGCCAGGGACCCGGGCACGTTCCAGATCACAGAAAGCAGCGCCAACACGGCGGCCGGAATGCAGAGCAAGGCCCCGCTTACAACCGTAGCCAAGCCATCGTAGGCCAAAGTTCGAATGTAGGCTGCGGAAAGTGCCAGCGCCATTGCAAGGCTCCAGCTGAACAGCAGGCCAAATGCGACCAGGCGCATCGTGAGAGGAATTCTCTCGCGCAGCAGGGATGTGACCGGCTGTCCCAAAGAAATGGAAGTTCCGAGATCGCCGTGAATCGCACGCCGCAACAGCTGAATGTAGAACCGCGCAACATTGCTCTGAGAAAGTCTCGAACCGCGAATCGCCCGGACACTCTCCGCACTCAGATGAGGATCAAGTTGCGATTCATCGACGTCAAACCCTGGGGCGAACCGAACGAGCGTGGCGGATAAGAACCCGCCAAGCAACACCGTCGCAGCGAGCATGGCTGTGTGCCGCGCTATTTTTCGAAGAATCATTTCGATGACCCTAAGGAGCGGCCGCGCCTTGAGACTTTCCGACCTCGCTGGCGGCATGATGGATCTGCTTCATCGAATACATCCGGCGGTCGGCTTCGGCCAGCAGGCGTTCCACCTCGTAACCGTCATCGGGACAGATGGCCGTGCCGACGCTGAGGGTGATCAACTCACGGCCACAGATATGGCGTCCGGAGTCGATGGCGGCCTGGTTGAGTCGTTCTGCTTTTTCCCTGGCAGCTTCAGCCGTAAGTCCCGGTGCTGTGATAACAAATTCGTCTCCACCCATCCGTGCTACGTAGTCGTATCCGCGACAGGCATCCTTCAGGCGAGCGCTGAATTCCCGCAGCAGTTTGTCTCCTTCCAGGTGCCCGAAGGAGTCGTTGATCTGCTTGAATCCGTCGATGTCGCAGACCATCACCGCCAGCGGCGTCTTGGTGCGTCGACATCGAGCGAGTTCCTGCGCCAGGTGTACAAAAAGCGACCGGGCATTCGGCAGGCCGGTAAGGTAGTCGGTGGTCGCGGAGCTCTCTGCCTGCTGATAACGCAGAGCATTCTCCACCGAAAGTGCGACCTTCGACGCCACTGCAAGCAGGATCCTTAGATGGTCCGGCGTGAAGGCATCCCGCCCGGAGTGATACATGGCCAATACGCCGACGACTCCGTTCAGTCCATCCAGCGGCACAACCAGAGCGGACCGTAAACTGGTCTGCTTCCCCGGATCCACGACATATCCCGCTTCCACCTGCGGATTGCCGTTGACGATCGGCTTGCAATTCTCAGCTACCCACCCGCACAATCCTTCCCCGATCCGGATCTTGAGGGAAGACAACATTCGGAAATTTTCGCCAGTGACCAGTTCCGGCAATAACCATCCATTCCGGTTCACGAACACAGCGAATGAGTCGTAAGGAATCATGCGGCGTAACCGCATCGATAGAACCGAAAGCGTTTCACTCAAGCTTAGCGAGACTCCAAGATCCTGGCTCAACTCGAACATGGTCTGCGCTTCCTGGCGGGCTGAAGCAATCGACGTAAGGAAGTCGGTACTGTCCGTGAGTCCCCGTGATGGAGATTCGCCGGTTTCGAAGCCCGCAGCCGGAGCCAGGCCGCGTTCTACCTTCATCATCTTCGACAAGGTGTGGGGAACCGAGGTTTCTTCATTCATCAGAGCCGCGCGTTCGAGATCCACGTAATTCCGTTCCAGGATTTCAACTACGTGCGGATCGAACCACGCCCCTGCCTTTTCCTTCACCTTGGTCATCGCTTCCCCCAAAGGTAAGGCTGAACGGTACTGGCGGTGGGATGCCATGGCGTCCAGGCAATCGACGGCCGCCAGAATGCGCGCGCCGATTGGAATCTCTTCTCCGGATAGACCATCCGGATATCCCGAGCCGTCCCAGCGCTCGTGGTGCGAACGAACAATGGGAGCAACCGGGTAGGGAAATGCCACACGCTCCAGAATCTCGGCTCCCACAATGGGATGCACTTTCATCTTCTCGAATTCTTCCGGCGTCAACTTGCCAGGCTTGTTGATGATCTGTTCCGGTACTGCCAGCTTGCCGATGTCGTGCAGAAGCGCGGCAGTGCGTAACGCCTCGATTTCTTCCTGCGGGAGGTCCAGTTCCTTCGCAATTTCGACAGCGTACGTGCGCACGCGCTGCAGGTGCGTATGCGTAGTGTGATCTTTTGCCTCGATCGCCAGCGCCAGGGCTTCGATGGTGCGCATGTTGAGCGAGGCGATCTCTTCCACGTGGCGCTTCTCAATCTCGACCCGCTGCTTCTCCGCCTCCAGCCGTCCGAGGTAGAGCCTGTAGGAGCGATACACCCAGTAAATCAGCGGCAACACGAGCAACGATGTTTCCCAGCCTGCGGACCGGTTCACGATGCCGACCAGCCCGACCGCTGCCGCGCCCACCAGGTAGTAGGGGAAAGACCAGAAGTAGCACTCCGACCAGACTTTTCGCGCCGCCTTCCCCTCCGTTAGCGAGATCACGACTGAGATCGGGACCGTATTGGCGAAGAAGAAAATGAGCGCGGCCACCATCAGCAAAATCGGCTTGCTGGACGCAAAGCGGGCTGTGAGCCAGTGATAACCAATGAAAGTAAGCGCGCAGGCATTGGCCATCATGCCCGCTACATTGAACAGAACCTTGACCGGATCCAGCCGCTTGCGAGCCTGCCATACGCTCTGCACCAGCGTCGCCGTACATCCGATGGCGATTGTTTCAGGTAGGGTGAGTTCCATCACCCCCATGAGGATGAACAGGAAGTTCACCGACATGGTGCCATCGATCCCGGGTAGCTGGACCTTCAGCCCGGAAGCCAGAACGGCAACAGCCAGATAACAGACGAACCGGCGAAGGTCTTGGCTTTGCCAATGGAACAGCGCATAAGCGAGAGTGAGCAAACCGAATGCGATCGTGACGCCCAGGAATGTCTTGGTGAGGGTCGACAGCCTTTCGGCCGGCTTCCTGTCCGGGGCACTCATGGGTTTTGGGTACACGTCGGCCGATTCGGTCATAGCAGTCAAACTGGAAACAGGAGGCTACACTCCGCCCCGAAAGCTCGTATTTCGAGCCTTAGCGTTGATGCTATTGCAGTGCTCGACGCGTCTGAAGCTTACTTCGGTAACCATGTCCGGCTGACTCTTGCGGTCACTCCGATCAGGCGCGAGGGATAATTACGTTCGTGATCGCTCCCCATCGGACTGGCTCCGCGATGTAGCTGTGCTTGTGTCAACATCGTCCCAAAGACCCGAATGCCAATGTCCTCCCGCAAGCCGGAGCCGCCGCTAGCCAGCACAGTATCCTCGTCTCCTGTCCCTCTACTCACGGCGGAGAACAGTGTCATTTGCAGCTTCGATTTGCGAGGCGGTTTCACCGGCTGCAACGCAGGTTTCACCCGGTTTTTTAACTATTCGGCAGCGGATTTGCGAGGACGGAGATTGGGGACGATTCTCGATTCCGCTGGAGCCGACTCCCACCAGAAAGGCAGTGACGTACAGGAAGAAATCCTCAGGGTAATCCTCGAACAGGATGAACTCACCCGTGTGCTCGTGCTGGTGGCGAAGTCCGGCGTCCACATTCCGGTTCGGTTTGCCGGCACATTGCTCCGCGATATGGCGAATGCTCCCACCGGCATCGTTGCGGTGATCACGATCTTGGAGAGTCGGGTTCCGACGAAACCGCCGGACGGCCCCGGGCAGAGGCCCTTTTCAGGCAGGATTTCGCGGGTGATCGACGGCAACGAATTCGTGCTTGCCAGCCCGGTGATGCACGAATTCATAGCCATGGTGGAGCGCGTGGCCGGCCACACCGAAACCGTGCTGATCACGGGAGAGACCGGTACGGGCAAGGAACTCATCGCACGGACCATTCATCAGTCCTCGCCCCGCAGGAACCGTCCCTGGATCGATATCAATTGCGCCGCTCTCCCGGAAAATCTTGTCGAGAGTGAACTATTCGGTTACGAGAAAGGCGCGTTCAGCGGCGCTGAGTCCTCCAAGCCCGGCCTGTTTGAACTCGCGGATAAGGGCACTCTGTTCCTCGATGAAATCGGTGAGCTGCAACTCCATACTCAGGTGAAGTTGCTTCGCGTGCTCGATAATCAGCCGTTCTATCGGCTCGGGGGACACCGCAAGATTAAGGTTGATGTGCGCGTCGTGGCCGCGACCAACCAGGATCTCGAGACAGCGGTAAAAAATGGACGATTTCGTTCGGACCTGTTTCACCGTTTGCGCCAGTTCCAGCTTTGCGTGCCTCCGTTGCGCGAACGGCCTGAAGATATCGTGGCTCTCGCGGAGCACTTCCTGCGCCTGAAATCTCCCACAAAACATTTTTCACCGCAGGCCATCTCCGCCCTGCTGTCCCACTCGTGGCCGGGTAACATTCGCGAATTGCGGAACCTCGTCGCCAAGCTGGCGATGGAATCCTCCGAAACCGAAATCGACTTTTTGAAATGCAGCGCCGCGCTCACGGGTGAGCCCAGCGCCATGCGCCAGAGCGCATCCATGCCTGTAGGCAACTTGGACAGCATGGAAGAGCAAATGATCATCAAGGCGCTGGAACGCACGGGTGGCCACCGCACCCTCGCCGCTGAACAACTGGGAATTTCGCGGCGTACATTGAGCCGCAAGCTCAAGGAATACAACATTAATTTCGAGCCGGGTGAGAATCTCGCTCCCCTCGGTTTCATCAGCACTGAGCAGCAGAAGTTCTTTCGCGCTCGTGTCGAACTCCCCGTCACAATCAGAAATACCCGGGGAGATTCCACCCAGGCGCGCGCCGTCAATCTGAGCACGGGTGGAATGGGTTTGGACGGATTTTCCGAACCGCTGCGTTTTTCAGGATTGCTCGATCTGGAATTCTTGCTGCCCGACACCGACGTGCGATTTCAAGCCAAGGCGCGCATGATGTGGGTGGGGGAAGACGGCAGGGTCGGGGTTCGCTTCACCGTCATCGAGCCTGCGCTATTCGAGCAACTGCAGCGCTGGACGAATCGCAAGATGCAGGATGAAGGCTGGGAATTTCCCTCTTGAGCGCTCTGCCCGCGGGACAGCGGTAACCGTACTACCGTTTGAGCAGGTTCTCGAAATAGCGGCTGTTGTAGTAGGCAGTGGTCTTCTGCACGAATTCCAGGACCTTGAACATCTTGTCGCGGCCATCGCGATTTTGCTCGCGGAACTGTATGGCTACACCGGAACCGGGTTCCAACCGGGCCACAATTCCTTCCGCAGACAGATTTGCGTCATCCATGGAGAACACGAGTTTCAATTTACTGCCCGGCGAGAGGATGGCGCTGGTCTCGATGTAGCAGCCGCCCATGCTGATGTCCGTGAGATTGGCGAACACTGGAGCGCTGCCATTTTCCGCCTGCATTTCAATCGCGACTCGGCACTTCAGCCGCGGATGCACCCTGCGATCCTTATAGGCCAGTTGCTTCTGCTTTTCCAGATACATGCGCCGGTCCGCTTCGGCCAGAAGCTGTTCGGCATCTTTCCCGTCTTCGGGATAGACCGCACGGCCTACGCTCAGCGAAAGGATTTCTTCTCCGCAAACCTCGGCGCCGGCCTGCTGGGCTAAAATCTCCATCTGCTCCGATTTTTTGGCTGCAGCATCGGCCGCCAGCCCCGGAGCGACGACCACGAATTCATCCCCGCCCATGCGAGCTACGTAGTCGTATTCCCGGCAACTGTCTTTCAGCGCTTGCGCAAACAGCCGCAATACGCGATTGCCTTCCAGATGGCCGAAGCGATCATTGATCTGCTTGAAACCATCCATGTCGGAAACCATCACCGTGAGGGTGGAATTGTCGCGCTTGCAGCGGGCCAACTCGCGATCCAGTTGCAGGAACAGGGAACGGGCGTTCGGCAATCCGGTCAGGTAATCGGTGGTCGCTGAGCTCTCCGCCTGCTGGTACTTCAGGGCATTCTCAATTGCCAGGGCCATCTTGCCGCTGACCGCCAGCAGAATGCGCAGATGGTCCGAGGTGAACGCGTCGCGCTCGCCGCGGTACAGGGCGAGCACGCCAATCACTCCCGCAACTCCCTCCAGCGGCACTGCCAATGCAGAGCGCAACGTGCTGAATTTTGAAGGATCGTTGAGGTATCCAGGTTCGACCGACGGATTCCCGTTGATAATCGGCTTGCGATTCTGGGCCACCCATCCGGAAAGCCCTTGCCCCAAGGGGATGCGCAACGAGGAGAACAGCCGGTAGTTGTCCCCGTTCACATACTCGGGAACGAGCTCCTCTTCTCGCCGGACGTAAATTGCGATGGCATCATACGGCACCATCGGCTTGAGCTTGACGGAGAATACCGAAAGTGTTTCCCCCAGGCTGAGCGAAGCGCCCAGATCCTGGCTGAGCTCGAACAGCGCCTGTGCCTCCTGGCGCGCTGCAGCAATGGAGGAAAGGAACGTCGCTTCTCTGCCCGCGTAATCCTGCGCGGCCGCATTCTCAAAGCCGGCAGCCGGCTCCAGTCCACGCTCGATCTTGATCGCGGTCGACAAAGGCCCGTTCGAATCTGCGTTCGACTTCGCCTGTGCGAGCTGTTCCAGGTGCAGGTAACGGTTCTGCAGAATGTCCACGACCTTCGGGTCGAAGGATTTCCCGGACTCTGCCGCGAGTTTCTGCATGACCTCGCGCAACGGCAACGCCCTGCGGTACTGCCGATCCGAAGCCAGAGCGTCCAGATAGTCCACCGCGGACAGGATCCGGGCCCCGATCGGAATCTCCGCTCCTTTGAGCCCGAGGGGATATCCGCTGCCATCCCACTTCTCGTGATGCGCCCTCACGATCGGAACGACCGGGTACGGAAACCGTACGCGCTCCAGAATCTCCGCACCTACAAGCGTATGAATCTTCATCTTCTCGAATTCCTCCGGAGTCAGCCGACCGGGCTTCGAGATGATGTGTTCGGGAACTGCTAGTTTGCCGATATCGTGCAGCAAGGCAGCAGCGTGCAGCGCTTCAAGTTCTGGCCCACTGATGCCAAGTTCCTTCGCTACCTCGATGGCGTATATGCGAACGCGCTGCAGGTGCTCGTGCGTGGTGTGATCTTTGGCCTCAATGGCCAGCGCAAGAGCTTCGATAGTCCGCAAGTGAAGATTCGCCATCTCCTCGACATGCCGCTTCTCATCTTCCAGCTTGCCAAGATACAGCCGGTAAGAACGGTAGATGAGGTACACGACGGGTACCAGAAGCAGAGACGTTTCCCAGTTGAACTTCTGGTTGAGCCATGCGATGCAGCCTGCGATTCCGGCTCCCACCAGGTAGTACGGGAAGGACCAGAAGTAGCAGTCCACAACAATGCGGGTGAGGGGGCGCTTCTCGGTCAGCGAGATGACGGTTGCAATCGAACCCGCGTTCGCGACGAAGTAGACAGTCGCGGCGACTCCCAGCAAAACCGGCCGGCTGTCGAGCAACAGGCTGGCGAGCCGGTGATGATACACCAGATAGGCCAACGCCGTTGAGATGGCGCCCGCGCAGATGTTGAAGGTAATCTGGAGGGCCTGCGGGCGTTCGGGATACAAGCATTGCGCCAGCATCGAGACAGCGCCCAGGATCAAAGTTTCGGTAAAGCTGAGCTCGATGATGCCGATAAGAATGAAGAGAAAATTCACCGATAGAGTACCGGTGATGCCCGGCAGCGTGACCTTCAACCGCGATGCCAGAATCGAGATGCCCAGGTAACAAATGAATTCCGCGATATTCCGACTGCTCTGGTGAATTCCGCCGTAGACCAGCACAGCCGTCCCGGCGAGAATGATCAGGCTGATGAACAGCTTCGGCGCCAGCGACAGCCTTCGCCACGTCGGTGCGTGGGAACTGGCTTGTTCTGCGATGCGGACGGCACCAGTCATAAGAATAGGCACACCTTACCCGCCGGGCATACTCCGGCCCTGACGGGCAACCCGAACCTCTACCAATATCAGGTAAACGCATTTAGAAACAGCATCTTGGAGACATTTCGGCAAACTTCAGTAACCGGAGTTTGAAACGATTAGGAGTTGACAGACGAGCTCTCAAACTGCTCGAAAGCCCGCAACAAAGCCATCCTGGGCGGCGGATGCATTTTTTGTAGATTATGGCCTGC
>Ga0335071_10007311_pt1 | contig 11363 bp, 11 predicted proteins | sample Lox_Sample_15_FD_206724 | JGI IMG/M metagenome (GOLD analysis project Ga0335071, IMG submission 206724) | Soil microbial communities from Loxahatchee National Wildlife Refuge, Florida, United States - Lox_Sample_1.5 | ecosystem: Environmental > Terrestrial > Soil > Wetlands | place: USA...
GAAGCTTGCGCAGCGTTTCCGGGCGGCCGGCTCGCTCGTGGTGCGGGTGCGCGTGGGCTTCGCCGCGGATCGCGCCGACGCGCTGCGCCAGCCCGTGGACCAGCCGACGAACTACGCGGCGATCCCCGCGGGGTGGGACGACTTCCCCGAGCCGCTCGAGCCAGGGGACATCGCCATCACCAAGCGCCAGTGGGGCGCGTTCTATGGCACGGAGCTGGACCTCCAGTTGAGGCGCCGGGGCGTGAAGTGCATCGTGCTGGGCGGCATCTCCACCAACATCGGCGTGGAATCGACCGCGCGCAATGCCTTCGAGCTGGGCTACGAGCTCGTGATTCCCGAGGACCTCTGCGCGACCTCGGCGGCGGAGATGCAGGCCTTCGCGTTCAAGTACATCTTCCCGCGCATCTCGCGCGTCACGGCCTCGGAGTCGATCGAGCTCCAATGAAGGTGTCGTCGTGGCCGCGGCCCGCCCGCTGGGCGGCGCTGCTCGTCCTGTCCCTCGCGCTCTCGTTCCTCTGGGGCGCGGCGAGCCTGCCGGCGGCGTTGCTGATCGGCCCGATGATCGGCGGCGTCGTCTTCGGCGTGCACGGCGCGCGGCTGGACGTGCCGCGCTGGTCCTACCTCGCCGCGCAGGCGGTGATCGGCGCGCTCGTGGGCTCGTCCATCACGCCCACGATCATGGCCACCTTCCGCGAAGACGCGTGGCTCTTCAGCGCGGCGGTGGCCGCCACGCTCCTCGGTTCCGCGGGCATCGGCTGGCTCGTGAGTCGCACGGGCCTCATACCGGGCTCAACCGCCGTCTACGGCACCGCGCCGGGCGCGGCAAGCGCCATGGTGATGCTGGGCGAGGCCGAGGGCGCGGATGTCTCGCTCGTCGCCTTCATGCAGTACACGCGCGTGCTCATGGTCGCGTTCGCCACGACCTTCGTCGCGTACTACTTCGCCGACACCGTTCCCCATCCGCCGGGCGCGCCGTGGGACGCGCACGTGAACTGGCTCAACCTCGCGCTCGTGATCCTGCTCGCGCTCGCCGGCCAGCAGATCGCGCGGCTGCTGCACCTGCATGCGTGGGGATTGATCGGGCCCATGGCGCTGCTCGCGGCGTTGCACGCGGGCGGATGGGTCGAGATCGAGCTGCCGCGATGGCTGCTCGCCGCGGCCTATGCGGTCATCGGCTGGCACATCGGGCTGGGCTTTCGCCGCGATCGCCTGGTCCACGCGGGCCGCGCGATGCCGGTGGTGGTGGGGACGGCGCTCGCCCTCATCGCGTTCTGCGCGGCCGTCTCCTGGTGCGTCACGCTCGTCGTGCACGTGGACCCGCTCACCGCCTATCTCGCGACGAGCCCCGGCGGCGTGGACGTGGCGGCGGTGATCGCGGCCTCGACTCCGCGCGTGGACCTGCCCTTCGTGCTGGCGCTGCAGTCGATCCGGCTCTTCGCGACGGTGGCTCTCTCGCCCTTGCTCGTGAGGCTCGTGGTGAAGCACTCGCCGCACCTGCGTGATCACCGTCGGCCGAAGTGAGGTGTAGGATCGACGCCATGAAGACACTTCTCCTTTTCCTCGCCTCCCTCTTCGCATCGGCGGCCTTCGCGCAGGATGCGTATCCCAACCGGCCCGTGCGCATCATCGTGCCGTTCCCCGCCGGCGGTGTCGCCGACGCGCTTCCCCGGATCGTGGGCGAGAAGCTCACGGCCAAGTGGGGCCAGCCGGTGGTGATCGAGAACAAGGTGGGCGCCGCGGGCAACATCGGCATGGGCGAGGGCGCGCGCGCCGCGCCCGACGGGTACACGCTGGTCCTCGCGCCCACGGGCAACCTCACGGTGAACCCGACGCTCTTTCCCAACCTTCCCTTCGACACGCGCCGCGACTTCACGCCCATCACGCTCCTCGCCGAGTCGCCCAACGTGCTCGTCGTGAATCCCTCGGTGCCCGCGAAGAATTTCCACGACTTCGTCGAGTACGCCAAGGCCAATCCGGGCAAGCTCAATTTCTCTTCGCCGGGCGAGGGCAGCGGCGCGCATCTCGCGGGCGAGCTCCTGAACCAGGAAGCCGGCATCCAGACCGTCCACATTCCGTACAAGGGCCTCGCGCCCGCGGTGAACGATCTCGTGGGCGGCCAGGTGCAGTACATGTTCGCGGGCATCTCCACCGTGATCCAGCAGATCAAGGCCGGCAAGCTCGTGGCGCTCGCCATCGCGAGCCCGAAGCGCAACGCCCAACTGCCCGATGTGCCGACGGTGGCAGAGAGCGGACTGCCGGGCTTCGACGTGACCTCGTGGTACGGCATCGTCGTGCGCACCGGAACGCCGCAGGCCATCATCGACAAGGTGAACCGCGACATGGTCGAGGCGCTGCGCATGCCCGACGTGAAGGCGAAGCTCGCGGACCTGGGCCTCGAGCCCGTGGGCGATACGCCGGCGCAGTTCGCCGCGGTGATCGACGCGGAGACGAAGAAGTGGGTCGCCATCGTCGAGAAGGCGCACATCAAGCCGCATCCGTAGCGGCATGCCCTCGCGCATCGACATCACGTACCTGAACGGCGAGGACGTCGAGCGACTCGCGCTCACGGACGACGAGATCCTCGCCGCGGTGGAAGCGGCGCTCGCGGCCCAGGGGCGTGGCGAGACCGTGATCGAGCCGCGCGTGCACCTGATTCCGGAATCGTCCGCCAAGGGCCACTTCAACGTGCTGCGCGGCTACGTGAAGCCGCTGGGTGTCGCGGGCGTGAAGGTCGTGGGCGACTTCGTGAACAACTACGAGCGCGGGCTGCCCTCGGAGATGGCGCTGCTCAACCTCTTCGATCCCGAGACCGGCATGCCCATGGCAGTGGTCGATGCCACGGCCATCACCGACATGCGCACGGGCGCGATGACCGCGATCGGCGCGAAGCACCTCGCGCGCAAGTCGAGCCGCGTGCTGGGCCACGTGGGCGCGCGCGGCACGGCGTATTGGAACGTCCGCCTGCTCGACCGCCTCTTCCACTTCGACGAGATCCGCGTGCACTCGCGCCGGCCGGAGAGCCGCAATGCTTTCGCCGAGCGACTTTCGCGCGATCTGGGCAAGCCCGTGAAAGCGACCGACGATTGGGAATCGTGCGTGCGCGGCGCGGACGTCGTGGTCGAGGCTTCGCGCCTGCCCAAGCCCGAACCGATGCTCCTCACGAAATGGATCGCGAAGGGCGCCTTCGTCGTTCCTTACGGGACCATGAGCGCGGTGGAGCTGTCGCTCACCGACATCATGGACAAGATGGTCGTGGACGACTGGGGCCAGTGCCGCAAGGGGCTGCCGTTCGGCGCGCTGCGCGCGCACGTGGATAGCGATCGCCTCACTGAGAAAAACCTGCACGCCGAGCTGGGTGAGATCGTCGCGGGCGTGAAGCCCGGCCGCGAGCGCGACGACGAAACGATCCTGCTCTGGCACCGGGGCCTGAGCATCACGGACATCGCGCTCGGTCACGCGCTCATCGAGAAGGCGAAGCGCCTTTCCATCGGCACGCGCCTTCGCTTCGCGTGATCGCCAATTTCCGGATGTACGAGGTGGTGCCTTCGGCGGCGCGCGCCTGGCGGGCGCTCTTCGGGCGCGTGTTCTCGGAAGAAGGCCTCGAGCTGCCCATCGTCGAGCACCGCGCGCCCGCGCCCATCGCCGATCTATGGGCCCGCGAGGACCTGGGCTGCGCGTTCATGTGCGGATGGCCCTTCGCGCGCTCGGGGCGGATGCGTGCGATCGCGGCACCCGTGCCTTCTCCCGCGCGCTACGAGCACCAGCCGCGCTACTGCAGCGAGTTCCTCGTGCGCGAGGCGAGCGGCTGGCGATCGCTCGAGGAGACCTTCGGCCATCGCTTCGGATGGATGTCGCCGGACTCGCAGTCGGGATTCAACGCGCCTCGCGCCCATCTCGCGCGCTTTGTGACGGCGGAACGTCCCGCTCTCTTCAGCGAGGTGCGCGGCCCGCTGGGCGCTCCCATGGCCACGCTCGAGGCGTTGCGCCGCGAGGAGGTCGATGTCATCGCGCTCGACGGCTTCTGGCTCGACCTGCTGCGCCGCCACGATGCGCCGAAGCTCGAAGGCATTCGCTGCGTGGCGACGACGCCTTGGACCCCGATTCCGTTGCTGGTCGCCGCTCCCCAAGCGGACGATCGAGCGGTCGACAAGTTGCGCGAAGTGCTCCCGCGCATCCACGAACGCCCCGGTTACGCATCGCTTCTCGCCGACGTGCTCCTCGAGCGCTTCGCGGCGCCGGACGTGCCGTCTTACGCGCAGCTCGAAGCCCTGGCGCGGAGCGCCGAGGCCGCGGGCTATGGGGCGATTCGCTAGCGCTGGATCGTCGAGAGAACCGCGGCGACGGCGGCCACGCCCGCGAGCCACGCCACCGACACCGTCCCGATCACGAGGGGCACCGGAGTGGCGGGGTGGACGTGGTGCGCGAGGCTGACGGAACGCCAGACCGCGCACGCCACCGCGCCGGCGGAGGCGACGAGCAGCAGTGCCCCGAGCGCCATCACCGCGAGATCGTCGGACTGCGCGCCCGCCCGCAGCACCACGAGCGCGTTCACGAGCACCGCGAGGCCCGTGCGGCTCCATGCGAGCGCGGTGCGCTCGCGCTGCAGCCCCGGGTCGTGGTGCTTCTTTACTGAAGCCAATCGACCGCCGCGATGATGGCCGCGATCAGCGCCGCGCCGGTGGCGAGCAGCGGCACGGCGATGGTGCCCGGCAGCGGCTGGTCGTGGCGCATCGCGATCTCGCTCGCCTTCCAGCGGAAGTACGCGATGGTCGAGAGCACTGTCGAGAGCACCGCGAGCCCGATGGCAAGGCCCACGACGACCACGCGTGGCTGCAGCTTGGTGGCGAACTGCTCGAGCAGCACCCCACCGGCCAGCAGCGCCAGCGCCGTGCGGACCCACGCGAGGAAGGTCCGCTCGTTGGCGAGCGTGAATCGATAGTCGGGTTCCTTGCCGTCCTTGCGCCAGTCGGGTGTCTTCATCCCGTCATTTTACAAGAGACGGTCAGCGCATCAGCGCTTCCCCCATCTTCACGCGGCGCCCTTCGGCGATTCCCTCGCGGAGCGCGTGGCCCCTGGGCGCCAGCACGATGATCGTGGAGCCGTGCTCGAACCAGCCCATTTCCTGGCCCCGCGTGAAGCTCGCGTCGCACGAAATGGCGTTGGGGCCGCGATAGCGAAGGTTCAGCAGCACGTCGGCGAAGTGAAGCCGGATTCCCGCCACGAGGATCGCGGCCACGGCCACGAGCGTCACGCGCTCGCCGCCGTCCAGGATCAGCTCGATGGCCGCGCGCTCGTTCTTGCAGAAGAGGCGCTCCACGCGTTTCAACGCGATCGGGTTCACGTTCCACGTGTCGCCCGAGATGTAGTTCACGCGGCGCACCGTGCCCGCGGCGGGCGCGTGGAAGCGGTGGTACATGCTCGAGGTGATGCGGATCGTGGCGTAGCACCCGTCGCGATAGCGATCGACCCACTGGCGATCGCCCAGCAGGTCGTTGAGCGTGTAGGGAAACCCCTTGGCCTGGATCACCTGGACGCCGTCGATCGCGCCGCACGCGCCGACGATGCCGTCGCAGGGGCTCACGAGCACGCCCAGGCTCGCGTCGATGGGGCGCGCACCTTCCTTCAGCTCGCGCGTGAAGCAGTCGTGCAGGCTCGTGAAGCGCTGCTTCTTCGCGTCGGTGAGCTCCAGGTCGGCAAAGAGCTTCCACACGGCGATCGAAAGGGCGCACACGAGGGGATTCTCGATGCGGCTGAACCATCCCATGAAGCGCGTGGCGAGCTGTCGCGGGATGCGGTTGGTGAGCAGGAAGTTCACGTCTTCCTGCAGCACCATGCGGGAGATGACCTGGCGGGCCGTCATGGGACTGTAAGAATCCTCGCGTACTTGGTGGGTTCAACGAATGAACGAACAAGTCCTGCCCCTCTATCTCGCCGGCCTGGTCGTCGTGGCCATCGCCCTCTCGGCACTGAAGCGCCGCCTCGAGCTTTCCCGAGCGAAGCACCCGTCATTGGCCGGCCACTCGCGCATCGCGAAGAGGGTCGCGCGCCTCGTGCCCGCGTACGAGTACGACACGGAGACCTTCTTCGCCGCCGACGGGGCAGCCGAGGAAGTGGCGGCACGGCGCCGGCAGGGCTTCAATGCACTTGCCGAGACCTTCCGCAAGCGCTTCGCGAGCTCCGCCGCATTCACCGAGGCCGCGGCGCGAGGCCTTTCGGACCTCCAGTTCACGGCGAGGTATCGCGTGCCGTTTCCCTTCAGCCGGCTCGTGCGCGAGCGGCTCAGGGGCGGAAGCTTCGTGCGCTCGAGCGAGGGCGCGACGCTCGTGGACCTCGACGGCAATCGCCTCTACGACCTCACCGGTTCCTATGGCGTGAACCTCTTCGGCTACGACTTCTACCGCGACTGCATCGCGCGCGGCAGCGCCGAAGTGGCCGCGTTGGGCCCCGTGCTGGGCCAGCTGCATCCCATCGTCGCCGAGAACGTGCAGCGCCTGAGGTCGATCTCGGGCCTGGACGAGGTCTCCTTCCACATGTCCGGCACCGAGGCCGTGATGCAGGCCGTGAGGCTCGCCCGCTATCACACGGGACGCAAGTACCTCGTGCGCTTCAACGGCGCCTATCACGGCTGGTGGGAGGACGTGCAGCCCGGCGTCGGCAATCCCCTGCCGCCCCGCGAGACCTACACGTTGAAGGAGATGGATGCCGCCACGCTTCACGTGCTCGAGACGCGCGACGACATCGCCTGCGTGCTGGTGAATCCCTCGCAGTCGCTTCACCCGAACGCACCCGCCTTCGCCGACTCTTCGCTCGTGGACAGCGCCCGTCACGCGGGATTCGACAAGACGGCCTACGCCGCGTGGCTTCGTGCGCTTCGCGAGGTCTGCACGCGCCGCGGCATCGTGCTCGTCTTCGACGAGGTGTTCGTGGGCTTCCGCCTCGCGCCCGGCGGTGCGCAGGAATACTTCGGCGTGCGCGCCGACATGGTCACGTACGGCAAGTCCCTGGGCGGCGGACTGCCCGTGGGCGTGGTGTGCGGGCAGCGCGACCTCATGAAGCGCTTCGACGAGGAACATCCCGCCGACATCTGCTTCGCGCGAGGCACGTTCAATTCCCATCCGTACGTGATGGGCGCGATGAAGGCGTTCCTCGACCGCCTCGAGACCGCCGAGATCCGCAAGCTCTACGAGGATCTCGACGAGACGTGGAACGCGCGCGCCCGGGCCCTCAACGAGAGGCTCGCAACCGAAGGCCTGCCGCTTCGCGTCGCCAACCTCTCCACCATCTGGGCCTTCGTGTACACGCGCCCCAGCCGCTACAACTGGATGCTGCAGTACTACCTTCGCGCCGAAGGCCTTGCGCTGTCGTGGATCGGGACGGGACGATTGATCTTCAGCCTGCGCTTCACTGAGAACGATTGGCTCGCCGTTCGCGAACGCATCGTCGCCGCGGCGCGCGCGATGGAGCGCGACGGCTGGTGGTGGGAGGTCCCGGGGCTCACCAACGAGAGGATCCGCCGCGCGATCCTGCGGGAGATGTTCGCGCATCGCTTCGCCCCGGGGTGGCTCCCCGCTAGGCGGCCTTCTCCTCGTGCGCCATCCCGTGCATCGGGTCGATGAGCTCTCCGCGCAGCAGCCTCAGCGGCGCCTTATGGTAGAGCAGGATGTCGTTGAAGGGGTCGGTGAGGATCTTCGTCATCCACACGAGCCCGGTCTTCACGTTGCGCAGGTAGAAGAGGTGGAACGTGCGGAAGAGCAGGCCCACGACGCCTACGAAGAGCCAGATGAGGCCCACGTTCTCGATGAGCTGTGACGGCGTGGTCGCCGCCCAGAAGATGCCGCCCAGCGTGGGATCGGCCAGCAGCACGAAGGGCGAGAGCACCCAGGCGGCCATCAGCACGACCTTTCGCTTCAGGTTGTAGCCCACCTTCACCGCCTCCTTGTACTCCTGCGAGGCCTGGTTCACCTCGTCGTAGCACAGGGGCTCGAAGAAGAAGTGCCCCGATTGACGCGCCACCATCGAGACGAGCCAGCCGATCACGGCGGCCGTCGCGGGGCTCGTGAAGAGCATCGCGTAGGCGGCCACGAACGCGCAGGCGCTCACGAAGTGCAGCGACTGGTTGATGCGGCTGTGATGGTAGTAGCGATGGTCGTCCCACCGCTGGATGCGAAGCTCTTCCAGGAATCCGTTCACGCTTTTTCCTCCCGGGCACGCGGCATTGGGCCCGCATTGCGACGGTATGACGGCAGGGTTTCGCTCTTGTTAAGGTTCGAAGTCAATTTCGAGACAAAGACCGCGGTGCCGGTCTCCCAGGGGAAGCGCTCGGCATGGCGCCGGCACGCCGCGCGGTCGAGGTCGAGCGCGGCCAACGCCGCGGCGGCGAGGTTCCAGTCGAGCACGCCAGTCGCAGCGTCCGTCACCACGTCGAGCGGCCCACGCACCGGCAGCGCGGCCACGGGCACGCCGCTCGCCATCGCCTCGAGCATCACGAGGCCGAAGGTCTCCGTGCGGCTGGGGAAGACGAAGGCGTCCGAGCGCTGGTAGTAGCTCGCGAGCTCCGCGCCGTGCCTGAAGCCCACGAAGACCGCGTCGGGAAAGTCGCGCTCGAGGCGCTTGCGCTCGGGCCCGTCGCCCACCACGAGCTTCGTGCCGGGAAGGTCGAGGCGCAGGAACGCGGGTATGTCCTTCTCGACGGCAAGGCGCCCCACGTAGGTGAACACGGGCCGCGGGAATTGCGTGAAGCGCTCTTCGGAGGGACGGAAGAGCTCGAGGTCGACGCCGAGCGGCGCGACCACGAGGCGCTCGAAGCCGCGCCAGTGCAGTTGCTCCAGCAGCGGCTCGGTGGCCACCATCACCGCCGACGAGGCCGAGTGGAAGCGCCGCATCATCGCGTAGGTCCACGAGAGCGGAATTCCCGTGCGCACGGCGATGTACTCGGGAAAGCACGTGTGGTAGCTCGTCGAGAAGCGAAGGCGATTGCGGATGCAGTGGCTGCGCGCAGCGATGCCGATGGGCCCCTCGGTGGCGATGTGGATGGCCTGAGGGTCGAATTCGAGGATGCGCCGCGCCACTTCGCGCCCCGGGAAGAGCGCGAGCGGAATCTCCGGGTAGGTGGGCGTGGGCATCGTGCGCATGCCCTCGGGCGAGACGACGTGGACTTCGTGCCCGAGCCTTCGCAGGCCCGCGATGATGTTCGCCAGGGCGACGACTACGCCGTTGACCTGCGGCGGCCAGGCATCGGTCGCGATGAGGATTCGCACACCGCGAATTTCACGCGATCGGGGTTAAGGAAATGTGACGGGTTGAAGGAGTGCTTGTTCGCGCGAAGCGCGTACAATCGCGCTCATGCCGTTTCGCCGTTCCCGCATTCTCGCCGCGCTGCTGGCGCTCATGGTGGCCTTCCACTGGCTGCCAGGCGCGTTCGCATCCGCGGCGTCGCCGTCGCTGGGCGTCATCTGCGGCGAGCCGCAATCCACCTCGCACGACGGCGCGTTGCACCCGGGCAGCGGCGAGGCCTGCAAGCACGAGTGCAACCTGTGCAGCGGAACGGGCGTCAGCGCTCCGGCGATCGTTACCCCTCCCGCTCCCCAGACGTTCGCGGCGCGCCTTCTCGCCGAACCTCGCCCCCTCGACCTCACTGCCTCGCTCTGGGCCCCCGTCCGGGCGCGCCCGCCTCCCCGCGGCTAGCGCCGCAGGTGCACCGTTGACCGCGCCGCGAACGTCGCGATGCGGTTCCGTGTCATTCCCATCGGGGAGGTTTCGTCGTGAAGAACAGGTTCGAATGGCTGGCGATGGCCACGTGCATCGCCTCGTCCCAGTCCCTTGCGCAGAGCGCGCCCGCGCCGGCCACCGTGCCGCTTTCCACCATCACGGTCACGGCCACGCGCGGCGAGGGAGGACCCGAGGAGCAACCGGTGAGCGCGTCGGTCGTGACCTCGGGGCAACTGCAGGCCACGCCGGCGCAGTCGCTCGATGACGTGCTGCGCACCACGGCCGGCGTGAACACGCCCGACTACTCGTCGTGGGCGCAGCATCCCACGGCCAACCTCATCTCCATGCGCGGCCTGGGCGGTTACGCGCGGGCGCTCGTCCTGCGCGACGGCGTGCCGTTGAACGATCCCTTCTTCGGCTACGTCCAGTGGAACCGCGTGCCGCTGGAGACTGTCGATCACGTGGAGGTGATTCGCGGCGCCTACGCCAGCGTCTGGGGCAACTACGCCATGGGCGGCGTGGTCAACATCGTCTCGAAGCAGCCGGCCCAGACCGACGCGACGCTGGATGCCGCCTACGGATCGCGCGACACCAGCCGCGTCAACGTGAACGGATCGTGGGTGAAGCCCGATACGGTACGCATCGACGCGAACGTGAGTCAGTGGCGCACCGACGGATACAACGAAGTCCCGCCCGACATGCGCGCGCCGCTCGACATCCCCACATCCTTCAAGATGCGCACCGCCGAGATCACGATCGACGGCAATATTGATGCCACGCTGGGCGCGTTCCTGCGCTCGGCCTACGCCGAGCAGAACCAGCAGCTGGGCACGCCGCTTTCCACCAACTGGCAGCGCAACATCGACGTGGCGGGCGGGCTTCGCAAGCGCTTCGGCGACGGAAGCAATCTCGCATTGACCGCTTACCACACCGACGAGGTGTTCTGGACCGCGAACAACGGCACGCCCGACGGATACGATCGCGGCTATGCCGAATACATCCAGAACATCCACACCACGCCAGTCACCGACACGGGCGTCTCGGCCGTGTGGTCGAAGCGCTTCAGCAAGGAGCTGCCTTCTGTCTCGGCCGGGGCGGACTATCGCTACATCGACGGCAGCGACACCGCGCAGATCTTCGACGAGACCGGCACGCAAGTGCGCACGGACGTCGGGCGCGGCAAGCAGCGCTTCATCGGCGTCTTCGCGCAGGGCGAATACTATCCGTGGCCGAAGCTGCAGCTCGCCGCGGGCCTTCGCTACGAGGACTGGAAGAACTTCGACGGCTACGACGGCAACCCCGGCGGCATCGGCGACACGCCCGACCGCAACGCCTCGAGCACCAACCCGCGACTGGCCGCGCGCTATGCGCTCGACGACGCGTGGTCGCTGCGCGCCGCGGGCTACAAGGCCTTCCGGGCGCCGAACCTGGGCGATCTCTACCGGGGCTATTCGATTCCCGGCGGCACGTTCCTGCCCAACTCGGAGCTCAGGCCCGAGCGCCTGACGGGCGGCGAGGTCGGCGTGGACTACGAACGCCCCGGCTTGCGCGCGCAGCTCACCGCCTATACCAACACGATCAAGGATCTGCTCACGTTCCGCAACTTGGGCGAGGACGAGCTTCCGCCGGGATTCTTCTTCGGCTCGGTCAACATC
>Ga0335071_10007312_pt1 | contig 11363 bp, 11 predicted proteins | sample Lox_Sample_15_FD_206724 | JGI IMG/M metagenome (GOLD analysis project Ga0335071, IMG submission 206724) | Soil microbial communities from Loxahatchee National Wildlife Refuge, Florida, United States - Lox_Sample_1.5 | ecosystem: Environmental > Terrestrial > Soil > Wetlands | place: USA...
GGATCGTCTTGATCTTCTCCCGTACCGCCGGGGCGGTCATGATCGAGCCGTTGGACACCGCCGGGTTGGCTCCGATCACGAGCAGGTGACGGGTGCGGTCGATGTCGGGTATCGGGAGCACCGCGTAGTGGCCGAACATCTCCTGGGAGCTGAGGTACTGGGGCAGCTGGTCGACGGAGGTGGCCGAGTAGTTGTTGCGGGACCCCAGCAGTTTGCGCACCAGGACCGCCATGAAGATGCCCGAGGAGTGGGCCCCGGGATTGCCCAGGTAGGTGGCCACGGAGTCGGCCCCGTGTCGCTCCTGCACCCCGAGCAGTCCGCTCGCGGCGAGCGAGAAGGCCTCGCCCCAGCCGATCTCGACGAAGCGCCCGGCGACCTTCTTCAGCGGTCTGCGCAGTCGGTCGGGGTCGCTCTGGAGGTCCGCCAGCGCGGCGGCCTTGGGGCAGATGTACCCCTTCGAGAGGACGTCGTCGGGGTCGCCGCTGATGCGCAGGACCCGCTCCCCCTCGACCTCCACTTGGATCCCGCAGTGGGCCTCGCAGAGGGTGCACTGGCGGTTGATGGTTTGGGTCATCCGGCGCCTCCCGTCTTTTGGCTCTTCAGCCAAAGATACGCCATCGCCGTGGCTTGATCCCGCCCCGCGGGCCCACCCGGGCGGCCCCGGGCCGGCCGATCAGATCGCCCGCTCGCGCCCCCGCCAGTAGGGCTCCCGCAGCCGGCGCTTGAAGATCTTGCCCGAGTCCTCGCGGGGGAGCGAGTCGCTGAACTCGACGACACGGGGGGTCTTGTAGGACGCCAGGTGCTCTCGCACGTAGGCCCGCACGTCCTCCTCGCTCAGCTCGACCCCCTCCTTCGGTTCGACGTGTGCCGCCAGCGCCTCGCCGAATTCGTCGTCGGGGATCCCGAACACGGCACAGTCCCGCACCCCCGGCAGCGACAGCAGGCAGGCCTCGATCTCCGCCGGGTAGATGTTCACGCCGCCGCTGATCACCATGTCGCTGGCGCGGTCGTTGAGGTACAGGTAGCCGTCCTCGTCCAGGTATCCGATGTCCCCGCAGCTGACGAGGCCGTCCCGTTCGATCGACCGGCGCTTCTCCTCGTCCCCTTCGTAGGTGAAGTCCGGCCACGCCTCGTGCCACACGAACACCTCCCCCGAGCGGCCGGGAGGAAGCTCGCTGCCAGACTCGTCGAAGATCTTCACCACCGCCCCGGGGAGGGGGCGTCCGACGCTTCCGGGATGCCCGAGCCAGTCCTCGCTGGTGCAGTACGTGACCGGGCCGGTCTCGGTGCCGCCGTAGTACTCGGCCACGATCGGTCCCATCCAATCGATCATCGCCCGCTTGACCTCGACGGGACACGGGGCGGCGGCGTGGACGATCCACCGCAGCGACGAGACGTCGTAGCGCTCCCGGACCTCCTGCGGCAGCGCGAGCATCCGCACGAACATCGTCGGGACCATCTGCACCACGGTCACCCGGTGGGTCTCCACCAGGCGCAGGAACTCCTCCGGGTCGAACCCGGTCATGATCGTCATGTCCAGGCCCCGGACCGCGCTGCTCAGGGCGTACACGTTGGGAGCCGTGTGGTACATCGGGGCGGGGATCAGCGTCCGCTCCCCCTCCGCGAGCTGGAAGATCTCGGCGATCATCTCCGAGGCCCGGGCGCGCTGCTCCTCACTGGCGGGGGATCGCACGACCCCCTTCGGTCGTCCGGTGGTCCCCGAGGTGTAGATGATGCTCATCGGCCCGCTCTCCGGGGCCTGGGCCCACGGCTCGTGCGCCGCCAGCCACTGCGGCCAGCTCTCCTGGCGCCGGCCCGGGGGCATCGTCGGGGTCTCCCCGGCGTCGTCCAACGAGGAGCTGGGGACGATCACCACCGCGACCTCGTCCGGCACCGCGTCGGACACCGCCGGCCAGAGGGTGTCGTGGACGACCAGCACCTTCGCGCGGCTGTCGCTCAGCACGTGGGCGACCTCCTCTCCCCGCCAGTGCCAGTTGATCGGCACCGCGCTCGCCCCGAGCGGGACGGTGGCCACGGAGGCCTGCAGGAACTCGAGCGAGTTACGCAGCAGGAGCGCGACCCGGTCGCCCGCACCGACCCCCAGGTCGGCCAGCCCGCTGGCCGCGCGAAGGGCGTCCGTGAACAGCTCCTTGTAGCTGCTGGCGCGCTCGCCGCAGCGGACCCCCGGCTGATCCCCTCCATCCACGGGCGCAGATGCTATTGGGCCGGGGCGGTGCACCTAATGTTCACTCCGTGTCCGAGCAGCTGATGCCCCCCGCCGGCGAGTGGGCCACCCTGGTCCCCGGCGAGACGACCGTCACGTGGCGGCGGGCCGCAGACGCGCGTGTGCTGCTCGCGGCCGGCTACGCGCTGCTGCTGCAGGTGTCCCACCCCACCGTCGGTGCGGGCGTCAGCGAGCACTCACGTTTTCGGACCGACCCCTGGGGGCGGTTGCTGCGGACGCTCGACTACTCGTGCACGATGGTCTATGCCGGGGCCGAGCGGGCCGGCGAGATGGGACAGAGGATCCGCGAGTACCACAAGCAGATCCGGGGGGTCCGACCGGACGGGCTCCGCTATCACGCACTCGAGCCGGAGGCCTACGCGTGGGTCCACGCGACCCTGGCGGCGGGGATCGTGGCGGCCCACGCCCGCTTCGGGGTGCGCCTCACCGAGCGCGACCGGGAGCAGTTGTGGTCGCAGTGGCGCACGCTCGGGCGCCTGCTCGGGATCCGCCCCCGGGACCTCCCCTGCGGGTGGCCGGCCTTCGAGGTGTATTTCGGGGACATGGTGGAGCACACACTCGCCCACACCTCCGCCGTAGAGGAAGTCCTCGACGCGCTCGCGAAGCCCTCCCCGCCGGAGGCGTCGGCCTACTACCGGCCGCTGTGGGCGATCACCCGTGTCCCGCTCGGCCACATCATCCGGCTGGCGACGATCGGCATGCTGCCGGCGACGCTCCGGCGCCGCTTCCGGGTCCCGTGGAGCAACGCCAGGGAACTCGAGCTGAGCGCCATCGCACGGGCCCTGAGGGCGGCCACCCCGGTGATGCCGCGGGCGCTCCTGAACACCGGGCCCGGCTACCTGGAGTGGCGCGAGGAGGCGCTGGGACGCCGTGAGGTCGCCTCGGTACAGCTCGCCTGAGGGCGACACCCGGTCCGAGCACGCGGGCACGGCGGCACGAAAAAAGGGGGAGGTCCCGAAGGACCTCCCCCTGCTTACTCACTGTGGCTTTGGTTCGCTACCGGCTCCTATTTGGAGCAGATGACGTAGGTCGAGACGCTTGCGGCCGGCGAGGCTTCGAACTCCCAGCCCGTCGCTTCGCCTCCGTTTTTGGCGATTTCGCTGCTTTTGTTGAGCGGCACGCTCTTCAGGTAGGCGATCAGCGAGGATGACCCGCCGCCGCCGTCGGCCACGTATCCCGCGGGACACTGGACCGTTGCTTTCCCGGTACCGCTGGCGACCTCGACGACCGTCGCCGAGGCACCTTCCGGCCCGGTTGCACCGGTCGCGCCGGTTTCGCCTTTGCCGCCGGTTTCGCCTTTTTCGCCGGCAGGTCCGGTGGGTCCGGTTTCGCCTTTCACGCCCGGCGAGCCTTCGGGTCCTTTTTCGCCGGTTTCGCCTTTTTCGCCGGTGGGTCCGGCGGGTCCGGTTTCGCCTTTGGCGCCCGTTTCGCCTTTTTCACCGGGCGAGCCGGTGGCGCCGGTTTCGCCGGTGGGACCGGTGGCACCGGTTTCGCCTTTGGCGCCCGTTTCGCCTTTTTCACCGGGCGAGCCGGCCGGGCCGGCTTCGCCGGTGGCACCGGTTTCGCCTTTTTCGCCCGTTTCGCCTTTCAGGCCCTGTTCGCCTTTTTCGCCGGTTTCGCCTTTGGCGCCCGTTTCGCCTTTGACCCCTTCGGGACCCTGTTCGCCTTTTTCGCCTTTTTCGCCGGTGGAGCCGGTTTCGCCTTTTTCGCCGGTGGCGCCGGAGTTGCCGGTGGCACCGGTGGCGCCGGCCGCGCCGGTCGCACCCGTGGCGCCGGTTTTACCGGTGGGCCCTTCTTTGCCTTCGCCGACTTCGATCTTCATGAAGCCGTTCGGGCAGACCCCCGCTTTCGGCGATTTGAACGGCTTGCCTTCCTTGATGCAAACCGGGGTGGCGGACGCCGTTGTGGCCCCGACCAGCATCAGGAAGAGCGCCACGAGCAGCGCGCCTACGAGCGAATTGCGGCGAGAGCTGCGCGACACCAACGTTGCTGGGTCGATCATATGGACTCTCCTTGCCATTGGAATTCGAGCCGGCGACACACGCCCGAGACAACCGTGTCGGCCGATGGCCGGACGGTTGTGTGGCTCGTCGTAAGCGCTCGCGCAAAAGTCGCGCCAGCCCCCCTTGGCGGCCCCCAACTCTTGATCCGGCGACGCTACCAGAGCACCAAATCCTCGTCAAGACGCCGAATTTGTACAAAACTGGAGGCATTCCGGACGGCCCGGGAGCCAAACGGCCTAATCTGGCGGGGCAGGTGCCGGCCATCGCCCCAGCCCCATCCCCGGAGGCGCCCCTGCAGGGAGGATGCCTGTGCGGGGCGGTCCGCTACGAGATCACCGGGCCGTTCCTCTCGGCCGGCTACTGCCACTGCACCCACTGCCAGCACCGGACGGGCACCGGGTCCTCGGCCAATGGGCGGGTCCCGCAGGGGGCCTTCCGCCTGGTGCAGGGAGGCGATCGCCTGCGGGCCTTCCAGCCGCCGACGGGCGTGCCGAAGCTGTTCTGCCGGGACTGCGGCTCGGCCCTGTTCAGCGGCGAACCGCTCGAGGATCCCGAGGTCGCGGTCCGCCTCGGCACGCTCGACGGCGATCCCGGGATCCGCCCTTCCTACCGCCAGTTCACGGCCTCGGCCGTCACCTGGGAGCAGATCCCGGACGACGGCCTGGAGCGCCACCCGGGCGCCCGCTCTTAGCCTTTCAACGTGGAGCCCCGGCCGCCGGCCGGGGGGTGATCAGGGGTTCAGTCGCTTCTTCAGAGCCGAGGCGGCGGAGAATTTGGCGGCCTTCGATGCGGCGATTTTGATCGTCTCACCGGTGGCGGGGTTGCGGCCCTCACGCGCAGCACGCTGGCTGACGCTGAACTTCCCGAACCCTGCCAGGGAGACCTCTCCGCCCCGGGCGAGCTCGTCGGAGACCGCGTCGATCGTGGCCTCGACCACCTGGCGAGCCTGGCTGCCGGACAGTCCGGTTGCCTCGGCGACCTGGTCGGCGAGATCGTTCTTGGTCATGCGACTCCCTTCTCGCGTGTCATTGCTGCGCTGCAGGCTAGCCGCTCGCCAGGACAACCCGCCCGCAACGGCGGGGTGTCGGACCCGGGAAGTCCCCTAATTTCCGGGGAACCGCAGCGGCTCGGCGGGGACCAGGGGCCGCTCCAGGGGGCGGGGAACCGGCTCATCGCGTCGCCGCGGCAGCAGCGCCCCGGCGAGCGCGGCCGACCAGATCGCGGCCACCCAGCAGCAGGAGGCGAGCACCACGTGGACCCACACGAGCTCGGTCGGGAGGTGGGTCTCGTACTGGTCCAGCCCCACGGCGCCCTGCACCGCCAGCAGCACGCACAGCACCGTCAGCGGCCGCTGGACCCCCGGGGCCGCCGCCCGGCGGCGGGCCAGCAACCAGACGGCCACGGCCGCGAGGGCGAACACGAGCGCGATCTCGGCGTGGCGGTGGATCACGAAGTCCATCGTTCCGCGCCCGTCGAAGCTGAGACGGTTGATCCTCTGCCCCGGCGAGCCCCCGGCGTGGGGTCCGGCGGCGGTCGCTCCGGTCCCGGCGAAGATCGCCAGTGCCCCGAGCCCCACGAGCGCCCGCAGCGAGCGCACCAGCACGCGGTCGCCCCGTTGGGCGTCGGCCACCGTCTCGCGTTCGCGGGAGGCCCTGAAGACGAGCAGCACGGCCGCCACCAGGATCAGCATCGAGAGCGCGAAGTGGCCCATCACCCACCCGTAGTCGAGGGCGCCTTTGACCGTGAAGCCGCCGAGCACGGCCTGGCCGATCACGCCGAGTGGCAGCAGCCCCGAGAGCCACACCAGGTCACGCCGGTAGGGACGGCGACGGAGCGCCCCCACCCAGGCGAGGCCGGCGGCGACCACCACCGGGACGGTGATCAGGCGGTTGGTGAACTCGACCACCGCGTGGGAGTTCAGGGGCGGGTAGTAGCTGCCGTAGCACTTCGGCCAGGTGGGGCACCCGAGGCCCGACCCGGACAGCCTCACGGCGGCCCCGGTCCACACGATCAGGGTGAGCGCCCCGAGGGCCACGTAGGCGAGCACGAGGTACTGGGAGGGGGTGACGGTGAACCCGTCCGTCCGCGCCCGTGCCCGCTCGATGAGCTCGTGCATCGCGCCTAAGGATGCCAGCTGAAGGGCAGTCCCCCCGCCACCTCGGACAGTCGCGGGGCACCCCTGTCGCGGTCGGAGACGATCAGCTCCGTCTCGGGCAGGGGCCACCGGATCGCGATCTCCGGGTCGTCCCAGGCGATCGCCCGCTCGAGCTCCGGGTCGTAGTAGGCGCTCTGCTTGTAGACCACGTCGGCGACCTCGCTGAGCACACAGAACCCGTGCGCGAAGCCGACCGGCAGGTACAGCTCCCGCAGCCCCTCGTCATCGAGCTCGACCCCCGCCCACCGACCGTAGGTGGGTGATCCTCGCCTGAGGTCCACGCCCACGTCCCAGATCCGTCCCCGGACGCAGCGGACGAGCTTCGCCACCCCATCCCCGACCTGCAGGTGAAGACCCCGAAGGACCCCCCGGGTGGAGCGTGAGTGGTTGTCCTGGACGAACTCCTCGCCCGCCGGCATCCCGGCCTGCTCGCGCCAGCTGTGACGGAAGGTCTCCACGAAGAAGCCCCGCTCGTCGGCGTGGCGGTCGGGCTCGATCGCCACGAGCCCCGGAATCTCGGTGGGAAGGACCTTCACGGGCGCCAGAGGGTAGCCCGCCGGCGCCCGTCCTGCGGCTAGTGGGCCGCCTTGTGCGAGGACCTGTGCCCGGACCGGTGGTGTTTCTTGTGTCGCCGGACCTGTGTGCGTGGCGCGGCGTGGTACACGAGCACGCTTGCGCTGGAGACGTTGAGCTCCTTGTCGAAGGCCATGATCGTGAGCGTGTGCCATCCGTAGGAGATGTGCTTGGCCCCCTGCCATTCGATCCGTCCGGTGAGCCGTTCGGGGTCGGTGTCGCCGCCGTAGCTGCGGATCGTTTTCCCGTCGTACTCGAGCCTGATCCGGAAAACCCCGATGGGGCTCGTCGCCGACACGTCGATCAGCAGCGGCCCGGAGTAGGTGAGGTGATCCGCGGGCGCACCGATGGTGATCTTGGGGCCCGTGAACACCCCGCATTCTTCGGTCAGCTGATCGCCTTTTTGGACGTAGTCGTGCATCGCCGCGAAGGAGGGCTTGTGGGAGCCGTCGCTGCGCATCAGACCCGACAAGACCGATCCTTCGTCCTCGATCGGGAACCACAGCGCCACCTTCACGTACGGGTCCTGGGCCAGGCAGTGGTAGGCCTGCGTCAGGTCGGTGGCCTGTTGGGCTTCGGTCACGCCCTCGGGCTTCTGCCCCGCCCACGCCCCTTCAGGGCAGATCGCGCTGGTCGTACGCCAGCTGAGCTCTGTCATCCAGATCGGCTTTTCGTCCCCGTTGGCCAGCATCACCTTCCGCACTTCCCGGTAGGCCAGGAACGAGTCGGGGTTCATGCGTTCGTCGGGGTCGCGCAGGTATTCGTACGGCGAGAGGATGTCGCAGGCCGTGTCCGTGTGGACCCCGACGGCATCGAAATAGCCCTTGCCGCCCGCGGCGTACACGCCTTCCAGGAATTCGTAGTCGTTGCCGGTCAGGCCGCCGAGGACGACCGTTGCCTGCGGGTCGGCGGCCTTCACGGCCGGGTAGGTGACCCTCAACAGCTCGACGTAGGCGGCAGGATCGGGGGCACCGGTCCAGAACCGCGAGGCGTCCTCCTCGTTCCAGATCTCAAAGGCGGTCACGTGGCTGCCCCACGCACGGGCGAGCGTGGCGACGAAGTTGGCGTAGTCCTCGGGGTTGGCCGGGGGCGCGTGTTCGTCCGCCGAACCCGTCTCCCACTCGGGCGTGGACACCACGTCGAGGATCACTTTCGTGCCGGCGGGAAGCGAGGTGAAGATGCGTTCGTAGTAGGCGAACGAGTTCGCGGAGACGGGCGCCGGGGTCGGCTGCAGCTGGCGCCAGTTGATGAACATCCGCACCCAGTGCACGCCCAGGGACTTCGCGCCGGCGATCTGGACGGTGCTGCCCGTCCCGAGCCCCACGCCCGGTTCGGCGGCTCCCGCCGCCGGGGCTCCCGCAAGGCCGGCGAGGGCGAGTATCAGTGCGGCGACGAGGCCCACGCGGGTGGCCAGGACACGCGGCAGGCGGAGCGCGCGAGCGGGTCGCCCGCCCCGGTCGAGGAGTGGGTTCGAGGAGGTCACGGACGTATGATCGACTCCCATCGTGGAGCACTTGACCGAACCGTCGTCGCGCTGGACGCGCGAGCGCCGGTGGGACATTCCTCCCGCGAGCCCGGGCCTGGGAAACGGCGCGTTGCACGTGTGGCGGGCCGACCTGGACGCGTCCCCCGCAGATGCGGACGGCCTGCTTGACGGGGCCGAGCGAGCACGCGCGGCAACCATCCTCGACGCGCGCCGGCGGCATCGCTGGAGCCACGCCCGCGCCACCCTCAGGAGCCTGCTGGCCGGTTACCTGGGAATGGAGCCGCGGGACGTGGGCGTCGAGTGCACGCCCGGGGGGAAGCCCGGCGTGAGCACCGGCGACCCGGGCAGCAGGCTCTTCTTCAACGTCTCCCATTCGGGTCCGCTGGCCCTGTACGCCTTCACGCGGGCCGGAGAGGTGGGGATCGACGTGGAGCTCCCGCGGGCGCGCACGGCGGACCTGGCGGCGCTGGCCGGGCGTGTGTTCGGGGAAGCCGAGGGGCGCCGGCTGCGGGCTCTCCACGAGCAGCTCCGCGAAAGCGAGTTCCTGCGCGGCTGGGTCCGTCACGAGGCACTCCTGAAGCTCTCGGGCGGCCGTGCGGACGGCCCGGCGCCGTCGGCCTGGCTGGTGGAGCTCGAGCCCGGGGGGGACGCGGCGGCGGCCGTGGCGCTGGGCCGCGCACCGGCCGAGGTGTGCTGCTGGGAGTGGTTACCCGGCGGTGCTCTCCCCCATGATTGCTAGCTTTGGCGCACCGTTGTCGACGATCGTCTCCCCACCTCCGGCGGTGCCGGCGGCCGGCGGTCCGGCTGCCCCTTCCGCGGTGTCGGTGAGGGGCGTCAGCAAGGCCTTCCGCCTACCCCACCAGCAGTACCACACGCTCAAGGAGCGGGCCCTCCACCCGTTCCGCTCGAGCACCTACGACGTGCTCCAGGCGGTTGACGACGTCAGCGTCGAGATAGCGCCCGGAGAGTTCTTCGGGATCGTGGGGCGCAACGGGAGCGGCAAGAGCACGCTGCTGAAGTGCCTCGCCGGGATCTACAACATCGACGAGGGCGACCTGCACGTGCGGGGTCGCCTGTCGCCGTTCATCGAGCTCGGCGTCGGCTTCAACCCCGACCTCACCGCCCGCGACAACGTCGCCATCAACGGCGTGATGCTGGGCCTGACCCACAAGCAGGTCCGCGAGCGCTTCGACCAGATCATCGGCTTCGCCGAACTCGAGGACTTCCTCGACCTGCGGCTGAAGAACTACTCCTCGGGAATGGTCGTGCGGCTCGCGTTCTCGATCGCGATACAGGTCGACGCCGAGATCCTGCTGATCGACGAGGTGCTCGCGGTCGGCGACGCCACCTTCCAGCAGAAGTGCTTCGACGAGTTCCACCGCCTCAAGGCGGAGGGACGAACGATCCTGTTCGTGACCCACAGCATGCTCGACGTGCAGCGGTTCTGCGACCGCGCGATGCTGCTCGACAAGGGACGGGTCGTGGAGCTCGGCGACCCCACCACCGTCACCCGCCGCTACAACGAGCTGAACTTCGGACGGACGCTGCACCTCGACACCGGAGCGGGAAAGCCGGCCCCCGGCGTGCGCCTCGATGCCGAAATCAGCGACGCCTGGTTCGAGAGCCCAACCGGTGAGCGCCTCCCCGCCGTCGCCCACGGCGAACCCTGCTGCGCGTGCCTCGAGGTCCGCTTCAACGAGCCCATCGACGACCCGATCTTCAGCGTCACCCTGCGCAACGAGGTCGGCCACACGGTGTTTGCAACCTCGACGGCCCTCGATCACGGCCCGACCGGGCACTTCGACGCCGGGAGCACCACGATCGTGCGACTGCGGTTTGAGAACTGGCTCACCTCGGGCCGCTACAACATGACCCCCTCGGTGGCCCGCAACGGGCGCGGCGACGCGACCATCGACCTGCGCGAGAACCTCGCCTCGCTGATCGTCCACGGCGGCCCCGCCACCGGCGGGTTGGCCCACTTCCCCCACGGCTTCGAGGTGGAGCGATGAGCGTGGTCGAGGCACCACGGCTCGAGGGGACGCCCCCGGCGGCCCATCATCACGGCCCCTCCGCCTTCGGGGACGACCTGCGTCGGTTCGTGAACCTGACCTGGATGCTGGCGGTCACCGACTTCCGTCTGCGCTACTTCGGGTCGGTCCTCGGCTACCTGTGGTCGCTCGTCCGCCCGCTGCTGTTCTTCGGGGTGATCTACGTGGTCTTCACCAAGGTCTTCCACGCCGGCAAGGGGATCCCCCACTACGCCGTGTACCTGTTGGCGGGGATCATCCTGTGGACCTTCTTCCTGGAAACCACGCAGTCCTCGGTCCAGTGCCTGATCGCCCGCGAGGGACTGCTGCGCAAGATCCGCTTCCCCCGCCTGGTGATCCCGTTGGCGGTCGCGCTGACGGCGCTGTTCAACCTCGCCACCAACTCGATCGCGGTGCTCGCGTTCGCCGTCTACGAAGGCATCTCCCCGGAGCTGAGCTGGCTGCAGGTACCGCTCCTGGTGCTGCTGATGGCCATCTTCGCCGTCGGGATCGGGATGCTGCTGTCGGCGCTGTTCGTGCGCTTCCGCGACATCCAGCCGATCTGGGAAGTGGTCGCGCAGATCCTCTTCTACGGCTCTCCGATCATCTACACCGCGTCGAAGTACCCCGAATCGAAAGTGCGCATCCTGATGTGCAACCCGATCGCATCGATCATGACCCAGATGGGGCACGCCTTCGTGGACCCGTCGTTGAAAAGCGCCGCCGTCTACATCGGCGGGGCGGTGCGGCTGCTGATCCCGCTCGGGATCATCGCCGTCGCCTTCGCGCTCGGGCTGTGGTTCTTCAACCGCGAGGCGCCGCTGATCTCCGAGCGGCTGTAGAGCGCCGGGTTGCGCTACCGCCCCGGCTTGCG
>Ga0335071_10007313_pt1 | contig 11362 bp, 10 predicted proteins | sample Lox_Sample_15_FD_206724 | JGI IMG/M metagenome (GOLD analysis project Ga0335071, IMG submission 206724) | Soil microbial communities from Loxahatchee National Wildlife Refuge, Florida, United States - Lox_Sample_1.5 | ecosystem: Environmental > Terrestrial > Soil > Wetlands | place: USA...
ACATTCATGTATGATGATGTAAATGGATTTGCATCTGTGTCGATACAGGGGGCGCGATGCCGTCCAGTGGATCCTCGAACGCGAAGACGATGAGTCTCATCATCACGAAGTGCGCGTTGGATCGGGCCTATCTCCCCTTCATCCTGGCAGCGGCAGCAGCCGCCACGGGCGTCGACGTCACGACGTTCTTCACCATTTGTAGCCTGCCGCGGCAGGCTCCCTTCCGATCATCAGGGCAAAGAAGAGGCTGAAAGAAGAGGCTGAAAGATGTGCCGGCCGGCGAGACGCTGCGCGTCTCGCCACCGATCGGGGGCCGTTGCCGCCTCCCGCGACGAACTCGTCGAAACCAAGCAGGGCGGAACGACGTACGGCTTTGTGATTAAGCGGCTTTCGTAAGGGTGACCGCCGCAGAGGCGCGCTTCTCAGCGCCGCGTCTGCCCAAGGAGTCAGAGCGCCCACCACCGACGGGCGCGACAAATGGAGGATTAGCAAGTGGCCGACATTATCATCCTGGGCGCGGGGTTGAGCGGCGCGATCATGGCATATGAAATGAAGGGGCAGATGCGGCCCGAGGACCGGCTCACCGTCGTCACCAAGGACCCGCTCTATCACTTCGTTCCGTCGAACCCCTGGATTCCGGTCGGCTGGCGCAAGCGCGAGGCCGTGCAGGTCGATCTTGCCCCTACCTTCGCCAAGCGTGGCATCGTCTTCAAGCCGAGCCCGGCGACCAAGCTCTCGCCCAGGGAGAACAAGCTCGAGACGGTGGACGGATCGACGCTTTCTTACGACTATCTCGTCATCGCGACCGGCCCTGAGCTCGCCTTCGACGAGATCGAGGGACTTGGCCCCGACGGCTTCACCACTTCGATCTGCCACATCGACCACGCCGAGAAGGCGGCGACCGAGTTCGAGGCCTTCTGCAAGAATCCAGGGCCGGTCGTGATCGGCGCCGCGCAGGGCGCCTCCTGCTTCGGTCCCGCTTACGAGTTCATGTTCATTCTTGAGACGGAGCTGCGCCGACGCAAGATCCGCGACAAGGTTCCGATCACCTTCATCACCGCCGAGCCCTACATCGGCCACCTCGGCCTCGACGGCGTCGGCGACACGAAAGGGCTACTCGAGAGCCAGATGCGCGACCATCACATCAAGTGGATCACGAGCGCGCGCGTCAAGAAGATCGACAAGGGCAAGATGACGGTCGAGGAGGTCGCCGACGACGGCGCGGTCAAGGCGACGCGCGAATTGCCGTTCGGCTTCTCGATGATCCTGCCGGCCTTTCGCGGGATCGCGCCGTTGCGCGGCATCGAGGGGCTCGTCAACACGCGCGGCTTCGTCGTCGTCAACAAGAATCAGCAGAACCCGGCGTTCCCCAACATCTTCTCGGTCGGCGTCTGCGTCGCAATCCCGCCGGTCGGGCCGACGCCGGTGCCGTGCGGGGTGCCGAAGACCGGCTTCATGATCGAATCGATGGTGACCGCCACAGCGCGCAACATCGGCCAGATGCTGCGCGGCTGCAAGCCGACTTTTCAGGGGACGTGGAACGCGGTGTGTCTGGCCGACTTCGGGGATTCTGGCGTTGCCTTCGTCGCGCAGCCGCAGATCCCGCCGCGCAACGTCAACTGGTCCTCGTCGGGCAAGTGGGTTCACGCCGCCAAGATCGGCTTCGAGAAATATTTCCTGCGCAAGATGCGCAAGGGTGAGAGCGAGCCCTTCTACGAGTCGCTCGCGCTGAACATGCTCGGGATCGAAAAGCTAAAAGCGGCGCAGCCCGACGAAGCCGTGCTCGGGCGCTGACGAAGCGGAATGGCCGAGAGAGCGCGTGCGAAGCGAGCGATTTCCTCAAAGCGCTGGCTCACGAGTGGCTGCTGAGGGTACTCGCAACCTGCTCGACGGCGAGAAATCAGCCGGGCGCGCTCGAAGCCTTTCTGTCTGCGACATTTTGACGGACCCGTAGCAGCCGGCGCGGCTTCGAAGGCCTCGTCTGCGCAGGCTTGGAAAGACCATCCAATACCGCATCGAGTCGTTCTGCGTCGGCGGCTGACGTCGGCCGCTCAGGCGAGCCGAGCAATCGCAACTCTCGCAGGACCCGCGGAGCGACGCGGTGGCGAGCGGAATCGCGCGGCCCTGCGAACCCTTCTCCGACGCCGCCAGGAAAGAACCAATGCTGCCCGTGTCCGGATTATCTCGGCGTGGCTCGGATCTGCGCTAGCCGGGGCTTCCAGTTAGGGGGCCTTACGTTGCCCCTGAGGCCCCCCCGCGGCGGTTCGTCGTCCTTCGGCGGAAACATGACCGCGATCGCGCAAACGAGACCGCCGACCGAGGTCATGAATCCCACGTAGAGCAGGAAAAGCGCCGGCAGGCCGAGACCGCTGTCGTGGATAAGCCGCCATATGTCGAACGGATCGAAGACGAGGAAAATTGTTGCGACGAGGGCGCCGCCGAGCGCGCCCAAAACCCAATGGAAAATCATATAGCGGACGAGGGGATCGAGGCGCTTTCTCGCGTTTGCGCAAGGTGTCGTCGCAGTCCGGTCCAGCATCGCAAGTTCCGGCGGCCGCGCGCGGCGCGTCCCACTTATCATCCTAGCGCCGCCAATGTTCGCGTCAAACCCAGATGCGGCGCGGCAAAAGCGCGCTGGTCATTTGGGGCGCCTCACCGCGTCCGCAAGCCGCATTCTAGCCGAGCCCGGTCTTAAAGGCTTCGGCTGACTCTGATGCGGCGCCCAGCCGCTTAGCCACAGGATATCGAAGGTCGCCCGCAACCGGCCGTCGGCGTCGGAAAACCGCTCCGCGTAAACCACCGCGGCGCGCGCCAGCACTTCGCGCCGCAGAGGCGTGCGGCTGCGCTCTTTCAGGGAATTGGCGGCGCCGAAGGCGCGCAAATCCGCCATCAGTGCGAAAATGTCGGCGTAACGCACCGTGACGCGATCGAGATCAACCACTGGCAGCGCGAGGCCGGCGCGCTGCGCGAGCGCGCCCAGCGTCCGCACGTCCACGAAGGGCGCGACCCGCGGCGAAACGCCGCGGAGGACCTCGCTCTCCGCGGCGGTCAAACTGTGCCGAAGCTCGGTCAGCGATTCGCCTCCGATGAGCGCCGCCATGAGGAGCCCGTCGCCTTTGAGCGCGCGCCGGATCTGGACGAGCACGCCGGGCAGGTCGTTCACCGACTGCATGGCGAGAAGCGAGACCGCAAGGTCGAGGCGCTCCTCCGCGAGCGGCAGGCGTTCGACGTCGGCGACTGCGGCCAAAAAATCGCCGGTGCCGGTGCTGGGGAGGGTGGGGCCGAGGCGCACCACACGGTCGACCCGGCCTCCCGCCACAAGGGCCGCAGCCGCGTGCGGGCCGGGCGAGCCGATGTCAGCTGCGACTGCAAAGCTCCTTTTTACCAAGGACAGCCGGTCGGAGAGCTCTTCGGCGGCTCGCGCGAGCAGGAAATCGCGACCGTCGCCGGGGCGCGCCGAGGCTACGGCGCGGTCGAGGCGGCGGTTAATAAGGGCGCGGTCGAAGATTTCGGGCGGCCCGGGGGTGGGAGGCACAAAGGCTCATATGCACTCTCGCCGCCCTCGCGCAAAGGCGCGCCGGGCGCTAAACTCCGGGCCATGAGCGTGGACGCCGCTTTCCTCGATCGGGCCGCCGGAGCGCTTCGGACGTCACGTGCCGCCGCGATGCTGTCCGGCCTCGCGCAGGCGGTCTTGGACACGCTTTACCCGCCGACTTGCCTCGCCTGTCGCGCCGCCACCGACGCCCACGGCGCGCTCTGCTCAGAATGCTGGCGCGCGATGCGCTTCATCGAGCGACCCTTTTGCGAGCGCCTCGGCACGCCCTTCGAACAGGACCTCGGCGCGGCGTTGCTCTCGCCGCAGGCGGTCGCTGATCCGCCGGTGTTCGCGCGCGCCCGCGCTGTCGCCCGTTTCGAGGACGGCCCGGCGCGCAAGCTCGTTCATCGGCTCAAATACTCCGACCGGGCCGAACTCGCCCACCCCATGGCGCGCTGGATGGCTCGCGCCGGCGCGGATGTTCTCTCTGGGGCCGACCTCCTCGTCCCCGTGCCGCTTCATCCGCTGCGCCTCTGGCGACGGCGGTTCAATCAGGCGGCGGCGCTGGCTCGCGAGATTTCGCGTACGAGCGGCCACCCATGCGACCTTGGCGCCCTCAAGCGCGTCAAGGCGACCACGAGCCAAGTCGGCCTTTCGCGCGCCCAGCGCGCCGACAACGTGCAGGGGGCTTTTCGCGTGGCGGAGGGCGCGGCCGTGCGCGGCCGCAACATCGTGCTCGTCGACGACGTTCTAACCTCGGGCGCGACCGCTAACGCCGCCTCGCGGGTGCTGCTGAGGGCGGGCGCCGCGCAGGTGGACGTGCTCGTCTTCGCCCGGGTTGTTGCGGGCGCGTGAGCGCCCATATACGCCAGGGGATCATCGAATTCGTCCTTGGGGAGCTTGTTCCGCGTGCCGCCGATCGTCATCTATACAAAGTCATGGTGCCCTTATTGCCTTGCGGCCAAAGCGCTCCTCGAGGCCAAGGGCGCTCTTTATGAGGAAATCGTCCTCGACGGCGATCGCATCGGCCAAATGGAGATGGCGGCGCGGGCCGGCGGACGCTCGACGGTGCCGCAGATCTTCGTCGGCGGCACGCACGTCGGAGGCTGCGACGAACTCCACGACCTCGAGGCGGCTGGCGAACTCGACGAGATGCTGGCGGAGTGAAATGATCAGGTACGCGCTGCGCTGCGCCGAGGGACACGGTTTCGACAGCTGGTTTCTCGACAGCGCGGCTTACGACATCCAGCGGAAGCGCGGCTTTGTCCTCTGTCCCGAATGCGGATCGATCGAGGTCGAGAAAGCGATTATGGCGCCCGCGGTCGTCGGCGCTGACCGCCCGCCTGCGGAAACGAAGCCCGAGGCCCTGACCGATGAGAAGCGTCGGCGCCTGAGACAGGCGGTGGCGCAGCTCCGGCGCGAGATCGAGAAGAACACCGTCGACGTGGGTCCCCGTTTCCCAGAAGTCGTGCGCGGCATCCACTATGGCGATGAACCCGAGCGCGCCGTGCGCGGGCAGGCGAGCATGGCCGAGGCGAAGGCGCTCCTTGAGGAAGGGGTGGGCCTCATGCCCATGCCGGCGCTGGAAGAGGAGCTGAACTGACGCTTCGCGAGCCGGCGGAAGCGGGCGCCGCACCAATTCGCCGCGCCGCTTGCTGAGACTTGGGGATTGGAAGGGCGAGACCCATGCACCTCAACTTGGACGCGGCGCGCGTCATTGACGCCTGGCAATGCATCGGCTGCGGGCGAGTCGAGGCGCCGCAGCCGTGCATTGGCGTCTGCGAGGACCGCAAAGTGCGCTTCGCCCATGCGGCCGACCTCGAGGCTGCGTTCGCCCGGCTGGCGGAGGTCGAAGCGCGGCTCGCCGTTTTGGAGAGCCTTGTCCTCCGCCTTGTGCGGACGAACCCGCGCTCGGACGCTTGGGAGCATAGCTTCCTCGCGCTCCAGGACGAGGCGCGCGGGGCGCTCGCGGCGCTGCCTGTGAAATGCGCGAGCGGGCGCGGGGACGCTGCGCCCGATGCGCATCACCCGGAGCCTTAAGAGCAAGACGCGCCTGCGGTGCGCTCCGCCCCTATGCGGCGGATGAGATCGTGCACGAAGCCAAGCTTCTCCACGACCGCGGGCGCGAGCACGAAGGGATAGAGGTCGGGGCGGCCCATCGAACGGTTGATGCTGTTCATCGCGACCACGAAAGGGGTCCAGCGGTCCATGATGTCGACCATCGAGCCGTCGACATAAGGATCGAAATCGACTTTAGCCGAGTGTTCGCCGCCGGAGTCGACCGGCGGCTCGATGCGCAGTCCGAAGGAGGCTGCCGTGTCGAGCGTATCGACGATATGGAGGTAATGCGCCCAGGCCTCGGCGAAATCCTCCCAAGGGTGGGCGGTCGCGTACGCTGATACGAAGCGCTGCCCCCAGGCTTGAGGCGGGCCGTCCTGATAGTGCCGCTCGAGGGCCTCGCCGTAGTCCTGGCGCTCATCACCGAACAGCGCCCGGAACGCGTCGAGCCTGCCGCCGTCGCGCACGAGCACATCCCAGAAATGGTGGCCGACCTCGTGGCGGAAATGGCCAAGCAGCGTGCGATAGGGTTCGGCCATCTCCGATCGCCGCCGTTCGCGCTCGGCGGGATCGGCCTCGGCGAGCGCGATCGTGATGACGCCATTGTCGTGGCCCGTCATCACCTTCGGCCCCGCCGCCGGCGGGTCGTCAAGGAACTTGAAGACGAGCCCATGCTCGGGGTCTTGGGCCCGCGTCAGAAGCGGCAGCTTCCAGCGCAGGAGGCTGTAGAAGAGACGGTGCTTGGCGAGTTCGAGGTCGCGCCAGGCCTCGAGGTTCTTCGGCGCCGAGAGGTCCGGGATCGTGTCGTTGTGCCGGCAGGCGAGGCAGAAGGGCTCGTCCGACCCTCGCTGGGTGAGCCAGTTGCAGGCGTCGGGCTTTGCGTTGGCGCAGAAGCGGCGCACGCCGCCTTCTCCGGCGAGCGGGGTCCAGAGCGACTCGTCAGCGGGCCTGAGGGCCGACGGCGTCTGCAATTCCGGCAGGTAGCCGAGCCTGTGGCCACAGCGGCCGCAGGTCCGGTTCTCGAAATAGACGACGGCGCCGCAGGCCTGACACCGGAACAGTTTCATCTCGCCCCCGCTTTGCTTATGGCGCCCGGCAACGCGGTCGGCGGCGTTTCGTTCCCGGCTCCGTTCGGGGGTGCAGGAGCCGCAATGGCTTAGCTTCACAGGGGGTTGGCGTCGTCCGGTAGTGCCGCCAAGGCCGGTCTTCTCACCGGGCGCTCGTGACGCTGAGACTCGCGCACCAATGCACGCGCGCTCGATATATCATGGCTTTACGACCTACTTTGCGCGCCTCGCGAGTTCCCTCTGTGCACAACCTAAGGTTGTCGTTACTGGCGCCCCGCCTCGGCTCATGCAGCGCTAAACGCTCTCCAAGGGCGGGTGAACTGACTTCCCTCCAGTCCCGCGGGCGAGCGCCTTCTCCTCCGGCGGCCCAAGGTCGATGCTCTCAGCTGTGTCCGACTCGGGTTTGTGGATCCGGTACCACGCCACATAGAGCGCCGGCAGGAAGACGAGCGTCAGAACCGTCGCCACCGCAAGGCCCCCCATGATGGCGTAGGCCATCGGACCCCAGAAGACAGTTGGCGCGATTGGAACCATGCCCAGGATCGCGGCGGAGGCGGTGAGGAGGATGGGCCGGACCCGGTGCTGGGTGGCGTCGATGACGGCGTCCCACGGGTGGAGGCCCTTCGCCTTATCGTGTTCGATCTGGTCGATGAGGATCACCGAATTGCGGGCGATCATGCCCGTGAGGGCGAGCACGCCGAGGATCGCCACGAAGCCGAGGGGCTTGTCGGCCAGCAAAAGCGCCGCGACGACGCCGATCACGCCCATGGGCGCGACGCTCAGCACCAGGATCATGCTGCTGAACTTCTTAAGCTGGAACATCAGGACCGTAAGGATGATAATGAGCATCAAAGGAAGGGCGACGGCGACCGAATGCGTCGACTTTGCGCTCTCCTCCACCGATCCCCCGACATTGATATGGTATCCGCCGGGCAAACTTGAGTTTAGCTCGGCCATCTTCGGCGCCAACGCCTGCACGACCATGGCGGCCTGCGTCCCCGGCGCGAGGTCGGCTTGCACCGTGACGGTCGGCAGGCGGTCGCGACGCCACACGATGGGAAATTCCTGGCCGTATTCAACGGTAGCGATCTGACTTAAGGGAACGCTCCTCCCGTCCGACAGCGGAACCTGAAGCGACCGGATCGTCGAAAGCGACATGCGCTGCTCGGCGTCGGCCCGGACCACGACGTCGACGAGCCAAATACCGCTGCGCACTGGAGTGGCGGTCACGCCATTCAAGACTGCGTTCACGGCTTGAGAAAGATCGTGCGAATTCATGCCGACGAGACGGGCTTGGTCCTGGTCGACCTCAATCCTGATCGTGCGCGCCGTCCCGTACCAGTTGTAGTTGACGTTCGCAGCGCCCACGGCCGAGCCCAGAAGCTCGGCCACGCGGGCGGCAATATTGCGCACGTGATCCGGGTTCGGTCCCGTCACACGGTACTGGAGCGGCCAACCGACAGGGGGGCCGAGCTCGAGCGGGTAGACCCGTCCAACGACGCTCGGGAACCCAGCCGCCAGGGCTTTCTCGAGTCTGGCTTTCACGCGGTCGCGCTGCTCGAGTCCCTTCGTCACCACCACCGCTTGCGCAAAGAAGTCGTTGGGGAGCTGCACGTTCAAGGGCAGATAGAACCGGACTGAGCCTTGCCCGACATAGGTGCTCCAGTGGTCCACATCCGGATCGTCCTTGAGGATCTTGTCCAGTCGAGCCGAAGCGTCCTTGGTTGCGTAGATCGACGCGCTCTCAGGCAACTGCATGTCCACCATCAGCTCGGGCCGGTCGGACGGGGGGAAAAACTGTTGCGGCACGAAGCGCATGCCGTAGACCGCTACGCCGAACACGACGAGCGTCCCCCCGATCGTTACCCAACGGAAGCGCATTGCGGACGCCAGGAAGCTCCGGAACGCTCGCATGACCGGGCCGGGCGTTTCCGGGTGCGCGGTCTTGGGCTTCTTCAGCACCCAGATGCCGAGCATAGGCGTAAAGAGGGCCGCAACGCACCACGACGCGATCAACGCGATGCCGACGACGGCGAAGATCGAGAAGGTGTATTCGCCGGCGGCGCTCTTTGCGAAGCCGATCGGGACGAACGCCGCGATCGTCACCAGCGTGCCAGCCAGCCTCGGATAGGCGGTCGAACTGTAGGCGAAGCTGGCGGCCTGCTCCTTCTCGTCGCCCCGTTCGAGCCGGGTGACCATCGACTCGATCGTGATCATGGCGTCATCGACCAAGAGGCCGAGCGCGATGATGAGGGCGCCGAGCGAGATGCGCTGGAGGTCGATGCCAAACATCATCATCGTCAGGAACACCGCGGCGAGAACGAGCGGGATCGAGAGGGCCACCACAGCGCCGGCGCGCAAGCCCAGGGCGAGGAGGCTGACGCCGAGGACGATTGCGATCGCCTCCCAGAGGGCCTTCATGAACTCGTTCACCGCATCCTCGACGGTGACGGGCTGGTCGGCGATGAGCGTCGGCTCGATGCCAACGGGCAGGTTCGCCGTGATCTCGCGCATGGCGCTTTCGACGTTGCGCCCGAGGGCCAGGACGTCTCCGCCCGTGCGCATGGCGATGGCGAGCCCAATGCCCTCTTTTCCGTTGACACGGAACATCGGTTGAGGCGGGTCTGCGGGTCCGCGGGTAACTCGGGCGATATCGCCCAGCCGAATCATCCGGCCATTGGCGACGAAATTGACGGCGAGGATGTCCTGCTGGGTCCGGAACGCTCCCGAGACGCGAACGAGGATCTTTTCGTGTTCGGTTTGCACCTCGCCCTGAGGGGTGACCGCATTCTGGGCGGCAAGCGCGGCGATAAGCGCGGCGCGGTCAATTCCGAGGCCCGCGAGCTGCTCGGTCGAAAACTCTACATAGAAGCGCTCGTCCTGAGCGCCTAGGACATCGATCTTCGAGATGTCCGGCGCCTGTAGGAGCTGGTTGCGGATATCATCCACGTAATCCCTCAGCTCCCGCATGGTGAAGCCGTCGGCGGTGAAGCCGTAGACAATGCCATAAGTGTCGCCGAACTCGTCGTTGAAGCCGGGGCCGACGATGCCCTGCGGCATCTCGCTGCGGATGTCGTAGACCTTCTTGCGCACCTGGTACCAGATGTCTGGGACCTGAGCCTTGGGCGCCGTATCCTTCAAGTAGATAAAGATCGTCGCCCGTCCGGGAGTCGTGTAGCTTTTCAGGTAGTCGAGATTCGGCGTCTCCTGGAGCTTGCGCTCAAGACGGTCCGTGATCTGCTGGAGCGTGTCGCTGACAGTCGCGCCCGGCCACCCGACCTGCACGACCATGGTCTTGACCGTGAAGTCCGGATCCTCGCTGCGCCCGAGCCGAAGATAAGATCCAACGCCCGCCACCACGAAGACGAGCATGAAGTAGATGATGAGCGAACGCCGGCGGATCGCCCATTCGGTGAGGTTGAAGCTCATCAGGCGGCTCCGAGCAGGCGGACCTTCTGGCCGGGGCGGAGCGTCTGCACGCCGGCGGTGACGACGACATCGCCCGTTTCCAGGCCCTGGGAGATCACGACGGCGGCCGCATCGTAGCGGGAGACTTCGACGTCGCGCAGCGAAACGGTCTCACTCCTCGGATTGACGACCCAGACGGCTGGATGGCCGTTCGTCTCGGTGAGGGCGCTCGCCGGGACTTCGACGCCGCCCGGGGCAGCGAGTTTGATGCGGCCGGTGACGGTTGCCCCCAGCCGCATCGCGTCCGGCGGATCCGCGATCCCGACCTTGACCTGATAGGTGCGGGTCGCGGCGTCGGCTTGCGGCGAGGTTTCCCGGACTCGCCCGGTGGCTTGCACGCTTGGGTCGTTGCTGAGAGTGATGTCCACCAAGGCGTCGCGCGGTCCGGTGCGAATGAGTTGCTCGGGCGCATCGAAGACGGCGTCCCGGCCGCCTTCGCGCGCCAATCGCACAATGGTCTGCCCGGCGCGGATCACTTCGCCAGCTTCGGCGCCGACGGAGGTGACCCAGCCAGGGGAGTCAGCCAGCAACACGGCGTAGCTCTGCTGCTCGCGCGCGATCTGCACCTGCGCCCGCGCCGAATCGACCTGGGCTTGAATCGACAGGAGTTTTTGCCGGGCTTCGTCGAAATTGGCTTGGGTCGTCCAGCCGTCTTTCCTGAGTTGCTCCTGCCGTCCAAAGGTGAGTTTCGCCTGAGTCAGGAGCGCCTCGACCGACGCGAGGTTGGCCTCCGCCGACCGCAGCGCGTTGTCCGGGATCTGGGGGTCAAGCCGGGCGACGATCTCGCCCGCCGTGACGAAATCGCCGACATTAACGCGGCGCTCAATCATCCGTCCGTCGAGACGGAAGGCGAGGCTCGCCTGGTCCTTGGCGCGAATCTGTCCGGTCAGCGAAACCGTCTCGCCTTCCGCTGGCCGCTGGACGGTTACGGCCCGCACCGGCCGCGCCGCCTGGGGCGGCGGCGCCGCTTTTTCGCAACCGGCGACGGCCGTGGCGATCAACACGATCGCTGCAATCCGAGTTTTCAACATGGCCGCCCACTCCGCTCACTGAGAATGCCAATCTCTGCCTTGCGCTTCCGGCGGATCTGCGCGAGCCGAGATGTATCACCCCTCACAATGCACTATGGAGTGCATTATATGGGAGTGCACGATACAGTGCGATAAGCGATGCGGCCAAGGGCCCCGCACCGCTAGCCGTCTGTTCAGTCGCCGCCATGCAGTTCGCGCCAGAG
>Ga0335071_10007314_pt1 | contig 11361 bp, 5 predicted proteins | sample Lox_Sample_15_FD_206724 | JGI IMG/M metagenome (GOLD analysis project Ga0335071, IMG submission 206724) | Soil microbial communities from Loxahatchee National Wildlife Refuge, Florida, United States - Lox_Sample_1.5 | ecosystem: Environmental > Terrestrial > Soil > Wetlands | place: USA: Florida...
CCTTCCTCAGCGAAGCCCGCTACCGCGAACTCAAACAACGCTGGGGTCAGGTCTTTCGGGCGGACATGGGCGCTGAAGCGTTCTTCGATATTCTTGAACGCCTCGACCTCGACAAGCTGGCCGAGGAACTCTGGAAGGAAGTCAAGACCACAAAGTCCAAGCAGAAGCGCAAGAAAGCCACAACCCGGCTCAAGGTGGTGGAGGCCTTCCGCCGCTCGGGCAATCGTCCCGAATGGATGATCCTGACGGTTCTACCGGTCATTCCGCCCGATCTGCGCCCGATGGTCCAACTCGATGGCGGCCGTTTTGCCACTTCCGACCTTAACGATTTATATCGCCGTGTGATCAATCGCAACAACCGTCTCAAGCGCCTGCTCGAACTCGGCGCACCGGACGTCATCATCCGCAACGAGAAGCGCATGTTGCAGGAAGCCGTGGACAGCCTGATCGACAATTCCCAGCGCGGCAAGGCACTTTCGCGCCGCGGCCGACGTGAACTTAAATCCCTGAGCGACATGCTCAAAGGCAAGAAGGGGCGCTTCCGCCGCAATCTGCTCGGCAAACGTGTCGATTATTCCGGCCGCTCCGTCATCGTCGTCGGTCCGCAACTCAAACTGTATCAATGCGGTTTGCCGAAGACCATGGCCCTGGAACTCTACCGCCCGTTCGTGATTGCGCGCCTTGTCCAGAATGGATATGCCGCGAATGTCAAAGGTGCGCGGCGTCTTATCGAACGCAACCGTCCCGAGGTCTGGGAAGCGCTCGAGGATGTCATCAAAGACCGCCCGGTTTTGTTAAATCGTGCGCCGACATTGCATCGTCTGGGTATCCAGGCATTCGAACCGATATTGATCGAGGGTTCAGCCATCCAACTTCACCCGCTCGTGACCACCGCCTTCAACGCCGACTTCGATGGCGACCAGATGGCAGTGCATGTACCGCTTTCGCAAAAGGCCGTCCAGGAAGCGCGTGAGTTGATGCTGGCCTCGAAGAACCTGCTCAAGCCGGCGGACGGCGAGCCGATCATTTCGCCGTCGAAGGATATGGTGCTCGGTGTGTATTACCTGACGATGGAGCAGAAGACCGCACATAAAGGCGATGGCCGTGCCTTCGCCGACATGGACGAGGTTGAACTTGCCTACCAGCTTGACCAAGTGGACATTCATACCAGGATCAAACTGCAAACCCCGACCTGGTACAACGACAAAGGCGACCGCCTGCCCGGCGTTGAAACGCGTCTCGTCGAGACGACCGTTGGGCGCGTGCTGTTCAACCGTATTCTGCCCCCCGAAGTCCAGTTCACGAACGAGAAACTCGATAAAGGCGGCGTGAAGGATCTGATCGCCGATGTGTACGAATTATGCGGGCGCGACCAAACGACGGAAGTCGCCGACAAGATCAAGGCCATGGGCTTTGAATTTGCGATGCGCTCGGGCACCACATTGGCGGTCGCAGACATTTCCATCCCATCCGAACGCAAGGACATTCTGGGCGAAGCTCAAAAGCAGGTCGAAGTCGTGGAACGTGATTTCCGCCGCGGTTTGTTGACCGAGCAGGAACAAAACGAGCGCGTCATTGAAATCTGGCAGGTTACCACCGATCATGTCGCGGAGGCAGTCAAGAAACACATGGACCCGGACGGCAATCTCTCCGTGATGGCGGCCTCCGGCGCAACCAAAGGCGGTTTCTCGACCGTCTCGCAGCTGGCCGGCATGCGCGGCCTTATGGCTGATCCTTCCGGGCGCATCATCCCGCTGCCGATCCGCTCCAACTTCCGCGAAGGCCTGACCGCATTGGAATACTTTATTTCAACACACGGCGCACGCAAAGGTCTGGCCGATACCGCTCTGCGTACTGCAGATGCCGGTTACCTCACCCGGCGCCTGGTGGACATTGCCCAGGATATCATCATCAACGAGCATGATTGCAACACACAGGAAGGCATCTACATCCGCCGGTCGGATGATGTGGCCGGACAATCCCTTGCGAGCCGGCTGTACAGCCGCTTGTTGGCCGAACGTGTGATCGATCCAAAGACCGGCGAGGTCATTGGCGAACGTGACGATGTGATCGACCACGAACTGGCGCGAAAGATTTCATCCACCCCGGTTGCCGAAGTAAAGGTCCGCTCACCACTCACCTGCGAACTTCAACACGGTGTCTGCGCCAAATGCTACGGCCTTGACCTGGGACGCGGAGACATGGTGGATCTCGGTGCAGCAGTGGGCATCGTGGCCGCGCAATCCATCGGCGAGCCCGGCACGCAGCTGACGTTGCGCACCTTCCATACCGGTGGCGTGGCCGCCGGCGGTGCAGATATCACGACCGGTCTGCCACGCGTGGAAGAGTTATTCGAAGCGCGCAAGCAACCCAAGGGCGAGGCGGTTGTCGCCGAGATCGATGGTGTGGTGCGTATTTTTCAATCCGACAAGTTCGCCGATTTACGCGAAGTGCGCATCGAGCACGCTGAAATGGTCCATGACGAATATGCGGTGCCCGAGGATTGGAAATATGCCGCTGTGGATGAAACCGAGGTCAAGCCGGGCGAAGTATTGGCCACCAAAGAGAAAGCCACGATCGTGGCACAACACGGCGGAAGAGTGGCCGTCGAGAAGAAAGATCGCAAGATCATGGTCTCGTACGAACAGCGTGAAGAAAAGTCCTATGATATTCCATCCACTTCGCGTTTGCTCGTAAAGGAAGGCGACCATGTGCAAGCCGGCCAGGCCTTGACCGAAGGTTCGCTCAATCCGCATCGCGTCCTTCGCATTCAGGGACGCGAAGCCGCTCAAATGTACCTGCTGAGTGAGATTCAAAAAGTCTACCGCTCCCAGGGCCAGAACATCCACGATAAGCACTTTGAGGTCATCATCCGCAAGATGATGAGCAAAGTCGCGGTCAGCCGACCGGGTGACAGCAAATACCTGCCCGGCGATGCGGTGGATCGTCAGGAACTTCGCAAGCTGAACGAGCAGCTGCTTTCCGAAGGGAAACAGCCGGCCAAGCTCCTCGACACCCTGCTCGGTGTAACCAAGGCTTCGCTTTCCACCGACTCGTGGCTTTCGGCTTCCTCCTTCCAGCATACGATCAAGGTGCTGGCAGGCGCGGCCATCGGCTCGACCTCCGACCCGCTGTACGGCTTGAAGGAGAACGTGATCATCGGCAAGCTGATCCCCGCCGGTTCCGGCTTTACCATTGGCCGCTTCAAACCCGGTGAAAGCGACGGCGCCTCCTCGCAGTGGATGGAGATCGGCGAGAGCGCATCCGCCGACTAAATAAAACCCACAGGGACAGGCTTCAAACCTGTCCCTGATTTTTTTATGAACCGGACCCGAACTGTTCCAAAGAAGCCGGAAGGTCAGCCGACGCGCGGCAAAACCGCATCCAATCGGCTGCGCCGGGTGGACAACTTCATCCTGCTCTATGAACCTTCGCTGCTTTCACGAAGCGACGGTTCATTCGTCGATGCCCTCTTTGTCGACCTCGGCTATGGCTTTGACCCGCGCACCACGCTTGAATCCGCTGCCCGCCTTCGACGCCTGAATCCATCGATAAAAATCCTGGGTGTTGAAATCGACCCGGAACGGGTCGCGGCTGCCCTTCCTTATTCCGATGACAAGACGTTCTTCCGCCTGGGTGGCTTCAATCTGCCGCTCAAGCCGGGCGAGACCGTGCGGCTGATACGGGCCTTCAATGTGCTCCGTCAATACGAAGAAAAGGAGTTTGCCCCCGCCTATGAACGGCTTGCACAGTACGTCCTGCCCGGCGGGTTGATGATCGAGGGCACGTCCGACCCGTTCGGAAGGATCTGGTCGGCGAACATAGTGCGGAGAATGGATAATGGATCATGGGGAATGGAAGCGTTGGTGTTCAGCACCAACTTCCGCCCGGGGTTCGACGTGGAGGAATTTCAGACCATCCTGCCCAAGAACTATATTCATCACATTGTGCCGGGTGAAAGGATCCATGATTTTTTCGCCGCCTGGAAGCGCGCTGCGGCGGAGACGATCTCCGCCAGGGTCTATGGGCTGCACCAGTGGTTTGAGACCTCCGCCAAAGCCCTGGCGCGATCTGGATATTCGATCAATTTACAAAAAAGATTTCTGAGCAAAGGCTGGCTGATTTGGGAGTTGGAAAAATAAAAACTGTATCCCTTAAGGCTGATGATCGTGTTTTATATTATTCTCAAAGTCTTGAATTAATAAAAGGACTTAATACGGGTGTTTGAGATATAAACCTTCTTGTTCTTTATGGTGGGCAAACGGTTCCCATTCTTGAGAACCTAGATACTCAACCAATTCAGCGAATACTAACGTATTCCCATTTCATAATGCATTCCTTTATGATTTGTTCGAATGTTCCGCCGGGGCAAAGAACACCAGCAGGATCAAATCCTGCTCGATCGAATGGAAGCGGTGCGGCACGTTCTTCGCCACATAGATCACGGAACCGGGGCGCACCGCGCGCTCCTCATCCGCCACGGTGATCCTTGCCTTGCCCTCCACCACGTAATACACTTCGTCTTCCGTGTGCGGCGATTGGATGTCGGTGTCGCCCACCAGCAGCTGGTAGACTCCCACACTTAAATCGGGGACGCGCAGGAATTCAAAATACGGTTTTCCGCTGCGCGATTGCTGTTTGATGACATCAAGCAATTCAAAGGCTTTCATCTTTTCTTTTACAGAATGGTCAGGGGTTTACCAATAATAAACGGACCGAGCCGTTGCCGCCGCTAAAGATCTGTTCGTATTCCTTTCCAATGCCGGGTACGATCAAGCTCCACTCGTATTTTTGTTGAACGATCAAATTACTGTCCGCGAAAATTGCCTTGACGCCATCCTTGACGAGCGTCGCATGCAGTTGCTCCATCGAATTGATGGATGGGTCAACGCCTTCCATCCCGTAATAATCCATGCGGGCCGCGTACGCCTCGCCCGGGGCAGCCGACCCCACCAGGGAATTCGGCGGCAGCTTTTGCTGGAGAAGCACGACGGCTTTCTCTTCCGGGATCTGTCCCCAGGCCTGGACTTGAGGCGGTTGATAGGATCCCCTCAGGATCAGGCCGCCCGCCAAAAAGACCAGGTAAACTCCCGTCAGGGATGCGCCTGGCATCCCACTATATATCAGATAGCCGAGCCAGATCATGCCGAGCAAAATAATCGTATCGAAGAAAAGATAATTCAAAGACCGGACAATACCAACGACCGTCAAAACCGCCAGGATGGCGCTCCATACAAAAATGCGTCGATCGGCAAGCGAGGAAATGAGCGATTGAATGCCGATGGCAGCCAACAGGAACAGGATGAAATAAGGTGTCTCGAGGTAGGCTTCCTTGAAGAACGTAAAAAAGTAGACGCCCATATAGGCGGTCCAGGCCAGCAACATTCCCAGCATGGCATACCGTCTTTGCCTGATAAGTTCATAGATCCCCAGAAATGCAAACAAAAAGAGCAGGTAGGCTTCCCTCTTTCCATAGACGCTGTAAAGCATGCCTGGCAATATCCTGATGGTGTTGGCCACCCTGGCCAAAAACGCCCGAGGATTGCGGCGAATGGCATTCAACACCGAATTGTTGTTCTCCTGAGCCGTCCCATACAAAGCCTGCGACTCCTGCACGGCGCAACTGATGTCGCTTTGCTGGCAGGACGAGCTTCCCTGATAGACCGATATTTCGCCCTGTTGAAATGCCACAAAAGATCTTTCCGTTGTCCCAAACATGAAGCTGCCGGTCACGAGACGATACAGGAGCAGGTAGCCCCCCAAAAGTACAACGAACGGCAGGATTGTGAAAAGCAGGTTTTTCCATCTGCTTTTCGCCGAGCGCAGGAAGAACAGCGAGATCACCACAAAAATCGGAAAGAGCACAAGCCCATCGTTTCTTGAGAGCGCCCCCAGCCCGACGAAGAGCGATGCCCAGCCGAGTTCCTTCGCATTGCGGTTTTCGTAATACGTCATCAACTTCCAGAAAGCCAGCGCCGACATCGCCGCAAACAAAGTGTCACTTGAGTTGTACAGGATGTCCGTCACCATGGTCGTGGCAAATAACAGGCCCACCCAGACCAACGGATGGAAGATGACTGCAAACCGCCTGGCGGCCAAATATCCGCTCCACCAGACCAGGATGAACAGGAGGATGCGCCCCAGGGTGGAGCTTTGCATCAACCAGTAAGGGGAGGACGCGAAGGGCAGGTAGGTAATGGCATACAGGACCCCGATCAAGGGATTATGTGCAAAGGGCGTCATCACCCCATTGACCAGCAATCGCCCCGTATTGATGTAAACCGCCTCGTCCCATAAATTAATGTCATTGAACGTCGGGAACAAACGGCTGAGCGAAAAAAACATCTGGATCAGGAAAACCAGAAGTGCGATCGATATTCCCTTGTCGTCAAAAACCCGGGGGAGCTTTTGCTTTGCAGTCTGCAATAGATTCATGCAATGGCCTGTCTGATCTAAATTATTATTTTTCCATTATAACTGGGTTCTTTAACTCCCCCAGGCCCTCGATCTCAACGACCACTTCATCGCCGGCCTTCAACTTTCCGACGCCCGAAGGCGTGCCGGTGAAAATGAGATCACCCGGCTCGAGGGTCATCACCGATGATATGAACGCGATCAAGGTCGGCACGCTGAAGACCATATCGCGCGTCGAAGCCATCTGGCGCGGCTCGCCGCTGACCTTGCAGGTGATAAGCACGTCCGAGATATCGAAGTCGGTGTCGATCCACGGGCCAAACGGGCAGAACGTATCGAAGCCCTTGGCACGCGTCCATTGGTCGTCGGTTCGCTGCAGGTCGCGGGCGGTGACATCATTCCCTATCGTATACCCGTAAATATAGCCTTTCGCATTCTCCGCCGTGACGTTGCGGGCCTGCCTACCGATCACGACCACCAGCTCGGCTTCATGTTCCACCTGTTTCGATTGAGGCGGCAGGACGATTTTTTCATTCGGATTGATGATCGAAGAAGGCGGCTTCAGGAAGATAAGCGGGATTTTGGGGACTTCATTACCCAGTTCCTTGGCGTGTTCCACATAATTGCGTCCCACACACACGATCTTGCTCGGCTTCGTGGGCGCAAGCAGTTTCACATCCGCGAGAGGTATTTTTGCCTCTGCACGCTGGTACGCCCCGAAGGGATCACCTTCGATCTCGCCGATCTTGTCATCCAATAGCCATCCATATCTTTCGGCTTCATTTTGCAGTTGATAACGTATGACGCGCATGTTGTTACCTCCAATCCCAAGTGTAACATGATGTATAATAGCGGGCACGGGCGCATCCCACTGCGCGGCATGCGGTAGCTCAATTGGTCGCGGAGCACCTTACTAGTCGAGTGTGTCTTGCTAAGTCCCGCTCAAAAAAATTTCATTGTTTAGGGCGCATAGCTCAGTTGGTTAGAGCGCTTCTCTTACACAGAAGAGGTCAGGGGTTCGAGTCCCTTTGCGCCCACTTTTGATTCTCAGGGGGAGAAGTCAGGGGTTTCCTCTACGAGGATCTGCGCTTCGCCCTTACGAATTTCTCACAAAGTACTCTTTATGACAGCTCCCACGTGCTGTTTAGACGACAAGCAGATAACTGGTTTCCATCAAGGTTGGACGATGTGATGGAGTTTTAATTTGTAATACAATATACAAAGTAATTCAGCACAGGAAAAGATTGGAAAAAGGAACATGAAATACATCGGTCAGTCTGTACCGCGCGTCGACGCCTTGGCCAAGGTAAGAGGCGAAGCGATCTTTGCTTCGGACATGGTCATGCCTGGGCAGGCTTATATGAAAATGCTGATGTCCCACCGGCCCCATGCCATTGTCAAGCGCGTGGACACCACGAAGGCCGAGGCAGTGTCCGGCGTGCTTGCAGTGCTCACTTCCCGGGATGTGCCGTGCAATGAGTTCGGTTATTACTCATACGACCAGCCCGTGCTTTGCGGACCGAGCCGGAAACCGTATGCCGACCGGGTACGTTTTGTAGGCGACCGGGTTGCAGCAGTGATAGCAGATACGGAGGCAATCGCAGCCAGGGCGCGTGACTTGATCGAGGTCGAGTACGAAGACCTGCCGGTGGTTTGCGATGTTGAAGCGGCCATGCAACCGGATGCACCTGTTCTCCACCCTGATGTGGGCAGCAATGTCTTTGGACATCACAAGCTGTATAACGGGGATATCGAGGCCGGTTTTCGCCAGGCAGATGTGATCGTCGAGTCGGTTTTGAATACCCCGGCCCAGGAACACGCCTTTTTACAGACCGAGGCCGGGCTCGCTTATATGGATGAAGAAGGAAGAGTGGCAGTGATAACCACAGGCCAATGGGGCGTAAAGGATCGAAAACAGATGGCTCATGCCCTCGACCTGACTGAAGACCGGGTTCGGGTAATTTACCCGATGACCGGCGGAGCGTTCGGCGGACGTGAGGATATCTCGGTTCAGATCATCGTGGCGCTGGCAGCGCTCAAACTGCACCACATGGGCAATCCCCGCCCGGTCAAGGTGGTGTGGAGTCGGGAAGAGTCGATCCTGGGACACTGCAAGCGTCATCCTTTCCGTATTTTCACCCGCTGGGGCGCAACCAGGGAAGGGAAAATTGTCGCCGCCGAAGTTAAAATGCTTGCAGACGGCGGTGCATATAAGTTCACCACCAGTATCGTGACCGGCAACGCCGTGGTCAATTCACTCGGACCGTATGAGATTCCAAACGTGAAAGTGGATGCCTATGATGTGTACACCAACAATGTGCCTCGCGGCGCATTCCGTGGCTTTGGCGGACCCCAGGCGGTGTATTGCGCCGAACAAATGGTGAACAAGCTGGCTGCCAGGCTGGGCATGGATCCCGTCGAGTTGCGCATGCGCAACCTGGCGAAGGAAGGCTCGCTTCAAACCAGTGGAGCGCCTTTTCCGCCGGGAGTTACCATCCGTGAGGTTACCCAAGCCTGCGCGAATTCTGCGGGTTGGAGGTCGTCTTCCTCCGGTTGGATGCCTGACCATTCGCATAAAAAAATTGACCCGCAACAGCCGCATCTGCGACGCGGCCTGGGTCTGGCCTGCGCACACAAAAACGTGGGGTTCTCATTCGGTTACCCCGAGAGCTGCACCATTGGCATCGACCTGTACGGCAAAGATGAAATCGAAAGGGCAGTGATCCGCCATGGCGCCAGCGAGGTCGGCATGGGCACGCATACTGTGATCACTCAAATGGCCGCCGAGGCCCTGGAACTTCCGATGGAAAAGATCGAGCTGGTCTCTTCGGATACCGCCCTGGTGAAAGACTCGGGTTCCGTTTCCGCATCGCGCATGACCTTCTTTATCGGCAATGCGATCAAGGAAGGTGCGGAGAAGGCGCTGGAAAGGTGGGCCAATGAGGAACGCCCCGTGCACTTGGAACACACTTACCTGCCCCACCAAACAACCACTCCGGATCCGGAAACCGGACAGTGCGATCCCAATGTGGCATATGCATACACTGCTCAAGCCGCCGAAGTCGTGGTGGATATGGAAACCGGGAAGGTGAAAGTCGATAAAATCTATTGTGCCATCGATGTGGGCAGGGCAATTAACCCCCAGCAAGTTGTCGGTCAGATTCAGGGCGGGTTGGTACAGTCCGTAGGCTACGCGGTAATGGAAAACTTCGTCGAAAAAGATGGGCGGGTGCTTACTCCAAGCCTGTCCACATATCTGGTACCGACCGTGGTGGACATCCCCGGAGAAATGAACATCGAAGTGATGGAAATCCCCGATCCGCGCGGTCCCTGGGGCGCACGCGGCCTGGGTGAGGTGATGAATATGTGCCTTGCCCCCGCCGTCACCGCGGCAGTGTATGATGCCACCGGTGTATGGTTCGACCATTTCCCGCTGATACCCGAAGAAGTACTTAGGAATACTGCCGGTTTGGGGTAACCCGCTTAATCTTTTTATCCACCTGCCGATTTCCAGGCAGCTCATTGTCCCGATGGGTTTAGCACCTGGACAGAGTCGGCGACGTAAATATTATTCTGGTTGTCTGTTGCAATGCCATAACCGCCTGCCGGCATGGAATTAATATATGTGTCATTTGAATCGGGCACCTCGACTTTTCCGGGTAGCCTTACAATCCCCGGGCTGATCTTGACGTTCGAATCAAAGGCATATGGATCATATTCCTGCCGCCGTCACAATTGCACGTTGGTATCAAACCGCATTCGGCTGTTCTTTTCAAATGCAGATCCCTGCGATTCCCCGGATTATTGAAGGTCCATTGTTTTTATGGGGGATATTTCACACTTGACCCATCCCCTTGATGGCTCTACAATTCCACCTACTTTGTAGATTGATAGTTACATGGTTTCTTAGGTATTCTGCGGGGCTCGTTATTGTCAGATCATCCAACCAATTGACCACCTAACACCCAACTATCCAACTACGCAACCAGGAGAATAAGGATATGCCCGACTTTTTATTCCGCGGCAAACTTGCCGAACTTGATCCCGATGTTTTTGAACTGACACAACTGGAGCAGGAACGCCAGGCACGCAAATTGATTTTGATCCCTTCTGAATCAACTGCCCCGCTTGCCGTGCGCGAGGCGCTTGCTTCCGCCTTCCAGAATATTTATGCCGAAGGCTATCCCGATGAAGAGATGCGCTGGATGACGGAGCAGGAGATTCTCGATTACCCGGCCCGACTGGCACATTATCGCCGCAGTGGCGACCCGCGCTATTACAAAGGTGTGGAATATGCCGACCTGGTTGAATCGCTGGCACGCCGGCGCGCCGCCGAGGCGTTTGCCGCCAATGGGTTTACAGCCGATCAAATCTATGTGAATGTCCAGGCGCTTTCCGGCGCACCCGCCAACAATGCCGTGTATCAGGCCTTGATCCCGCTTGGCGAAACCATCATGGGTCTCAACCTCCTGCACGGCGGCCATCTTTCACACGGCTCGTCGGTCAACCGTTCCGGCAAGTGGTTCAAGGCGGTGCATTACACCATCGACGAGAAGGAACGCCTGGATTATGAAGCCATTCGAAAACTCGCCATCGAGACCAGGCCGAAACTCATCATCGCCGGCTATTCGTCCTATTCGTGGGTGCCGGACTGGAAGAAGTTCCGCGAGATCGCTGATGAAGTGGACGCCTGCTTCCTCGCCGACATCTCCCACATTGGCGGGTTGGTCGCCGCGGGCGTGGTCCCATCCCCGATTGGAATCGCACATGTGGTCATGTCCACCACACACAAGAGCCTCGATGGTCCCCGGGGTGCAGTCCTGATGACCACCGACGCCGAGATCGCCAAAAAGATCGATAAAGCCGTCTTCCCCGGTGAACAGGGTGGACCGCACATCAATGTCGCGGCAGCCCTGGCGTTGACCTTCAAGCTGGCCCGGACCAAAC
>Ga0335071_10007315_pt1 | contig 11356 bp, 9 predicted proteins | sample Lox_Sample_15_FD_206724 | JGI IMG/M metagenome (GOLD analysis project Ga0335071, IMG submission 206724) | Soil microbial communities from Loxahatchee National Wildlife Refuge, Florida, United States - Lox_Sample_1.5 | ecosystem: Environmental > Terrestrial > Soil > Wetlands | place: USA: Florida...
CCAGCTCGCCCCGCTTGAGAATGCCGAGCCGCCCGCCGTTCTTCGCCGTGGCCGTGTCCTCGGAGAACTCGGCCGCCAGCTCGCCGAAATCCTCACCCGCCATGACCCTCCCATAGACGTCGTCGGCACGGCGCCGCGCAGCCTGCCAGCCGTCCTCCCCCGTTCCCGCCTGGGGGATGAAGAGGATGTGCCGGGCCTCGAAGGTGAGCCCGGTCTCGAGCTTGTCCCGGTTGGAATTCAGGTACTGGTCGATCTCCTCCTCGGTGACCGTGACCCGGAGCGCGACCTTCCGGCGGATGATCCGCTGGATCATGAGCTGATCGGTCAGGCGCTTCTTCAGCGCCTCGAACGTCAGGCCCTGCGCCTTGACCTGCGCTTCGAACTCGGCCTGCGTCGTGGCGCCCAGCCGCTTCTGGAGGTCGTCGAGCTGCTCCTTCAGCTCCGAGTCCTCGATGACGATCTTCTCGCGCTCGGCCTGCTGGAGCTGCAGGCGGCGCTCGATGATCCCGGAGAGCACCTTCTCGCGGAGCGCGGTCCGCTCCGCGTCCGGCGGCGGCTGCATCTTGTTCTCGTAGAGGTAGTACGCCTCGGCCTCGTCCAGCTCGTACAACGTGACGGCGTCGCTGTTGATCACGCAGATCACGCGATCCACCACGGCCTCGGAGTCGGGCGGCAAGGCGGGCCGCGACAGGATGGGCGCGCGCGATTCCAGGACGGGCGGCGGCGGCGGGGGCGGCGGAGGCGCCTTGGCCTTCTTGGTGCCGCCGAACGGCCAGGAGCATCCCCCTGCGGTCACCAGGAGGAGCACGGCAAGGGCCAGACGCGCCGTCACTCTCACGTCAGGGATTCCAGAAGCTTGACGAGCGCGTCACGCACGGCCGGCCAGGGTCCAGCAGGAATGGTTGCTTCCAGAATGAACTCCTTGCGCATGCTCACTCCGCCACGAGCCTTCCCGATGACCGCGAGGATGCGCTCGGGCGTAACCGGAGTCGACGGCGCGAACGTCACTCGCGCCCGACCGCCGCCGGCCTCGACGCGCTCGATGTGCAGCCCCCGCGCGAGCGCGCGCAGGGCCACGATGTCCAGCAACGCGTCCACGGCGGGCGGCGGCGGCCCGAACCGGTCCGACAGCTCGGCCCGCATGTCCGCGACCTCCGCCGGCCCGCTCAGGTCCGTCAGGCGCTGGTAGATGCCCAGCCGCTGATTCACCTCGGGAACGTACGCGTCCGGCAGGAGCGCTTCCACACCGACAGTGATGACGGGCTCGACCGCCACGCCCCCCGTGTCGCCCTTCAATTCTCTCACGGCCTCGGCCAGGAGCTTGGTGTAAAGATCGAACCCGACGGCGGCGATGTGCCCGTGCTGCTCCGCGCCCAGGAGATTGCCGGCGCCGCGGATCTCGAGATCCCGCATGGCGAGCCGGAAGCCGCCGCCCAGCTCCGTCATCTCCTCGATCACCTGCAGGCGCTTCTGCGCCGTCTCGTCCACCCGGCCGGCGGCCGGCACGAGCAGGTACGCGTAGGCCTGCTGCCGCTCGCGACCCACGCGGCCGCGCAGCTGGTAGAGCTGCGCCAGCCCGAAGCGGTCGGCGCGATTGATGATGATGGTATTCGAGGCCGGGATGTCGAGGCCGGACTCGACGATGGCCGTCGACACGAGCACATCGGCCTGCCCGTCGACGAACTTGACCATCACCGCCTCGAGCTCGCGCTCGCCCATCTGGCCGTGCCCCATGAGCACGCGGGCCTCCGGGCAGAGGTCCTGGATGAAGGCGGTCATGGACGGCAGCGACTGCACCCGGTTGTGGACGAAGAACACCTGGCCGCCGCGCTGGAGCTCGCGCTGGATCGCGTCCTTGATGACGGTGCGGTTGAAGCCGACCACCACGGTCTCGATGGGCAGGCGGTCGATGGGCGGCGTCTCGATGACCGAGAGGTCGCGCACGCCGGCCAGCGACATGTGCAGGGTGCGCGGGATGGGCGTGGCCGTGAGCGTCAGCGCGTCCACGCTGGCTCGAATCTGCTTGATCCGCTCCTTGTGCGCCACGCCGAAGCGATGCTCCTCGTCCACGACGAGCAAGCCCAGGTTCCGGAAGACCACGTCCTTGGACAGGAGGCGGTGCGTGCCGATCACGACGTCCACGGCCCCCGTGCGGAGGCCTTCGACCACGGCCTTCTGTTCCTTCGGGCTGCGGAAGCGCGACAGCAGCTCCACGCGCGCGGGAAAGGCGGCGAACCGGTCGCTGAAGGTGTGGAAGTGCTGCTGGGCGAGCACCGTGGTCGGCACGAGCACGGCGACCTGGCGTCCGTCGGCCGCGGCCTTGAACGCGGCGCGCAGCGCGACCTCGGTCTTGCCGTACCCGACGTCGCCCGCCACCAGGCGGTCCATGGGCCGGTCGCGCTCCATGTCCGCCTTGACCTCCTCGATGGCGCGGAGCTGATCGGGCGTCTCCTCGAAGCGGAACGCGGCCTCGAACTCGCGCTGCCAGGGCGTGTCCGGCGAGCCCGGGGGGCGCTCCGCGACGGAACGGCGCGCGTAGAGCTGCAGGAGCTGCTCCGCCATCTGCCGGACGGCGGCGCGCACCGACTCCTTGACGCGCTGCCAGGCCCCGCCACCCATCCGGTCGAGCCGCGCCGCGCCCGAGGGCGCGCCCATGTACTTGGAGATGAGGTCGAGGCGCTCGACGGGCAGGTACAGGCGGCCGCCTTCTGCGTATTCCAGCAGGAGGAAGTCGCCCGCGCGCCCGTCCACCGTCATGGTCTCGAGCCCGTGATAGCGGCCCACGCCGTGGGCCTCGTGCACCACGAGGTCGTTGGGCTTGAGGTCGGTGAAGGCGGCAATGGCCTGGCCACGCTGGAAGACCGGACGGCGCAGCCGCCGGCGTCGCGCGCCGAAGAGGTCCTCCTCGGCGAGGACGACCAGGCCGAGGGCCGGGAGCTGGAATCCCGCCGCGCAGTCGCCCGTGATCACGCCCAGCCCCTCGCCGCTCCACAGCGACGCGCCCGGCCACGGCTCGAGCTCGTGCTCGCTCAGGATTCCGCGGAGCCGCTCGCCCTGCTGATCGTCGTCCACGACGAGGCGCACGGCGAAGCCCTCGGCGCGCCACTCGCGGATCGCGGCCGCCAGCTCCTTGAAGCGGCCCTGGTAGCCGCCCACGGATCGCGTGCCCATCGAGACGCGAAGCCCCGGGCCCGCGCCGCGCTGGAGCAGCGGCAGCTCGAGGCGCGCGAAGCCCGCCAGCGCCTCGTGGAGCGGCCGGGCGGACGGCGCGTCCTCCGGCGGCGCGTCGAGGAGCGCCGGATCGTCGAGGACCACGAGCGCGTCAGGCGGCAGCCAGGCGGGCAGGAACACGGACGGGTCGCCGTCCACGCTGATCGGCAGGATCGTGATCTCGTCGAGCGCGTCGATCGACCGCTGCGTCGTGGGATCGAAGAGGCGCAGCGACTCGATCTCGTCGCCGAAGAACTCCGCGCGCACCGGCCGCTCCCGCGTCGGCGAGAACACGTCCACGATGCCCCCGCGGAGGCTCCACTGCCCCACCTCGACCACCGTGTCGACGCGCTCGTAGCCGGCCTCGTCGAGCCGGCGGAGGAGCGTGTCGCGGTCCATGCTGTCCCCGACCTCGAGGGCGAACGTGCGGGCGCGGAACTCGGCGGGCGTCAGGAGCGGCGCCGCGAGCGCGGAAGGCGTGCCCACGATCACGGCATGACCGCTCGCCAGATGGTGGCAGGCGAGCGCGCGCTCCGCCGCGTGGTCCTTGTGGCGCCCGCGCCAGGACGCGGGCTCGGCCGGGGGAAACTCGAGCACCGGCGTCTCGGCCGCGGCCTCGAGAGTCTTCAGGAAGAACCGGAGATCCTCCGCGAGGCGATGGCGCTCCGCCGTGCCCGGCGCCATGACGAGCGCGGAGCGCCCCGTGTGCCGGACGAGGGCGGCGACGGCCAGAGACCGTGAGGAACCCCAGAGACCATCGGCTTCGAGACAGGGTGCTCCCCGGGCGAGGGCCGTCGACAGCTCTTCGAGGGCGGCCCACCGGGACAGGATCGACGCCGGGGCGGCAACACTCATGAGCGGCTGCTGCGTGACACCTACGGTAGCACCACTTTCCTGCGAGCGCGCACTAGGCGCGCGGGCCCTGCACCAGGTAGAAGCTCAGGGTCTCGAGCTCGATGGACAGATCCACGCTCTTGAATCGGACGTCCTTGGGCGCGCGGAGCCGGCCGGGCGCGAAGTTCAAGATGGCCTTGATGCCGGCGGCCACCAGCGTCTCCGTGACGGGCTGCGCGGCCTCCACCGGTACCGCCACGATGGCCAGCTGGAGGCTGCGGGCCCTGGCCTCGCGGGGCAGGTCCTGGAGCGGCAGGATCGGCACGCCGTCCGCCGTCTGGCCGAGCTTGGCGGGGTCGTCGTCGAAGATCGCGGCGATCCGGAAGCCCTGCCGGGCAAAGCCCTTGTAGTGGAAGAGCGCCGAGCCCAGATTGCCGAAGCCCACGAGCGCGACCTGCCACTCGCGGTCGAGACCCAGGATCCGCTGCAGCTCCGCCTTGAGCCCCGAGACGTAGTAGCCGATGCCACGCACGCCGAACTCGCCGAAGTACGCGAGATCCTTCCGCACCTGCGCCGAGTTGAGGCTGAAGCGCTCCGCCAGGTCCTGCGAGGAGATGGTCTTGACGCCGTCCTCCTCGAGCTGCTGCAGGCAGCGCGTGTAGACGGACAGCCGGCGCACGGTCATCTCGGGGATCCGGGGAATCTTGAACGGGGAGCGTCGAGGCATCGGGCGCGGCTCCGGGCGGCCCGGGCCGGCCGCCCGGGACGCCCTAGACTCGGACAGTCGTTACGACTTCACAAAGAGCAGGATGACCGCGATGACGAAGACGAAGAGCGTGAGCGACTCGATGAAGGCCAGGCCGAGGAGCATGGCCGTCTGGATGCGCGCGATGGCGCCGGGCTGGCGCGCCATGGCGTCCACCGCGGAGCCCGCCGCGCGACCCTGCCCGAGCCCGCAGAGTCCCGCGGCCAGGCCGAAGCCCAGGCCCGCCGCCAGGACCGCGAAGGCCTTGGCCATGTCGCCACCGCCGGTGGCCTCCGCCGCCCAGGCCAGGCCGGGGACCGCCATCACCATCATCAGGGTCACAGTCAGAATGCGTCGCACGGCTTTCCTCCTTGTTATGGTGGTTGCTGCCTAGTGGTGCTCGGTCTCTGCGACCGCTTCGGCGATGTAGAGCATGGCGAGCTTGCAGAAGATGAACGTCTGGATCAGCGCCACGAGGATCTTGAGCGGAAGGAGGAAGCCGATCACGAAGGCGGCGCTGATCACCGCCGCCGGCCCTCCCACCAGGACTCCGCCGAGCGACCCGGACAGCGCCCAGCCGAGCATCCCGTTCAGCCCCATCATGAAGAAGAAGATGGCGAGCAGGATGTGGCCGGCCATCATGTTGCCGAAAAGTCGGAGGGACAGCGAGAGCGGGCGGGCGCAGTGGCTGATGATCTCGATGATGAACATCAGCGGCTTGAGGGCCGTGGGCACGGGCCCCGCGAAGTGCTTGAGGTACGGCACCAGCCCTTGCTTCCTGATCCCCACCCAGTGGTACGTGAAGAACACGATGAGCGCGCACGCCGCCGTGGTGTTGAGGTTGGCCGTGGGCGCGATCAGGCCGGGGACGAGACCCATGAGGTTGGAGGTCAGGATGAAGAGCCCCAGCGTGGCGATGAGCGGCAGGTAGCGCCGCCCCTCGTGCCCGATCGTCTCGTCGAGCTCGCGCACGAACTGCTCGAGCAGCACCTCCATGAAGTTCTGCGACCCGCGCGGCACCAGCTGGAGGCGGCGGGTGGCCACGACGCCCACGATGACCAGGATGCCCATCACGATCCAGGTGTAGAGGACCTGGTCCGGAAGGCCCGGAATCCTCAGGATCGGAGGATGCTCGATGATATCCAACTAGCCCTCCTCGCGAATGGCGCGAGCGTCCAGAAGTCCATGAATCAGGAGTGCGGGGGGCAGCGCGGCCAGTCCCAGTCCCACTCCGACCGGGTGCACCCAGCCCTGCGCCACCAGGAGGCCCAGGGCCCCGAGCATCGCAAACTGGCGAAGGCCCACGCGACCGATGCGCGTCAATCCCGCGCCGCCCTCCGCCACGGCGGCAAACGCGCGCCCGAGGTCGAGCGCGAGCCAGCGGAAGTTGATGAGCGCAATCGCGCCGCCGCCGCCCACGCCGGCCGCAGCGGGAGCGCCGAAGAGCCACCATGCCCCGGCGCTCATGGCGGCCACCAGGCAGGTGCCCGTTCGCATCACGCGCGCGGTGAGGTCAGCGGTCGCCTTCACGTTGGTCCATCCGGTTCAGTGTCTTAAGGGTGCGGTAGAAGTTCACGCCAGCGGCCGCAATGCCAAAGCCGAGCCCCACCAGGAGCAGCCACGGCTGCGTTCCCAGCAACCGATCCGCGAAATAGCCCAGGGCCAGTCCCACGGCGACGCACGCGAAGAGCAGCGTGCCCAGGCTGATGAGCTGAGCGGTTTGTCCGGACCTCGGATCCCCGCCGCCTCCCGCCATGTGAATAGGAACACTATCACACCGAATTGGTCAAGACAAGGCGACGCAACTATTACATTCCAAAGGCTAAAACCAATGATCATACTTGTTGGAGCCGCACAAAGTGGAGGCTTGCCGGAAGCGCCCGACCCGCTCAGTGAGCGCAAAGTGTGCACTGTCGAGCGCAAGGCACCGTGCGCGGTGCCCGCTCCTCAGCCAAACACGCCGCCCATGCGGCCCGCGGCCAGCCGGTTGATCACAACGACGCTGATCGCCGCCACCGCGATGAGAATCACGCCGAGCGCCGCCGCCTCGCTCGACGAGCCCGCGATGTAGAACGCGAAGATGCCGTTGGTGATCATCTCCCAGCCGCCCAGGGCCAGGAAGAGGACGGCCGACGCCTCCTGCAGCGACGTCATGAAGGAGAAGAGCCCGCCCACCACGATACCCTTCCAGATGAGCGGCAGGGTCACGTCGCGGAAGGTGCGGGCGCCCGAGGCGCCCACGCTCGCGGCCGCCTCCTCCATGGAGCGATGCACGAGCAGGAGCGAGGAAAATGCGCCGCGCACCGTGTAGGGCAGGCGCCGCACCGCGAGCACCAGCGGCATGATGATCCAGAACGACGTCAGGCCGCGGTCGAAGCCGGGCAGGTCGAAGTGAAAGGCGCGGATGTACGCGATGCCAATCGCGGTGCCGGGCACGGCCAGGATGAGCGTGTTGGTGGCGTCGAGGGCACCGCGCCCGCGCATGGCGGACCGGCCGAGGATCCAGGCGATGGGCACGCCCACCACGATGCAGAGCGCCACCGCGAGCCCGGAGTAGAGGAAGCTATTCAAGATGTATTTCGGCGTCTCCACGATCACGCGCTCGAAGTGCTGGAGGGTGTAGGCCACGGGCAGCGGCGTGAGCGACCAGCCGCGGCTCACGGAGGCGAGCGCCACGCCCAGGTAGGGAATGAAGGACAGGAGCATCAGCAGCGAGAGGAAGCCGACGGCCCCGGCCTGCCGAAGCCCGGAGAGGCGCCGGCGCTCGATCACCGAGTACGACAGCGTGGAGTAGTCCTTGAGCCCGACCCAGCGGCGGGCGACCAGGAGGAACACGACGGCCAGGAGCACCATCAGCGCGGAGATGACGATGCCCATCCGGAAGATGCGCCGGTCGACGAACTGCACGATGTTGAGGTACGCCTGCGCGGCGAGCAGGTCCTGCACGCCCAGGATGAGCGGGGTGGCGAAGTCGGAGAAGGTCCAGATGAAGACGAGCAGAGCGCCCGCCACGTAGCCCGGCGTGGTGAGCGGCAGGGTGATCGTCCAGAGCTTCTTGAAGCCGCGGGCGCCCACGCTCTCCGCCGCCTCCTCGAGGGCCGGGTCGATCTTGCCGAGCGCGTCCACCACGTTGAGCGTGATCATCGGGAACAGGTGAAGCGTCTCGACGAGGACGACCCCGTGGAGCCCGTAGAGGAAGTTGACGGGCCGGAGCATGTCGAAGGTGTCCATGAGGAGCACGTTGATGGAGCCGGCGCGGCCCAGGATGAAGGTGAAGCCGAGCGTGCCCACGAGCGGCGGCGAGATGATGGGAATCAGCGTCAGGTAGCCGAAGAGCCCGCGGCCGCGGAAGTCGTAGCGCACGAGGAGAAAGGCGACCGCGACGCCGATGACGGACGACGCGGCCACGGTGGCCAGGCCCAGCGCGAGCGACTTCCACAGCGCGCGCAGGTAGAAGCCGTCGGTGAAGAACGCCCAGAAGTTGGCCAGGGTGAGCCGGCCGGCCTCGTCCGTGACGGCGTCGTAGAAGATGCGGGTCAGCGGGTAGACGAGGAAGACCGCGAGGAAGAGCCAGATCAGCCCCACGCCCAGCGCCCGCCCGAGCGCTGGACGGCGGCCGGTGCTAGTCATCGTCGGCCACGGCCAGCGTGACGGACGCGGGAAAGGTGACGGCGACCTCGCGGCCGATGGCCAGCGGCTCGTGATGCCAGGGATCCCGGATGTCCGCCTTGAGCACCGCGCCGCGCGCCGTCTCCACGTCGTAGCGCAGCGCGCTCCCGAGATAGGAGACGAAGCTCACCCGCCCGCGCACGACGTTGCCGCCCGGACCCTCTGCCCCGGCGGCGACCGCCACGTTCTCGGGCCGGATGGCCAGCACGCACCGCTCGCCCATGGGCCCGCTCGCCACGGCGCGGAGGGCGCCGATCTCGGTCTCCACCACGAGCTCGGCGCCCGCGCGGCTCTGCACCCGTCCCGGCACGAGGTTATTGGTGCCCACGAAGTCCGCGACGAACCGCGTGCGCGGCCGCTCGTAAAGCTCCCGGGGCCCGCCCACCTGGAGCACCCGGCCGTCCTTCATGACGGCCACGCGGTCGGAGAGCGACAGCGCCTCTTCCTGATCGTGGGTGACGTACAGGGTGGTGATGCCGAGCTCCTGCTGGAGCTTGCGGATCTCCGCGCGCACCTGGACGCGGATCTTGGCGTCGAGGTTGGATAGAGGCTCGTCGAGCAGGAGGATGTCGGGATTGAGCACGAGGGCCCGCGCCAGGGCCACGCGCTGCTGCTGGCCGCCCGAGAGCTGTCCCGGGTAGCGCGATTCGTAGCCGGTCAGGTTGACCTTGCGCAGTCCCTCCGCGAGCCGCGCCGCGACCTCCGCGCCTCCCAGCTTCCGCAGCTTGAGCCCGTACGCGACGTTGGCCGCCACGGTCATGTGCGGCCAGAGGGCGTAGTTCTGGAAGACCATGCCGATGTTGCGCTCGTAGGGCGGCAGCCCGCTCACGAGGCGGTCGCCGAAGCGGATCTCCCCCGCATCGGGCTGATAGAAGCCGGCGACCAGCCTGAGCAGCGTCGTCTTGCCGCAGCCCGAGGGACCCAGCAGCGTGAAGAGCTCGCCGTCACGGACCGAGAGGTCGGCCCTGTCCACCGCGGTGACGGCGCCGAACCGCTTGACGACTTCGCGGATCGCGATCTCCACGATGCCTACTTTTTCTTCAGCTCCTCCCACTTCGCCTCGATGTCGTTGCGGAAGCGCGTCTTGAGCGCCTCGGAGCGCTTGGCCGCCGCACCTTCGTCGTAGACGTTGTCCACGTCGCGATCGAAGTACGAGCGCACGCCGCCCGTGAACTCCACGGCGAGCTCCGCGGTCGAGCCCGGCGCGCCCTGGACCTTGAACTTGGGCGTCACGGGGAAGAGCCCGCGCTCCATGAACACTTTCTGCCCGCGCTCCGTCAGGAGGAATTCGATGAAGGCGCGGGCGGCCTTGGGGTTGCGCGCCCCGGCCAGGATGGCCATGGGCTCGGGCGTGACGAACGCATACTTGGGCGCCACGAACCGGATGTCGAAGCCCGCCAGCTTCTCCTCGAACGCCATGTAGGAGGGCACCGCGAAGCCGGCGGCGAACTCGCCCTTGGCGACCACGGTGGGCACGTCGCGGCTGCGCGCCGTGAAATGCCCCGTGTTGGCGGCCAGGCGGGTGAGCCACTCCCAGCCCTTCTCCTCACCGTAGAGCGAGAGGATGACCTCGTACGTGGCATTGGAGGACGACGAGCGGGTGGGCGCACACTGCGCGACCTCGCCCTTCAGCTTGGGGTTCAGGAGGTCGTCCCACTCCTTGGGCGCGGGCGCTCCGAGCCGCTGGATGCGCTTGGGATTGTAGACGAGCCCGTACGGCTCCAGCGCGGTACCGATCCAGTAGCCGTCGTGATCCTTGAGGGGAATGGGCTTCGGCTTGCCGATCGACGCCGGGATCGAGTCCCACGCCGCCTTCGACACCTCGACCTTCTGCAGGAGCTTCTGCTCGGCCAGCTTCTCGAAGAGCGCGGACTCGCCCCCCCAGAAGATGTCGACTTCCGGCTTGCCCTTCCACTCCACGATGCGGCCGTACGCCACCGGCGTCCCCGCCGGAATCGCGCTCACCTTCAGCGTGAGGTTCCACTTCTCCTTCGCGTAGTCGGCAAACGCCTTGAGGGCGGCGTCGTGGATGAACTTGGACACGGGCGTGATCAGGTTGAGCTCGCCCTCGATGGGCGCCGGCCCCTGCGCCAGCGCCCTCGACCCCGTGCCGAAGGGAGCCAGCAGGGTCGTGAGGATCGCGAGCGCCACGGTCAATCGAGCCATGTACACCTCCTTGAGAGATTGCTGATGCCCTGCCGCGACTACGGAGCGGCCCAGCCGCGGGCGCGCTCGACGGCCCGGCGCCATCCCGCATAGCCCACGGCGCGCGCGGCGGGCTCGGCCGACGGCCTGAAGCGACGCTCCACCTGCCACCGGTTCCCCAGCGTGCCCACCTTCCACACGCCGGCGCCCACGCCGGCCAGGAAGGCCGCGCCCATGGCCGTGGACTCGGTGATGGCCGAGCGGAGCACCTCGACGTTTAGCACGTCGGCCTGGAACTGGCAGAGAAAGTTGTTGGCGGCGGCGCCGCCGTCGACGCGGAGCGCGCGGAGCGGTGCGCCCGCCTCGGCCGCCATGGCGTCGAGGATGTCGCGATTCTGGTACGCGATGGCCTCGAGGGCCGCCCGCGCGATGTGCGCGCGCGTCGTGCCGCGCGTCAGCCCCACCAGGATGCCGCGGGCATACGGATCCCAGTGCGGCGCGCCCAGGCCGGTGAAGGCCGGCACGAGGTAGACGCCGCCCGTGTCGGCGACCGAGACCGCGAGGGCCTCGCTCTGGGCGGCATCGGCGATCAGGCCGAGGCCGTCGCGCAGCCACTGCACCACGGCGCCCGCGATGAAGACGCTCCCCTCGAGCGCGTAGGTGACGGCGCCGTCGAGCTGCCACGCCACCGTGGTGAGGAGACCGCGCTGGGACGCGATCGGCGTGCCGCCCGTGTTCAGGAGGAGGAAGCAC
>Ga0335071_10007316_pt1 | contig 11356 bp, 14 predicted proteins | sample Lox_Sample_15_FD_206724 | JGI IMG/M metagenome (GOLD analysis project Ga0335071, IMG submission 206724) | Soil microbial communities from Loxahatchee National Wildlife Refuge, Florida, United States - Lox_Sample_1.5 | ecosystem: Environmental > Terrestrial > Soil > Wetlands | place: USA...
TTCGTTATTGACTCTGCGCAGAATCGCGCCAGGGAACGGTTCGCGCATTCTGCTGAAACTGGAAAGCGAGAACCCCAGTGGGGGCAGCACCGGCGTGTCCTTGTCTCTCGTCTGCGCGGTGAAGGGACATCCACTACATATCGTGACTTCGGATGCCTTCGCCCGGGAAAAGCTCGGTCACATGAGGATTTTGGGTGCTACGCTTCAAATCGTGCCAAGCGAGAGTGGGGGCATGACGGAGAAACTAACCCGAGACATGATCGAGGCAGCTCGCATCGTGGCGGTGAGCACCGGAGCCTTTTGGACCGATCAGATGAACAATCAGGACCAGCTTGCAGCCTATCATCAGATGGCGGAGGAGATTTGGACGCAAACGGCCGGACAAATCAATGGCTTCGTCCAGAGCGTCGGTACGGCGGCATCTTTGCGAGGCATGGGGGAAGCATTGCGCCGCCACAATGAGCGGATCAGAATCGTTGCCGTGGAGCCGTCGGAATCCCCGGTTTTGTCGGGAGGCCAAGCGGGCGCTCATAAAATTGATGGGATCGGGGCTGGATTTGTAGTGCCTCTTTGGCAACAGAATGTCGCCGACCGGATCGAACAGGTGTCAACAAAAGAAGCGATGGCCATGGCCCTTCGGCTGGCCCGGGAAGAGGGCGTTTTTGCAGGAACTTCGACCGGCGCCAATGTGATCGCCGCTTTGCGACTGGCGGAACAACTGCGGCCTGGCGCGACCATTGTCACGGTGATGTGCGATACCGGCATGAAGTATCTCAGAACGTCTGGAGCTGAGCCCACGAGACGTGGAGATTGAAGAGCATCGAAAAGGCAAACTAACTGGAAGGGAAGGAGGATTCGCATTTGGCGATTGCCATTGTGCGGCTGGGATCCGCAAGGAAACTGAATGAGGGCGTGCGGCTGGGCACGGTTCGCAGGCCGCCGCGTGGCGTACCGAAAGCGCAATTCGCGAAGCTGGACTATTACGATGTCTGGCTACCGAATCTGTCACCGAGCCAAGAGCTGGTAACGTTCGCCTTACGATCGCAAGATGAGAGATCGTGGAAAGCGTTCGAGCGCAAATTCCGGGCCGAGATGAACAAGCCGGATGCGGCGCGGGTGCTGGACTTGTTGGCGGCACTATCTCACCAGACGAACTTTGCGCTCGGGTGCTACTGCGAAAATGAAGACCGCTGCCACCGCTCGGTGCTGAAGAAATTACTCGCCGAGCGACGGGCTGAGTTCTGCTGACGGCCCCGTCTATTCTTTTTTCTTCTTCTCGTTCTTGTTCAGGACGATGAGTTTGTCGTCAACCGAAAAGACGTTGGGGACGGCGTTGGCGAGAGTGCGAATGAGCGTGTCGTCAAACGCATTGTCGACCACGCCTTCCAGCGTGACATGGCCGTTGTCGACAATGATGTGAATGGGCGGCAGCGCCTGGTAACCGTATCGCGTGCCAATCTGGGGGTCGCCATAAATGGCTCGCTCCTCAGCGCGGCGGATTTGCCAATCGAATTGAGATAGCGGGAGCTCGCGGATATTGTTGATGACTTGCGTAACGCCGGGGATCTTCTTTACGACGTTTTCCGCCTCTTTTTTGATGTCCCACGGCGGTTCCGGCGGGCAGGCACCCTCCAGTGTGACGACGGTGCCGTTCACTTGAAAAGCCAGGTCGGAAAAAATGCTGTAGTACGGCAACATTAGGAGATTGTGCCGGACCTGCTGGGCTAATTGAGTTTCATTCTGCGGGCCAGCGATGAAAGCGTCGTTGTGACTTTTGTTAGGAGCGTCAGCGGCGATAGCAAGCGTGGACAGGGCGGCGAAAATCAGGGTTCCGGTTACTGCGCGCATCTTGGAGTCCTCCCTGCGGTGTCAGATGCACGACATGCACCAGAGTGAGCAAGAACCCGGAATGGTTCCGTGACAAATCATACAAATGCCAGCGAACTCTTCACGGCGCTAACTGCGGCGCGACGTAGGCATAGAAAACGACGATCAGGCCGGTGATGGACGCCAGCAGGATGCTGTGGCGCAGGGTAAAGCGGAACAGGCGCCCCTCGTCTTCACTTTTCATGGTGGTGGCGGCAGACGCGACCGCGATGCTTTGCAGACTGATCATTTTGCCCATCACGCCTCCGGCGGAATTCGAGGCGGCCATAAGAACGGCGTTCATGCCCAACTTTCCGGCGGTGATGACTTGCAGGTTTCCGAACAAAGCGTTGGCGGCGGTGTCGCTACCGGTGAGGAACACGCCCAACCAGCCGAGCAGCGCGCTGAAGAACGGGAACATGGCGCCGGTGGCGGCGAAGGCGAGGCCTAGCGTAGCGGTGGCACCCGAGTAATTCATCAGAAATGCGAGCGCCAGTACGGCGGCGATGGTCAATTCGGCGAACAGCAGTTGCTTGACAGTGCTCAGCAGTACCTTGAAGAACTTCGTTGGCGGCATACCGAGAAGAACTGCCGATAAGATGGCTGCGAACAGACAGGCCGTTCCCGGAGCGGAGATGGAATTGAACGCGTAGACGGCGGCGTACGGCGCGGGTTTGGTGACGACGGGCGGCATGCGCAGAATGGCGTTGTGCAGGCCGGGCCACGGAAAAGTCACCGTGGCGGCATTGAGCGTCGCTTGCAGCGGCTTATATCCCCAGAGCAGGACGAAAATCACCAGCAGAATATATGGGCCCCAGGCGTGGAGCAAATCACGGCTGGGATGGCGCGGCGGGGCGACGTGCGCCGAGCTATGCTCATCGAACTGGAATTTATCGCGGGGCTTCCAGAATTTCAGGAACAGCACCAGCGCGCCGATGGCGGAGAGCGAGCTGAGAATATCGGTGACCTGGGGACCAATGAAATTGGATACGACTAATTGCACGCCGGCGAAGGCGAATCCGCAAACTGCCGCGGCAGGCAGCACACCGCGAAGGGCAGGCCAGCCACCCATCACGAGCACCAGATAAGCCGGAACAATCAAGGAAACCGGCGCGCAGATGCGGCCGACACCGGCGCTTAAGCGATCGAGCGGCAGGCCGGTGATGCCGGCGAGCGCGAGGATGGGGGTGGCGATGGATCCGAACGCTACCGGCGCGGTGTTGGCGAGAAGGCAGATGCCGCCGGCGAAGAACGGCGAGAATCCGAGACCGGTGAGCATAGCGGCGGCCACGGCGACGGGAGTTCCGAATCCGGCTGCGCCCTCGATGAAGGCGCCAAACGCAAAAGCGATGAGCAGGGCCTGCAAGCGGCGATCCTCGGTGAGGCTGCCGACGGAGTCTTTGACGATCTGAAACCTGCCCATGCTGACTGTGATGTTGTAGAGCAGGATGGCGGTAAACACGACCCAGCCGATGGGGAACAGGCCGAACGCGGCGCCGTAGCCAATGGCGCTGGCGAGCTTACCGGCGTGCATGCCGTAGACGGCGAAAGCGACGACGGAGGCGGCACCCAGGCCGCAAAGAGAAGCAATCCACGCGGGTTTGCGCAGCACGCCCAGAAGGACCAGCAGCACGAAAACCGGAACCGCCGCGACCACCGCGGAAAGCCATAAGCTGCCGCCGACCGGTGTATAGTTCTGCGCCCACATAGGGGACCATTATGCACTGGCGCGCAGGCGCAGCACAGTATCGGCGATATTTTTTCTGATGCTTTCAGCTTCTTCGTCCGTTTTGTACGGCTGGCGAGGCCAGAAGAATCCACGCAGGCCGTCTTTCTTGCGGCGGGGAACGACGTGGACATGCAAATGAGGCACGCTCTGGCTCACACGATTGTTGATGGCGACAAAGGTTCCATCGGCAGCCATCGCGGACTCGATGGCACGGGCCAGGAGCTGCGCGGCGCTGAAAAACGGCTGGATAAGCGGAGCGGGCAGATCGGCTAATGTTTCAAAGTGCTGTTTCGGAATGAGAAGCGTGTGCCCGGGGAAGACTGGTCGATGGTCGAGGAAAGCGAGCGAAAACTCATCTTCATAGACGATGGGCGCCTTTTCGGTTCCGGCGGCTATCTTGCAAAACAAGCAGCCCGCAGCAGAGTCAGCCATGGCCGATCACGCGCTCGGCGAGTTCGTCCGGATGGTGGATGAGAAAATCAGGCGGGCAGTCGACGAATGTTTCGGGCTGAAAACCCCAGGTGACGCCACAAACTTTGACGCCGGCGTTGCGCGCCGTTTGCACGTCGATGGAACTATCACCAACCATCAAAGTCCCGTGACGCGACGCGCCGCACTCGGTCATTAACGTCTCGATACCAATGGGATCCGGCTTTTTCTGTTCGAAGCTGTTGCCGCCGTAGACACGGCGGAAGTGGCCCGTCAGGCCCAGGCCATCGATAATCGCCTGGCTGAAGCGCACGGGCTTGTTGGTGAGAACGGCCATTTGCATGCCGGTGTCGCGGAGACGATCGAGCACCTCGCGAACGCCCGCGTAGAGCACCGTGTGATCGAGCATATGATCGCGATAGTAGCCGAGGAAATAAAGCAGGGCGCTTTGCACTTCGTCCTCTGAATAGTCGGGGCCGAGGGCCCTACGGATGAGAACGGGCGCGCCATTGCCGACGTAAGAATAGACCAAGTCGTTCTGGAGCGGCGGCAGATGAAGGTGCGCACGCGTGGCGTTGACGGAATTCGCGAGATCGAGGCTGGAATCGATCAGCGTACCATCCAGATCGAAGATCAGGAGATCCATTGCCGGTGACGGGGAGCTTAGCCTGCCTTGACGCGGCGGCGCGGGGCCAAGGCGCGGCGCATCGGTTTACGGCGTGGCTCTCCGATCTTGTACTCCAGCATCTTGCGTTGCAGCGTGTTGCGGTGGATCCCGAGAAGCTTGCTGGCGGCGCAGCGGTTGCCGCCGGTACGCTCAACAGCGCGGGCGATCAGCGTCTTCTCTAGAATTTCGACTGCTTCCTCCATGAAAAATCCATGATTCAGCAAATGGTCGACGAGCGTTTCAAATGTTTCCTTCATTGCGGCTTGGGGTTACGCGTCGGAATCGGGGAGGCGGTGGACACCGTTTTTCAATGTGTCCTGCCAGATGCTTTTCACCTGGCCGTAGTGTTTGCGAAAGCTGTCTTTGAGCTCGCGGGGCGCGACCGAAGCAAACACGTGCGCGGTATCAATCACGTAAGGCGCCAAACGCGAGTGGACCACGGCGTTGGGAGCGGCGTCGCCGGTGGAAGGGGTGAAAGCCACGATGGCGACAATCAGCGCCACCGACATGAGCAAACCGCGAACGGCACCGAATCCCGCGCCGAGAACACGATCGAAGAACGTAAGACCGGCGGCTTTCACCAGGCGGCCGAACAGTGTGCCAACGATCGCACCGGCAAGCAATACACCGACGAAAACGATGAGAAATCCGCAAAAGTGAGCTACGCCCGGCGACTTGACGTAGGGTTCGAGGAACGCGCCCGCGGATCCGTAGAACCAAAGGCCGCAGAACAGCGCGACGATCACGGATATGAGCTCGATCAGCTCCCGCGAAAAGCCCTTGCGGAAGCTGGCGATGATCGAGAATGCAAGCAGCAGTATCAGAACCCAATCCAGCCAGTTCATAGCTCGTTGCCGGTGAGCAGCCGATAGGCTTCCCGGTATTTCTCACTGGTTCTCTGCGCGACTTCAGGCGGGAGAGCCGGCGCCGGCGGCTGCTTATTCCACCGAATCTCTTCCAAATAATCACGTACGTATTGCTTGTCGTAGGAGTTCTGGGCTTGCCCGGGTTTGTATGAATCGACGGGCCAGAAGCGCGAGGAATCGGGAGTCAGGACTTCATCGCCCAGCACCAGTTTGCCGTTGATAAAGCCGAACTCGAATTTTGTATCGGCGATAATGATTCCGCGAGTTTCCGCGTACGATGCGGCATGCGTGTAAATGGCGAGCGTCAGATCGCGCAACTGCCGGGCGGTGTCTTCACCCACCACAGAGACCATGCGCTCGAACGAAATGTTCTCATCGTGGCCGGTTTGCGCTTTTGTGGAGGGAGTGAAGATGGGCTCCGGCAGTTTGCTGCTTTCCTGCAATCCTTTGGGGAGTGGAATGCCGCAGACCGTCCCGCTGGCGCGATATTCTTTCCAGCCGGACCCGGCGAGGTAGCCGCGCGCCACGCACTCGATGGGCGCCATTTCGGCGCGCCTCACCAGCATGGAACGCCCCTCGAGCTGTGCGCGAAACGGCTGGAGCACGGCGGGATAGGCATGCACATCTGCGGTGATGAAGTGAGTGTCGGTCACGGCGCGCAGATGCTCAAACCAGAAGATGGACATTTGCGTGAGCACGCGTCCCTTGTCTGGAATGCCGGTAGGAAGCACAACGTCAAAAGCCGAGAGACGATCCGTCGCAACGATCAGGAGTTGATCGCCGAGCTGGTAAACGTCTCGGACCTTACCGCGGGAGAAGCGCTGGATGCCGTCAAGGCTGGTTTCTAAAATGATTGGATCTTGGATGGATTGCACGCTACCTTCAAATTCTACTCGGGGGCACCCAAAATCATACTGGGAAAAATCGGCAAAGGCAAACGGTTCAGCGGTGCAGATCTTCAGTAACGGCAGTAATCGCACCGTAGGCGTCCGGGCGGCGGTCGCGGAACAACGGGAACCGGCAGCGGGCTTGGATGACCTGTTCCCGGTCGAGTTCCACCATCACGATTTCGTCGTTCGAATCGCTCGCTTTAGCCATGATCTTGCCTAGTGGATCGACCACCATGCTCTTGCCGGACATCTGCCAGTCGCCCTCACGGCCCACATGATTGCAGGCAGCGAGGAAGACACCGTTCTCGAGCGCGCGCGTGGATAGAAAATTTTCCCAAGGATCGGCAACGGGCGTGGCATACGGCGCGACGATCAATTCGGCTCCCTTCAAAGCGAGGCAACGGCAGGATTCAGGGAACAGGTTGTCGTAACAGATGGAAAATCCCACCGTCCACTCGCCGATGCGAAACGCGGGGAATGTGGAGCCGCCACGAAAGTAAATTTTCTCCAGGCTCAATAGAGCGGCGGGATGGACCTTGCGATACTTCCCAGCAATTTCGCCATCCGGATTGATGAGCATGGCGGTGTCGTAGTAGAGACCGGGACGTGCTATCTCGAAGATCGTGGAGACGATGTGGATGCCATGACGGCGCGCTTCGGCCTTTATGCGCGTCTGCGTGTAGCCGTCGTCAGTCTCGGCGTAGTCCATGTAGCGGTAGTCGCGGTATTGCGGGAAGTACTCGGTATTGAAGAACTCCGGCAATACGACGATATCCGGTTTCGACCGTGCCGCCTCGGCGATAAATTCGCAGGCGCGACCGACATTTTCGTCGCGCGCGTTCGTGCGGCTGTTCATCTGGATCAACGCGATTCGCATGGCGTTCACAGGCAGACGCGGACGGCTTGCGCGTCAATCTCCTTCCCGGCAGCCGCCAGCAGCACGGCCGGAAGCCGCTGCTGAACATCCTGAAACAGCTCGTTCTCTTCACGGCGAATATGCCGGCGTAACAAATCGCAAAATCGTAAGAGCAGCTCAGCGGAAGGCACGGTGCGCATCTCGTCGACCATGCGTTCGAGACTGCGGTGATCGGCAATCAAGTCGGCAACGATCGGCATAACGCCCAGTTCGCGGGCAATCAACGGGAACAGCACCTGTTCCTCGATGGTGAAGTGATTCGTGAGCTCGATTTCATACCTGTTAATGGCTTTCATAGCGAACTGACGGATCGTGGACTCGGAGCGGTCCGCCTGCAAAGCGCGCTCGGTGAGAAGGCACAAAGCCAGGCCGTTGTGATGCTGCTGGGATAGCGGAACCAGCGCAGGGTCGCGGAGCATGTTTTCATTTTGCGATAGTTTTGCGTTTGGCGCCGGAATCTCTATACTTTTCTCTATGCCATTTTGTGTGAAGTGCGGAGCCAAATTGGGCGATCAGGCGCGATTCTGCGTGAGCTGCGGGAATCCGGCTGCAGGGGATGCGCCTCCCGCGCAGGCGGTGGAGCCGCTGGAGTATGAGATTCAGGGTGATAACCTGCAGGTGGCGCGGGTTTACCTGAAGCCGGACCAGGAGGTCTACGCCGAAGCCGGCAAGATGGTTTACAAGACCGCCAACGTGAACTGGGAAACGCGCATGAGCGGCGCTTCGCTGGGCGAGAAACTCCTCGGAGCACTGCGCCGTACGATTACCGGCGAGTCTCTTTTCCTCACCTATTTCCGGGCGGACGGAGCCGGAGAAGTGGGCTTCGCCGGCAGCTATCCAGGCAAGATTCAGTTGTTCGACCTTGCGGATGGCCAAAGTATCCTGACGCAGCGCGATGCGTTTCTCTTCGCACAGACGAGCGTGCAATTCAACGTCGCATTCGTGAAGAAGCTGGGCGCGGGATTTTTCGGCGGCGAAGGATTCATTCTGGAGAAGCTGACGGGACCGGGAGCGGTGTTCATCCACGCGGGCGGCGACTTCGTGGAATTCCAACTGGCCGAAGGCGAGGTGCTGCACGTGGACGCGGGTAACATTGTGGCGTTCGATGAATCCGTGGACTACGATATCGAACCCGTTGGCGGCATCAAAACCGCGCTTTTGGAGGGGAAGGCCTGTTCCTGGCGAGAATGACCGGCCCCGGCCGCCTGATTGTTCAGAGCATGACCATCAACAAACTGCGCCGCGAACTGGCACCCGGCAAAACCAACGCCGACGAGCACAACCCGCTGAACGCGCTGTCCGATATTTTTACGAGCGAAGATTGAGCTAGCGAATCGGCGAAAACGTCGCGGACTTAAACAGCGAAATCTGAATCACCGCGGAAACCTGCCCGTACTTGTCGATCGACTCTTTACGCACTTTGATCCATTCGGGGTCGGCGCCGAACGCGTCCCATGCCTTCTCACGCGCCGCCAAGTTTTCGAAGGGAATCAAGTAAGTCAGGTTGGGCATGTTCGGGCCAAACATGGTGGAACTGTAGAGAATGGGGTGCACGCCCACGCGATGGAAGATTTGGATCTCGGGCCCGGCGAATCGCTCGTGCAACGCTTTGAGCTGGCGCCAGGTGGGCGAATGATAAACGCGCAGTTCGAAGACACGCGACGTCTTCGCGGGTTCGGCCGGCGTGACGATTTCCGGGCTGTAGTCGGCGGCCTGGAGAATGGTACTCGATTGCTGGTCGAAGGCGGGCTCACCGGAATCCCACTGCTCGAAACTCTTCATCAGTTCCGAGTCCTGATGGATGCGGGTGTGCACACCCCACATGTCATCCAGCGACTGAAAACCATAGAAAGCGACCATTTGCGGCATATGCGGTGCAACCAACGACTCGAGGACAATCGCTGGACCGTTGTGGTGCGCCTTCTGTAGCGCCGGTAGCGCGAGTTTGCTGAAGTATTCGCGCATGCGGTCCACCTGCGAACCCTGCTGCAAGTAGAACGTCTCCATCACGTAAAATCCCGTGCGCTTGTCACCTGCTGCCCCGGCGGGGCGGGCTGCTGCCAGCATTCCCATTCCTCCCAACACTCCGAAAAATGATCGTCGATTCACAATCAAGCCTTCCGAACTACTATAACCCCCGCCGTTGCGCCCTGATGGCATGCGTTAAAATCGCGTCTATGTCGTCATACGGGGATGTCGGCGGGATTCGCGCAAAACGATGCGGCTTAAGAACCGCCGCGTTGGTTTCGTTTGCGCTCGTGATCATGGGCTGCGGGAAGCACACGCCTGAGACAGCCGGCGAGAAGGCGCCGGAGTCCTATAACGTCCATTTCGACACCAGCAAGGGACAATTTGACATCGCGGTGACGCGCAGGTGGGCGCCGCTCGGAGCGGACCGTTTCTATACGCTGGTCAAGAGCGGGTTCTATGACGGCGCGCGCTTCTTCCGGGTGAGGCCGGGATTTGTTGTTCAGTTTGGCATTGCGGGCGACCCGGCAGTCAACGCGAAGTGGCGCAACGCGAATTTACAGGATGATCCGGTGGTGCAGAGCAACCGTGCCGGCACCATCACCTATGCTGCGGAGAGATCGCCCAATACGCGCAGCACACAGGTCTTCATCAACCTGGCGGACAATGCCCGTTTAGACGCTACCCGCTTTGCGCCATTCGGTGCCGTGACGCACGGGATGGACATAGTGCAGCAACTCTACAGCGATTACGGCGAAATTGCGCCAATGGGTACGGGCCCGGATGAGGGCCGCGGCGAAGCTGAGGGCAACGCATACTTTGAGCGGGAATTTCCAAAGCTCGATTACATCAAGAAAGCGACGATCGAATAATGAACAGCCGGCTGATCCTCCTCTTCACGCTAACATCCGTCGCGGCGAGCGCGGCCGACATTGTCACACTGCATTTACGGACGCGCGTCGAGCCTTTCAAAGGCAGCGGCGACTGGCGCGAAGTGCAGTTTGCACAAACCTTGCCGGTTTCTCGCATGGCTATCGTGATTTGTGACATGTGGGACAAGCACTGGTGCTCGGGCGCCAGCCATCGCGTGGATGCGCTGGCGGCGCGCATGAATCCGGTGCTGGAGAAAGCACGCGCAGCCGGCGTGCAGATCATTCATGCGCCTTCGGAAACCATGGACTTCTACAAGGATGCGCCGCAGCGCCAGCGAATCGCGGCGTTGGCAAAAGCGACTCTGCCGACGGGACTCGGTCTAACCGATCCCCCGTTGCCTATCGATGACTCCGATGGCGGCTGCGACACGCCGAATCAGTTCTATACGGCATGGAGCCGTGAAAATGTCGCGCTACGCATCGCGCCCGAGGATGTGATTTCCGACAATGGTCCCGAAATCTACTCGTTTCTGAAAAGCCGCGGAATCGACAACGTACTCATGATGGGGGTTCATACCAACATGTGCGTGCTCAACCGGACATTTGCTATTAAGCAGATGACTAACTGGGGTGAGCGCTGCATTCTGGTCCGTGACCTGACCGATTCTATGTACAATCCCAAAGCTCGTCCGTTTGTCTCGCACGAGGAGGGCACTGAGCTGGTCATCGAGCACATCGAAAAATACTGGGCGCCGACGGTGCTGAGCGAAGAACTGCTGCAAGCGCTTGGCGACGGGAAGTAATCCGCCTGTCACGAATGGCACATCTGTCGCCGATGGACAGTCCGCGACGGCTGTCCTACAGTAAAAATATGCATCACAATCGAGCGCTTTTGCTGGCAGGCATCTGTGTGTTTGCCGTTTTATCCGCTGCCGCGCAAGAGACATTGCGCCCGAAAGACGTCCGCAATCTAGCGAAACAGGGATCAAGTGCCCTGCCGCAATTGCAAGGGCTGTTGAGCAACCCGGACGTGGATATCCGTGTGGAAGCTGTCAGAGCCATCACGGAAGTCGGGACGCAAGGCAGCCTGACCCCGCTGATACAGGCGACCGCCGATAAGGACCCCGAGGTGCAAGTTCGCGCCACCGACGGA
>Ga0335071_10007317_pt1 | contig 11355 bp, 12 predicted proteins | sample Lox_Sample_15_FD_206724 | JGI IMG/M metagenome (GOLD analysis project Ga0335071, IMG submission 206724) | Soil microbial communities from Loxahatchee National Wildlife Refuge, Florida, United States - Lox_Sample_1.5 | ecosystem: Environmental > Terrestrial > Soil > Wetlands | place: USA...
GGAAGCTCAAGGAAATGATGCCTGACGACGAGACCCGCAAGATGTTCGACAACTTCATCGAGGAATTGAATCGGATGGAGCCTGAGCAAAAGCCATAGTCTTACGGAAGCAAAAGGAATTCCGAGGGTAAGTTGCCGTCGGGGCGCAGACTCCTGCGCCCCGACGATCTTTAATCCATGTTTCCTGCCAACCGGTCCGAGGCATGCTTCATTCATACTTTGGGGGGATGATGATCGAAAGGGAAATGGCACTATACTTCGCCAATCAGGTTAATATCTTATTCCAGAATCCGATACCGATTCGAACAGGAGAGTCATGAAGATCAGCGCGCTCGTTTTCGCAGTCATTGGCGTTCTATTGCTTGGCCTGGGAGGCTTTCTCGGCTTACGGGAACAAAATTTCCTTCGCAGCGCAGAACAGGCCAGCGCCGTGGTAACAGAGAATATTCAATATACCTATACCGGCCAGGTCAACGAGTACGGCGTCCAGCATTATTTTTGCTCCAAATTCCAACTGCAAACGCGGGCGGGCCAGACGTTCACCTATGAAGAAAACGACGCGGATTGCGCCGACCTCGATTCGCCGCCGCATTACCAGGTCGGTCAGAGGGTCACACTCTATTTTGACCCGAGCGATCCCGTAAAAACGCTGCAAACTCCGACGATGGTCGATATCGATTTCAAGGGCGCGGAGCTGGTCGCGGGCGCAGGGGTTTTATCCACCCTGCTTGGACTCGGACTATTTCTGATCGGCCGGTTCCGCAGGAGCCAGGCGGCCTCTTCCCGGTAAGCCGAAGATGGACTTGCTTTTCCGCAGGTGCAATAGAAATCCGCCAGGAATGGCGGATTTCGTTTCGACGTTATTCTTGTTTCGTTCGGGCCGTCTAGCGTAGGAAGGGAATTTCCTTCATTATCTTCAGGATCCAGGTCATGACCTTTTCGTAGCGATCCGGGTTCAGGATGCCGAACGGCCCGAAGGGGATGACCGACTGGACGGCGACCGTCTGCGACTCGGTGTATTTGCGGATGCCTTCCTCGCCGTGGCGGCGGCCGATCCCGGAGGCCTTCATCCCGCCCATGGGGGCGTCGACGGAGCCCCAGGCGGCTGAGAAACCGTCGTTGATGTTCACCGTGCCGGCCTGGATGCGCCGGGCGAGCTGCTGACCCCGGCGGATATCCCGCGTCCACAGGCTGGCGTTCAGCCCGTAGGCCGAGGCGTTCGCCGCCCGGACGGCTTCATCCAGGTCGTGGAAGCGGTAGATGCACAACACCGGTCCGAAGACTTCCTCGGCGTAAACCTCCATGTCAGGTGTGATCCCCGCCAGCAAGGTTGGCTCGTAGAAATACGGTCCCAGGTCCGGGCGCGGCTTCCCGCCGGCCAGGAGCGTAGCGCCTTTCGAGAGCGCATCCGCCACCATCCCGCTCGTCTTGTCGAACTGCTCCTGGGAGATCAGCGAGCCCATGTCCACGTCGAACGCCAGGGCGGAGGAGAGCTTCATCCCCTTCACCCGCCGGACCAGCGCCTCCACGAAGCGCGCGTAGATGCCGTCCTGCAGGTAGAGCCGCTCGGCATGGATGCAGAGCTGGCCGGCGCTGGAAAAGGCCGCGTGGAGGACGCCTTCCACCGACTTGTCCAGGTCGGCATCGTCGAGCACGATGGCCGGGTTCTTGCCGCCCAGCTCCATCGAGCATTTGATCAGGCGCTCCCCGGCCTGGCCGGCCAGCTTGCGGCCGGTGGAGGTGCCGCCGGTGAAGGCCAGGAAATCGATCCCGTCCTGCATGGCCGGCCCGATGATGCGGCCCTTCCCGGTGACCACCTGGAAGACGTCCCGCGGCAGGCCGGCTTCGTAAAGCAGGCTGGCCGCAAAGAGCGCCGAGAAGGGCGTCTCCTCGGCTGGCTTGAGCACGGCGCTGTTGCCGGCGATCAGGGCCGGGATGGGATCCGAGACGGCCATCGAGAGCGGATAGTTCCAGGGCGCGATGAAGCCCACCACTCCTTTCGGGTGCAGGACTTCCAGCGTGGAAGTGAAGAAGGGAATGGCGCCTTTGCGGCGCTGCGGGCGGAGGTAACGCGCCGCCCGGGCGGAATAGTGGCGGCAGTTGATGCCCACATCGAAGACCTCGTCCAGGGCGTTGAGGCGGGTCTTGCCGGTCTCGAGCTGGATCACGTCCAGGAATTCATCCCGGTGCTGCATCATCAGGTCGAAATAACGCAGGAAGATGCGCTTGCGCAGCGCCATGCTCGTCCCTGCCCAGGCGGCCTGGGCGGCGCGGGCGCGCTCCAGAGCCAGTTGGACGTCCCCGGCCGTGCAGATCGGGACGGCGCCCAGCACCTGACCCGTGAAGGGCGACCGGACCGTGGTCGTCTCGCGCGGACCGTCTTCGCGCGTGACCAGTCCGGCCAGCTTGTTCAGGTCCGGGAGGTGGGCCGAATTAAAATTCCCGGCCGGTGCGGCCGGGGCCAGTTTATCCTGGGGGAGTGCGGCGGTAATTTCCACGGCGTGTTCCTCTGTGAAGACTGAGATGGGCAGCCTAATCTTGACAGTGTCAAGTTTACCCTGGCTGCGTCGGATCAGCAAGGTTTTATGTTGTAACGCCAAAAGGGGCGAAAGGATGCTGCCGCGATCGCCGGTTGAGCAGCCGGGCGCGGCGCTGGCCACGCCTTCCCATTGGAAAGGGCTCGTTTAGCGCGGCACAAGTTTGATCGTTGCGGCGCGCGCCTCGGCGGTGAGCATGGGGGGCACGTACTCGGGGTAGCGGCGGTACTTCGTCTGATATGCCGCGTCGATCTTGTCGTTGACCTCCGGATTCGCCTCCTCCACGAAAGTCACGTCCTTGTCCACCCCGCCCGCCCGGATATGTCCTTCGTGACGTACCTGGGTGGCGCGGAACCAGGGTCCTGTCCGGCCCTTGAAAGCCCGGACGTAGAGGCCGTCATCGACGCGGACGACCCAGATCGTCACCGCCTTTCGCAAGGCGCCATCTGTCCGGGACGAACTGATCTCCAGTTCTTCGGCTGCCCCGATTTTGTCAAGTTCGTCGCTTGTCCATGTGATCATTAACTCATTTCCTTTCATTCTGCCTGGTATTGTTCGTCGCTGACCTGTTCCATCCAATCCGCAGACTTGCCATCGACTTGTTCCACGATGGAGATATGTGTCATGGCGGTAGCTGGCGCAGCCCCATGCCAATGCTTCTCGCCTGGCGGACACCAGACCACGTCCCCCGGGCGGATCTCTTCGATCGAACCACCCCAGTTCTGGACCCGGCCGCAGCCGGAAGTCACGATCAGGGTTTGTCCCAGCAAGTGAGTATGCCAGGCTGTCCGGGCACCGGGCTCGAATGTCACTCTCACGCCTGACGCTCGCGCGGGATCGTTCGGTTGGAACAGAGGGTCGATGCGGACTGCGCCAGTGAACCACTCTGACGGTCCCTTGCCGGAAGGTTGTGAGCCGCTTCTCTTAATGTCCATTTTTGCTTCCTTCTTGCTCAGAGATAGGTGCTTTTTTCCATCGCTTCGGGATAGCGGTCCCCCTGCACCCGGATCTTCGCTGCAGCGCTCTCGATTTCATGGAGGTCGTCAGGCGTCAGTTCGATTGCGGCTGCCCCGATGTTCTCGTCCAGGCGCTCCAGCTTCTTCGTGCCGGGGATTGGGACGATCCATGGCTTCTGGGCCAGCAGCCAGGCAAGGGCGACCTGGGCGGGCGTCGCCTTCTTCCTTTCTCCAACCCGGCCAAGCAGATCCACCAGGGCCTGATTCGCTTCCCGGTTTTCGGGTGTAAAACGCGGGATGGAATTGCGGAAATCGGTTTTATCGAGTTGGGTCTTTGCGTCGATCTTCCCCGTCAGGAAGCCCTTGCCCAGCGGGCTGAACGGAACGAACCCGATCCCGAGTTCCTCCAGGGTCGGCAATACTTCTTCCTCCGGGCGTCGATACCACAAGGAATACTCGCTCTGGACTGCCGCGACAGGCTGGACCGCATGGGCGCGGCGGATGGTCTGTGCGGCTGCCTCGGAAAGGCCAAAGTGCTTGACCTTGCCTGCCTGGATCAGGTCCTTCACTGCGCCCGCCACGTCTTCGATCGGCACATTCGGATCCACACGGTGCTGATAGAACAGGTCGATTGACTCGACCTTGAGTCGCTTGAGCGAAGCTTCGGCGACTTCTTTGATATGCTCTGGCCGGCTGTCCTGGCCCGCCGGCCCGGAGGAGCCGACTTTAAAGCCGAACTTGGTGGCAATCACCACCCGGCCGCGGAAAGGAGCAAGCGCTTCGCCGACGAGTTCTTCGTTCACGAACGGGCCGTATGCTTCTGCGGTATCAAAGAAGGTGACACCGCGTTCGACGGCGCTTTGGATCAGCTTGATGCTTTCCTGCCTGTCTGGGAACGGAGGATAACTCTGGCTCAACCCCATGCAGCCCAGCCCGATGGCCGATACTTCCAGATTGTTACTTCCGAGCTTGCGTGTTTGCATTTTGTGAACTCCCGTCTTTTTATATATCAAAGGATTTCTGAGACTCGATTCTCTTGAACCAAGTCCTTCTCTTTTTTCAGAACAGCATTTTCGTACACTTCGATTTTATGGTCCAAAACGTCCAGCGTTTCTTGCATATCCCTCATCCTGGCCAAGAGCAGTTCCCGCTGTTCTTTCAGGATCTCCTTCCTGGCTTCGATCGTCCGGTCGCCCTGCTGGACGAGCCCGAAATAGTCGATCAGCACTTCGATTGGAAGCCCCGCGCTTCGCATACATTTGATGAATTCGACCCGCTTTATGTCGAGTTCGCTGTAATCCCGAATGCCGCCTTCATTGCGATGCACGGGTGGGATGAGTCCGATGCGCTCATAGTAGCGCAACGTATCCGGCGTTATTCCATGGAGCTCACTGACTTCGGCAATCTTCATCGTCTCACCTCTGAACAACAGTGTACCACCTGGAGTCGACTCCAAGTCAAGGGGGGAATAGCCATTCATTATCAAATCAAATGGGGTCATCGGCTTTTGTATTAATTGGCGGAAATGGGTGGAATTTCCCCAAAATTCGGACAATATGTGTCATAATTAGGGGCGTCCCTCTTTTACACGGCAGTGAGAGAATCGAGGAGAGAGTATGCTATCCGGACAAGGGCAAAGTCAGCCAAAGGTTGCTAAAAGGAACCAGGTCATCCTGGCGGCGTTGGCCTTGCTTGCCACCTCCCTCGCTTGTTCATTTAGCCTCCCCTTTTCTACATCCCGGATGCCAGGTATCCCAACCTCCGCAGCGCCCCTGGGGCTCATCGCCTATGTGGGGAAAGACGGCAATATTTACACGACGGACCGGAATGGGAAACAACAACACGCCATTACCCAGGATGCCGCCCTCCACCCATCTGCGGGGCAGGCAGGGCGCCTTTACCAGTACCTGACCTGGGCCCCAGACGGGCAGCATCTGGCCTTCGTTCGCGTGAGTCTGAGCCAGTCTGGCCAGGAAGTCAGCATATTGTCGGCGCGGTCGGATGGCAAACAGCCGGTGAACGATTTCACCAGCCAGGATTTCCAGCCTTTCTACCTGTCCTGGTCTCCCAACAGCCAGACCATCGCGTTCCTGGGCAGTGATGCGACGACCGGCGCGCTGGGCCAGTACCTGGTCCCCGCCTCGGGCGGCGAAAGTAAATTCATCAGCGGCGGACAGCCATATTATTGGGATTGGTCCCCCGATAACCGCACAATGATCGTCCATGTCGGAGGGGCCAGTTCTGAAAACCCGGATGCACGTTTAACCTTCATCGGGGTGGATAGCTCGGTCCCCGGCAAGGACCTGGACATAAAGCCGGGTTTCTTCGATGCCCCTGCCTGGTCGCCGGCAGGCGATCGGGTCGCCGTGGCGGCTCAAAACGATGCGGGCGACGAGGAGTTGATCCTGGCGGGGCAGGATGGAAAAGTGAAACAGGTGCTGGCCAGCCTGAGCGGGCCGGTGACTTTCGCCTGGTCGCCCAAAGGCGCCCACCTGGCGTTTGCCGTCTACGACCCGACCGGACCCGCTCCAACGATCCGCCTGGTCGTGTTGGACAGCGCTCACCCCGATCTTCAGACTCAAATCGCCCAGGGGGATGTGGCTGCATTTTTTTGGTCTCCCGATGGACAGAAGATCGCTTATTTTATCTTGGGAAGCGGGGGGCCATCCGCTTCATCGCTACAGACGGTGGCCCAAACCAATCCAAGCGCGGACCTGATCGTCTGGGTCTATGACCGGGTCAGCGGAACCACCAAACAGGTCGCCACCTTCACGCCCACGGATTCGTTTCAACAAATCTTTCCCTTTTATTCCCAGTATCAGCGTTCGGACACGATCTGGTCCCCCGACAGCCAGGAACTGGTCCTCCCTGGCGTGGATTCGAGCGGGGAAAATGCCATCTACACGGTTGAGGCGGATGGCAGCCATTTTCAAAAAATTGCCGATGGGGACCTGGCTTTTTGGTCGTGGAAGTAAGCTGTTGACTCGCCGTAAAACTGTTTCATCCCAGGACCTTCGGGAAGAAGTTCTGCCTTCCCTGGTCTCTTTCGAATTTATTCGCGTATCTTTTTTGCTTTTCGACTGAATCTTCCTTCCGCCTCTCATTTTGACATCAGTCAGGGGGTGTTTTTATTACCCCTTCCGGCCGAACTGGCTGGTATTCCAGTCGCGGCCGGCCTTGGTGGGGCGGCTCGCCTCCCTGTCTCCAGGAAATAAGCGATCTCCGAGGACTTGACAGCTTATCTAATTTGCTGTAGAATACTCTGTATCACAGAGAACTCTTGTAAACAAGAGGAGGATGCCATGAATATTTCCCCTACCGAAGCCGAAGAAGCCCTGGCAGCGATCCAGACCATGGCGCAAAAGACCCGCAAGTCGATCGCCAGCGGCGGAACGTACATCACCCTGATCATCACCGGCCTTGTCTGGCTGATCGGATTCTTATCCACCCAGTTCCTGCCGGTGGGGATCGTCGCCTATATCTGGGGCGGGTTGAGCCTCACGGGGACCATCGCAGGGATCGTCCTGGGCAGCCGGATGGGAAACCGCGTCCGCAGCCCGTCGACGGCCCCGATGATCCGGCGGGTCGGTCTTTTCTGGCTGCTCCTGGCCTTCTTCGCCCTGGCCGTCATCGCGGTTGCCCGGCCTGCGGACGGGAAACAGGCGACCTTGCTGGTCATCCTGTTCCTCATGTTGGGCCAGATGGCGATGGGACTGCTGTTCTCTTTCTCCTCCGTCTGGTGGACGCTTCCGATCACGGCCCTGGCGCTGGTCGGGTACTTCCTGCTACCCGGTATTTTCTATCTCTGGATGGCCATCCTGGGCGGCGGCGGGATGATTGCCCTGGGCCTCTACATCCGCCTGAGGTGGTGAACCATGGCTGAGCTGAACGAAACCATTCACCAGCCGGTGCGCCTCCAGATCATGGCCGCCCTGGTGACCTTGGAGGCGGGCAATGAGGTGGACTTCACCTACTTGCGCGACCTGCTGAAGGTCACTGACGGCAACCTGGGCGCCCACCTGCGTAAATTGGAGGAGGCCGGCTACATTGCTGTCAACAAGACGTTCGTCGAGCGCAAGCCGCACACCTATGTTTCTGCAACCGAGGCTGGCCGCCGGATCTTTCGCGAGCACGTGGCCGCCCTCGAAAAGATTTTGAAAGGCAAGTGAGGGAAGAATGGATACGATTGTGCAGGTGGAAGGACTGCGGAAAACCTACGGCGCGCTGGCCGCAGTGGATGGCGTCTCGTTCGAGGTGCGGGAGGGCGAGATCTTCGGGATGGTCGGCCCGAACGGCGCAGGCAAGACGACCACCATCGAATGCCTGGAAGGCCTGCGCAAGCCGGACTCGGGGATGGTTCGCGTCCTGGGTGTGGATCCACAGCTTGAAGGCCAGGCCCTTTGCCTGCGGACCGGGATGCAACTGCAGCAATCCAACCTGCCGGACCGGATGAAAGTCTGGGAAGCGCTCGACCTGTACGCTTCGTTCTATCCCAAAGCCGTCGATTGGAAGGAACTGCTTCTCCGCCTGGGCCTGGACGAAAAGCGCAACACGCCTTTCGCGAAACTTTCGGGCGGACAGAAGCAGCGCCTGTTCATTGCCCTGGCGCTCCTGCCTGACCCGCAACTGGTCTTCCTCGACGAACTCACCACCGGCCTGGACCCGCAAGCCCGCCACGCCATCTGGGACTTGGTGCGCGACGTGCGTACGCGCGGCAAGTCCGTGATCCTTAGCACCCATTTCATGGAAGAAGCCGAGAAGTTGTGCGACCGGATCGCCATCCTCGACCACGGGAAAATCGTTGCCCTCGACACGCCCGCCAACTTGATCCATAGCCTGGATGCGGAGGAACGCGTCGTCTTCAGCGTGGATGGGCCCCTGCCGGCGACCTTTGAGAAATCCCTTTCCGGCGCGGTCCGGCTCGAGGTCCAGGGAGGCCAGGTCATTATCCACGCCGCCAACGGCTGCAAGGGTCCTGCCAAGGGCTCCGGTAATGGGCTGGTGAGCGAAGTGGTCAGCCAGTTGGGCGGGCAGGGCATCCAGTTCCATGACCTGCGCACCGAGCAGCCGGACCTGGAAGACGTCTTCCTGAGCCTGACCGGCCGGGACCTGAGAGAGTGAGGCGAGAGATGAAAAGCCTGTTGAAGATGACCTGGATGGAAGCCAAGCTGTTCCTGCGTGAACCGGTGAGCGCCTTCTTTACGCTGATCTTCCCGCTGGTGATGCTGTTCATTTTCGGCAGCATCTATGGCACCCAACCCGTGCCGGGTACGGACAGCACCCAGGGCGCGATCGGGACCCTGATCCCGGCCTTCACCGCCATGATCATCGGGATGACCGGGTTGATGCCCGTCACCATCACCCTGGCGACCTACCGTGAGAACGGCATCCTGCGCCGCCTGCGCACCACGCCGGTCAGCCCGCTGGTCGTCATGGCGGCCCAGGTCGTGGTGGTATTCGTCATGACCGGCCTGGGCGTGCTCCTGCTCGCCGTTGCCGGGAAGGTCGTTTACCACGTTCGATTCGATGGAAATGTCTTCAGCATGTTGGGTGGATTCACCCTGTGCAGCCTGAGTTTCTTTGGGATCGGCTTCATCCTGGCAGGGGTCATGCCCAATGCCCGCACGGCCCAGATCCTTGCCATGGTGCTGCTCTACCCGATGTTGATCCTTTCCGGGGCCGCCTGGCCGCGTGAACTGATGCCCGCAACCGTCGCCAGGTTGTCGGCTTTCCTGCCGTTGACCTACGTGGTCAACCTGCTGCGCGGCCTGTGGATCGGCGAGAGCTGGGGTAGTCACCTGCTGGATGTGGCTGTGCTGGCCGGGATGCTCCTGCTGGGGATCGTTGTCTCGGTAAGAACATTTCGGTGGGAGTAAGTTTCGGCGCAACCTACCTGCCGCTGGAACGGCGAAATAAATCCCCCAGTTTTGCGTTATCTGTCTATCCAGCAATCCTGATAAGGCGCCAAAATACCGCCTGGAATCCGGGTTCCAGGCGGTATTTGATTCACCGCATGTTCGAAACAGGGCTTCAGGCGCTTCCGGATCGGTTTCCAGCGGCCGGTCAGATCCGAATATATTGCGCCAATTATCCGTATAATAAGAGTACTGCGTTTCGATTGCAAGAGCCGAATCATAGGGGCGGGCAAGATATCGAAGGCAAACGTCCCAACCCGCCTCGTCCGGATTGTTCAACACGGAGGGAAAATGGATCCATCGCAGACGATTCAACAGGACGCCAAGAAAACATTCTTGAAATGCGGGGCTTGTTCTCACACGTTCTTTTATATCCTGAACCGCGAATTCGGCCATCCGGAAGAGACCGATGAGCTTGCCTCGAACACTCTGGCCGGCGGCCTGATGTGCGGGCAGCAGTGCGGGATGCTTTGGGGCTCCGCGTTGGCCGTCGGCGCGGAATCCTATCGCCGGCACGCCGACCGCGGACAGGCCATTGCAGGCGCCATGACGACGACTCAACAAGTCATGGAATCGTTCCTGAAGAGGGCGCATAGCGTCAACTGCCGGCAGATCGTCGGCTTCGATTTCAATAACCCATTCGGCATGATCAAATTCATGCTGACGACCGCCTTTCATGGCGGCCTGAAGAATAGTGTCTGTTTCAACCTGGCGGGAAACTGGGCCCCGGAGGCGATCCAGGCGGCTGCGCAGGGATTATCCATGGAACCGACCGTTCTTGCCCAGCCGCCCGTCAGCTGCGCCACGGAAGTCGCCCAAAAAATGGGCGCCAGCGAGGAAGATGCGGTCACGGTCGCCGGGCTGGCCGGAGGGATGGGATTGAGCGGGAACGCCTGCGGCGCCCTGGGGGCGGCGTTTTGGCTGAACACGCTCGCCTGGTGCAGGAAACATCCGGGGGAAACCCCTGCATCCTATAAGAATGAAAATATTACCGGGATCATGAAAGCATTCAACGATGCGACGGGGTCTGAAATCCTGTGCCAAAAGATAACCGGGCGGCATTTTCAGACGATCGACGATCATACGGAATTCATCCGGGCCGGGGGGTGTGATGCGCTGATCAAGATGCTTGCAGCGGCGGCGATTTGAGGGGTTCCTCCGGCGTCCGGACCGCAGAAAGGACCCGCCGTTCAGGCGGGTCTTTGATTCAATGGCCTCTCTCCCTGTGGCATTCCATTCCGAGCAAATCTGATTTCACTGTCCCGAGCGGTCCATGAGGGAATTTCCAGAGATGCAAAAAAGAATTGAAACTATGATCAGCGTGAAGAAGCTCTGATTCTCGAAAATCAGGCTCCAACTGATATTTGCCAGCAACGTGAAGGACATTAAGACGAGGGGGAAGATCCCGGTGATATCTTTGGCCTTCCCCGCCTGCCTGATGGAATGCCACCATGCGCCAAGATAATAAACCAGGAATAATAGAAATCCGCCCAGGCCCGTATTCACTAGGATGTCGATAAAACCGTTATCGGCAATGACGATCGGATCCGGATAACCTGCTGCCAGCCCCATCGCCACCCGGTGCGAATAGATGTACCAAAAAGCGTTGAAACCGTATCCACCGAAGAGTCGTTTGCTTATATAAGTATTGAAGAGATAGGTCCACATCGGGACCCTGCCCGTCAGGGACTCGTTTCGATTGAAGATTGCCAGAAAACGATCTGCACCGAAATACAGGCTGAACCCTGCAATCAGAAGTACCAGGGCAAAAAGCAGATAATGGAATCGGTGGAGCTTTTGTCTGAATTTCAACCAGGCAAGTGCGAGCAGGATCAGCCCGTGCAAGCAGAGGGTCGTCAGGTAGGCCGCAACGGAGCCCGATTTATAGACGAACAGCAGGGCGCAAAAGTAGAGCGGAACCCAGATGAATAGATGCTTCTTTCGGGAT
>Ga0335071_10007318_pt1 | contig 11351 bp, 11 predicted proteins | sample Lox_Sample_15_FD_206724 | JGI IMG/M metagenome (GOLD analysis project Ga0335071, IMG submission 206724) | Soil microbial communities from Loxahatchee National Wildlife Refuge, Florida, United States - Lox_Sample_1.5 | ecosystem: Environmental > Terrestrial > Soil > Wetlands | place: USA...
CAAGGTATATCAGAAGGACCTCGGGCCGAACACGACCAAGATTGCCCGCGACATGCAGGAGTTCAATCCCGACAAGACGTGGACCGAGGCGCAGGACTAGAGAAGGGGCGAATATGTGTTCATCAGGCTGGAAACGGGGCCGGACAGGTATCGGCCTGTGCTTGCTCCTCTCCTTGACCGGCTGCGCCAGCTTGGCTGTCACGCCCTGTGATACGGTCCAAGATCGGGACGGAAAATACTTCGGGCGTTTCTTCCTGGGAGTCGCGACGCTCGGACTCTCCGAGGTGACGATCCAGCAGGAAGAGGTACGCCAAGCCTACCAGGGGTCCCCCAACTGCCCGCCACCGCCTGGGGTCCAAGTCGTCCAGGCACCCAAACCGGCGCCGTCCGGGGGGCCATCCGCCGCGGTCGGGACCCTCGTCAACAGCACACCGTGGACGATCGGGGTCTATCTCAATCAGCAGCCGGGAACCCCCGGCGTCGCACCGTTCACGATCTTGCGGCCGAACGGCAGCATCCAGGTCGGGTTCGCCCCCGGCCAGCACACGTTGATCGCGCGACCGACCGGTGGTGCGCCCGGTACCCTTCCGAACGTACAGTGGCAGCGGCAGATGGAGATCGACCCTCGCGTGCGCGGCTTCAAGCTGCAGTTCATGGCGGCGGATTTCAAGTGAGATGGGGCGGAGTCGTGAACTCCTCCTGTCATGGTGCGGTCAGGTGAGTGAGGTGGGGGCATTTGGCGGAAGCCGGCGCTGCTGCGTATGCCTGCTCATCGTATGGGTCTTGGCTGGCGGCTGCTCCGTCCTCATCAAAGAGGGCTATAACGTAACGCCTTCGAAGGCCTACGACTGGGAAGACGTCGCGCGGGTACAGACGCAGGCCGAAGCTGTCCATCAATTCGGATCCCCATCGAGTGCCCTTCCGTGCCCGGATGGATGGCAGCTAGCTTCGTATCGATTGCCCTCGAAGACGCGCCAGCCTTTGCTCGTGAGCGGAGAAGAATACGACGCAACAAAAGACGCTGCCGAGACGGCGCTCATCCTTGCGTCCGACTTCTTTACCTTCGGGCTCGCGGAGCTGGGCTGGAGTTCCGCGGCAATTTACCAGGTGGTCCAGCGGAATCGGCAGCGTCCAGAATTCTGGGCCACCCTTCTTTACACGCCCGACGGACAGGTTCTGTACCGGATGGAGGGCAGAAACGACCCGGGAATGTGCGCGCATTGACGCCGCCGAGCAGTTCAGCTGGAGGGACTCACGTTCTGCATCGTGTGAGCGGTACGTAGGCCGTCTGCGATTTTCCTTTTCTGCATTCACCTCACCGTATAGAGATTGCCTGATTAGCCCTGTTGCAGTCCGCCCGTCGGTCAGTCGTGCATCTGCTCGATTGCCATGTTAGGCTAGCGGGCCTTGGGTCGAACCCGACCCGGCGAATCTCTGTGTTCTCGCACTGCAAGGTAGGTCGATGAACGATCGTAAAGACCGCCGTCAGGCTGAACAGCGGATGCGCTCAAGCCAGCTGCGCTTTCGCGTGCTGTTCGACAAATCCTCCGCGGGAATGTTTCTCTTCGATGTTCGGCTGGAAGTGACCGAGTGTAATGACGCGCTGCTCGCCATGTTTACGGTTCCGCGGGATGCGCTGATCGGACGAAGGGTTCCCTTTATGGGTGACGACCGCGTGGCGCCGATCTTCGCGGCCGCTGCCGCTGGGCGGGACGGCCAGTACGAAGGGCTGTGCGAGACGGCAAGCGGATGTCGCATGCTCGCGTTGAAAGCCCTCTCCATGAAGGACGAACAGGGTGGCGTCGTGGGCGGATGCTGCATCGTCGACGATCGTACGGCCGCGAAGCAGGTCGAGGCTTCCCTCCAGCGGCGGACGCAGATCTTGGAGGCGGTGCATGCGGTGACCGCCGACATCGGGTCCGACCTGCAGTTGCGCCCCGTGTTGCGTCGGATCATGGATCGCGCGGTCCAACTCCTCGATGCGCGCCGCGGCGGCGGCATTTATCTGTACGATCCGGCCGAAATGGTCCTGCGGCTGACCGAAGTCTCGGGCATCAACGAGGGGCGGATCGGGACGATCCTGCAGCTAGACGAGGGCATGTCCGGCCAGGTGTTTCGGACCGGGCAGCCGCTCATCGTGAACGACTATGCGAACTGGCCAGGCCGCGCGACGGTGTTGGTCCCAACGCCGTCCAGCGCCGTCATGGGTGTACCGTTGTTCGTGACCGGAAAAGTCATCGGCGTGCTGGGTGTGTTCGACGATTCCGAGCGGCGGACCTTCGATCGGGACGATGTCGAGGTGGCGGAGATTTTCGCGGCCCACGCGGCGATGGCGATCCACAACGCCGAGCTGTATGAACAGGCGCAGCGTGAGATCGCGGAGCGCGAGCGGGCGCAAGAAGCGCTCCGGCAGGCCAATGATTTGCTCGAAGTGCAGGTCCAAGAGCGCACGCGAGCACTAGCCGCGTCCAACCGGCGGTTGGCGGGCGAAAACGAAGAGCGCATCGCAGCCGAGAATGCGCTGCGGGCGAGCGAGGCGCTCAGTGCCAGCGTCCTGGCGTCGTTATCCGCCCATCTGGCCATCATTGACCCATCGGGCACGATTATCAGGGTCAACGAGGCCTGGGACCGCTTTGCCCGCGAAAATGGCGCCCGCTACTCGGCCGGCGCGTTCGTGGGGACCAACTACCTCGATGTGATCCGCAGAGCCGCCGGCCAAGGCGACGAGACCGTTGACGCGATCCTGGCAGGGATCGAGGGCGTGCTGGCGGGCCGCCGCCGAGAATTCGTCATCGAGTACCTGTGTCAGACGCCCAGCTGCGACCGCTGGTTCAACCTGCGCGTGCTCCCGATGCGGCGATTCGAAGGCGGCGCCGTGATCTCCCATGCGGACGTGACGGATCGGAAGACGGCGGAATTGGAGATCGCGCGGCTCCGCTGGGATCTCAGCCACGCGGCACGGGTCAATTCGATGGGAGAATTGACGGCCTCGCTGGCGCACGAGCTGAACCAGCCGCTGACGGCCATTCTCGCCAATGTCCATGCCGGCAGCCAAATGCTAGCGATCGAACCCCTCCCGACGGCGGACCTGCGCGAGGTGCTTGCCGAAGTGGACAGTGATGCGCGACGGGCCGGCGAGATTATCCGCCGCATCCGCGGGCTGTTGAAGAAAGAGGAATTCGCCTTCGTTCCGCTCGATCTCAGCGAGGTGCTGCGCGAGGTGTTGGAACTCATCCGCTCCGACGCCATTCTGAGGAAAGCAAGCATCGTGTCGCAGGTTGATTCCAGCATACCTCAGGTGAAGGGGGACCGGGTCCAGCTCCAGCAGGTCATGTTGAATCTGATCATGAACGGCCTCGAGGCCATGGAAGAGACGCCCGCAGAGGAACGCAAGCTCACCATCCGGATTAACACCGAGGAACGGCAGGTGATCGTCGGTATGCAAGATATGGGTCCAGGTATTGCGGAGGGGAACCTGGGTCAGATCTTCAGCCCGTTCTTCACGTCCAAGCGGAACGGGTTCGGTATGGGGCTGGCGATTTGCCGCTCGATCGTCAAGGCACACGGCGGAAGGATTTGGCCGGAAAATAACGAGCCCCGAGGGGCTACACTTTGGTTCAGTCTCCCCGTAGCGAGCTAAAGCTCACCTGTAGGGCAGGCCGACAGCACAACCGAGGACAGGGCATATCGTGACGCCCCTTTAATTTTCACGAGCACCTGACGGTGGTCCTCCACCCTGTGGAATTTGGGGCGGCTGCGGCGAGACCGGTATCCACGCCATGGAGCAGTCTTTCACGTACGGATAATAGCCCTGAGGGTTCTGGCAGTAATACCAGTATTGAGGCGCAGGTTGCTGCTGGATGTATTCCGTCGGGGCCTGCTGCACGGCGACCGGAGCTCCGTACGAATATGGATAGGGATAGGGATAATAGGGGTAGGGAGCACCCCACCAGCCCGCGCCGTACCACCCTGGCCAGCCCCAGCCCCAGCCCCAGCCCGGCCAACCCCACCCACCGCCGATATACACCCGGGTGCCCCCATAATACCCGCCGTGATATCCACCGCCGTAGTAGCCTCCGTGATATCCACCCCCATAATACCCGCCGTGATATCCGCCGCCGTAATACCCACCGGTTGTGCTATATGAACCACCGCCGCTGTAGCTGCGACCGCCGCCTGAGTACCCGCCACCGCCGCTTGGTGCACCTCCGGCCGCAAAAGAAGCGTCAACGCTCGCAATCAGCGTGATTGCCAATCCAATCGCCAATACGATGTTTTTCATGGGTTCCCCCTTGCCTGACCCCCAAAACATTTCAGGCAGATATATACTACTCCGGAGAAGGATGAAAGGCGATAGGTTTTACGGTTTCTCGGATCAAATATTTTACGCGGAAGGGCGGGCCGTCGTTTCGTTTGCTCGCATGACGAGCTACACTGAAGATGTGACACGATCGGCATCCGGAATCGAGAACCTTGTTTTCGAGGGACGCAATGATACGCCAACGAGTCTCCACCGTCCTGACCGCATTGTGCGCCCTGGTTGCGGGGTGTACAGGCCTCCCGGAAGGCCTGAAACCGGTCGGGGAATTCGACGGCGACCGCTATCTCGGCCGCTGGTATGAAATCGCCCGGCTGGACCACCGGTTCGAGCGCGGCCTCGCGGATGTGAGCGCGGAGTACGCCCGGCGCACGGATGGTCGGATTGATGTCGTAAATCGCGGATATGACTCGAAGGCGGGTCGCTGGAAAGAGGCGCATGGCGTGGCCCGATTCGCCGGCGCGTCCAACGTTGGCAGCCTCGAGGTCAGCTTCTTCGGCCCGTTCTGGGGCGGGTACAACATTCTGGTGCTCGACCCTGGTTACCGCCATGCCATGGTGGCGGGGCCCAATCGCGATTATCTGTGGATTCTCGCACGCGAGCCGCGGCTGGATGCGACCACGCTCGCCACCCTCGTCGATCAAGCTCGCGAATGGGGCTTCGACACCGCAGCCCTCATCTACGTCACACACGGAGTCGCCCCAGCGCAGCCCGCCATGCCGGCGAATTAGACGCCGGATCCCGCGTGAACGCAACCGAAACAACCCCGCCGACCGTTCGGCCAGGATGACGCGTGGACCTCGATCTCTCCCGCGAGGAGTGGCGGATCATCTCCGAGACGCTAGTTCTTCGCGAAGAACAGTTGGCCAGCTACAGGGCGCTGCGTTCTCGAGCAACACACGAACAGCAGCCTGACCGTGTTGCCGCTCCGCGGGGCCGCGCCGACGTCAAGAGGGATTTCCATACCAGTCATGTGTACCCTCTTGATCGCACCGCCGACAAGAGGGGTTGCGAAAAAACGCATCCACGCTCAGGCTGCTATAGGAGGAGCCGGGAGTTCACATAGAACCCGAGCAGTTGCCAGTCGTTTCCCAGCTTGATGAGATTCACCGCGATCTCGGCAGGCCCCCCCTCAAATTCAGCCGTAGCCACGTACTGTGCCACGACCGTCTCTCCGCCGGCATGCCAGGACAACCGCGCGGCGCCCTTTGCGCCCCTATATTGTTTGAGCTTTCCGAGCTCCACCTGCAAGGTCGCAAAGACGCGATCGATGTCTGGGCCGTTGACTTTGGCCAAGAGCTCTGGGCTTGCGCGCTGGAGGAACTCGCTCACCTTCCATTCGGCGGCAATCGCGATCACCGCCTGATCCACATACTGCTGACTCTCCGCATCAAGATGCCGGCCGCGGTACGCCAAAATGGCCATCGCAATGCCAAGAACTGCGATCAGGATGAGGAACGTCACCCCGAGCCCCGCGAGCCATTTCTTCATCGGCCCTCCGTGCGGGAGCATCGCGTTGTGCCAGCCAGATGGCAGGCACCGTTCTCAATGGTGTTCTTGAAGAAGGCACGCCGCAAAGCCCCGGCGAATGCGAGCGTGTGGCTCACAGGGATTTCGGCTTCAATGGGGTCAGCCAAGAGCGAAGACAAGGGTATCGCCCGCGGTAGGAGAAAGTCAACACGGAGCTGGAAGATTCGCGGGATCATGCTGCGGACTGCGCGAGCCCCGTCTACTCGGCATCGGGTCGGCTGGTGTGGCTCCGTTCCGGTCACCTCGACCGTATTCGCTTGCGTGGTGACGAGGTGTTTGTCGCGGAGCTGGCGTGCGAAACAGGGCAGGGAGTAGGTGTTGTGGGGAGCGGATTGGCGCTGGTGCAATCAGCCGGTCGAGCGCATGGCGGTGGCGATGCCGTTGATCGTCAGGTGCAGCGGTTGGCGCAGGGCCGCGACCGCTTCGGCCGCCTCGGGGCCGGTCTGGCCTTGCAGCGCACGGATGCGGCGGAGGAGACTCACCTGGATGTACGAGAGGGGATCCACGTAGGGATTGCGCAAGCGCAACGAGCGCTGCAAGGCCGGGTCGCCATCCAGTAATTCTGACTGATCGGCGACGCGCAGGAGTGCGTCGCGGCAGGCGTCGTACTCGTCCCGGACGCGCGCGAAGATCCGTTCGCTTGCCCCCGCGTCCTGCACAAGCGAGGCGTACCGGTGGGCGATGCCCATATCCGCCTTGCCCATGGTCATCTGCGCGTTCTCGACGACGCGCATGAAGAACGGCCACCCACGGTACATCGCGCGCAGGAGCGCGAGGCGGTCTGGGTCCTCCGCCAGGTAGGTCTGCAGGGCAGTTCCCATCCCGTACCAGCCGGGCAGGTAGTGGCGACTCTGCACCCAGGCGAACACCCAGGGGATCGCGCGGAGGTCGTCGAGACTCTTGGCGCCGTGCCGGTAGGCGGGGCGGGAGGCGATGTTTAGTTGACTAATCTCCTGCACGGGCGTTGCCTCTTCGAAATAGCGTAAGAGGTCGGGGTCCTCCGCCACCAGCGCCCGGTAGGCGCGGTACGAGCGGTCTGACAGTTCTGCCATGGCCGCGACCCAGGTTGGATCCACACCGGCTGGCTGATAGGCACGGGCGCTTGTCTCCAGGGTAGCCGAGGCCACCAACTCCAAGTTGCGCGCCGCCACGTGCGGGTCCCCGTACTTGTAGTGAATCATCTCTCCCTGTTCGGTGATCTTGATCTTCCCCCGCACCGTGCCGAGCGGCTGGGCGTGGATCGCCTCGTGCATCGGCCCGCCGCCGCGTCCCACCGTGCCGCCGCGGCCGTGGAACAGTCGGAGTTTCACGCCCTGCGTCTGCGCCCCGGCGGCTAGGCGCTCTTGCGCCTCGTACAATTCCCAGTTCGATGTCAGATACCCGCCGTCCTTGCTGCTATCGGAGTAGCCCAGCATGACTTCCTGGACCCCGCCGCGGGCGCGCAGGTGGTTTCGATAGACACCATTGGTGTATAGCGCCTGCATCACATCCGGCGCGGCGCGTAGCACGGTGATCTTCTCGAACAGGGGGACGATGTCCAGCCGGCTAGTGAGCCCATTGCCGTTCCGCTCCACCAGGCCCGCTTCCTTTGCCAGCAAGAGCGCCGATAGCACATCGCTCGGCTGCTCGGCCATGCTGAGGATGAAGGTCGTGACTGCCTCCCGCGCCACCTCTGCCTGGGCGCGCCGAACGAGCCGAAACAGCTCGATCGTGTCGGCGGTGGCGGGGCGCCAGTGAGCGAAAGGCGGAATCAGCGGCCGGGGACTGGTCAACTCGCGCGAGAGGACTGCCTGCCGCTCCTTCTCGTCCAGCTCGCGGAGGTCCCGATCGGTGAGCCGGATTGCCTGCGCGATCTCCGCTACGGCGCCCCGGATCACGGCCGCCTCTTGGCGGATGTCGAGCGGGGCAAGGTGGAAGCCGAAGATGGCGACCTGATCCATGATCGTCTGGACGCTGCCTTCCGCCAGACGCCTGCCGCGGTGCGCGATCAGGCTCTCCTGGATCAAGGAGAGATCGCCCAGCAACTCGGCCGCGTTTGCATACGGCCACGGGTTGTCAGCGGCGCCCGGCGCCTCGGCCGCCGCCACTGCTCTTTCGGTGGCCCGAAGCCGCGCCGCCATAAGGCGCAGCTTCCGCCGGTACCACTCGTGCCCGTTCCGGGACTTCGTCCGCTCCTGCGTGCCGAGGCGCTCCTCCTCCGCTTCCACAGATGCGCGGAGTGCGTCGCTCACGGCCACCTGCCCAAGGGACTGGCTGAGTGAGCCGCCCAGCTGCTCAATGGACTCGCGATGCTTGCGCAGGGCCAAGGCCTTGTGGAGCCGCAGGGTCTCCCAGGTATCCTGCAGTGTCACCCGGGGGTTGCCGTCCCGGTCACCGCCAATCCAAGAACCGAAGCGGAAGAACGGGGGGACGGTGAAGGCCACACCCGGGTAGTGTACGGCCAGGGCACGGCGCAGATCGCGGTAGAGGCGGGGCAAAACGCCTAAGAGCACCTGATCGAAATAGAAGAGACCGTTGCGGACCTCGTCCTGCACGGTGGGTGCCCGGCGCCGAACCTCGTCCGTCTGCCAGATGGCGGTAATCTCGGCCAGAATATCCGTCTCCAGCGCCTCTTGCTCGCCCGCCGTCACGAGCGGGTGATCCAGCGCGGCGAGCCGCCCCGAGATGCGCTGCGTCTTTTCGAGGATGCTTCGCCGCTTGGCCTCCGTAGGATGGGCAGTGAGGACTAATGTGATGTCCAGCTCGTGGAGGAGCGCCTGCAGATCCTCGGCAGAGACGCCCGCGGCCCGACAGCCTGCGATCGCGTGCGTGATGGAGCCGGGGCGGGGCGCACTCGGCGCGGCCAGCTCGCCATAGCGCAGCTTCCGAATCTCGTGGATCTGTTCGGCCACGTTCACGAGCTGCAGGAAAGTGGTGAAGGCGCGGATGATCTGCGTCGCGGTCGGCAGATCCAGTTCTTCTGTGAGCGTCGCGATGGCGCGCTCCCGTGCCGGCGAGAAGCTCTGCCGCAACTCCTTCGTCAGAGTGCGGATGCGTTCCTCGAGTCCGTACACTGCCGGCCCCGCCTGCTCTTGCAGGACGCGCCCCAGCAGATTCCCCAGCCGCCGAATGTCGCGGCGCAGGGGGACGTCCTTCGCGGCTGGATCGCGCAGACTGATCTCGTACACGGAACCTCCAGGCTCACGACCTGCGCAGTGACGGCTCTTATACTGGACGAAGGCAAGGACAGCAAGGCTGTTCGTCAGAGCGAAGCCGGGGGACCATTACGGGAATAGCATCCGCTCAGGCTTTCCCGATCGGGACCTTCTTGAACTGGTCGTCAACCGCGACCATCGTGACCAGTGCCTCGGTGACGTAGACGTGCTCCGGTGGGATCGTTCGCCGTTGCGCCCACACCGACACCTTCACAGTTACTGATGTGGTGCCGATACGCACGGTCTCTGCAAAAAACGAGACCAGTTCGCCGACGAAGACCGGATGCCTGAAGACCACTTGGTCCATCGCGACCGTGACGAGCCGCCCGGCGTGGGAGCGATACGCCTCGATCGCCGCCGCCACGTCTATGTGGGACAGGATCACGCCGCCGAAGATCGTACCCAGTGCGTTGGTGTCGCGCGGCATCATTACCACGCGGATCGCGGGCTGTCGGTTGGCGGGATAGGTCTCCTGCACGTTTCTCATCTCTGTCCCTCGGTCATGCGCAAGGCTGGCCAACGGAACTGCAAAGATTGGAACTCCCCGTCGCTCCAAAGCACATATTCGCGCCTGCAAGCGCCGCCATTGGACCATAACAGTCTTGTCGCGTCTATTGGGCCTTGGTCTAATCGAGATTCGGATCGGAGTAGAGGGCCCTACAATTCCGAAAGGTCCCGCAAGTCCGCACGAAGACCGAGGGCGTGAATACGTTCAGATCATCTCGCTGGTTGATGCGGTCATGTACAGCTCTGGCCTTTCACTCACAGCATGGTGGAAGGCCGCCTGCGGTGGTTCAAATCTGTGGTTTTGCGTTGACAGGACGAATTTAGTCCGATATAAAATTCCCGCATTGTTTACCGAAACAAAAGGAGGGATACGAGATGCAAAAGTTGTTAGCATTCGTGGTCGCCTTTGGACTTCTGGTTGGGGTGGGTGGGACGGCCCTCGCCAATTGTGGTGCCGATCACGCCGATACGGCATCGCCGACCTCAGGACGCCCGCCCGCCCAATCCTGATTCGCAGAACGCCTCGCGCAATAGAGGGGTGGGCGGTTTTCTTCCCCACCCCTTGCACGTGGGGTGCAGATGTCACTCCATCCATTCTCATCTCTCATCCGCGCGGATCGCCGCATGCCTACTCGCCCACAACTTGATCGTTGCAGACTTCGCCGTTCGTCATCGTGGCCCCGCGAATAACGGACGACGCAGAAGAATTATCGTAGGAGACAGGGCATGAATCAGAAGAAGGCGTTTATTGTGGAACGTGAACAGTCACGGACCGCTGAACCGCTGAACGTCTTGGGCGACATCATCCATGTCAAGCTGAGCGGGAGCGACACGGATAGGACGTATGCCATGATGGAAGACACCACCGGACCTCAGGCGGGCCCGCCGCTTCACCGGCACAGCCGGGAGGATGAGTCGTTCTATGTGCTCGAGGGCCACTATCGTTTCGAGGTGGATGACCAGGAGATCAAGGCCGGACGGGGCGCGTTTGTCCATGCGCCTCGAGGCACGGCCCACACCTTTCAAAACATCGGGCAAGCGCCAGGGCGGCTGTTGGTCACTGTGCAGCCCGCCGGGTTAGAGGTGTTTTTTGCGGAGCTTGCCGCCGCGACCGCTGGCATGAAGGAACCTGATTTGAAGGTCATCGTGCCCATCTTCGAGAAGCATGGCCTCGAACTGCTCGGTCCTCCCCTGGCAGCGCGCGGAGCACCGGCCGCAGCGCAACCATAGGATTCCGCGATTTGGCGAACCCGATACGGATCATCATTGAAGGGTGTGTGGCTGCGTGAGTAGAGAAGACGTCGGACGTGCCTCCAAGCGCACACGAGGTGGCGAGTGTGCGCTTGACACGCCGATGGCACGCAGGATACCTTCCGCTTGTCTGTCGTGGCATTCGGTGGGACACACCGGCCAGGAACCCAGTCCGTCTGCGGGTCGGAGCCTTCCCGATCCTCCAGGGGCTAGGCTAATCGAGGTGCGCGGATGGATTTTGATCTGGTCATCAAGCATGGCGACGTGGTGGACCCCGGCAGCAATCTGCTGGGACGCCTCGATATCGGGATCCGGGACGGCGTCATTGCCGCGGTGGACCGCTCGATCCCGACAACGGGCAGCTCTCCAACACTGGACGCCGCAGGGCAGGTGGTCACGCCGGGCCTCTTCGACATGCACACGCACGTCTACTGGGGAGCGACCTACTGGGGGATCGAGCCCGATCCGATCGCCGCTCGGACCGGCGTCACGACGTGGCTGGACGCGGGGACGGCGGGCGGCTATAGCTTCCCGGGATTTCGCCGGACCGT
>Ga0335071_10007319_pt1 | contig 11350 bp, 8 predicted proteins | sample Lox_Sample_15_FD_206724 | JGI IMG/M metagenome (GOLD analysis project Ga0335071, IMG submission 206724) | Soil microbial communities from Loxahatchee National Wildlife Refuge, Florida, United States - Lox_Sample_1.5 | ecosystem: Environmental > Terrestrial > Soil > Wetlands | place: USA: Florida...
CTGTAATTGGGTGCGCTTGTTACCTGTCATTGCGTGGGGCGCCGCCGGCGCCACGAAGCAATCTCGGCCGAGATCACCCCGCCTTCACCGGCGGCGCCTCTCTCGGCACCGGGGGCTTCTGATTCTGGGTGCGAGCGCGGGATCGGAGGATCATCTGCTGGCTGTCCGGTCTGTCCGGGTGCGGGGGATTGGGCCCGGCGTACGCCGCATCGGGCCCGAGCGTGCGCGCGCGGCTCTGGTCGGCCAGCGCGGTGACAAGCACCTCCTTCACGATCTGCGAGGCCAGGCGCCGGTCCTCGACGGGGAACATCAGCTCAACGCGGTGATCCAGGTTGCGCCCCATCAGGTCCGCGCTCCCCATGTAGACCTCCGCCTTCCCCCCGTTGGCGAAGTAGAACACCCTGCTGTGCTCCAGGAACCGTCCCACGATGCTCATCACGCGGATGTTCTCGCTGACGCCTTTCCGGCCCGGCCTCAGGCAGCAGATGCCCCTGATCACCAGGTCGATGCTCACCCCGGCGCGCGACGCCTCGTACAGCTTCTCGATCATCTTGGTGTCCGTGAGGGAGTTCATCTTGAATATCAGCTGCGCCGCGGCGCCGCTCCTGGCGTGCGCGATCTCCCTGTCGATGAGCGCGGTGAGGCGCTCGCGGAGGTTGACCGGCGCGACCGCCAGCTTCCGGTAGGTGTCACGGTTGGAATACCCGGTCAGGAAGTTGAACACCTCCACGGCATCGGCGGTGATGTCGTCGCGGCATGTGAACAGGCTGAGGTCGGTGTAGATCCGCGCCGTGACAGGGTTGTAGTTCCCGGTGCCGAGGTGGACGTACCGGCGGATGCCGTCCTGCTCGCGGCGCACCACCAGCGCCATCTTTGCGTGTGTCTTGAGACCCACCAGCCCGTAGACGACGTGGATCCCCGCCTGCTCGAGCTGCTTCGCCCAGCCGATGTTGTTCTCTTCATCGAACCGCGCCTTGAGCTCCACGAGCACGGCGACCTGCTTCCCGTTCTCGGCGGCTTCGATGAACAGAGGGACGAGGGGCGACTCCTTGCCGATCCGGTAGAGCGTCTGCTTGATGGCCAGGACGTTCGGGTCGCGGGCGGCCGAACGAATGAACTGCACGACGGGGGCGAATGAGTCGTAGGGATGATGCAGCGCGATGTCGCCCCGGCGGATCGCCGCGAAGATGTCCTCCGAGTCGTCTTCGGCAAGGGGAGAAGCGGGGTGCAGCGGGGCATCCTTCAGGTCGGCCCGCGGCACCTTCATCAGGGCGGAGAGGTGGCTGAGCCCCATCGGTGGACGCAGCGCGTACACTTCGTGGGGGGTGACCTCGAGGTTCTCGACCAGAATGTCCCTGATGCGCTCGGGCATCGTGTTCTGCACCCCCACGCGCACGACCGGCCCGAACCGCCGGAGGCGGATCGATTCCTCGATGGACCGGATCAGGTCTTCCGCCTCGTCCTCCTGGATCTCGATGTCGGCGTTCCGCGTCACGCGGAAGGCGTACGATTCGACCACGGTCATGCCGGGGAAGAGCATGCCCAGGTTCTCGGAGATCAGATCCTCCAGCCACACAAACCTGAACACGGCGCCGTTGCCTCCGGGGATCATCACCAGGCGGGAGAGCACGTCGGGGACCTTGACGCGCGCGAAGCGCTCGATGCCTTCCGGCGTGCGAACCACCACGGCCAGGCTGAGGCTCAGGTTGGAGATGTAGGGAAACGGATGTCCCGGGTCGAACGCAAGGGGCGTCAGGACAGGATAGATCTCCCTGGCGAAGAGGCTGGCCAGCGCCGCGCGTTCAGCCGGGGCGAGCTCCTCCATCCTGAGGAGGTGAATGCCGGCGCCGGCAAGCGCAGGGTGCAGGTCATCCCAGAAGAGTGCGGCCATGTCGGTGATCATCCGCTCCACCCGCTCGTGGATCGCCTGGAGCTGCTCGAGCGGCGTCCGGCCGTCGGGGGACGGCTCGGTCACGCTGGCCAGCACCTGGTCGCGGATGGCCGCCACGCGGATCATGAAGAACTCGTCCAGGTTGGAGCTGACGATCGCGAGGAACTTCGCCCGCTCGAGCAGGGGATGCCGCCGGTCGCGCGCTTCCTCCAGCACGCGCTCGTTGAACTCGAGCCAGGAGAGCTCCCTGTTGATGTAGAGGGAAGGGTCGAGCGTTCCGGCGGATGTCCTGCCGCCGAGGTCCGCCGCGCCGTTGACCCGCGGCTTCCTGCGCAGCCGCGACCCCCGGGCGGACACGCTGCCCGTGCGCGCCTTCTGCGGGGCTGCGCTTCCGGTCTTTCCCTGTTCCTGGTTGTCGCTGGCGTCTGCCATCATCGCGCGGTTCCCGTGCTCACCGGAGGTTCTGTAAGAACAATCCGCCTGAAATTCAAGTAAAGAAATCGTGAAGCCCGGTTTCCTTGACTATCGGCCGGATTCCTTGTACTTTGCACCGCATTCCACCAAGGAGGAGCAACGATGGCGATCAAGACGAGCTCGCTCGACAACGGGATCGGTCTCATCGAGGCAAAGGGGTCTCTCGTGGGCGGGGAGGAGACCGTGGAACTGCGTCAGGCGGTGGCGGGATTTCTCGACCGCAACTACAGCAAGCTGCTGATCGATCTCAGCGGCGTCACCTACCTGAACAGCACGGCGATCGGCGTGCTGGTGTCGTCGCACACGAGCTACTCGAGGAAGGGCTGGCACATCAAGCTCTGCGGCATGAACAAGAACATCACGAACATCTTCGTCATTACGAAGCTGACGCTCGTATTCGACGTCTACGATTCGCGGGAGGAAGCGGTCAAGAGCTTTGCGTGAGCGCCACGGGTCCCCCCGCGCTCGCTTGCTTCTGTCGCCCGGTGACGATATATTTGTAGCGATGGAGTGGACGCTGACCGCCGACCCTTTCCTGCACACCGCTCCTGCAGCGCCGGGGGGGCTGTCGCACCGGGAGGCCACTGAGACGCCCCTGCTTCCTACAGTGAGATTCGCATGAACTGCAGAGTGTGTTCAGCCGAGGTCCCTGACGGATCCCGGTTCTGTCTGAATTGCGGCGCCACCCTCTCCGACGCCGTCGCGCCCCGTCCCGTGGTCGACGGGTTCGCCCTCATCAAGAACTACATCCCCCCCGAGCTTGCCCGGAAGATCCTCAACGCCGGCAAACAGATCGAAAGCGAACGCCGTCACGTCACCGTCCTGTTCGCCGACGTGGTCGGCTTCACCCCCCTTTCCGAGAAGATGGACGTCGAGATGGTCTCGACGATCCTGAACGACTGCTTCCGCGGGCTGATTTCCACGATCCTGAAGTACGAGGGGACGATCGACAAGTTCATCGGCGACGGGATCATGGCCATCTTCGGCGCGCCGCTGGCCCACGAGAACGATCCGGAGCGGGCCGCGCGCTGCGCGCTCGACATGCTTGCCGACATCGAGCGGTTCAACAATTCGACCGCCATCCAGCTCCCCTCGCGGCTCGGCCTGCACGTGGGACTCCACTCGGGTATGGTGATCGCCGGGAACGTGGGAAGCGACCTCCGCATGAACTACTCCGTCATCGGGGACACGGTCAACCTCGCCGCGCGGCTCGTGGAGCTCGCCCCGAGCGGTGAGATCTACCTGACCGCGGAGACGCAGAAGCTCATTGCGCACCTCGCGGTCTCCGAGGGTCCCTTCCGTATGACGTTCAAGGGGAAGGCCTCCCCGGTCCCGGTCTACAAGCTCCGCTCCCTCAAGACGGCGGGCGAGGAGCCGGAGGGGGGGGGGATCGGCCGCAACGAGTTCGTCGGGCGCGAGCGGGAGATCGCGACGATCAAGCGCGCGCTCGAGACGGTCCTGGACAAGAACCAGGTGACGCTCTGCATCCAGGGTGAGGCGGGCGTCGGGAAGTCGCGCCTGAAGGGGGAGCTGATCAAGCTCGCCTACAAGTCGGGCATCGCCTCGTACGAGGGCCAGTGCTCCAGCTTCGAGGTGAACACCCCGTACTATCTCTGGACGGCGCTGATGAAGAGCCTCCTGAAGGTCGGTCCGGAGACCACCGAGGCCGACGTGCGGAAGCGCCTCCACCAGATCACGCACACGCTGGCCCTCGACGAGCACGAGCCCTACCTGGGGACGCTTCTCTCCCTGCGGTTCGAGGAGATCCTCCTCGTGGACGAGACGCTCCGCAAGCAGCGTGTGTTCCAGGCCACGCGCGCGCTGCTGAGCGCGATCGCCGCCCGCAGGCCGATCGCGTTCATCCTGGAGGACCTCCACTGGATCGACAGGTTCTCCCAGGAGCTACTGGAGTACATCTTCTCGCGGACGACGAACGTCGTCCTGTCGCTGTTCGTCCTGATCTACAGGGACGAATACGCCCACGGCCGGACGATCGCAGAAGGGGCCCAGCTCATGGACCTCAACCGCCTCACCCGGAGCGAGGCCCTGAAACTGATGAAGCTCCGGATGGAGGTGGACCAGGTGCCCCAGGCGATCGAGGATCTGGTCCTGAAGCGCTCGGAGGGGAACCCCTTCTTCATCCAGGAGATCATCAAGACGCTGCTGGACAAGCGGATCATCGCGGTGCGGCGCGGGAAGGTGGAGATCCTCACCGACAATATTGAATCCGGGGTGCCCGAGACGATCCAGGGCATCATCATGGCGCGGATCGACAGGATCCAGGACAGCATCAAGGAAGTCCTTTTCAGCGCGTCGGTGATCGGACGGGAATTTTCGCGCCCGCTGCTCGAACAGGTGATCGACAGGAAAAACGATGTCACGACGAATCTCACCGAGCTGAAGGCGCTTGAGCTTGTCCTGGAGAAGGACGAGGCGCACGAGGCGGAGTACCTGTTCAAACACTACCTGATCCAGGAGGTGGCCTACAACACCATCCTCCTGAACAAGCGAAAGGAGCTCCACGGGGCGATCGCGCGGGCCATCGAGGAGCTCTTCGCCGACAGGCTGGTCGAGTTCTACGAGCTGCTAGCGTTCCACTACGAGAAGGCGGAACAATGGGACAAGGCCGCCGAGTACCTGAGCAGGTCGGGGCACAAGGTGCGTCAGATGTACTCGCAGGAGGAGTCGAAGGACTTCTTCGAGCGGAAAAACGTCGCGGTCAAGAAGCTCTACCAGTCCGCAAGCGCGAAGGGGAGCCTGGGGGCGACGCTGAAGGCCATCACCCCGCCGCTGATCGCCATGCTCATCCCGATCCTTCCCATCTTCGCATACATCAGGATCCTGGGGCGCTCCTACAACGTTGAACCCGTCGAGCAGCTCATCGTCGGGATCATCGCCAGCTCCCTGTGCGTATGGTACGCGATCTCCCTCTGGTACCTGGGAGTTGTCCCGTTCCTGCGCGGGCGGCCGAAGCTGTACGACCTCATCGAGGACCAGGTGCGCATCATCTACCGCGAGGGGACGACGCTTTCCATCCACTTCTCGGAGATCGACCAGCTCTCGCTGATCAACAACAAACTCAAGTCGCTTCGCCCCTTCCGCTACAAGCTGCTCGACCCGTTCGGACGGGTCAGCGACTACGGCAGCATGACGTTCAGGACCTGGCTGAAGGAGGTCGCACTGAACATCCTGCCCCCCTATTCCTTCGGCTTCGGGTCCGCGCAGGGGGAAATCCTCATCCGGCTCACGCAGGGATACCGGATCATGCGCATGGTGATTCCGTGGTGGAACACCCCCTTGAGGAGCCGTGACCTGAGCATCTCCCCCTTTGACGCCCGGGAGTTCCACGCGCAGTTCGAGGTAGCCTTCAAGAAGTGGAGCCGCCAGCAGGGGAGCGGGAAGGGGGCGCCGCCGCAGGTGTGAGGGCACGGGGGGTGAGCGCACGCGATTCCGCTGGCTGACATACGCCGTCCTGGGCGCCGCGCTCCCGCTCTGCGCCCAGCCCCGCGAACAGGGGACGTTCAATTCCCCCGATCTCGTCGAGCTCGTCCGCCTCGATTCCACGATTCACCTCGACATCCGGTACGCCACCCCGCACAACTTCATGAAGCGCCCGATGTACGCGGAGGCGCGCGCCTTCCTCCAGCGGCCGGCCGCACGGGCGCTCCTCCGCGTGCAGAAGAAGCTCGCCCCCCTCGGCTACGGTCTCCTCGTCAAGGACGCCTACCGTCCCTGGTCCGTCACGAAGAAGTTCTGGGATGAGACCCCACCGGCGAAGCGCGCGTTCGTGGCGAACCCGGCCTCAGGCTCGAAGCACAACCGCGGGTGTGCGGTGGACTGCACGCTCTACGAGCGTGCGGGCGGAAGGGAGGCGCGCATGCCGAGCGAGTACGACGAGTTCTCCGCGCGCGCGTCAGCGCGCTACGCGGGGGGGACACCCGAAGAGCGGCGGCTGAGGGATCTCCTCGTCTCGACGATGGCGTCCGAAGGCTTTACCGTCGACTCCGGGGAGTGGTGGCACTTCGATTACAGGGATTGGAAGCACTACAGGGTTCTGGATATTCCCTTCGACAAGCTGCACTGACTGGATTGCTTCGCCTGAGATGGCGCCTGCGGCGCCACAGGCGCGGCTCGCAATGACACGCCCCTGTCATTGCGAGGAGCGCTTCCCAGCGACGAAGCAATCTAACTCCTCGTCAGCAGCACCATCACTTCGGTGTCATCCGTCCCCGGGAACATGTCGAACGGCACCCCGCGCACAACACCGTAGCCCTCACGGCGCCACCTCTCCAGCTCCGCCGGCATGATATCGATGTTGCAGAACATGTGGACGACGCGGGCGGGACGCGCGGCGGCGACGCACTCGATCACCCCCGGTGCGGTTCCCCCCCGGGGGGGATCGAGCAGCACCACGTCGCGCCGGCGCAGGTGCGAGAGGATCCCGCCCAGCGAGCTCCCTGTGATCTCCGCGCGGAGAAAGCGGGCGTTTGTCGTTCCCCGGGCCGCCGCATTCCGGGCGGCCGCCTCGACGGACTCCGCCGATCGTTCGATGCCCGTGACCCGGCGGCCGGCGGCGCCCGCGGTGAGCGAGAAGAGGCCGTAGCCGCAGTAGAGGTCGTACAGGTCGGCCTCCGCCGTGAGCTCAAGCATCCCGGACGCTTCGACGATGAGGGCGTCGACCAGCGACGCGTTGACCTGCGAGAAGACCAGGGGGGGGCAGCGGAAGCTCCTCCCCCCGAACGTCAGGCGGATGTCCGTGTCGCCGAAAATCTTCCTGACGCTCCTGCGGGGGGGAGCGTTGCGCCCGCCGAGATAGTACCTGTCACTGCCCGGGTCTTCATACAGGAGCACCCCGCGGACCGTCCCGCAGGCGCCCGTGAGACCGCGTGAGAGGGCGTTGGCGGCGCTCACGGCGGCACCGTCGATCCGGTCCACGGAGATGATCACCACCAGCGCGGTGTACGATCCCTTGACGATCACGTAGCGGAGCGAGCGTGCGAGCGGGCGCACCTGCGGCGTGTGAATCACCTTCTCCACGTGGGCGTACACTGCGGCATGCTGCTCGGGCTCGATGCCGCACGCGCGCACGGGAACGGGGCGGTGCCTTCCCTCCCCCTGGATCAGCCCCAGGCGCACCTCGTCCCGGGAGAGAAAGGCCTTTCTCTTGCTGACAGACCTGTAGTGCCTCCCGAGGGGCGAAGTGACGAGCGGCGCGAGCGGCGCTCCCGGCGCGAGCCCGGCCCAGAACTGCGCGAGGGCGCCGTCACGCGCACGTGCTTCCGCGCTGTACGACGCCCAGGAGGCGTGGCAGAGCGTGCAGAGGCTCCCGGTGCGGGTCCGGCAGACCTCCGCCGGAAGTACGGGCGGCGCTCCGGCTTCGCGGCGTATGTGGGTGCCAAAGAGTTCGATGAACATGCCGGAATATACTCATTCTGCGGGAAAGAGTGCGCCGGGGCCGTACCTTGGAATTCATGACCGGTTTACGTATGTTTGTCCTCACGGTGGCCTATGACCGCTGAGCCCAACCTCGCGAACATATTTATCGACATCATCCCGGACATGTGCTTCGTCCTCTCCGGTGACCGCAACGTGCTGGTGTACAACCGGAAAGCGCGCGAGCTCCTGGGCCTCCCCGCCGCGCCGGCGGGAACCATGCCGTTTCACACGCTGCTGACCGAAGATTCCCCCCGCCCCCTGCTCCCCGTGCAGCGGACCAGCGGCCGTGCGCCCGAGGCAGAGGCCCGGTTCCGCGCCGCCGACGGCCGGACGATCGACACCCTCCTGTTCATCCGGCAGATCGCGGGGCCGGGGAAGGAATTCCTGTACGTTATCGCGCGGGACGTCTCCGAATACAAGCGGAAGGAGCTGGATCTCCTCCGGTTTTCCAATGTCGTTCACTACACGGTCAACCCCATCCAGATCACCGACGCTCAGGGAAGGATGGTCTACGTCAATCCCGCGTTCGAGAAGGCGACCGGGTACATGAAAGAGGAGCTCATCGGCTCCAATCCCAGCAAGCTCTCCAGCGGGAAGTACTCCCGGGAATTCTGGCAGGGGGTCTGGGACGAGATTAACGCGGGGAAGGTCTGGACGGGGGAGATCGAAAACCGCCGGAAGACCGGCGAGGCGCTCTTCACGCAGATTCTGATCTCCCCGATTGTGGACGCGGAGGGCGCGGTGGTCGGCTTCCTGGGAACGCACAGGGACATCACCGAGCAGCGCCAGCTGGAGCAGCAGCTCATGCATTCGCAAAAGATGGAGAGCATCGGCACGCTCGCGGCGGGCATCGCACACGAGGTGGGGAACCCGCTCGCGTCGATCTCCTCGATCGTGCAGGTGCTGCTCCGGACGCTGGCCGACGAGGGGGCGAAGGAAAAGCTGGGTCTCGTCCAGTCGCAGGTGCACCGCATCACCAAGATCATCCGCGACCTGGTGGATTTCTCGCGCCCGTCCAACTACCAGGTGCAGCCGACGGACCTGGTCAGGACGCTCACCGACGCGGTGGAGATCGTCAAGATGGGGAAAAAAGCCAAGGATGTCACGTTTGTCACGCACGTCCGCCGGCAGATCCCGATGCTGTCGCTGGTCCCCGATCAGATCTCCCAGGTGTTCATCAATATTCTCCTCAACGCCGTCGACGCGCTGAAGGGGAAGCACGGCCTCATCACCGCGGAGGTGGAGCGGGAGATCCACACGGTGCGCGTCACGATCTCCGACGACGGGACCGGCATCCGCCCGGAACACATGCCCAAGATCTTCGAGCCGTTTTTCACCACCAAGGAGGTGGGGGAGGGGACGGGACTGGGACTCTGGGTCAGCTACGGCATTGTCAGGAGCTTCCGCGGCGACCTGAGTGTGCAGAGCACGCTGGGAAAAGGGACGTCGTTCACCATGACGCTGCCGCTCAACGGAAAGGACGCGCGCAATGGCTGAAGCGATACTGATCGTCGACGACGAGGACATCATCCGCGAGTCGCTCTCGTTCGTCCTCGGCAAGGAAGGGTATACGGTGCGCGACGCGGCCAACGGCGCCATTGCCGCGGAGATGATGAAGACGGAGTCGTTCGACCTGGTCCTCACCGACCTGGAGATGCCGGAGATGAAGGGGATCGAGCTCCTGGACCACGTCACCCGGTTCTCGCCGGAGACGCTGGTGGTGATCATTACGGCATACGGGTCCATCGACACCGCCATCGCGGCGCTGCGCAAGGGGGCGGTGGACTACATTCTCAAGCCGGTGGAGTTCGACGAGCTCCTCGTCAAAATCCGGCGGCTCATGGCGGGCCGGCGGCTCACACTGGAGAACAAGCTGCTCCGGGGGGAGCTCCACCGGCAGTACGATTTTTCGAACCTCGTGGGCCGGAGCACCGCAATGGAGAAGGTGTTCGACACGATCCGCAAGGTGGCGTCAACGGACGGGACCGTGCTCATCCACGGCAAGAGCGGGACGGGCAAGGAGCTGGTCGCCCGCGCGATCCATTTCAACAGCAAGAGGAACACGCGCCCCTTCATCCCCGTCAACTGCGGCGCGATCGTCGAGAACCTGTTCGAGAGCGAGCTCTTCGGCCACAAGCGGGGATCGTTCACGGGCGCGACGGCGGACAGGGACGGATTTTTCAAGGCGGCGGACGGAGGCTCCATTTTCCTGGACGAAGTGAGCGAGATCCCGCTCCACCTCCAGGTGAAGCTCCTCCGGGCCATCGAGCTGAAAGAGATCACGCCGGTCGGCAGCTCCCTGTCCCAGACGATCGATGTCCGCATCATTGCCTCGACGAACAAGAACCTGGAGAAGGAAGTCGAGGCGGGAAGATACCGCGAAGATCTCTTTTACCGCCTCAATATCGTGGAGATCAACCTTCCCCCGCTGGCAGAGCGTGGAGACGACCTCCCGCTCCTCGTGCAGCACTTCGTGACCAAGTTCGCCCGGGAGATGAACAAGGACGTCAGGGGTGTCGACAACGAAGTCATGAAGTGCCTCATCGCGCACTCCTGGAAAGGGGAAATCCGGGAGCTGGAGAACATCATTGAGCGCGCGGTGATCTTCGCGGAGGGGAGCCTGATTACGAAGAACGAGCTGCCCGGCTTCTTCGAGCAGCGCCAGGAGGCGCTCTACCCGTTCGACGCGGGGCGGTCTATGAAAGAGGCCGTCGATGAGTTCGAGCGGCAGTACATTACGCACGTCCTGAAGGCCAACGCCTTCAACAAGGAGGCGACGGCCAGGGCCCTGAAAATCAGTCTTTCCTCCCTCTACAGGAAGATCGAAGAGCTTGCGATCCCTTCGCAGGCGTAGGAATTCGCGCCCCGCGATTCTCACAATTTGGAATAGGGATTGTTGAGTTTCTCCACTGCCGGAAGCGGCAGTCCCCTTTTTCCTGTCGTTCCCTCCCCTCCATGCGTGCGAGTCTTGGCACGCCTCTTGAACGAGTCGCTCACTGAGAAGGAGCGACTGCCGTGGTCTACCTGAAGAAAATACTCGTCACTACCGACCTCTCGCAGTACTCGCTCGAGGCTCTCCAGTACGCACAGTCGTTCAGCCTCCTGTACGCCTCCCGCATCTACCTCCTGTACGTCGAGGACCACGCTCACCACAGGGGCGGGGAGAGCGCCGTTGCCTCCCTCGCGGAGTTTGTCGCACGCAACGTCGACCCCGAGCTGCGCCTCACGCAGGTGATCCGCTCGGGCCACCCGGCGGAGGAGATCCGGCGGTTTTCACAGGAGGAGAACGTCGACCTGATCGTCATGGCCACGCACGGATGGACGGGGGTGAAGCACGCGTTTCTGGGAAGCGTGGCGGAGAAGGTCGTCCGCCGCTCCGCCGTCCCCGTGTTGACGGTGAAGCCGCTTCCTGTGCGCGAGAGCCTGCTGCGTGACGAAGACATAGAGAACGAATTGCATTTGCGCTGAGGGGACGTTGAGAAAGCACGGACAACATCCGGCGGGGGATTCGCCCCCGTCAGGGGGGACGCTGCCTGCGGGGTCAGGCCC
>Ga0335071_10007320_pt1 | contig 11349 bp, 10 predicted proteins | sample Lox_Sample_15_FD_206724 | JGI IMG/M metagenome (GOLD analysis project Ga0335071, IMG submission 206724) | Soil microbial communities from Loxahatchee National Wildlife Refuge, Florida, United States - Lox_Sample_1.5 | ecosystem: Environmental > Terrestrial > Soil > Wetlands | place: USA...
CCGATTCCGCGATTCACGTAAGGCTTGCCGGGAAAATACTCTTCCAGTTTCCAGGTATCGGTGATCGAGTCGCCGTAGAACACGACTCGCTTGTCTCCGGCTGCTGGCGGTCCGAGAGTAGCATCCGCATCGCGATACCGCGCCAGCTGTCCGTAGTCATCGGTAAAAACCGCGATCCGCGACGCGCGATATTGATCGAGACCGGCAAACCCCGTAGTGGGAATTGCAGGCGTCGCGGGCGCCTGCTGAGCGACAGCAAGGCAAGATAACAGGAGCGAGAACAAAACCAGCTTCAATGCATTCCGGAGTTGCATAAGACCTCGAGGCTTGCGGTTCGACCGCGTGTATCCGCGTAAATCCGCGGCAAAGAAGTTTACAAGAGACTGCACCGGACTCAGCTGCCCGCTCAATGCGCTCACATCCCATCGTAATTCGGACCGCCTCCACCCTCCGGAGGCACCCAGGTGATGATCTGGTAGGGATCCTGAATGTCGCAAGTCTTGCAGTGCACGCAGTTTGACGGATTCAAACTGATCCGCTTTCCATTCGGCTGGCTCGAATCATCGACCATCTCGTAAACATTCGCCGGACAGAAATTCTGGCATGGGCTTCCGTACTCTTTCACGCAGCGCTCGTTGCAGACTTTCGTATCGTGAATGACGAGATGGGCCGGCTGATCTTCTTCGTGCTTCGTGCCCGAATGATAAAGGTCGGTAAGTTTGTCGAAAGTCAGCTTCCCGTCGCCTTTAGCCGGACCAAGCAATTGCGCCTCTGCGCCCCCGTTTGCGGGCAGTTGCGATAACTTCTGCATACGCTCATATCCCGCCACTCCGGGATAGCGATTACGAACTCCGCGGCCGCCAGTGATCATCTGCAGCCCGGTGTGGAACATCCCCGCGAACATCCCATGCTCAAAACCCTGATGGATGTTGCGATACTTCCACAACTCTTCCTTGATCCAACTGGACTCGATTCTCTTCTGGAACTCGCCCAGTACCGCCGTCGACGAATCATCCTTCTTAAGCGCCTCGAAAGCTGTCTCCGCCGCGAGCATTCCGCTTTTGATGCCCAGATGAATTCCCTTCAGCCGCGCGGAGTTTACAAGTCCAGCAGAGTCGCCTACGATCATCCACCCATTGCCCGCCATTGGCGGCACCGCCCACCAGCCGCCGTAAGGCATCGACTTCGCCCCGTAGCGGATCATCTTCCCGCCCTCCAGCAAGCGAGAGACAAACGGATGCTGCTTGAATTGCTGCAGGACGCGCTGCGGATCCAGTCGCGGATCGGCATAATCCAGGCCAGTCACGAATCCTAATGAAACGATGTTGTCCTTCGATCCGTAAATCCACGCGCCGCCATACTCGCGCGTGGTCAGCGGCCACCCCATCGTGTAGATCACTTCTCCCGGAGCGATGCGACCGGATGGTACCTCCCACAGTTCTTTGATACCGACACCGTAAGTCTGCGGATTGCGGTCCTTCGCGAGATCGAATTTCTCGGTCAACTGTTTGGTCAACGAACCGCGCGGCCCCTCCGCCAGAATCACGACCTTGGCCTGCAGATCGTAGCCGGGCTCAAAGTTGGATTTCTGATGACCTTCCTTATCCACGCCTTTGTCATCGGTGCGCACTCCGACGACTCGATCGCCCTCGTAAAGAAGCTCCGAGCCTGCAAATCCGGTGAAGACGGTGATCCCAGTTTCCTCGACCTTCTTTCCCATCCACTTCACGAACCGGTTCAACGAAATCACGTAGTTGCCGTGATCGCGAAAGAATGGGGGTGTGATCGGAAATTTAAAGCGCGAGGACTTGGTGAGGAAGTAAACGGATTCTTTTATAACAGCGGCATCGAGGGGAGCTTCTTTTTCGAAATCCGGCAGCAGCTCGCGCATCGAGCGCGGATCGAGCAAAGCGCCGGAAAGACAATGTTGGCCCACCTCCCGCGCCTTTTCGAGCACATAGATGTTTTCTTTGCTCAGCTGCGAATCAGGATGGGCGGCATTGTGCGCATCGATCAACTGTGAAAGCCGCAAGGCGCAAGCCATGCCCGCAGGACCGCCCCCGACGATAACAGCGTCGGCAGGCATCTGCGGCCGCTCGACACCTTCTATCGGTTTGCGAAATACCAGCATTCGAAAAAACTTCCTTTCCGCTGATTTACGCGGATGAACGCAGATCTATGAGAAAGGAACAAAACATCCGCGGAGTCCGCGTGGATCCGCGGCAAAGAAGTTAGCTCCCGGCTTTTGCCTTCTTTACTTCTTCTATGAGTGGCGGAACGATGTCGAAGAGGTTGCCTACCACTGCGTAATCGGCGATCTCGAAAATCGGCGCCTCGGAATCTTTATTCACCGCAATAATCGCCCGCGATCCCTTCATTCCCACAATGTGCTGAATCGCGCCGCTGATACCCAGCGCCAGATACAATTTGGGAGCAACGGTCTGCCCTGACGATCCAATCTGGCGGTCCATGGGCAGCCATCCGGAATCGCAGATGGGGCGCGACGCCGCCAGGTCCCCGCCGAGCACATCCGCCAACTGCTTCGCTATTTCGATATTCTTCTGCTCCTTGATCCCGCGTCCGACTGCCACGATCACTTCGGCTTGGGTAAGGTCGACGGCCTGCTTTGCTTCCTTGAATACCTCCTGCGGCTTGTTGCGTATGACTCCATCGGCGATCTCAACATTCACCGTCTCAACTGGCGCCGCGCTCGCACCGTCTTCTGCTTTATCTCCGCGAAACGCGCCATTTTGAAACGTTGCAAACCACGGCCCATCACCGGTAAAGCTGACGTCCGCCGCCAGCTTGCCCTGGAACATCTGGCGGGTGAACATCACCTTTCCACCTTCATGCTTGAATCCAATGCAGTCGCTGATCACCGTGCGCCCCATGCTGGTCGCAAGCTTCGGGACAAAGTCACGCACCTGATAGGTGTGCGGCATCAGCACCAGCTTCGCCGGATGGCTGCCCAGAAACTGCTTCAACGCCGCGGCAAATGCATCGGGTGTATACGGCGCCAGTTTCGGCGACTCGATCGAGTAAACCTTCGCCAGTTTCTTGCCTGCAATCTCCGGCGCCACCGTAGCCGCGCCCACAATTGCAGCTTCGAGCGTCCAACCCGTCGCAGCTGCAATCGCCTGTCCCGCCGTGATGGTCTCAAACGAAACGCGATTGAGTTTTCCTTCGCGCTGCTCAACCACAACTAGAATCGAATCTGACATAGAACCTGCTTTACCCGTGAGGTCAAACGATCTTCGATTTTCGATTGTCGAGTAACTGCAAATAGGCAATCGGCATTTGGCAATCGCAAATTACTACAGCACTCGCAGTTCATTCTTCATCTTGTCCACCAGCTTCTTCGCAATCTCTGCAGGCGCACCTTCAATCCGCTCCGTTTTCTTCGTCTTCTGCGGAATGTAAAGCTTCTCAATCTTCTGCAGATTCTCGCCGATCGCCGATTGCACGTCGCCCAGCGAAACTTTTCGCAGCGGCTTGTTCTTCGCCTGTTTGATGCCGATCAGCGTCGCGTAACGCAGCTTGTTAATCCCTGACTGAATCGTCAGGACGGCCGGCGTCGGCATATCCACAAACTGGAAATATCCCGCCTCAAGCTCCCGTTTGACCCGGATGCCCGACTCCGTCTTTTCGATCTGCATGATGATCGTGGCGTGCGGCCATCCCAGCAGCTCGGCAAGAATCACGCCCGTTTGCGCGTAGCCATAGTCATCCGACTGCAGTCCCGTGAAGATCAGGTCGAACTGCTCGTCTTTGATCGCAGCCGCAAAAGCCTTCGCCGTATTGAAGGCGTCCAGCCCAACGAACTTGTCATCTTCCAGATGGATCGCCCGGTCCGCTCCCTTGGCCAGCGCCTCCCGAAGCACCTGCTGCGCCCGTGCCGGGCCGCTGGTGATCACCACCACTTCACCCTTGTGTTTTTCGCGCTGGCGGAGCGCCTCCTCCAGTGCGTAAGCATCCGGCTCGTTCACTTCGTACGATACGTCTTCGCGAATCCACGTCCCGCTTTCGTTCAGCTTGAGTGGCGCATCTTTCTGCGGAACCTGCTTCATGCAAACGAGGATCTTCACGGATTTCTCCCTACCGCCTATGACCTCGAGCGATCACGGCAAAACCAGTCAGTATAAATGAGCGGCAAGCAGGCGGGAAATGCAGGCAATTCCCGAGTTTCGACAGGGTAGCTCGCTTGATGATGTTTCGGCACGGTTCTGCAGGCTCCCTCGGCGCCAAGAGTCTTCGACAAAACCGGCGCGATGTCCTGGATGCCCCGAATCCTGCCACCGTGATTCCGATCACAGACTGGCTCCATCGGCCCGAGCCAGCATAACCAAGACACCCTATGCCCGACGACACACTTTCCGCCATGCGGCAGAGCATCATCGATGGAGCGCCAGACACTGCCTCCAGCCTGGCCCAGCAGGCGCTAGCCGCAGGTGTGGCTCCGATCGAAGCAATCAATAACGGCTACGTTCCCGGCATGCATGATGTTGGCGAGCAGTTTGCGCGCGGGCAAATGTTTCTTCCCGACATGATGGCCTCTGCCGAAGCCATGCGCGCCGCGATGGCGGTCCTCGACCCCGAGCTTCGCAAACTCGGCACAGAGCGTCCGAGGTCAGGCATCGTGATCCTCGGCACGACCAAAGGCGACATTCATGAAATCGGAAAGATTCTCGTTGGCACCATGCTGACGGCTCACGGATTCCAGGTCCACGATCTCGGGGTCGATGTACCCGGTGACAAGTTCGCCGCCAAGGCCCGCGAACTCAAAGCCGACATCGTTGGCATCTCTGCTCTTCTCACCACAACCATGCGCAGCCAAAAAACTGTGATCGAGGCGCTGGAAAAGGAAGGCTTGCGCGCACAAGTCAAGATTATGGTCGGGGGCGCCCCGGTGACAAAACGCTGGGCGGAAGAAATCGGCGCCGACGGCTACGCCAAGGATGCAATGAGCGCGGTAGCCCTGGCACAGGAACTGATGCAAGCAAAAGTGTAGTCCTGGACGGATTCGTCCATCGCTAAACCGGAATCCTCATGCGTCCCAAACTCGAACTTCTCGACAAAGCGCTGATCGAACGCATCCTCGGTGAAGCATTCCAACTTCTCCAGGACCCTGGCGTCCGTGTCGCTCCCTATGTGGAAGACTTGCTTCGTGCCGCTGGGATCGTCGTGAAAGATGGCGTGGCCCACATCCCCGAAGCGCTGGCCCGCAACCTCATCGAACTCGTTCCTCGCGGATTTTGCCTCTATGACCGCCTCGGCAATCCAGCCGTCCATTACGCTGGGGACAACGTTCACTTCGACCCCGGCTCTTCCTGCCTGAATATTCTCGACCCAAAAACCCAGGAGGCGCGCCCTGCCATGGCGGCGGATCTCGCCCGCCTCGTGCAGGTCGCAGAGATGCTTCCGCAATTCGCCGCGCAATCGACCGCCATGGTCTGCAACGATGTTCCGCAAGAAATCGGCGATTGGTATCGTCTATTTATTGTGCTCTGGCACTCAGAGAAGCCGGTCATCACCGGCGCATTCTCCGCCAGCAGCCTGCACACCTTCATCGATCTGCTCGCTATCGAAAGCGGAGGTCTACAGAATTTACGGGAACATCCCCGCGCCATTTTTGATGTATGTCCGTCGCCCCCGCTGAACTGGTCAGAATTCGCATCGCAGAATTTGGTCGACCTCGCCCGGGCCGGAATCCCCACCGAAATCGTTAGTATGCCTTTGGCGGGCGCCACTGCCCCGGTTACTCTGGCTGGCTCCGTTGTGCAGCATGCAGCCGAGTGCATCAGTGGCATCACGATCCATCAACTCGCGCAACCGGGCGCCCCCATCGTCTGGGGAGGAGCCCCGGCTATTTTCGATATGCGCTCCGGCAAAACTCCCATGGGTGCGATTGAAACTGTGATGCTCGATCTTGCCTGCATCCAGGTCGGAAAGTATCTTGGGCTGCCGACGCATGCGTATCTCGTGGCAGGCGACGGACGCGTCGTTGATGCCCAGGTAGCAATGGAGAGCGGGATCTCAACCACGTTAGGGGCGTTGGCCGGAATCAATATGATCTCTGGCGCAGGCATGCTCGATTTTCTGGCCTGCCATAGCATCGAAAAGCTGGTGATTGATGCCGAAGCGATCGCCTCGGCACAGCGCCTGATCGAGGGAATCCAGCCGCGCGGTACGTCCCTCGCTGTCGACATGTTTACTCAAACTGGACTGCAGGGAGACTTCCTCAAGTTGAAGGAAACGCGCGCGCTCTTCCGCAAAGAGCAGCACTTCCCTTCGAGCTTGATCGACCGCGGCTTGCCTGCAATGGACAATTCTTCCGACATTCTGGAGCGCGCTCGTAATCGAGTTGACGAACTAGTGGCAAACTACGAACGTCGTCCACTGTCCCCAGAACTGGAGCAGGAACTCAGCGCCTTCGCACAGCGTGAATCGAAACTGGCAGGGCTGCAAGGATTGCCTGGAATCGTCAGCCCCGAGTTCGTGCACGAACCAAACCTGACCAAGTGATGAACCCGCGCCTTCCGGCCCGTGGTTGAATGGCGAGTGGAGCTGCTGGATGGCGCTAGTCCGTAATCACGGTCGATTGCCCGGAGATATCAAACCGCTTCCGGCAGCGCATGTTCTTGCAGGCCATCATGTCGTCTTTCCGCACCATGTAGGATCGGAACTTTGCAAACCGCGCGCGGTCGCGATCGTCGGCGCGTCCCGACAGCTGACGCTTCTTGGTGCGGACCACCCAGGTAACTTCATAGTCCGCAGATTGATGACAATGGGGACAGTTTAGTGAAGCAGGTTTCTTTTCGAGTTTCTCATCAAAAAAGTCGCGCTCTTCCATAGGGCGTAGCGCCGAGTTCGGCGCAGCTGTAAATTATTGCACATTTGAGAGTTATCGTTGGAAGAGCAAGAAATCGCGGACTCACGTTACACTCAGACCGTCACTCGCGGTTTGCCGCATGGCAAAGAAGAAAAAGACAAAACCGTTTCGGGCCGTCACCGCCGTGAAAGAGCTCGCTCGCGAGCGCGTGGGGCAGCCTCCATCCGAAAAGATTGTGGTCGAGAAAAAGAAGAAACCCGAAAAGCACAAACCTACGTTGGGAAGTCTAATGAGCGAAGAGTAACTTGCCAGCTGATCGCTTTTCAGTCTACTGACAGCCTGCACCACCACTATTTGCCCCAGATACAGGTGCAGTCGCCACAACAACCGACCCATTGCTATTGTTGAACGTCGCCGTGACCTGCCCAGAGCCGCATCCGTCCGCGCGGGTATAGGTTACAAGTCCGGTTGGCGAAATCGTTCCAAAGTTCTTGATGTTGAGACTCCAGGTAACCTGGTTTGAAATGTCCTTGGTCTCAGGTGGGTGGATGTAATTCCCGTAAGCCGTGAATTGGCCCGCCGCATTGAAGCCTTCGAAAACGAAGCCATCTGCCGGTGAAAGCGTTATCGATTCGAGTTTCTGATCGCGAGCGCATCCCGAAGTGTTTAGTAGCGCCATCGCTATCACCGTCAGTAATACCACTCCGAACCACTTCCGAATCATGCAAGCTCCTGGGACCAGCCGGTTGGGGACGCGCATTCCGGCGGAATGGGCCAACTGTAGCCAAACAAAGGTCAAAATGCAATAGCACTGCTGGGACTGTCAGTCAGTCCTTTACTGCCTCCGACACGACCTTTGCGAAATCCCTGACGTCCTCTTCTGTCGTATCGAACGAGCACATCCAGCGTACGATGCACTCGTCCTCGATCCAGGGATAGAAGAAATACCGCTCCTTGATCTTGTCGATCGCATGCTGCGGGATCTGCGCGAATACTCCATTCGACTCGACCTTCCATGCAATCTGAACTCGAGGAACTTTTCTTAGTTCAGTCTCAAGGACATGCGCCATGCGATTGGCGTGCTCGGCGCTGCGCTTCCAAAGATCATTCGTCAGCAGCGCTTCGAACTGGACAGCGATGAAGCGCATCTTTGACGCCAACTGCATCCCCTGTTTGCGGAGATACAGGAAATCAGCCGCCATAGCGGGATTGAAGAATACGACCGCCTCCCCGCCCATGATTCCGTTCTTTGTACCGCCGAAGGAGAGAACGTCAACTCCCAAATCGCGTGTCGCCTGCCGCAGTGTCTGGCCAAGGCCGACCGCGGCATTGGCGATGCGTGCTCCGTCCATGTGAAGGAACATGCCTCTCTCGTGCGCAAAATCGGCGAGCGCCCGAACCTCGCTGGGCTGATAAACCGTTCCCATTTCAGTCGACTGTGTAATCGAGATCACCCGCGCCTGCACGTGATGCTGATCGCCAGTTCCGTGATACGCATGCCGCACCTGGTCAACAGTAATCTTTCCTTCGCGGTGCGGCAGCGGAATCAGCTTGCAGCCGATGTGCTTTTCGGGCGCGGCACACTCGTCGGTGTAGATGTGCGCATAATCGCTACACAACACCGCATGATAGGGACGATTCAGCGCCTGCAGCCCAAGGACGTTTGCGCCGGTGCCGTTAAACGTGAAGAAAACTTCGATTCCGGATCCGAAATGCTCCTCAAATTTAGCAATCGCCGATCTTGTATAAGGATCATCGCCGTAAGCGATCACGTGTCCTTCGTTCGCGCGCGCGATCGCTTCCATTACCTCGGGATGCACTCCGGCATTGTTATCGCTGGCAAAACCTCGCATCATCTTCCCAAGTGCTTGTGGCATAAGAAACCAATGTAGCAGAGGAAGAAAAGCATCCACCACAGAGAGAGGACAGATTCAGTGGTCTTCCCTGTGTTCCTCTGTGCACCTTGTGGTGAATGTTTTGAATCGGATTACAATTCCTGTTCGAATCGGAGACTCGTTATCATCGGCTAAACTTACAAGCAAGGGCTCATCCTCCGAACCGACTCCGTCTGATGCCTCGCAAACGCACGCTGATCCCGACTCCATTCGCTTGGACTGACACAAACCTGCCGGTCCCGCCTCCTCCGCTCCCTGTTGTTCCCGAGCGCGGCGGTACGCAACTGCGCACACCTTTGCCGGTCGCCATCGTCGATACACGCGAGCAGAATCCGCTCTCCTTCCGGCGCTTCAAGGGATGGTTTTCCAAAATCGAGTACAGAGCCCTACGGCTCGGCGACTACTCTGTGAAAGGTAGGGAGGACACCTGCATCGTTGAACGCAAAGACCTCGCCGACCTGATCTGTTCGTTCACTAGCAACCGCGCCGTCTTCATCAACCGTCTGCGGCGGATGGCCGAACATCCTCACAGTCTGCTCGTGGTGACGTCGTCACTGACTGAAATCAAATCGGAATATCCCTATCGTGCCGCGAATCCCAACCGGATTACCCAATCGCTGATCGCGGTTCTAGCAGGTCTGCGCCTTCCATTCATCTGCACCGATAGTCACGAACTCGGAGAGGAAATCGTAGCGTCGTATCTCTACCAGACCTTCTTGTATGACTGGCTGGACCGCAACGGCTACGGCCGGCAACTCGCCGACGGGGATTTATAGCTGCAACCGCGGCTGTGTCGGCAACAAAGCACACTACTCAACGAATTGATGATGCCGTGATTGATATGCCCGACTCAGCAGTTGTGTAGCATCCGTATAATCCTCGGATACCAATCATGGTGGAGCGACCATTGAGGCCTAAGCGACCAGTCCAAGCAGAAAAGATGTCACCGGCAGCGAACGTGCAAAATTCTATTCCCAAATCTCTCGGCCTTGACCAGGACATTACCCGCCGAGACTTTTTGAACACGGCTCTTCTCGCATCAGGAGGAGCGCTGCTTGCGTCCGTATCGCCGGCCCAATTGCTGGCGCAGAAAGCTGAAAAGAACAACCCACCGTCCGACGACTGGACGGGCTATGGTGGAGTGGGGGACTACGCGAAGTCCAACGGGAATACGTGGTCAGTCCTAGAAGCTGGACACCGGATTCGCGATGGCGAATTCGAAGCTGAACCCACCAATTTTGTCGACACCGGTGAGACACATGACTGCGTCGTCGTGGGTGGCGGCATCAGTGGGCTCGCGGCCGCGTTGATTTTTCAGCGCAAGGCCGGCGAGGGAAAGACTTGCCTCGTGCTCGACAACCATCCGGTGTTCGGAGGAGAGGCCAAACGCAACGAGTTTCTCGTGGATGGTCATCGGCTGCCCGCGCATCAAGGGTCCGCACTCTTCCAGGTGAATTATCCCCACAGTTTTATCGAGCGCTTCTATCAATCGATCGGCCTTAAGTCTCCTCGCCTCGAATATCAGAAATGGGGTGGTTCTGAACCCGAAGTCCGGCTGACGACAACGCCGTACTTGGGTGGCGCTCCGTACGGAATCTACTTCGGCGCAAAATTCGGAAAGCCCGAAGGCGTCTGGCTGACTGATCCCTGGATCAAAAAGTTGGAAGGCGCGCCGATCCCGGCGAAAGCGCGCGAGGAGTTGTTACGCACGCAGGGACCTTCCACATTCCAGGCACCGCAATATCGTGGCGACGCCATCTCGCGCCGGCTCGACACGATGACGCTCGAAGATCACTTGATGGAGAAGTATCAGATCAGCCGGGAAACCGTGCGGACCTTTCTTACTCCGGACGAGGGCAGCGCATTCGGACTCGGCCCCGACGCACTTTCCGGCTACACCGGGTACGCCTTCGATGCCTTCGGCCCAACGCTCGACGATGAAAACCAGATGTTCCCCGACGGCAACAGCGGAATAGCGCGGCTGATCGTGAAGACAATGATTCCGGATTCGATCGGCGGTGAACATACTCTAGAAGATGTCTGCCGCAAATATATAAATTTCGCCGCGCTTGATCGGCCGGGAGCATCCACTCGCATCCGTCTGGATTCGACTGCCGTCTGGGTGAAACACGAAGGCGATCCCACGAAGTCGCAGTTTGTAACGGTTTTCTATACGCAAGGTGGAAAACTGTACAAGGTGCGCGCCCGTTCCGTTGTAATGGCGGGAGGAAGCTGGACGACGAAACACATCGTTCGGGATCTCCCGCAAGATCGAAAAGATGCATACGCGCAGTTCTATCGCTCGCCTTGCATGATCGCCAACGTCGCAGTGAGAAATTGGCGATTCCTTTACAAGATGGGCATTTCCGGTGCGCAGTGGTTCGAGGGTTTTGGAACGTACCTGCAGCTCCGCAAGCTCGCGCTCTGCGGGGCTGAGTCGGCAACCATTGGGCCGGATTCACCAGTGGTGATTACTCTGAAAGTTGTGTACTCACGCCCGGGTCATTCAACCGAAGACCAAGGCCACTTGGGGCGCGGAGAGATGATCTCAATTCCATTTCGAGAATACGAACGGCAGATTCGCCAGCAGTTCACAGAAATGTTTGCGCGAACCGGCTTCGATGC
>Ga0335071_10007323_pt1 | contig 11344 bp, 10 predicted proteins | sample Lox_Sample_15_FD_206724 | JGI IMG/M metagenome (GOLD analysis project Ga0335071, IMG submission 206724) | Soil microbial communities from Loxahatchee National Wildlife Refuge, Florida, United States - Lox_Sample_1.5 | ecosystem: Environmental > Terrestrial > Soil > Wetlands | place: USA...
CCCACGATCTCTTCCGCCGCCGTTCCTCCGGCCAACGCCAGCGTAGAAAGGAACTTTTCAAGATTCGGGTACTGCAATGCGTAGTTGCCCAGCTCCTCCAGCTCCTCCAGCCGGTTGTTGTAATTGGCATAGTTCATCCGGAGAAAATCCCCGTAGCCCGAATCCACCACCGCCGAGATCATGGCCGACGGGTCCTCCGTCATCCGCTCCAGCGTTGCGATCAGCTTCTGGAATTTGGCGAACGCTTCCTGCCCGGGCTTGGGCAGCTCGTCCAGCATCTCCTTCGCTTTGAGCGTTTCGATCGGCTCGTTCGACTTTTGGATCTTGTGCCAGATCTTCTCCGCCGTTTTCTGCCCCACGTTCTGCATCAGCTTGAAGATCCTCAGCCAGGCCAGCCCATCGTGCGGGTTCTGGAATACTTTCAGGTAAGACATCACATCTTTAATATGAGCCTCTTCCCACAACCGCATCCCCGACCTCACTTCAAACGGTATCCCTCGCCGGGTCAGCTCCATCTGCAGCTCCAGACAGTGGTAATGCGAGCGGTACAGGATGGCGATATCCGAAAGCTTCGTCCCCTCGTCCAGCAGTTCGAGTATCCGCTGGCCGACGAACGCCGCCTGTTTGAAAACGTCGCGGAACGATACCACCGCCGGAGCGATCCCCGGCTTCCGCACCGGCTTCAGGTTCTTCTCGAACCTTTCGGTCGCGTTCTTTATAGAGTCGTTCGCGAAATTGAGGATCTCCGGGGTCGACCGGTGGTTGGTCTCGATCTTAAATACTTTGCAGTCGGTATACCGTTTCGGGAAATCGATGATATTGCGGAACTCGGCGGCGCGGAACGAGTAGATAGACTGGCTGTCGTCCCCCACCACCATAAGATTACGGTGCTCGGCGGCAAGAAGGTCAATGATCTGCGCCTGCACTAGATTTGTGTCCTGGTATTCATCGACCAGGATGTGCCTGAACCGCAGCCCAAGCTCCTTGCGCACGTCCTCATGTTCCAGCATCAGCTTAAGCCAGTTTGTCAGCAGATCATCAAAGTCCATCAAGTTCTGCGCCCGCTTCGCCCGCTCGTAAGCTTCAATCACCAGCTTGATCTCGTTCTGCATCTCGAACAGGTGCGGGAATTTCGCTTCCACCACCTGGTCGATCGTCTTCATCGAGTTCGCCATATAGCTGTAGATGTCCTGCAGCACGTCGCCCTTGGGGAATTTCTTTTCCTTTGTGTTGATCCCCGCTTCCTTTACCGAGCGGTCGAGCAAGTCCTTGGAATCGGTCCGGTCGAGGATGGTGAAGTTCTTCTCGTAACCGAGCTTTTTCGCGTATTTCCTCATTACCAGGTTGCCGACATGGTGGAAAGTCCCCGCCCATAACCCGTGGAGGTTTAGTTTGAGCAGCCCTTCCACCCGCGTCAACATCTCTTTCGCCGCTTTGTTGGTGAAGGTCAAAAGCAGGATGTTCTCGAGCGGCACGCCCGATTCGCAAAGGTAAGCGACGCGATAGGTAACGGTGCGGGTCTTCCCCGATCCCGCTCCCGCGATCACCAGCACCGGTCCGCCGCCCGCGGTCACGATCGGGTACTGCTCATCGGTCAGCTCCTTTTTGTAATCGAGTCTAAAGTTCGGGCTCACCGCGGGGAACGCGGTCTTTAAAATATATTTTTGCGTCATGGGAGGTTGATTATAGCAGAAAGTTCCGCCAAGGGCCAGATTATCGAGAGGAACGGGCGGAAATCGGCTGAAATTTGCTCATCCGTTTTTTGAAATAGACTAGTATGATGAATCTCAATCTGGCCTTGAACAAATATTCCCGGGTTACAATGCCGTTGCAGATATCCCCTCAGGCGTTGAGCCCGGGCCAGCGCAGTACGGTCAGAAAACTTATCATTTACTTGAACTCGCCGAACGGCTCGGGGAAATTTTGGAGCGAGACTACGCTTCCGTTCAAGCTTCGCGCCGGTTTTCGCGCGGAGATCCACATGGACCTGCAATTACTGAGGGATTCGCTGGTCGGCATGGCGGGCGCCGGAACGATCGACAGGTTCAATCAGCATTTAAAGGTCTTCTATAGTTGCGAAGCGATGATCCGTTCGGTAACGCGCGGCATGAAAGATGCGGTGGCAGCGGCCAGTCATTTGGCGTCAGCCTTGCCCCCTTTGCAACAGGAAATGATCGTGACAGAAGTACTATTGAAGTATGAACTGCCCGCGCTCGATCTGATAAAGATAATGGACCGCGAGGTTGCCGGAATATTGAAGCTTTTCGGGTTATCTCGGTTGTCGAAGGACTTCCTCAGTCCTTCACCCCTGCCTCCGCCGCCCACCGATGGGTCCGTTTCGCCGGACGCGACCTCGATCAAACGATCTTCAGATTGATGTCCAGCGCACGGGCCGAATGCGTCAACGCGCCGATCAAAATGTAATCGACGCCGGTCCTTGCCACAGCAGGGCCGTTTTCATGCCGATCCGGCAATTACCGGCATCTGCCCCTTTAGGCCGCGTACATATATTAAATTTTTCTCGATTCTTTTCTTTATAGTGAAAATATTCTGGCATAATCGAATATCATTGTTTCTTCCGGGCGTTCCGCCGGTCGATCGGGTTATTAAACATTGATGGCCCTATTAAATCAACCAGGAGGCAAAAATGAACAGGTATTTATTTGTATTACTTTGCTTGCTCGTATTCAGTTTTTTATCTGCTAATGGTGCCATTGCTTCTGTATATCACTATCATGTAAAGGTCGTTGAATCATCATCCGGGTATCAAACCCCAGAGGTACACAGCAACTTAACCTTCCAGCAAGCCAGCGATTTGATTAACCAGAACTACGGTACGCCGATTGCAAATGCCGCCAATGTCTTCTCCAACCCTCCGGAACAATTTACACTTTATACCAATGCAAACGGTAAAACCGACATCGCGGATGAAGATCAGGCCAGCTATGCTGTCGTTACCAGCAAAAGCGGATACAATACGGTCTATTATAATATGTCTACTAATCCCAGCAAATATGCGGCAGCGATCGTTCGTTTATATAAACCTTAATCGCCCCCATCTTGTGCCTGATGCGATTTTCCGCCCGAATTATATTCGGGCGGCTTTTTTAGAAGATCTTTAGGTTGATATCGAGCGCCTTCGAGGAATGAGTCAGCGCGCCGATCGAAATATAATCGACACCGGTCCTGGCGATTGTTGAAATGTTTTTAAGATCTACCCCGCCGGACGCTTCGGTTTTGATCTCCGCTGCCCGGCACAGTTTTACCGCCTTTTTCATCGTGCCGGTATCCATGTTATCGAGCAGGATCCGGCTCGCTCCTGCGTCGATCGCCTCTCTCACTTCGGCAAGGTCTTTCGTTTCGACCTCGACCTTTTTCCCTTTCGCCCGCGCGACCGCTTCCCGGATGCCGCCCGCCAGTTTGATATGGTTGTCCTTGATAAGCACCGCGTCATACAGCCCCATCCGATGATTTGTCCCGCCGCCCGTCTTCACGGCATATTTCTCGAGTGCGCGCATGCCGGGAACGGTCTTGCGCGTGTCTAGGACCGTGGCGCGACCGGCGCGCGAAACGAACCGCGCGGTCAAGGTGGCGATACCGGAAAGGTGCTGGAGAAAATTCAAAGCGGTCCTCTCCCCGGTCAGGATCCCTCTGGCCGGCCCGGAAACGGTCGCGAGCGCTTGCCCCCTGGCGATCTTTTCGCCGTCCCGGATTTTTTTCGTTAGTTTTATCCGCCGGTCAACCTGGCGGAAAACCTCGGCGGCGACCTCCAACCCGGCGATCACTCCCGGCTCTTTAGCCTTGATCACGGCGGTCGCTTTCAGTTTTTCAGCAATGACCAGCTTAGAAGTAATATCTCCAGTTCCAATGTCTTCCCGTAATGCCTTTTTGACCAATTCCTTCAATTCGTGATCCGCAATTCGTAATTCGTGATTTCTCATTTTAAAATGAACCATGTAATGTAGTAATACAGCAGCGGCGCGGTAAGAATGAAAGAGTCCATCCGGTCAAGCACCCCGCCGTGCCCCGGGATGATATTGCTGGAATCTTTAACCCCCGCATCCCGCTTGATGAGCGACTCCACCAGGTCCGAGAGCTGGGCCATTATGCCGATCAGCGCCCCCAGGATCAGAGCGTGGGTGCCGTTGATCATGGCGATGCCGGAAAAGATCTCCGCCGCCGCGATGCAAGTGAGGAACCCTGCCACCGCCCCCTCCCAGGTCTTGTTGGGAGAGATCTGCGGCGCCAGTTTGTGCTTTCCGAAATATCTTCCGGCCAGGTACGCCACCACGTCGTTCGCCCAGATCGTGAGCATGAGAAAGAACACGTAACCGCCATGCGCGGTCAGCGCCCGCATAAAGATCAGATAACTGAAGAACCAGCCGATATAGATCATTCCCAGGATCGTGACCGCCACGTCGACGATCGTGTCTTCGGCCCGCTTGAGGAATATTCCCGATATCGCCGCCACCGTTACCGCTGATGTCAGGATAGCGGAATGCGCCGGCTCCCAGTGGCGCCCGATCGCGTAATGGGCGAACATGATGAAAAAGATGGCGATCAAGTTGCCGACCCAATAGGCCGGGAAGTATCCTTTCTTCATCATCATGTTGTAGAATTCGTTGATCGAAGCCAGCGTCAGCGCCAGCACCAGCAGGAGGAACGGCACTCCGCCGTAATATGTACAGGCGAAAATAACGGGGACCGATACGATTATCGTCAGTGTCCTTGCTTTCATCTGCGCGTTTCCCTTTTAACTCTTGCTCTTCAACTGCTCCGATGTCTTGCCGTAGCGCCGTTCGCGCTTTCCGTATTCTTCCACCGCTTTCAATAATTCCTGCTTCCCGAAGTCCGGCCAAAAAACATCGGTAACATATAGCTCCGAGTATGCGATCTGCCAAAGCAGGAAATTAGAGACGCGCATCTCGTTCGCCGTCCTGATCAGAAGGTCGGGATCGGGGATCCCGGCGGTATAAAGATACCGGTTGACCGTTCCCTCGTCTATCTTGTCCATTCCCGCCGCCCGGATCGCGTTGAACGCGTCCACCAGTTCCGCTCGTCCGCCGTAATTTACCATCACATTGAGATTCCCGGCCAGGTTCTCCTTAGTCAATTCCATCGCCCATTTCATCTTTTCCCGCAGTTCGGGGCTGAACTTTTCCAGCCTCCCGAGAAAACGGATCCGTACTTTGTTCTTATGGAGCTTTTGCACTTCGTTGTTGATCGCTTCCATGAACAGCCGCATAAGGAAACCGACCTCGTCCTCGGGCCGCTGCCAATTCTCGGTGGAAAAAGCGTAAACCGTGAGGTATTTGACGCCCAGTTCGTTACAAGCTTTTACCACTTCCCGGAGCGATTCCGCCCCTTTCTTGTGCCCGGCAATGCGGGGTAGCCCCCGTTTTTTCGCCCAGCGGCCATTTCCGTCCATGATGATCGCGATATGCTGAGGGATATGTTTGAGGTCGTGCGGTCTTGAGGTCATGCGGTCGTATCAGACCTCCATTATTTCTTTTTCTTTGGCCGCCGCCGCTTTGTCCGTCTCCGCGATCTCGCGGTCGGTGATCTTCTGCGCTTCCTCCTCCTTGAGCTTCTCGACATCCTCGGTGATCTCTTTTTTCTCTTTGCTCACCTTGAGCGTTTCCATCGCTTCGCGGCGCAGGTTGCGGATCACGATCTTGGCGTCCTCCGCCTCTTTCTTGATCATCTTCACCAGTTCCTTGCGCCGTTCCTCGTTGAGCGGCGGCAGGTTGATGCGGATCACTCCGGAGTCGGTCTTGGGCGTGACCCCCAGCTCGGACTTCATGATCGCCTTTTCAATATCTTTTATCGCTCCCTTGTCGTACGGCTGCAGCGCGATGGTGTGCGCTTCGGGGACAGAGATCCCCGCCAATTGCTGGAGCGGCACCTGCGTCCCGTAGTATTCCACCTTCAGGTGCTCCACCAATGCCGGCGTCGCCCTGCCGGTACGAACCGCCGCGTATTTTTGCTTTAGCACCTCGATCGCTTTTTTCATTTTTGCTTCCGCGTCCTTTAATACGTCCGTCATCTCCATCACTCCTTGTTGTGCGTGATCAGTGTCCCGATCTTCTGGCCCAGCACTGCCTTTTGCATGTTCCCCGCCTTGAGAAGGTTCAGCACGATAATCGGGATCTCGTTGTCCATGCAAAGCGAGGCCGCGGTCGAATCCATGATCTTCAAACCCTGGTTGAGTATCTCGAGGTAGGTCAGACTGGAATATTTCTTCGCGTCCTTGTGCTTCATCGGGTCCTTGTCGTAGACGCCGTCCACTTTGGTCGCCTTTACGATCACTTCGGCGTCCAGTTCCGCCGCCCGCAGCGCCGCGGTAGTATCGGTGGAAAAATATGGGTTCCCCGTACCCGCCGCCAGGATCACCACCCGCCCTTTTTCCATGTGGCGGATCGCCCTCCGGCGGATGAACGGCTCCGCTACCTGGCTCATCTCGATCGCCGTCATCACCCGCGCATAAACCCCGTTCCGTTCGAGCGAATCCTGAAGCGCCAGCGCGTTTATCACCGTGGCCAGCATACCCATATAATCGCCGGTGGCGCGGTCCATTCCGGCGGACGAGCCGGAAAGTCCGCGAAAGATGTTCCCGCCACCCACCACGATCGCCGCCTGGACCCCGTTTTCTCTGACCTTTTTAATTTCCTGCGCCACGTTTTCGATTATTTCGGGATCAAGCCCGTAGTGCTGTTTTCCGCCGAAAATTTCACCGGAGATCTTGAGGAGGACGCGTTCGTACTTGGGTTTGGCCATGTTGTAATTATAGCACAATGATACTATAATATCGTCAACATGATGCTCTTTCCGTATTTCGAGCTTTTGGCCTCCCTTTTTACCCTGCTTTTCGCGTTCAGCATATTCAACCGCCATTATGAGAACAAGCTCGCCCGCTTCTTCGGCCGGTTCGCCCTGATCGCTTTCCTGGCGAGCATCCTCGAGTATTCCGTAAGGATCGCCTTCACCCTTGAGCTGGCCTCCTTGCTCAACCGTTTCAGCGGCGTATTCTGGTGCCTACTCTTCCCGGTCTACGCGCACTTCTGCCTGATCTTCGCCAAAAAGGACGAATTGCTCGAGAACCGGTTCTTCCTGGCGCTTCTTTATCTTCCGTCGATCGTTCTGAGCGTACTGTTCCTGGCCGGGAACATCATGTTCATCCGGCACGAGATCTATCCTTTCGGCATCGCTACCCAGCCCTCTGCTTTCTACTGGCTGTACGCTCTGTTGACCATCGCTTATACCCTCTGGGGATTCGTCATCCTTATCTCTTATTCGAATACGTCGAAGGACAACGTTGAAAAGTCGCAGGCGCTGCTGATCGCCTACGGGGCCACCATCCCAGCGGTGGCGGGGATAATGATCGACGAAGTGCTGCCGCTCCTGATGGGGTACCGCCTGTTCCCTCCCACCTGTATTTTCGGGCTGGCGATCATGAGCTTCGTGATCTTCATCGCCATGCAGCGCTATGCGCTCTTCGCCATTTCCCCTTCGCTCGCCGCCGACATCATCGTCGAGACGATGCCCGATTCGATGCTGGTGACCGATCTCGAGGGAAGGGTGCTGTTGCTCAACGACGAAGCGCAAAAATTCTTCCACGTGGAAAAGGATAAGATCGTCGGAATGCCGATCGACGAGCTGTTCATGGAGAAAGACAAGTATTATAAGCTCTATGACCAGATCGTTTATAAAAACCAGGAGATCGAGCGTTTCCCCGCCGATCTGCAAAATCCCCGCGGGGAAAAGATCCCTTCGCTGATCAACGCCAACAAGCTGCGGGATGCACTTGGCGCCTCTCTGGGTGTGGTCTACGTTATACGTGACATCCGTGGATAGCCTCGCCCTTTACTGAAATCCAGCCCCTCTTTTGACGATATCTATATAGGACCGTTTAAGAGGAGGCTAGACCACCCTTGCACCTGAACGAGACCGATCCGATGGCGCTGGCCATGAGCCGGCAAAATATTACGCGCTTCGCCCTGCCGGACAAGCCGGCCGTTCAGTCCGAGCTCCTTGCCCTCCGTTATGATCTTACTTCCCGTTTTTATAAAGGGGCTTGCCTCGACCGCGCTCCCGAGATTAACACTTATCAGGATCTGCTCGTTAAATTCGGGGATCTGTCGTCCGTAGCGAACCCGCTCGAAACCATAAGGAACGTCTACCGATCCGAACTTCACCGCGTGCTGGATCTTACGCGCTCCGGCCACAATCCCGCCCTGGTCTCCGAACAGATCTCCAATGTCCGCCAGGCAACGCTCGCGACCGCCTTTCGCCTTGCCGTTCAGGAAACCAGCGGCGACCTTGCCCTGGCGATCGGGGGAAGCGCGGTCAACGGGGTACATTCTTTCCTGACCGATATCGATTTCGTCGTCCTTCCTCATTCGCCCGAGGATCGGGAAGCGGCCCGCAATGTCCAGAATAAAATGATCGGCCTGTTGGAATCGCTGGGGATCGAATCGGACGGGAACCTTCCTTCGCTTTTCGGTTATCGCACCTTGCCTGAACTGAAGAAAAAATATGGGGCCTTGACCGGCCCCGAAACAAGAGCGGAAGCGGCCGTCGATTTCGCGTTTCAGTCGAGCTATCCTTTCTTTCTGTTCCTGATGGACCTCCGGATTTTAGACGTTTCTGACGCCAAAGGGACCGGGCTGAAATCGATCTTTAATAAAGGGCTTGAGGATCTCCGCGATTCGCTCGCCTTTTCCTTCCCCGATCACATCGAGTTCGTCGCCAGAGAATCTTATAAGGATACGGAGCTTCGCGGACCGTCGCTCAAAGATCTCCGCGCGATCGATCTTAAAAAGAGCGCGCTTCGCCTTTTTCATTTTTCCCTATACGCGGCGCGCGCTCGATACGGGATCAAAGCTTCCGATTTCTGGCATATCATTAAGGAACTGGAAGCCAAAGGGGCAATGCAAGAGCAGGAGGCGGCAGCGGCAGAAAAGGCGCTGCGGTTCATGATCAGGCTAAGACATCTTGCCGGATACGCGCTGACCGACACCTTTGATTCCGCGATCCTGTCCGACCAAACTCTTAACCGGCTTTCCCACGTCATGGCGAAAAGCCGGGAGGAGCTTAATGCCGATATTTCCGCCGCCCGGGACACGCTTCTTTCCCTTGCCCGCACGCTGCTCGTCACCTCCCCCGCCGCAAAATAATCTCTTTTTAATGATATAATTATCTTGCTATGTCCCCCGTCATTCACCCAAAAGAATACGATGTCGTCGTCATCGGCGCCGGCCATGCCGGCATCGAGGCGGCGCTCGCTTCGGCACGGCTCGGCTGCTCAACCCTTCTTTTAACGCTTAACGCCGACACCATCGCTTTTATGTCATGCAATCCGGCGATGGGAGGCCCGGCCAAGTCGCAGCTCATCCGGGAGGTCGATGCCCTCGGCGGGCAGATCGGGATCTCGACCGACCTCACCTTCCTGCAAATGAAAATGCTGAATTCGGCCAAAGGACCGGCGGTATGGGCCTTGCGCGCCCAGTCCGACCGCGATCGGTACCACCTGGTAATGAAAGGTATCATCGAGGAGCAGGAAAACCTCGATCTTAAGCAAGCGGAAGCGCAAGACCTGCTTCTTGACGATGGGAAAAATGTGATCGGGATCAGGACCGCGATGGACGTGGTCTATCGGGGAAAAAGCGTGGTCGTAACCACCGGGACCTTTCTGAACGGATTGATCCATATCGGACTGGTCCATTCCGAAGCGGGGCGGATGGGGGAACTTCCCGCGCGCGGGCTTTCAGCATCCTTGAAAAAGGCCGGGCTTGAGCTTGGGCGCCTTAAAACCGGGACCCCCGCAAGGCTTAACCGCCGCTCGATCGATTTTTCCAAGATGGTCGTTCAGCCCGGCGATGAACCGCCGAAGATGTTCTCCTTTATTTGGGAATATGGCCGCTATTACGGGCTGGAAGGTATCCCTGATAATCCTTCATTATGTCTTCCGCAAGTTCCCTGTTATCTGACCTGGACCAATCCAAAAACTCACGAGATCATCAAGGCGAATCTTGACCGTTCCCCGCTTTTTACCGGCAAGATCCAAGGGACCGGCCCGCGCTACTGCCCCAGCATCGAGGACAAAGTGGTCCGCTTCCCCGATAAAGAAGGGCACCAATGTTTCATCGAGCCGTGCGGCCGCGACACCGCCGAAACTTACGCCCAGGGGATGTCCACCTCTCTCCCCGAAGATGTCCAGCTGGCGTTCTTAAGGACCATGCCGGGATTGGAGAATGTGGAATTGATCCGCCCCGGCTATGCGGTTGAATACGACTACGTCCTTCCGTCGCAGATGAACCCTACCTTGGAATGCCATGAGATCGGAGGCCTGTTCTGTGCCGGCCAGATCAACGGAACTTCCGGGTACGAGGAAGCGGCGGCACAGGGGGTGGTGGCGGGGATCAATGCCGCTCTCAAGGTCAAAGGGAGATCGCCTCTGACCCTCGGCCGGGAGAACAGTTACATCGGGACGCTTATCGACGATCTCATAACCAAAGAGATACTTGAGCCGTACCGGATGCTGACCTCCCGCTCCGAGTACCGGCTGTTATTGCGACAGGACAACGCTGACCTGCGTTTGACCGAAAAAGGGTTCTCCGCCGGATTGATCTCGGGAATCCGCTTCCGCGCCTTCTCCCAAAAAAAACGGGATATCGAGAGCGGAGAGCCGGTATCGCCCGAAGCGGCAGAACAGATCGCGATCGCGAAAAAATACGAAGGCTATATTAAAAGGCAGCTTGCCCAGGTCGAACGGTTCCGGGCGATGGAAGATAAAAGGATCCCGGACTGGGTAGATTATCGCAGCCTGACCGGCCTATCCAATGAAGCGTCCGCCAAGCTATCCAAACTGCGCCCGGAATCGATCGGCCGGGCATCCCGGATCGCCGGCGTCTCTCCCGCCGATATCTCCGTCCTCCTGATCCATCTGGAAACCTTCAGAAGAAAGTCGCTCGCCTGACGGCCGCCGCTTTATCCGGGCGTGCTATAATGCGTGAGAGGTGGTTTTGAATGAAAAACCCTTTGCGCATTTTTATTGTCGCCGTTTCCGTGCTCGCCGCGCTCGCCATCCTTGCCTTTACGCTGATCTACTTTATGCTCCCTCTGAACAAGATCAAGGATTATGCCGCGGAATACCTTTCCGGCCAGCTTCGCCGCGAGGTCCGCATCCGCAGCGTTACCTTCAATCCTTTCTCCGGCATTCGTCTTAAGGGGCTTACCATTAGCAATCGGAAAGGATTTGACGACCGGCCGTTCATTTCCGCGGACGCGATCGAGATGCGCTATTTGTTCTGGCCCCTTCTCCAGGGAAAGGTGATTATCCCCG
>Ga0335071_10007325_pt1 | contig 11343 bp, 12 predicted proteins | sample Lox_Sample_15_FD_206724 | JGI IMG/M metagenome (GOLD analysis project Ga0335071, IMG submission 206724) | Soil microbial communities from Loxahatchee National Wildlife Refuge, Florida, United States - Lox_Sample_1.5 | ecosystem: Environmental > Terrestrial > Soil > Wetlands | place: USA...
TTTCTGGGTACGACTACTTGGTTAGTTTATAGTGGCGGCAACATTGTAACTGAAAGTTCCTGAAGCATTAGTAACGCCCATGGACCCCGATCTTCAACGGTTGCATGATGAGATTCACTTGATCACCAGTGGCCTCTCGGCAGAGAAACTGAGCTGGCGCACTGCAGGGAAATGGTCGGCGGCAGAAATCCTCGAGCATCTTTGTCGCACCTACATCGGAACAATCAAGGGCTTGTCTCGCGTTCTGGCGTCTGGCATCGCAAACAAGCAAGCGACATTGAGGCAGCGCGCTGCTGCGATGATAGTCGTTCAGATCGGATATTTCCCGAATGGCATTCAGTCGCCCGCGGCAGTGTGTCCACGAGGCGTTCCGTCGGAACAGGTGATGGCGGAAATTGGTTCGAAGATTTCTGAAATGGATACAGTCTGGCAAGCTGCGCGTCGAAGTTCGGAGAAAACACCAAAGTGCTGGAGCACCCTTTTCTGGGCCCGTTCTCGGTTGCGCAATGGAGGAAGTTTCATTTGAGGCATGGGATGCATCATGTGAAGCAGATTCAACGATTGCGAAGATTGATGGGTGCAGCGGTTGAAGAGAACGGTTGAGTTGATTAGGCGGCGCGGTCTGAAGCCGCGCCGCGGCAGAGTTGATCAACGAGGGACTACGGCTCGCGGACGGAGCTCGGAACTCCGGCCTTCCGCGCATCTTCCCGGATGTCATCCATTTTTTGCTTGGCATCGTCGAGCGCTTTCTGTTTGTCGGCGAGTTGCTGCTTGTACTGGGCGTCCTGCTTGTCCCAGTCGGCGGAGTTGCGCAGCCGATTGCCGGCATCACCGTACATGGCGGCGGCACGGACCTGGTATTCGCGCTGGGTGACGTCGAGTTCGCGCTGCAACAAGTCGATTTGCTGCTGCTGCGAATCGAGCTTGTCGCTCCATTGTTTGATGGCTTCCTTCCTGGTTGACTCATCACCTTGCACTGGGCCGGGGTTTGCTGTCGCCTTTGCGTCAGCGGCTGGTTTTGACTCTCCGGACGCGGCGGCTGGAGCAGCGGACTCTTCCGGCTTGGCTTCTGGAGCAGCGCTTTCCGCTGTCACTGGCTTGCCTACGACGGAGAGCTTGTCCTCGCGAGGCAGGTTATCGTTGTCGAACACTTTGGGTTTGCTCTTGGCGTCGGGATCCTTGCGCACGTGCCGCGCGTAGTCGCCGAGCGGAGTGCCGCTGGACGAGCCGGGTTCTGCCGGCTGAGACTGTTCCTGCGCGCTGGCAGGAAACCCGGCCAGAACAACAAGCAGCGCAACTCCCATTCCAAAGCTGGTGATATGTTTCATAGCCTTCACCTGTAAGCCTCCATGTGTTCATTGCGGACATTAGCCCGCCTTTTCTTCAGTTCGCCGCGTGAGCTGAGGCACGCTCGGCGGTGAGAAACCCGCCGATAGTGCGATCGAGCTGTGCGGCTTCTTGCGCAATATCTTTTGCGAGATCCTGTGCGAATTCGGGATCCCGGTTGTTCGCCAATTGCTGCGCGAATCCGGCGATGGTTGCCAGCGATGTCCGCAGCTGCAACGCCATTTCCGCCGAGATTTCTCCCCGCAACTCTTGCTTGCGCCGGATGTCTTCGATCTCGCTGAGATCGTTGATCAGGCAAGCGACACCCAGCAAGCCTCCATCGACCGTCGGTATGCGCGAGACCGTAACCTGGATCGTGCGTTTCTGTCCCGATGGTCCCTGATAGTCCGCCTTGATGTCGCGGCGCTTGCAGTCCTCTTGCAACACAGTCTGTACCTCGTCCGCGATACGAACGGAGGTATCGACGCCCTCGCCCTGCCCCGTGTTTTGCGCACGGACGGCTGAGCGTTGGAAAATGTCCCCGGCACCCATCCCGGTCATTGATGCAAAACCGAGGATGGCTTTCGCCGCCGGATTTGCCGTCTTCACCAAGCCGTTGCTGCCGAACACCAGCACACCACAGGAAAGATTCGCGAGCACCGACTGGCTGAAATTTTCGCTGGTCCGCGCACGAAGTTGTTCGTTTTGCGTCTGCACCTGGAGTTCGTGCTTCTGCTGTTTCAACTGCTGAATCACGGTGGTGTAGAGATGTACCGGCATCATTCCGAGAGATGTGGTAGCGCTATCGCCAAGATCGGATTCTGCCACGATGTTCTTTCGGAGCCTTCGCATCATGAACAGCCCAAGCACGAAAGCCGAGACAGAACAGACCAGTACCAGAGCCGCTCGGAGCAGCACGGGATTCGCGAGAACTCTCACCAGAGCCTCCCGTACCAGCGCAGGAAGCGATCTCCAAAGAACAACGCCAAAAGAGCCATGCTGCCGAGGAAAACTCCAAAGGGCATTTGATATCCGCGAAACACCAACTGGGCAGACTGCCAGGCCCGTGCGCGCGCAGCGGCTGCGTTTGCCAACTTTTTCGAGAACCGGTGCGTACGCTTCAGCCAAACCAAGAGCACAGTCGTCACGCCAAAAAGTGAGCCTGCCAGGGACGCCGTAAAGATCGTGAACACCGTGAGTTTCAGGCCTAGGAAAGCTCCGATCATGGCCATCAGCTTCACGTCGCCGAAGCCCATGCCTTCGGCGCCGCGCCAGCGAAGATAGATAGCTCCGGCGCCATAAATAAACGATGCACCTACGATGGCCCCAACCAGCGAATCGAGAAGCGAAAAGATGCGTGCGGATACGTCTCCGCTGAAGGGTAGGTTGAAAACACCCAGCAGAAATTGCGAGATCAAATCATTCAGCGGAACGATCAGGCTGAAAAGAATTCCCAGCGCGAGCCCCGTCAGAGTGAGCTTGTCGGGCAATAGCTTCGTCTCGGCGTCGGTGAAGATGAGCCCCAGGATCAGGAAACCGAAAGCGCAGTATTTCAAGGTTGCAAGCGTCGAGCCGAAATACCAGTAGCAGAGAAGGAAGAGCGCTCCGGTGAGCAGTTCGATCAAAAGATAGCGAGGCGAAATTGGTGCTTTGCACTGGCGGCAGCGTCCGCGCAAAATCAGCCAGCTGACGATCGGCATGTTGTCGTAGAAGGCGATCAACTGCTTGCAGTGTGGACAGGCCGAACGTGGCGTTACCGTCGACAGTCCACGCGGCAGACGGTAGATACACACGTTCAGAAAGCTGCCGAAGGCCAGCCCAAGCACGAAAATCGCCGTTGCGAGAACAGGGTCCAAGTGGGTCTCGAATCGCACTCAAAGAGGCAACACACGCGCAAGCGCAAGCTGCTTCCTTTAGAACGCGGATAATCTGAGTTCTTGGTTCGATTATAAGTCGGGGAATAAGGGTAGGACTAAGGTACTGAAGTCACTGGCCGGAGGGCCAACATGGCAGTAAGCCATTGAACGAGAGATGCTTAGACCTCCGGACAATCCCACGACACGGCGTTTGCCGAGAGGTTCTTCGGTGATCTCGCTTCGGCGCGTTTGCGGGATCAGGAGTGAGTCGCGGGCAAGGCTCGAAGGAGGCTGGACGGGCCCAGCCCGCGCTCGTAGTTACTTCGCCTGTAGTGTCTCGATATAGTTCACCAGATTCGTGACTCTTTGCTGGACCGCGCCCTCATGGCCTTGGCTGATGCTCGAGAAAAGCCGTCCCCAGATTGGCATATCCTGGCTGCCATGCGAAGGAGTTGAGGCCTGTCCGCGAATGACTGCGGCAACGTGCGCCGCCGGATATTGTCCGCCGCTCTTCTTTGCCAGGGCGGTCAGATCGGTCGGCGGCGTTTTCATCGCCGGAGCTGCCGGTCCATTGCCCTTGCCATCGACGCCATGGCAAACGGCGCAATAGCTCTTAAACATCTCTTTGCCCGAACTAGACGGTGCATTGGTGATGGGAACATGCTTGATTTCGGGTTTGCTCTGGTCAGGTGTCTCCTGACCGATGGCGAGGGCCGATAGAATCGTCACGATCGCGGCCAGGCTGATGAATTTCATTACACGCATGGGTTGTTCCTCCGGGGCTCCGTGGCCCGAAACTGTCACAACAGGCGAGTCTAGGCGTGGGATTCAGGCAGGAATGTGATTAGCATCACAATCGCCTGTGACGCGCGCGCAGAGGCAACTATCCGGGTCAATGAATTCCAAATCGTAAGTTCAGTAACCACAAAGGACACGAAGGTACTCGAAGGAAAACTGCCTCGTCGTGGATTTGCGACACAGGAATTCTGTCAGGGAAACGCAAATCGCAACAGCTCTCCGTCGAGTGATACAGCAGACGAACGGTTTGCTGGAAACTGTCCCTCCCATTGATTCCAGTCCGCAGGGACCAATCGTGTTTGAGGCATCGGATGCTGGATCCAGCCGTCCGACGTTTCCTCGCGCTGGAAGACAGCGAAACATGAGGTGGGATGCGGCATTGCGCCTGATTTCCATTCAAAAAGAGCAGCCGCCAGACCTTCGGTCAGGGATTCCCTCGGGTCCAGACATAAAATCCAGCCGTCCGTCACGCTGCGAATAAATTGGACATCGTCGAACTCTGTGAGACCAGAGACGATTCGGGCTCCATATTCTTTGCCCACCCGAAGAGTGTCATCCTGCGATCCATGGTCAATGATCAGGATTTCATCGCAAGGGCAGAGTGTCTCCAAGGCTCGGCCAAGGCGCAGTGCGTCGTTGTGAGTATGCAGGACCGCAGTGATCGCAGGCATGGTTCTGTTCCAAAGAGTGTATCGGAGAATGCGGAACGAGAGGGAAGAGCATGATCGGCGAAGCGCAGCCGGCTCCAAATAAGAAAGGCCCGCATCGTGCGGGCCTTCTCATTGCTATGAATTTGGTTTAGTTACCCAGCTTGGGGCGGTTCGAATTCGGAGGTTTTGCCTCCACAACGGTGATTGGGGCCTGCAGCGTGAAGTTCAAGACCGTTTCGGAGGGCAGCTTGATCTGTTGTCCTTTTGTGACTGCCTGTACGCCGCCGCCTAGTCCACCGCCGGCCGCTGCGCCAATGGCTGCTCCTTTGCCGCCGCCGGCCAGCGCGCCGATGATGGCGCCGATTCCAGCGCCCGCGCCGACCTTCTCGGCAGTGTTCTTGCCCCGTGAGCTGCCTTGCTTCTTGTACTGATCCGTCTGGAGATTATAGGTGCGGCCGCCCGATGTGATGCTATCGAGCTGCATGACGACCTCTGATTGCCCCGCGAACTTGCCCGCGCTTTTCACCGACGCGAGGTGGCCCTGCACCTGGACTCCCGCGGGTAGAGCTTCTTCGCCGTCGGAAGTAATGGGCGCGTTCAAAGTGGCGTGGAACGTGTCGCCGGTCTGGTTCTTCTCGCTATCAATGGCGTCGACCAGGCGGACCGTGAGCTGCGTTCCTTGATCGATGATGAATTTCTTCGGCGGCGGAGGTGGTGGCGGTTGTGGAGCCGGAGCCGGCTGTGGCTCAGGCTGTGGAGCCGCGGCTGGCGGATTGTTCTCTGCCATCTGATTGCCGGACGAATTCTGCATGTCGTCTTTGGGTGGAGATGATTTCTTGTGCTTCTTTTCCTTGGCCGGCTTTTCCTTTTCCACGGGAGGAGCACTCTGTTCCGCGGGGGCGGCTTGTGTTTCTGCCGGGGCGGGCTGAGGCGCCGCTGCAATCGTTCCAACCGCCAGATTGTTCAGAACCTGTTTGACTCCCGGGACAGACGCGGCTTGCTTGCTCGCAGCTTCCTTTTGGGCTTCGTTGTCGACATTGCCACTCAGGGTGACCACGCCGTCCGCGGATTGTACGGACAGCTGCTTCGAGGCTAAGCCCGAGTCCTGGCTGAACTTGCTTTGAATATCGCTGGAAATTTTAGCGTCATCGGGCTTCTTGATGCAGCCAAGCTCCAGACTCATGGTAATCGCTAGAATAAAACACACGATGAGCGGAGAAATTTTGTTCATAACTCGACTCCTGAAAAGTGGGACGTATAGGCAATAGTTTAGATGCTTCGTGCCCTTTATGCAGATGTAAATGCAACCGGGAGCAGTCGAAGAGTCTACCTGGGTACCGCATCGGTTAGTGGATGAACTTGTAATCGACGATCGAGGCAGCGAGACCGAGCCGGCCTTCTTCTTCCGGCGGAGCATCTTTTGCTCGCATGACTCGTCCCTGGCAGACCACGTTGCTGTTCTTCTGGCCGGAGATCTCTTCCGGCATTTCGAACACCATCTCGATCAGGGCATTCAGGGGCAGCGATTGCGGTCCGAAGAACAAAACACCGCTCTGGCTGATGTTTTCGATGATGCCTTCGTACCACGTGCTGGTCTTGTTCACGCGGTAGCGGAGAGGGATATCGAGCTTCAGGCGGCGTGCACGCGGAACCCAGGAAGGGCGCTTCTCGCGCGCATGGCTGCGCCGGATGCCGGTCTCAGGCTTGTGCTCCACGCGCTCCGTGCGGCGCATGGTCGCCCAGTCGTATTTGTATTCCGCGGCGCACAGCAGGCAAACCTGGTAGTAGTTGCCGTCCGTACCACGACGCGGCCAGGAGAACTCGTGAGAGCAGCGCCCAAGCATAAGAACATCCATTAATTTTTGCGGCATGATAGGTGACTTCCGGGTCAGAAAGCCTCGGACGCACCGCCATCATCGCTCCAAGGCTTAACTTTGGGTAGGTTACTTTCGTGCATGAGGGAAAACGGCGGCTTCGTGTAAACCTCGCGGGAACAAGCAGTTGGGAGTCGCTAGTGGGTTTCTGGCTTTCCAGTAGGGTGAATCTCTTGTGAGGCCTCCTTGGCCAGCGGCATGCCCGTGTATCATCGCGCCATGCCTGTCCCTTCCTCTGATGTTACAGCCTTCATTCTCGCGGGAGGCAAGAGCACGCGCATGGGCACCGACAAAGCCTTCGTAGAGTTGAATGGTCGCACATTGCTGTCGCGGATGCTCGATCTGGCGCGATCCGTTGCGATGGATGTGAGGATCGTCGGCGATGCGGCCAAGTTCTCGCGTTTCGCGCCCGTGGTTGAGGATGTGTTTCGAGGATGCGGTCCTCTTGGGGGAATTCATGCCGCACTGCGGTCCTCGCAAACGGACTTGAATCTGATCGTTGCAGTGGATGTTCCATTTCTTTCGACGGAATTCCTGGAGTTCCTCGTCACCAGGAGCCGCGCTTCGCAAGCGATAGTAACGACTGTCCGTACATGTGACGGCTGGCAGCCGCTGTGCGCCATGTATCGACGCGAATTTGCGAATGCCGCAGAAAGCGCGTTGCAAGTAGGCGGTTATCGGATTGACGGGCTGTTCTTTCCTGCGGCAACGCTGGTCATCGGAGAAGCTGAATTACACGAGCAAGGATTTTCTCCAGACTTGTTTCGCAACTTAAATACGCCTGAGGAACTTTCGGGTGCGGATCAAGTCACAGACCGATGAGCCCAAACCCGACTCGACAGTTGACGTTCACTTGCGGCTAGCTCATCGTCCCTTTAGTCCCCTTGTACTTCTACAGGAGTTGGTGTACTTTCTTGTAGAAGCACTAGGGGAGCAATGATGCCCTCTCGATCCGTTGATCTGCCACAAGGTACGTTGGACTTGCTGATCCTCCGCACCTTGTCGCTTGAGCCGCTCCACGGCTGGGCTGTTTCTGAACGTATCCAGCAGATATCCAGCGACGTCTTGCGTGTGCAGCAGGGCTCGCTCTATCCCGCGCTGCACCGCCTGGAGCGACGCGGCTGGATTAAGGCCCGCTGGGGTACATCCGAGAACAATCGCAAAGCAAAGTTCTACGAGCTCACCAAAGCCGGACGTCGCGAGCTCGAGATTGAACAGGACGCCTGGCTTAAGCTGACTGCAGCGGTGAGCCAGATCCTCGAAACTGCCTAGGAGGTCTCGTGTTGCTACACGACTTACTCTTCCGACTGCGTTCGTTGATGCGGCACTCTACCGCAGAGAAGGAACTCGACGACGAGCTGCGTTTTCATCTCGAGCGAGAGACTGAGAAAAGTGTGAAGTCGGGAATGAGCCAAGCCGAAGCAGTGCGTCGCGCCCGGCTGGAGTTTGGCGGACTTGATCAGGTCAAGAATGAGTGCCGCGAGGCTCGGGGTGTCGGCCTAGTTGAGTCGTTGGTGCAAGACTTGCATTACAGCGCTCGCACCTTGCTGCACTCGCCCGCGTTTACCGCTTGCGCTGTGCTGACGCTGGCACTCGGGATCGGCGCCAACACAGCGATCTTCAGCGTGGTGAATCAGGTTTTGCTGAATCCGCTGCCATATCCCAACCCGCAGGAGTTGCTGGCTGCACGGGAGAATGATTCGCTGGCGAATCTTGAGGACATTCAGCGGCAGACCAAGTCATTTGCCAGCAGCGGTGGAATCAACATCGAGCCTATGGACTTCACGGGCACTGGTGAGCCGATGCGCGTGCATGGCGCATATGTCGACGCGGGCCTGTTTACGACGTTGGGCGCGCAACCGATGTTGGGCCGCTTGATCTCTGCCGATGAAGCTGTAAAAGGTGGGCCGCGAAATGTCGTGCTGAGTTATCCGTTCTGGCGGGATTTTATGGGCAGCGACCCTCAGGCGCTGGGCAAAGCGATCCGGCTGAGCGACAACAGTTTCACAGTGATCGGCGTAATGGCCAAAGATTTCACTTTACCGAAGGAGCTGGCAGACGTCTTTATTTCGCTGTGGGTGGGATATCCCGATGCAGCTGCCGAGCGCGACGTGCACTTCATGCACACCTACTGGCGGCTGAAGCCGGGTGTGACGCTCGCACAGGCGCAAGCCGAAGTCGCACAGGTAGACCACCGGCTTGCCGAAGCATTTCCCCACACCGAGAAGGAGCGCAGCACCATACTGATACCGCTGCATGACTGGCTGGTGGGCGATGTCCGCCCAGCCCTGCTGATTCTGTTCGGAGCGGTTGGGCTGGTGCTGCTGATTGCCTGCGCAAATTTCGCGATGTTGCTGATGGTCAGGGCCGTGGCACGCCAGCGCGAGTTGGTGATTCGCGCCTCGCTAGGCGCACGGAATGGCCGCCTGATTCGGCAAAGGCTCACCGAGAGCACGCTGTTGGCGCTAGTCGGCGGGGCAACAGGACTGATCGCTGCGAAGGCAGGCACAACGTTGTTGCTGGCGTTAAAGCCCGAGGAACTGCGTCAACTCCGCGCCATTCCCATGGACACGCGGGTCTTCCTGTTCGTATTCCTTATCTCGCTGCTGACGGGGCTGCTGATCGGACTTTTGCCGGCAAGGTCCGCATCTCGCGGCGATATCTCTGAAGCGTTGCGAGAAAACGCACGCACCACCGCCACGGGCATTTCGCGCAGTCCTTTGCGCAGTTTCCTGGTGACCGCAGAGCTTGCCTTGGCGCTCATTCTGCTCGCTGGTGCCGGATTGTTGATCAAAGGTTTTTTGCGCCTGCGATCCGTCGATCCGGGATTCAATCCCGCGAACGTCATTACCATGTACCTTCAGCTGCCGGGAACGCGCTACCCGCAAATCTCCATGCAGACGAATTTCCGCAGAGAGTTACTCGCGCGGATCAACGCGTTCCCTGGCGTGGAGGCGGCCATGATCACCGACCTCCCTTTGGCCGGAAACTTCGTAGGCCATCGCGTCGTGGTCGACGGACACCCGACCCTTCCGGAGGGAACCGAACCAATCGTACAAACGCTATCGGTCATGGGTGAGTACTTCGGTGTCATGCAGATTCCCATTCGTGCCGGACGTGATTTCATTGCAATGGACCGCGAAGGACAACCGCGAGTCGCGATTGTCAACGAGGAGTTCGTGCGAGAACTTCTTCCCGGCCAGAACCCGATTGGAGCGCGTATTGACTGGACCCGATCAAGCGACCCCCACGAGTGGATGACCATCATTGGTGTTGCGGGCGACGTGAAGCATTCCGGACTGAACCAGCCTGTGGATCCCGCGGTCTACGCGCCATTTAGCCAGAACGACGAGGCGTGGCGGAAATTTATGACGCTTGTGATCCGGCCCCGAGTCCCGGAAGCAAGTCTGGTCGAGCATGTGAAGAAGCAGGTCTGGAGCCTGGACAGCCAGATTCCGATAAGCGGGATTCAATCCATGGACGACCTTCTGGCGGTCTCGGTCGCGCAGCAGCGCTTCAACATGTTGCTGCTCGGGAGCTTTGCCGTGCTGGCGGTCGCGCTGGCCGGGGTCGGCATCTACGGCATGGTTGCGTATCGCGTCAATCAGCGCACGCACGAAATCGGTATCTACATGGCATTGGGCGCGCAACCTCGCGATGTCCTGCGGCTGGTGATGAAGGACGGAGTGAAGCTGGGTTTCCTGGGCATCCTGTTCGGACTGTCCGGCGCAATCGTTCTTACACGGGTAATGGTTAGTGTGCTCTTCGAAGTGAAGCCCAGTGATCCCGCAACACTGTTTGCTGTGGCGTTGCTGCTAGCGGCAGTCGCGATGCTGGCGTGTTACATCCCTGCACGGCGGGCCTTGAGCATTCATCCTATGACGGCCTTGCGGCGCGAATAACGAGCCTCGCACAGGGCGGCGTCGAAACTCATCATTGATTGATGCAATATCCCAGCGGACTTGATGATTCGACTGCACGGCCGCTCCTTCCCCGGCAATGCGCGTGCGTGGAATTTGATAAGGTTAAGGACGCCGAGCTTACGACGAAAGATGTGAGCTCACGTTTACCATGCCCGCGCCCTACATCGAATTCCGGGACGTCTCGAAAGCCTTCGGCGACAACGTCGTGCTGGATCACGTCAGCTTTGACGTGTTGCCGGGAGAGACCGTCTGCATTCTGGGGCGCAGCGGTGTGGGGAAATCCGTCTCGCTGCACCACATTATGGGGTTTTTGAAGGCAGATTCCGGCCGCGTCGTCGTTGCCGGTGAGGACATCACCGACTACACCGAAAAAGAGTTGGAGCACATCCGCAAGAAAGTCACGATGGTATTTCAAAATGGCGCGCTCTTTGATTCGTTGACGGTGGGCGAGAACATCGCGTTTCCTCTGCGCGAGTCGCGAGATCACAGCGAAGAGCAGATTTACCAGATTGTCGATGGGCTGCTACAGATGGTTGGCGTGCAGCAAATGCGCGATCTGCTCCCATCGGATCTTTCGACCGGGATGAAGCGCTCCGTGGCGATCGCGCGGGCTCTTGGGGCGCGTCCCGAGTGCATACTTTACGACGAGCCGACCACCATGGTCGATCCGCTCATGGCGCAATTGCTGGGCGATCTGATCAAGCGGCTCAAAATTCAGCTGAACCTGACCAGCATCGTGGTGACGCACGACATGCGCCTTGCGAAAAAACTAGCCGAGCGCGTCGTCTTTCTGCACGAAGGGAAAGCAATTTTCTTCGGCAGCTACCCCGACATGGAGAAGAGCCCGGAGCCGATCATTCAGGAATTTCTAGCGCTGGATGAACTGAAGCTGGAGGCTTGAGAACCGCTACTCAGT
>Ga0335071_10007326_pt1 | contig 11342 bp, 7 predicted proteins | sample Lox_Sample_15_FD_206724 | JGI IMG/M metagenome (GOLD analysis project Ga0335071, IMG submission 206724) | Soil microbial communities from Loxahatchee National Wildlife Refuge, Florida, United States - Lox_Sample_1.5 | ecosystem: Environmental > Terrestrial > Soil > Wetlands | place: USA: Florida...
ATCGGCAGGATGCAACCGGGGCGAGTGTGGAATTCGAATTGTCAGAGGCCGGGAAACCGATTGCCCTCCATGCCCTCAGGCCTCGCATTAGCGGGCGAACCGTTCTCGAGACTCCATGGCTCGGCACCGTGAGCGAATTCAAAGAGTTCAATGGAATCCGGGTCGCCACTCGGCTGGAGGTGGCTTGGGCATTGGTAGAAGGCATTTTCCCGTACTATCGCGCGGAGATTACGCGTTGGGAAGCGCTAAGGTGATCAAACAGCCGTTGAGAACTTACTGTTGGCTCTTGCTTCGGACTGGTTCGAACTCGTCTCCGTGCTGCCATCCAATCAGCTTGGACAGGCTTGCAGCTTCCCATCCCAGCGCAAAGCCGAAGCGGGCCATGGCTGAATCGCCGACGAAGTCCATCTCGGGGTGATATTCGTCGCTCGGCTGGTGGTAGTGCTTCTCCACGTAGTCACGTTCCTGCTCCATGCCCCAGGATTCGGCGTGGCCTTTGAACTTCATCCCCTCGTTGATCGAAAAGGCAGGAACGCCAACGCGCGCGAGGCTGAAATGGTCGGAGCGATAGAAGTGTCCGGCTTCGGGGCGGGCGTCCGCGCGGATGTTCAGCCGGAAGTCCTTCGCCATCGCTTCGACGGCGGGATAGAAGGTGGTGCGCTCGGCGCCGGAGACTTCAACTTCTTCCGGTGCGCCGAGCGGCTTTACGTCGTCGTAATTCAAGTCCAGCGTGATTTTCCCCGCAGGAATGGGCGGGTGCTTGCCCAGATATTCCGAGCCCAATAGTCCCTGCTCCTCGGCGGTGACAGCGGCGAAGAGAATAGAACGCCTTGGACGCGATGCGGCAGCTCCGAACGCACGTGCGACTTCCAGCAACACACCGCAGCCCGTGGCATTGTCGTCGGCACCGTTGAATATATTGTCCCCGGGCATGTCCGGACGGATGCCGAAGTGATCGTAGTGGGCGGTATAAAGGACAGCTTCGTCGGCGACCTTGCGGTCGGAGCCGGGCAGAATCGCCAGCACATTGTTCGATTCAAAATTCCGAATCTTGCTCACCATGTGCGCCTTCAACCGGGCGCCCATGCTTACCGGGTGAAAATCCTTCGACTGCGCGTCCTGCATCATCTTCTCGAGATTCATGCCGGAGGCATTGGCGAGATGGCTGCCGACGTCATAATGGATCCAGCCGGCAACCTTGAGCGCCGGGCCCTCGACTTTCAAACTGGCGTGTTCGCCGGAGTTCGAATTGCGAACGACCTCCCACGGATAGCTCGCCATCTGGGTCTGGTGTATGAGAAGCACCCCGATCGCCCCTTTGCGGGCGGCTTCTTCGTACTTGTAGGTCCAGCGGCCGTAATAGGTTAGGGCCCTCCCTTTAAAGAACTTCGGATCGTCAGAAGGAGGCTCATTGACCAGCATGAGCAGGACTTTGCCGCGAACATCCACCCCTTTGTAATCGTCCCAGTTGTACTCCGGAGCCTCGATGCCGTAACCCACAAACACGATTTCCGCGTCTACATCGGACTGCGGCTGTTGGGTCTGATCGTCGGCAACATATTCATCGAGCGGCTTCAGGTTCATCGTCTCGCCACGCTTCGGAACGAGGCTGAATTGAGTTTCGGGCAGGGTGGTGATGCCAACCAACGGCACCTTTTGCATATACGTACCGTGGTCTCCGGCAGGCTTCAGCCCATATTCCGCAAATTGAGTCGCGATGTATTCGGCTGCGATGTCTCCACCGCGTTGCCCGGTTCCGCGGCCCTCCAGAAGATCATGCGACAGGTAGCGGACGTGCCAGCGGATGTGGTCGGGGGAAATCGTCTCCAGCGCCGCGAACGCTGCTCCCGGGAGGCGCACCGAGGGTAAATCGTGCTTAGCTTTCGGCGAAGGCAGGGGAGCTGGAGCTCCTCCTTCGGCCCATGCTCGCAAGCTGAAACATAGGATGAGGCACGCGGAGAAAATTCTCCTCGTCGATGGCATAGAACAGGTCGCTCCCCCGAAAAGCGAGATCCGAGCAGTCAGTCTTGTGAATATCTTAGGAAGATTGTACTGGACGGGCTGTTTCGGCCCACAAAATAAGCGTCCGGATCGGCAAACCAGAGTTCACCCACCCATCGGTGCAGCCAGCCGCTCCGAACATGTCCAAAGGTGTTGGGCTTTGGGTGCGCCAAGCCCAGGGATTACTCTTCTCGCGAATGTACGAAGCCGCTCTGTCGAGACCCTATTTTGCCGTGAAGTCCGCAAATGACGCCGTCTTGTTTACGTAAATCCGCAGCGTGCAACGAGCGCCGACGTGAGCGAATGCCACTTCCAGGCCGTCAGAAGGCTGGGCGACTTGCGCGGTTTCCATGGTGGTGCGGGCAATGTCTTGTTTCTCGTCGTAAGCGGCGCCGGGCGTGACGTTCTTATTCACCACCAGTGTCCAGTTGCCACGCGCGGGGATCGGATAGACCGTGTATGCACCTATTGGAATGGCTGAACTACCCAGCGTCAGTGGCGCTTCGCTAAACAGCGTCATCGGTGTCCCCCCGGGAGACCAAGGCTTCCCGTTCGCGATCTTTTCTTTGCTCGTGGGCACCGGAATGTAGCGAAGGTAGACCTGTCGTCCATCCTCGAGATTGCAGGTTGTCGTGGACGTTTGAGGACTGTTCGATTGCGCGGCCAGAAAACAGCTCGACAAAAAGAATGCCAGAACGATTCTCCAGACGAATGGGGCGGACATGGGGTGGATGCCTCCGGGAAAAAAGTGTATCGCCGGGAGGCCATCAAGGGGAAGCAATTTGAAACATTTCAACTCAGTTCGAAACCGCCGCAGTGTCCTTGGTAATGGACCTTCGGTGACGTTTTCCGCTGGGTTCCTCGTTGCTACCGTCAGAGGGTTGGTACGGCGACATCGGATACCGACACGAAGGGTAATCGAGGACTCACTCATGGCGAAGGCGAAACTGAAAGTTCTTTATGGCGAAGGCGAAGAAGATCTTTTGAAGCAGCAGGCCGATGCAATGGAAAAGGCCGGGCACTCGGTCCAGCCGGCGGTTGGCCGCAAGGGCGTGCAGGAGGCTCTGAACAAGGGAACCTTTGACCTGGTCGTACTTGGCGCGACATTGACGCGCAACGACCGCCATCATCTGCCGTACATGGTGAAAAAGGTCAACGCTGAGTCGTGCGTGCTGGTATTGCACGCCGACGGTACCCGTCATCCTTATGTGGATGCGTGCGTGGATACCGGCTCGTCCATGGAAGCGATCTTGACCCGTATCGAGGGCATGAAGATCGCTGGAATGATGCCGGCCGCAGCTGCCGCTGGCGCGGGTCGGTAATGCTGAGGATAGAGACGGAGATGAAGGCGCCCGTTTCGGGCGCCTTTCTTCGTGTACCAGAGAAATAACAAGTGGCGGGCAGAGGCGGTGTTGGAGGACTCTGAAGTAACTTCACGGCCTTGTTAGCTGCGAAGTGGAACAACCACCCAGCCTGGGTTTATCAGCGCGGTACTCTTCCTGAATTACCGTCCCTTTCATGCAAAATCTGATCAGTCGCGGCGAAGGCAGGGGAATGCAGGAACCTTGCCAGTAACAAGTGGGACATTGCTGCCGTTTTCGGAGAAGTAGGGCGTGGTTTTAAGCGCTTGGCGAGGACAGAAAAGCGGGAAAGTGGTCGAATCGAACCTGTTTCATGTGCCCGGTCAGATCTTCCTTACTTCTGATCTTTCGCGTATACGACGAGATGTCGGCGCATCCCCTCCCCCTGACTTTCCGTATGCAGGTCTGATTCGTTGCGGAGTGCCAGGTGAACGATCCGGCGCTCCCGCGATGACATGGGACCGAAGTGGTATGGGGCCCCCGTCCGGCGTACCTTCTCAGCGGCGACATCGGCGGCCGCACGCAGTTCCTGGATACGCATCGATCGCTGATTCTGACAATCGAATGAAACCTTCTCGTGCTCTCCCGAGGGCAGGCGCAGCATTTCCAGAGCGAGCAACTCGAGGGCGCGCAACAATTCTCCGCCCCGGTCAAGAAGCAGCGCCGAATCCGGCCCGGCGAAGTCGACAAGGATTTCCGGCTTTTCCCAGTCCCGGTTCTCGGGAAGCGGTGGATCGACGACGATCCGGTACTTCAACCGGAGGCCACCGTGGCTGACGACCGTCTGGAGAAATTCGTTGATCTTGTTAGCGGCGGCGAGTTTGTCAGGTATGGGCATGAATTCAGCTCTCAGCGATCAGCCGTCAGCTTTCAGCTGGGCGGCGTGTGCAGCGGGTAAAAATAACCCAAGGAATCTCAACGCAAAGAAACTTCGATTCTTGCAGCTGAAAGCTGATGGCTGACAGCTGAAAGCTACTTATCCTTCTTCCGCGCGCGCTTCTCCATCATCTCGCGCATCTCGCGGCCGAGTGTCGTCCGGTTCATCACTGATTGTTGCGCGATGCCGATCAGGTTGACCACGGCATAATACAGGTTCAATCCCGCCGCCAAGCGGAAGAAGATGAAGCCCATCATCAGGGGCATCATCACGTTCATCATCCTCTGCTGCGCAGGATCCATGCCGGCTTGCGGGGTCATTTTCTGCGTAACCAGGCTGCTGATGACCATCAGAACCGGCAGAATATAAAGAGGGTCGGCGGCCGACAGGTCGTGAACCCAGAGCCAGTGCGCGTGCCTTAAATCGAGCGCGGTTCCCAACATGCGGTAATACGCGAACAGGAATGGCATCTGGATCAGCAGCGGCAGGCAGCCGCCCGCGGGATTAACGCCTTCTTTCTTGTACAGCGCGCTGATCTCTTCATTCATTGCCGCTTTGCGCGGATCGCGCAGGCTGTATTTCTTATATTTCTCCTGGATGGATTTGATCTGCGGAGCGACCCGCTGCATCTTCAGCATGGACTTCATCTGCGTAATACGCAGAGGAAGTAGCGCAATGCTGATGATTAATGTCTGGACCACAATCGCCCATCCCCAGTTCGGGATCATGTGGTTATAGGTCCAGCGCAACCAGATGAACAGAGGCTTGGCCAGAATGCCCCACCAGCCGAAATCAACCAGCCCCGTGAGATCGTTGTCCGCGCCAGAAACGCCGGGGATCGGGATTTTCTGCAGAACGCTGAGTTCCTTCGGGCCGACGAACATCCGCTCAACCGTAGGCCCATGCAGGTTCCCAACAGCGGCGCCGACGGTGTCGACCGGGACAACTTCTGTCGAATTCGGCTTCTGCGGGTCGCGCGGAATCTCGATCGAGTTCCGCAGCGTCACCATCGAGACAGAGGCAGGATCGTCCGGGATGAAAACCGCCGCGAAGTACTGATCCGTTGGCCCGGCCCAGTGGAACGGACCGTTGATCGTGGCTCCGCCACTGATCTTCTTGATCGGCACACGCTCGATGTTCTTGTTGTACTGATAGTCGATCAGCGAGGCGGCATAAAACGGACCGGTCGTCTGGTCGCCAAACCCGGCGGGCCACGCAGGAAGCGCAGCAACTGAAGCTCCCTTGTACGTAACCGCGGTCTCGACATTGACTACGTAGGATTCGTCGAAATGAAACGTCTTGCGGACAGCCAGCTCCTGGTCGGAGTACTCGAACGTGATCGTGGCTGGAGCTTTCTGGTCACCGGTAATGGATGGAACGTAAAGCGCAGAATTTAATTTGTTCCGCAGCCCCTCGTCGTAAGTCCAGAGTGACAGCGGGTAGCCCCATTTCGCCGACGCCTTGTCGTTCACCAGGTCCAGCGGGCCATTCTGTGCGTCGTTGTTGAATTTCTTGAGGATCCAGCTCTTGACCTGACCACCCTTGTTGGAAAACGTGATCCGGTACAGATCGTTCTCGATCACCGTATCCGTCTCGCTCGACCCCTGCTTCGTCGCGCCGGCGGGCACATTCACCACGGGAGCGGCAGGCCCCTCCGTTTCGGGCGTGGTCGCCGCCTTAACGGGCTGAGTGTTCTGTTGCTCAGGTTTCGCAGGCGGCTGGGGTAGGTACTTCTTCAGAAGCGGCTGGAACAGCAGCATGACAACGAAGGTCACCAGGAAAATCAGGAGCAGGCGACGTTCGCTGCCGGGTTCGTGCTGGGGATTTTGATATTCGGCCAAAGTTTACTCTGTCCTTCAAATGGCGCGGTGGCAATGTCCGCCCGCGGGCTCTTTCGTTGCCGGCGTCCAAAGCACCGGATCATGTCCGCCGCGCGCAAACGGATGGCAGCGCAACAGTCGAAGCAGCGCCATCCCACCGCCCCGCAAAACTCCGTATCGCTCCACTGCCTCGATCGCATATTCCGAGCAGGTGGGAACGTACCTGCAGGCCGGCGGGAGCAACGGCGAGATGGCCCACTTGTAGGCCTTCAACAACTCGAGCGCCGCGAGTTTTGCAACGTTTCGCACAGCTATTCGATTCCCGGACGCGGCTTCCGGCTTCCGGAACTTGCTTCCTCGGAAGACGCAGGCGGCCGCAGCTTTTGCTCGACCACTGTAAAAGCGCGCCGGATCTCTTCGAGCACGGCCTGGAAGTCCGCCGTCACCAGCGACTTCTTCGGATTCATCACGACATCCGCCTCGACCTTCGACGGCGGATGCGAAAGCCGCACCGCCTCGCGCAAGCGGCGCTTCATGCGGTTGCGTTCTACCGCACCGCCGAGCGCTCGGCTCACCGTGAATCCCACACGAAGCCCGGATACGGCCGCAGATCCCGATCCCGTACTCTGCAAGTCGTCCCGCTTCAGGTAGAACACCGTGACGTTCGCGGAAAAATGACGCCGCCCCTGCTTATACACCCGCTCGAAATCAGCATGCCGCAACAGCCGCATACTGCGAGGGAAAGCTGCCCGCTGCTGTCCGTCGTGCCGGGATACGCCGGGCAAAGTCATCGTGCCTTTTTTCACATCCGTGTGCAGCACGCGGGGCGCGCGGACAGAAACGTCCGCGCTAAGGGGAACTACTCGCGAAAACCTGGTTTTACCGAGACCCGCTTGCGCCCCTTGGCGCGACGGCGAGACAAAACCTTTTGGCCGCCCTGGGTCTTCATGCGCGTGCGGAATCCGTGCTTCTTGGACCGCTTGCGCCGATTAGGTTGGAATGTACGCTTCGGCATGGAAAGTAGCTGCTCCTGATTGCTGCGACAGTCTTAAGGCAAACGATAAGTATAAATGAGTAGTGGAAGAACCGGCAAAGGGCGTTCGGGGGTGGGTCCGGACTGTTCTTGTCGCCCCGCAGGCCCCCGACTATACTCCCCGTCAGAACCGCCCGACTGAGGGACAGCGCATGACGCGGTGGATCGAACCGATCGCGCAGGATTTCCGGTACGCACTTCGCGGACTGCGCAAGAGCCCGGGATTCACTTTGGTCGCAGTACTCACCCTGGCCATCGGAATCGGCGCCACCTCGGCGGTTTTCAGCGTTATCAATGGAATTCTTCTTCGCCCCCTCCCTTATCCCGATCAGGATCGGCTCGTCTCCGTCTCGAACGTCTACCTGAAAGAGCCGAAATATTCGCAGCCGGTCTCGACCACAGATGTAGCCCACTGGCGAGCCGACAACCAGGTTTTCGAAACACTGGAGTTTGTCTCTCACGCGGACATGGTCGCCATGTCGAGCGGAGGCTCGGGAGAACGGGTTGGCGTGCAACACCTGAGCGCACGCTTGCTGCCGCTGCTCGGGGTCAAAACCTTTATGGGAACAATCCCCACTGACGACCTCAGTGAAGAAAAAGGGTCCCTGGGAGTTTTGATCAGCTACGAATTCTGGAAGCGCCATTTCGGCGGCGATCCCAACGTGCTCGGCAAGAAGATGTTCGTCGACACCTGGTCGGCCACAATTGTGGGGGTCCTGCAACCGGGATTTGACCTTTTAGGGACCGGCACTCCAGAGGTCTATGAATTCGGGGGAATGGGCGATCCCGCTAAGTCGGGCACGGACGATGTGCGCTGGTTTATGGCAGTGGGGAAGTTAAAACGAGGGGTCTCCGTGCAGCAGGCGCAAGCTGCCATGGAGCTCACCACCGGACGTCTGCAGCGCACCTTTCCCGAAGCATACAAAGACTGGGGAATCCGGGTCGAGCCTCTCCGCAAACGGCTGTTCGGCAACTGGGCAGAAGTCTATTACACGCTCTTCGGAATCGTGGCTCTCGTACTTCTGATTGCGTGCGCGAATGTGGCTAATCTGTCGCTGGTTCGAGGCGATCGGCGGCGAAAGGAGATCGGCGTACGGGTCGCGCTGGGCGCCAACAAAGCGAGAGTCGTGCGTCAGGTGCTGGCGGAAAGCATTCTCCTGTCGATCATAGGCGGAGTGGCGGGCCTCGGCCTGTCTGTTCTCGGTGTCAAGGTATTCAGCGTGTGGGCCCCCGAATGGCTTCCGCGCGAGTTGAGCGTTCTGGTGGATATTCGCGTGCTGCTGTTCGCGTTCGGCACTTGCGTTCTGACTGGCATCGCCTTCGGGCTGGTCCCTGCGTATCGCGCAGTGAAAACCGATCCCAATGATTTCCTCCGAGAAGGCGGCCGCAGCATCGGAACAGTCGCAAGTCACCGAACCAGAAACACCCTTGTCGTTTCCGAAATCGCGCTGGCGCTCGTGCTGCTGATGTGCGCGGGCCTGATGATCAATACGCTGACAAGAATCTTGCGCACGACGCCAGGCTTCAATCCGGAGCATCTGGTCACGGCGGAGGTCCGGTTAACGGGCCTTAAATACATGGACGCATCCACGGAGGATGCGACTGGATTGAGTTCCATTCTCCCGCCCACGGGAAACTTCTGCCGCCAGGCGCTGGAGCGCCTGCGGAACATTCCCGGGGTGGAAGATGTCGCGTTGGTGGACTGGCTGCCGCTGCTCGACACGCCACAATATGCCTCGCCCGGATTCACAATCGCTGGGCGAAGCGTGTCCGCAGGAGCCGATCAACCGAGCGCCCTGCGCCAGTCGGCCAGCTTCACTTATTTCCAGCTGCTGGGCATTCCTGTGCTGCGGGGGCGCACTCTCAGCGAGCAGGATACGGAGAGCAATGCCTGGGTTGTCGTGATCAATGAGGCGATGGCGCGGAAATTCTGGAAGAACGAAGATCCCATCGGCCGCACGATCACTTTCGACGATTCCCCCGAGGAGAAACCGCGGCAAATCGTCGGCATCGTCGGAAACGTGCGCCAGTTTTCGTTAACGGATGATCCACATCCCGAGGCTTACATCGACTACCGGCAGGTTCCGGTTCGCATTCATTCCGCCTGGACCGAAACGCGCATTCACAAGAGCCTGATTGTCCGTACCCGTTCCGCCTCGCGGTCTTTTATCGAGAACTTTCGCCGGACCGTTGCTGAGCTGGCCCCGGATTCCGCCGTTTTCGGAATCACCACCGTCGAACAGGCGGTCTCGAGATCAGCGACTCCCTGGCGCTTCATCTCGCAACTGTTCGAGCTCTTCGCGGCGATCGCGCTGATCCTCGCGGTGATCGGAATTTATGGCGTGATCTCGTATTCCGTCGGCGAACGCACGCACGAACTCGGCTTGCGCATGGCGTTGGGAGCGCAACCCAGGCAGGTGCTCCGACTCGTTCTGCGGCAGGCCATGGTCCTTGCCATCATCGGCGTTGCAATAGGCCTGATGGGTTCATTCGCCGCCGCGCCATTGCTCGCCGACTTTTTATACGGCGTGAAGTCCCACGACCTCTTGACTCAGGTCCTTGTCGCATCCCTCCTGATCGCCGTCACATTCCTTGCCAGCTATGTTCCCGCCCGCCATGCCATCCAGATCGATCCCATGCGCACGCTCCGGCACGAATAGGCTTTGTCGCTACATGAAGGTTGCGTCGCCCCGGCAAACTTCAGACCGTGGCCGCCGAGAGTAATATTGCTGCCTGCGGTGAAAGGCTGGGCTCCGCGACTTTTCCCATCTAGAGGAAACCCTGGTGAACAGACGGAAGTTTTTGCAATCCGGTGCGATCGGTGCAATGGCAGCACCGAAATTATTGAAGGGCACATCCGGGAGAAGCAGCATTTCCTCACCGGTCATCTCCGATCAGGATGCAGCAGTCCGCATTTCTCGAAGTTCCTGGTTGAGCCAATACAACGCTGACGATCACCGTCAACGCCTTAAAAACATCGCACTCGTCGAAGCTTCGGTGCGCGGCTGCAACCGCAAGCACCTGATCGCCGACTATCTGCCGGGCCAATGCACTTACAACCTGGGCGAATATCCCGCCAGGAAGCCGTGGGAGATTGGGGAGGTGGACGCCCGGGAACTGGATCGGCTGAAGGCCGAAGGTATTGGCCTGATCCAATTGCATGAAGAATGGAACGACTCGCAGCGCCTCTTCGGCGCGGATAAGTACTCCCCGTCAAATCGCGAAGGCTTCCGCCGGTTCCTCGACCTGGCCCACCAGCGAGGCATGAAGGTCATCGTCTACCTTTCGAGCGGATTCATCGAGCGGCGAGATCCCGACTTCCGTACGGAGTGGGCCCGCGATCAGGATTTGGTCGAACTGTTTTATCACTATGCACTGTGCTCTCCCGCCAGCCCCAGTTGGCGCACATACATCTGCAGGAAGTTTCAGAAAGTCCTCGAGGAGTACGGGGTCGATGGCGTCTACAACGACCTCGGCTACGCACCGCTGGCAGGCAATTCGCACCCGGCAACAAAGGATGAGGTATTGGCATTCCCCGAATCGCCCAAGCAAGACGGCGCATTAGGGGACCTGCTCGCTCTTCTCTATGACGAAGTGCATCGCCGAGGAGGCATTGTCAAGGTGCACTATGGAGCCACTGACCGGCCGCAGACCGATCTGAAAATCTACGACTATCTCTGGGTCGGGGAGGGAGTCGAAAGCAGCGATTCGCTGCGGACGGCGGTGAAAGACTACTCGCCCTATATTGTCCCCTGCCTCGATATGAGCCGCGCGAAGATCGCCAGCGAAGACGAGCTCTATCTGCAGTCGATTCCGTACATGCAGTTTCCGCTTTTGCTCGCCGGAAAGCCGTTCACCGGGCAAAGGGGACTGGTTGAAGGCATACACTACGTTCCCGAAGCGGACGATTTCTGGACCCATCACTGCCACGAGATCTGGAGCTACTACCAGCAGCATCCGGACGGACCCTACAGTTACGGATGGTGGGATTCGGTTCCCGGCCGGCCCGAAGCGCGAGCGGTGCACGCAAAGTGGCTGCGGCAGTACGCGCCGATGGTGGAAGAAGGATCCTGGGCCTGGATCGAGATCAACGACACTTCTTTGCTTCAAGCGCCGGTGCCGAAGGATGTTGTGGTTTCGGCATTCGCAAATCGACAAATCCATCTCGTGCTCGCGAATTACGGCGCGAATCCTGTGACCATCGAAACTACGCAGGGCTTTGCTGCGGCAGATGATCCTCACGCGCGCAC
>Ga0335071_10007327_pt1 | contig 11342 bp, 11 predicted proteins | sample Lox_Sample_15_FD_206724 | JGI IMG/M metagenome (GOLD analysis project Ga0335071, IMG submission 206724) | Soil microbial communities from Loxahatchee National Wildlife Refuge, Florida, United States - Lox_Sample_1.5 | ecosystem: Environmental > Terrestrial > Soil > Wetlands | place: USA...
GATATGTTGCGATCTACATCGAGCCTAATTCATCATTGGATCTTGCTGATCAGACGTTTCCATGTGACGAATGAATCGGTATAGTTTGCGATGCCGTTATCGAAACTATTTCGCGAGATGGGGTCGGGAGAGAGTGCGAGTGCCGTCCAGCAGCGAGCAGGCGCCCGACGGGGGGGCTACCGTGCCTACTGTGCCACGTGTCAGCAGGGATGGCGCGTCCCCGAACCAGAACACGAACCAGAACACGAACCGGAACACGGGCCGGACCACGCTCGCGGTCATCGCGGCCGAGGCCGGCGTTTCCCTGCCCACGGTGTCGAAGGTGGTCAACGGCCGCCCCGACGTCGCGGCCGGCACCAGGGCCCGGGTCGAGCGCCTGCTTGACGAGTACCAGTACACCCGGACCGGAACGGGCAGGCAGCGCCGCTCCGGGCTCATCGACCTGGTGTTCAGCGGCCTGAACAGCCCCTGGGCCGTGGAGATCCTGCGCGGCGTCGAGGAGTGGGGCGCGAGCCACGAGACCGGGGTGGCCGTCTCCGCCGTCCGGCACGGGAACGCCCGTCCGGCCAGCTGGACCAGCGCGCTGGCCAGCCATGACACCGACGGCGTGATCGTGGTGATCTCCGAGACCACCGAGGCCCAGCTGGAGCAGCTGCGCAGCGCGGGCATCCCGCTGGTCGTGGTCGACCCGGCCAACCCGCCGCCACCCGACCTGGCCAGCGTGGGCGCCACCAACTGGGCGGGCGGCCTGGCCGCCACCGAGCACCTGCTCGGCCTCGGGCACCGCCGGATCGCCGCCATCGGCGGGCCGGAGGACTACCTGTGCAGCCGGGCCAGGATCGACGGGTACCGTTCGGCGCTCGAGCGGGCCGGCATCGCCTTCGACCGGGCGCTGGTGCGGCACGGCGACTTCGAGCACGAGGGCGGCTTCCGCTGCGGCGGGGAAATGCTCGACCTGGACCGCAGGCCGACCGCGATCTTCTCCTGTAACGACCAGCAGGCGCTGGGCGTCTACGAGGCGGCGCGGCAGCGCGGGCTGCGGATCCCGCAGGACCTGAGCGTGGTCGGCTTCGACGACCTGCCGGTCGCCCGATGGGTCTCGCCGCCGCTGACCACCGTGCGCCAGCCGCTGGCCGAGATGGGCCGCGCCGCCGCGCAGATGCTCGGCGAGCTCATCGAGAACCGGCCCCTGCACACCAGGCGGATGGAGCTCTCGACCGAGCTGATAACGCGGGAATCCACCGGGCCGGCCCGATGAGCCGGCCCGCGGTGAGCCAGGCTGACCTGGCGGCAAACGGCGGGCCGGCCATCGGGGCCGGCCCGGAGGCCTGGCGCGATCCGTCGCGCCCGGCGGCCGAACGGGCCGCGGATCTGCTCGCCCGGATGACGCTGGACGAGAAGGTCGCGCAGCTGACCAGCGTCTGGCCCGGTGACCAGCCACGGGACAGCAACGTGGCCCCGATGCAGGGCGACTTCCATGACCCGGATGCGCCATTCGCCGAGCTCGTCCGGGACGGCCTGGGCCAGCTCACCCGGGTGTTCGGCACCCGGCCGGTGCCGCCCGCGGACGCCCTGCGCACGCTGCGCGACCTTCAGGCCCAGGTCGTCGCGGCGAGCAGGTTCGGCATCCCGGCGGTGGCGCACGAGGAATGCCTGACCGGCTTCGCTGCCTGGACGGCCACTATCTTCCCGACGCCGCTGGCCTGGGGCGCGTCCTTCGACCCCGCGCTGGTCGGTGAGATGGCCGCGGCCATCGGCGCCAGCATGCGGGCGGTCGGCATCCACCAGGGCCTGTCGCCGGTCCTCGACGTGACCAGGGACCCGCGCTGGGGGCGTACCGAGGAGACCATCGGCGAAGACCCCTACCTGGTCGGCTCGGTCGGGACGGCGTACGTCCGCGGCCTGCAGTCGGCCGGCATCCAGGCCACGCTGAAGCACTTCGCCGGCTACTCGGCCTCCCGGGCCGGGCGCAACATGGCCCCGGTGGCCATCGGCGGCCGCGAGTTCGCCGACGTCATCCTGGTGCCGTTCGAGATGGCGCTGCGGGGCGGCGCGCGGTCCGTCATGCCGTCCTACACCGACATCGACGGGGTCCCGGTGTCGGGCGACCGCGAGCTGCTCACCGGGTTGCTCCGGGACACGCTCGGTTTCGACGGCCTGGTCGTCTCGGACTACTACGCGGTCGCGTTCCTGCAGACCCAGCACGCGGTGGCCGCGACGCCCGGTCAGGCCGCCGCGCTCGCCCTGGGGGCGGGCCTGGACGTCGAGCTGCCCAGCATCGCCTGCTACGGCCCGGCGCTGGCCGGCGCGGTGCGGGACGGCCTGGTGCCGGAGCACTTCGTGGACCGCGCCGCGGCCCGGGTGCTGCGCCAGAAGTGCGAGCTCGGCCTGCTCGATCCCGGCTGGCCCGGCCTGAACCCGCTAGCCCCGGTGACCCCGGCGGATGCCGCCGCGGACGGAATCCTCGACCTCGACCCGCCCGGCCACCGCGCCCTCGCGCGGCGGCTGGCCGAGGAATCCGTGGTGCTGCTGGCCAACCGGGACGCTGCCCTGCCGCTGCGCCCGCACGCCAGGATCGCCGTGACCGGGCCGCTGGCCGACGACCCGCTGGCCTTCTTCGGGTGCTACAGCATGCCCCGCCATCTCGGCGGACGGTACCCCGAGGCCGCCGAAGGCCCCCCGTCCGCCACCGTCCTGGCCGCGCTGCGGGCCGAACTCCCCGCCGCGGAGATCGACTATGCCCCGGGCTGCGCCGTTCGTGACCAGGACCGCTCCGGGTTCGCGCACGCCGCCGCGCACGCGCGGGAGGCGGACGTCGTCGTGGCCGTGCTCGGGGACGAGGCGGGCCTGTTCGGCCGCGGCACCTCGGGCGAGGGCTGTGACGTGGCCGATCTGCGGCTGCCCGGCGTGCAGGAAGATCTGCTGCGGATCCTGGTCGCCACGGGCACGCCGGTGGTGCTGGTGCTGGTCACCGGCCGGCCGTACGCCATCGGCCCGGCGGCCGGGGAGCTGGCCGGGATGGTGCAGGCCTTCTTCCCCGGCGAGGAGGGCGGCGGCGCGATCGCCGGGGTACTGGCCGGGCGGCTGGTGCCCAGCGGCCGGCTCCCGGTCGAGATGCCCGCGTCGCCGGGGGCGCAGCCGTCCTCGTACCTGCGCCCGCGGCTGGCCGCGCGGCATCCGGGCAGCTCGGTGGACCCGACGCCGTTGTTCGCGTTCGGCCACGGCCTGTCCTACACCAGCTTCGCGTACTCCGACCTGGTCATCGAGCAGCGGGAGATCGGCACGGACGGCACGGCGCTGATCTCCTGCACGGTGCGCAACACCGGGGCCCGGGCCGGCGCCGAGGTCGTCCAGCTGTACCTGAGTGATCCGGTGGCCCAGGTCGTCCGGCCGGTCCGCTGGCTGGCCGGCTTCGCCCGGGTGCCGCTGGCGCCACGCCAGGCGCGCCGGGTGACCTTCCGGCTGCACGCCGACCGCACCGCGTTCACCGGCCGGGCCCCAGGGACCCGGGTGGTGGAACCGGGCGAGATCCGGGTCGCCATCGGCGGAGCCTCGGACCAGCTGCCGCTGCAGGGGTCGTTCCTGCTGTGCGGGCCGGAGCGCGTCGTGGGTCCCGATCGCGTCCTCGATACCCCGGCGGAGGTCCGGGTTCAGTAGCGCATGCCCATGACATCCTGGACCTCGGCCAGGGTGGCCGCGGCGATCTCGTTGGCCCGCTCGTTGCCGTCCCGCAGCACCTGGCGCACGTAGCCGAGGTCCCGCGCGTACTCGGCGCGGCGCGCCCTGATCGGGGCGAGCAGGTCGTTGACCGCGGTGGTCAGCACGGTCTTCAGCGCCGCGGCTCCGCCGTCGCCGATGGCGGCCGCGACATCCTGCGGATCGCGCCCCAGGCACAGCGCGGCCAGCAGGACCAGGCTGGAGACGGCGGGCCGCCGCTCGGGGTCGTAGCTGATAGAGCGCTCCAAATCGGTCTTCGCGCCCCGGATGAGCCGGGCCGTCTCGTCCGCGGTCGCCGACAGCGCGATGGTGTTGCCGCGGCTCTTGCTCATCTTGGTGCCGTCGGTGCCGAGCAGCAGCGGCGCGGCCGACAGCAGCGCGTCGGGCACCGGGAACACCGGCCGGCCGAACCGCTCGTTGAACCGGCGCGCGATCAGCCGGGCGATCTCCAGGTGAGGCAGCTGATCCTGGCCCACCGGCACCAGGTTCGCCTTGCAGAACAGGATGTCCGCCGCCTGGTGCACCGGGTAGGTGAGCATCAGGCCGCTGACGGACGCCTGCCTGGAGTGCGCGATCTCGTCCTTGACCGTCGGGTTGCGGTTCAGCTCCGGCACCGAGACCAGGCTGAGAAACGGCAGCAGCAGCTGGTTGAGCGCGGGCACCGCGCTGTGCGCGAAGATCACCGTCCGGGCCGGGTCGAGCCCGATGGCCAGGTAGTCGAGCAGCATCCCGGTCACGTACTCGTCCAGGTGCTCGGCCAGGTCCCGGTCGGTCAGCACCTGGTAGTCGGCGATCAGCACGAAGACCTCGGCGCCGAGATCCTGCAGCCTGACCCGGTTCCGCAGCGTGCCGAAATAATGGCCCAGGTGCAGCCGGCCGGTGGGCCGGTCGCCGGTCAGGATGCGGAACGCCGCCGCGTCCTGGTCGATCAGCTGCTCGAGCTCGGCCGTGCGCTGCTGGGCCGTGCTAGTGCTCATCGTTATCGTCCTCCCTCTGGTCCGGATGGGAGCACGAAAAAAGGCCGTCCATCCGGACGGCCTTCACGAATGCTGGATGCGACCGCCCTAACCGGCCGGCCGCCAATTCGCACTCAGGTTCCGCTGCATGGCCTCAGTGTAACAGGACCCGGGCCTGACCATCAGGTAGGCCGCGGCGGCGGCCAGCTCGATCCCGGCCGCGATCAGCAGGCAGCCGGTCACCGACCAGCCGGCCAGCGGCCCGCCGAGCGCCGCCCCGGCCGCCAGGCCGCCGATCTTCAGGCTGGCCGCCGTGGTGTACACCTGACCGCGCAGGTTCGCCGGGGTCTCCCGGTGCCGCACCGCGAGCAGCGCGGTCAGCTGCGGGCCCTCGCCCGCCCCGCCCAGCGCGACCGCCACCAGGATGAGCCAGCCCGGCGCCAGCGCCGCCGCGGCCATGCTCACCCCGATCACCAGCGTGCTGGCGAGCACCCACGTGTCCGGACGCGGGCGCCCGCGGGGCGGGGGACCGGGTCGGCGGGCCAGGACCGCGTTGGCGGTCAGCGAGGTGACCGCCAACGCGCTGATCAGCAGCGCGCCGCGGGCCGGGGCGCCGAGCCGCTCCGCGCCGAGCACCGGGCAGCTGACCAGGAGCATGCCGATCCCGGCGTAGGACAGCACCGAGGTCACGGTGGCCCGCAGCAGCGGCCGCCGGGCGGCGATCGCGGCGAACCCCGCGGCCATCTGCCGGCCCAGCGATGCCAGGCCCCGGCCTGCCCCGCTGACGGCGGCCGGCCGGTACCGCGACAGCGAGCAGGCGGCCGGCACCGCTAGCGCGACCAGGGCCGCGGCGGTCAGCACCGCGGCCCGGGCGCCGAGCCCGGCCGCTATCCCGGCGGCCACGGCCGGGTTGAACAGCCCGGCGAGCAGCCCGATCGCCGCCAGCGCCGCCATCGGCAGCCGCCCCACCGCGGCCTGGACGGCCACCATGCCCAGCGCGTAGCCGGCCAGCGTCCAGGCCAGGAGGCGGTCCGGGCGACGGCTGCGGTCGAGCAGCGCGCCGAACAGCGGGCCGCCCGCCGCTCCCGCGATGGTCGTGCACGCTGCTCCCGAGCATGGGTTCCGGACCGGGACGCCGCGCCGGACGGGCCGCGCTGGTCGCGGTGCTGCGGAAGTACGGCGAACCCGAGCCCGTCGAGGTCTCCGCCGCCGACCTCGCCAGGCTGCCCTCAAGTTGCGGGAGGTGTTCGCGGCGGAGGACACCGGCACCGCCGCGGAGCGGATCAACCGGCTGCTCGCGGGGCGCGCGCACCCGCCCCGGCTGACCACGCACGGCGGTACGTCCGGCTGGCACCTGCACGTGGACGGCGACGACGACGCGCCCTGGGCCGAATGGTTTCTCACCTCCTCCTGCCTGGCGCTGGCCGTTCTCCTGGCCGAGCGCCAGGCACCTCCCGGCGGGTTCTGCGCCTCCCCGGCCTGCGGCAAGCCGTTCGTCAACGTAGGCCGCGGCGCGGCGCGCCGGTACTGCTCGGCTGCCTGCGGCACCCGCGAGCGAGTGGCCAGACACCGAGCCAGCCAGGCAGGGACGAGTGAAACCGCGGCGCCGTGAAAGTGTTAGCGGCATGGAATACATCCACCTCGGCCGTTCCGGCCTTTCCGTGAGCCGCCTCTGCCTCGGAACCATGAACTTCGGGCCGCTGACCCCCGCCACCGAGGCCGAAGCGATCATGGATCACGCGCACGAGATCGGCATCAACTTCTTCGATACCGCCAACCGCTACGGCGGCGCGCAGAGCCCGCCCGGCGCGCTAGCCCAGCACGAGCAGGCGCACCCCGGCTGGACCGAGGAGATCATCGGCGACTGGTTCGCGTCCGGCGGCGGGCGCCGCGAGCGTACCGTGCTCGCCACCAAGCTGTACGGAGCCATGGCCGACTGGCCCAACGAGGGCAAGCTGTCCGCGCTGAACATCCGGCGGGCCTGCGACGCGTCGCTGCGCCGGCTGCGCACGGACTACATCGACCTGTACCAGATGCACCACATCGACCGGGACACCCCGTGGGACGAGATCTGGCAGGCAATGGAGGTGCTCGTCGCCCAGGGCAAGATCCTCTACGTCGGCTCGTCCAACTTCGCCGGCTGGCACATCGCGCAAGCCAACGACACCGCCGCGGCCCGCGGGTTCTTCGGCCTGGTCAGCGAGCAGTCCATCTACAACCTGCTGACCAGGGAGATCGAGCTCGAAGTGCTGCCCGCGGCGATCGAGTACGGTGTCGGCGTCATCCCGTGGTCCCCGCTCGAGGGCGGGCTGCTCGGCGGCGTGCTGAAGAAGGAGCGCGAGGGCCGGCGCCGTCAGGCCGGCCGGGCCGCCAGTACCCTGCAGCGGCACCGCGAGCAGATCGCGGCCTACGAGGCCCTGTGCGACGAGCTCGGCGAGCAGCCGGCCCACGTGGCGCTGGCCTGGCTGCTGCACCAGGAGGGCATCACCGGGCCGATCATCGGGCCGCGCACCGAGGACCAGCTGGACGACGCGGAGCACGCGATCACCGTCCACCTCGGCGAGGACGTGCTCAAGCGGCTCGACGACATCTTCCCCGGGTATCAGCCCGCCCCGGAGCACTACGCCTGGTAGGACTACCAGGATGAGCGACCTGGCCGAGGCGCGGTCCCCGGTTCCCTCGCTGCTCCGGGATCGTTCCGGCGTGCAGAGGGTCACCAACATCGAGCTGTTCTTCGACCTGGTGTACGTGTTCGCGGTCACCCAGCTGTCGCACTACCTGCTCGGCCACTCCGACCTGCGCGGCGCGCTGCAGGCCGGGCTGCTGCTGGCGATGGTCTGGGTGGTCTGGTCGTACACCACCTGGGTTACCAACTGGCTCGACCCGGAGCTGATGGCCGTGCGCCTGCTGCTCGTGGTGCTGATGCTGATCAGCCTGGCCATGTCGGCGTCCCTGCCGCGGGCGTTCGAGGACCTGGGCCTGTGGGTCGGCGGGGCTTACGCGGTCCAGCAGATCGGCCGCACCCTGTTCATGGTCATCGCGCTGCGCGGGCATCCGCTGGAGGCCAATTTCCAGCGCATCCTGGCCTGGTGCGTGGTCAGCAGCGCGTTCGCCGTGGCCGGCGGGCTGGCCCACGGCACCGCCCGGGCCCTGCTCTGGCTCGCTTCGGTCTCCGTCGACCTGCTCGGCGGGGTGGTCGGCTTCTACACGCCGGGCCTCGGCCGGTCCCGCACCTCGGACTGGACCATCGAGGGCGGGCACTTCGCCGAGCGCTGCCAGGCGTTCATCCTGATCGCGCTGGGCGAGTCGATCGTCATCATCGGGGCGACGCTGACCGAGGTGAAGCACATCACGCCGGCCAGCGTGACGTCTTTCGTCGTCGCGTTCGTCGGCTCGGTCGCGCTGTGGTGGCTCTACTTCGACCAGAGCGCCGAGGCCGCGGCGGAGATGATCGCCCGCTCGGATGACCCCGGCCGGCTGGGCCGTTCGGCATATCACCTCATCCACCCGGTCATGGTGGCGGGCATCATCGTCTGCGCGGCCGCCGACGAGAAGGTCCTGGCCGACCCGGGTCAGTCGGCCAGCACCGCGGCCGCCTGGATGATCCTCGGCGGCCCGGCGCTGTTCCTGGCCGGGCACGCCGCGTTCAAGCTGGTCGTGTGGCGCGTCGTCTCCTGGCCGCGGCTAGCCGGGATCGCCGGGCTGGCGCTGCTCGCGCTGGCCGCCGACGCGATCCCCGCCCTGGCCCTGGCCGCGTGCGCCGCCGCCCTGGTCACCGCCGTCGCCGCCAGTGACCGCCTGCCCTGGCTGCGCCCCCCTCGAGTCCCAGGGGCCCCATGACAGTCGCTCAGCTCATAGCTATCTTTTCGCTTAGTATGACCTCAACGGCCGTGTTCCTCATAAGGAATGCTCTCGCTGACTGCTAGAATCGAACTAGTTGTTGAACCGTCGAGCCTAAGCCGGGAACCCGGACTGACTCGGACGGTCTGAATCGTCCCCGAGCCTGTCTCTTAATCCGCGGGTCCGAGCTCAGGGGCATTGGCCGGTTGTCCGGGTCCTTCAATGCCAGGAGCGGGGTCGGTAGCGATATCGATGACCGGGACTCCCGGGGCGGCCGCCGCGGTGACGGCGGCGAGGCGCTCGCGGTCCAGCCGCCAGCCGGTAATCCTGCGGCTGGCCCCGGCCACGACGCCCGGCACCGGGCAGCCGGGGGCCTGCTCGTTGCCCTGGGGCAGGGGCGGGGCGCTCTCCCGGCGCTGCACGCCGATGCACTGGGCCTGGGCATAGCGGCCCTGCCCGCGCGGATAGACCGGATAGAGGATGATCCGCTCGACGTCTGCCCACGGGATGACCACAGCCGGGCCGCGGCCGGAGAGCTTGCCCGGTACTGCGCCCAAGGTGATGCCCGCATAGTCAGCGCGGAACGCGGTCATGCGGCGGGCGGCGTCGATCACGCCCCCGCCGGGAGCCGCGGTTCGTCGACCATCAGCAACCATCAGTGGCCGGTCGATAGCCGGGCATCGGCGGCGTGTGCGAGCGCCGAGGGTGTCCGGCAGCCGACGATCGCGGGCGCCTCGTGTATCAGCTGGTCGTTCTCCAGGGCTGCGACCATGAACAAGGCGAAGTCCACGCGGCGCGTGATGTTACTCTCCAGGATGGGGTCACCCACATGCCGACTCCACACCGGAAGGCCCTGGCTCTCGCCTTCTTCGAGTTCGCTTCCGCGCACGACGGTCCACCGTGTATCGCTGGCGAACACCCGTCGGCAGGCTTCGACCTGGTCATCGAGATCCACCGCCCGGGCCAGCTTGCCAATTCCGCCAAGTACCCGCACCTAACGCCTCTACCCTCTAGGGCCGAACGGATCCTAGATGAGGGACTAACCACCCGAAGCCAAGTGATCTGCGGTCTGGGAGCGATGACAGCAGCCTTGACCGCAACGTCGCCAGCCGCAAGTGGGGCTGGACCCTCGTCCTGAACCCCCGACGGCACCACCACCGCCTAATGGAACTAAGGACAAGACCAAGATCATCCACAGCCACGGACCCCCGGCCCGGGCCGGGTAAAACGCCCGCGCCGCCGGACTGGTAGCGACCGAGGATCTCGCGGGCGGTGGCCAGCAGCGCGGCCCGGACCGACGGCGGGCCGAGGATCTCCACCTGGTCGCCGAATCCCGCCAGCCGGTGCACGGCCGCCCGCTCGTGCTCGAACGACAGCGTCAGCACCCGCCAGCCATCCTGGCCCGGTGGCCCGGCTGCCTCCAGCACGGGCCCGGCGGCCGCGCCGAACACCTCTCCGAACGCGGCCAGCGCCTCCGGCGAGGCGGCCAGCCTGACCTCGAGCCGCGGCCTGCTCGCCTCGAACTCCGCCGACCAGCGGGCCCAGAACGCGGCCAGCTCGAAGTCCGCGGGCCGCTCGAAGGGCTCCGGCAGCACCCGGGCGGCGGACACACGTCCGGCCCGGAACACCCGCACATCTCCTCCCTCGGCCACCGGGTACTCGGCCACCAGGTACCACGTCCCCGCCTTGTTCACCAGGCCGAGCGGCCCGACGACGCGCGGCTCCCGGTCGGCGGGCGGGTACCTGATGGCCAGCGTCCGGCCCAGCCGCAGCGCCCGCGCCAGGTCCCGCAGGCACGGCACCTCCTCCTGGCCGCCGAACCATCGCGGCATGTCCAGATGCACTAGCGCGCTTGTGGTGAGCCCCTCAGCTAGGCCAGAGGTGACCCGGATCTGCCGGTGCGCGGCGCTCAGGGCGCCCGCCAGGCCCAGGTCGCGCAGTACGGCCGGCACGCCCAGGATGAGCAGGGCCTCGGCCTCATCCGGCCGCAGGCCGCGAAGCGGGAACCGGTAGCCGTCCATCAGCCGGCAGCCGCCGCCCGGTCCCGCCTCCGTCACGACCGGGATGCCCGCCGCGCTGAGCGCCGCCAGGTCCCGGTAGACCGTCCGGACGCTGACCCCGAGCTCGGCGGCGAGCGCCCGCGCGGTCGCCGCGCCCCGCGCCTGGAGCAGCAGGGCCAGCGAGAGCAGCCGGTCGGCACGCACGAGCGCAAGGTTACGCCGTATCGCTGACACAAGATGTCAGCGATAGCGGCGTATCGTTCGCGAGATGATCACCTGGACCGAATTCAGCCGGCAGCAGCCGGCCCTGGCCGACGCCGGCCGCGGGCAGTTCTACCAGTTCGGCATCGGCCTGGCGTTCCTGGGCACGGTCAGGCCCGACGGCGCCCCGCGGTTGCACCCAGTCTGCCCGGTCGTCAGCGACGCGGGCCTGCACCTGCTCATCGTGGCCGGACCCAAGCAGCAGGACCTGCGCCGGGACGGGCGTTACGCGCTGCACAGCGACACCTGCCCGCCACCCCGGCAGGACGACGGCTTCGCCCTGGCCGGCCGGGCCAGGGAGGTGACCGACACGGCGGTGCGGCAGGTCGTCCGGGCCCGGATTCTGACCGAACGCGACGGCACGGTGTGGCCCAGCTTCGACGACGATGTCGTATTCGAACTCAGCGTAGAGCGCGCGCTGCTGACGCTGACCACGGCCGACGGCCCGTTCCCGGCCGGGCCCACCGTCTGGCGGGAAGGGACTGCGCTCTGCACATAACCGGTGGGTCCCTCCGGTATTGTTGACTGGCAGTAGCTCAGGGCTCGCGGGGTCTTGGGCCCGGAGGGA
>Ga0335071_10007328_pt1 | contig 11340 bp, 9 predicted proteins | sample Lox_Sample_15_FD_206724 | JGI IMG/M metagenome (GOLD analysis project Ga0335071, IMG submission 206724) | Soil microbial communities from Loxahatchee National Wildlife Refuge, Florida, United States - Lox_Sample_1.5 | ecosystem: Environmental > Terrestrial > Soil > Wetlands | place: USA: Florida...
CTCCCCATCCCCTCGTGCACCCGAAGGGCCTCGGTGATCTGCTTGCCTACCGGCATGGTCGGGTTGAGCGAGGTCATCGGGTCCTGGAAGACGAGCCCGATGCGCTTGCCGCGTATGCGGTTCTTCTCCCTGAGGGGGAGACCAAGGATCTCGCGCCCCTCGAAGAAGACGGAACCCGAGGTGACCCGGCCCGGCGGCGAGGGGATGAGCCCCGCGATCGCCTGGATCGTGGCGGACTTCCCGCAGCCCGACTCGCCCACCACGGCGAGCGTCTCGCCCTTCTCGACGGAGAAGTCCACCCCGCGCACCGCCTTGACGACGCCGCCGTAGGTGTCGAACTCGACCCGCAGGTCGCGGACCTCGAGCAGGGCCATTCTCAGCGAGACCTCAGCCGGGGATCGAGGGCGTCGCGCAGGCCATCGCCCAAGAGGTTGAAGGCGAGGACGCTCACGCTGATGAAGAGCGCGGGAAAGACGAACTCGTGGGGGCTCGTGAGGAACGAGCCAAACCCGTCGAGGCACATGCTGCCCCAGGATGCCCTCGGCGGGGTCACCCCCATGCCGATGAAGGAGAGGAACGCCTCGGTGAAGATGGAGCTCGGGACCGCGAAGGTGAATGCCACGAGGACCACGCCCAGGGTGTTGGGGAGAAGGTGGCGGGCGAGGAGGTGGGCGGGGGACGCGCCCAATAGCCGTGCGGCCTGGACGAACTCCATCTCGCGCAGCTGGAGCACCTGCCCGCGCACCAGGCGCGCCTCGCCGGTCCAGGAGAGCGCCACGAGGCCGACCAGGAGGGCCGTGACGTCGCTTTGGCCGGGCCCGGACCCCAGGGCCACTCGGACCAGGATGAGGAAGAGAATGAACGGCAGCGAGAGGACGAAGTCGGTGAAGCGCATGAGCCACTGATCGACGAGACCGCCGAAGTAGCCCGCAACACCGCCGATGACAACGCCGAGGAGGATGGCGAGGAGCGGCGCCAAGAAGCCGATGAGGAGCAGCGTCACGCGCGCACCAGCCATGAGGCGCGCCAGGACGTCGCGGCCGAGCCCGTCGGTGCCGAGCGGGTGGGGGGGCAGGGTGATGGCCCGGCCCAGCGAAGCGTCGGGGCGGACGGCGCGGGCCGCCGCGAGTGTGATCGCCGAGACGGGCGTCACCGCGATGGTCCTTGGCCGGGGCGAGTCGGCCATGTTGGACGCGATCACCGAGTAGAAGTAGGTCTGCGGGCGGAGGGCAAACGTGTCCTCGAACGAGACCACGTTTCCGGCGTCGAGCTTCCCTACCGGAAGGCCGAGGTAGGCGCCGGCGGGTGGCTCCGTGCTCCGGTACACGCGGTACCCCGCGGCGCCCGGCACCGGGGTCCACTCGAGCCGCACCCCCAGGGTGGTGGGCTCTCCGACCACCTCGAGCGAGGCCGGCGCCGGGAGGGTCGCCCCGTCGATGCCGTCGGGGTGGGGATCCAACCCGGGAACGACGACGTCCGGAAAGAGCGGGGGCTCGGGAAGCACCCGCGCGGTCCGGCTCAGGCTCGGCGGCTCGGAGATCCGGGTCAGGTCCGGAGCGGTCGGGTCCAGGCGCCAGAAGAGCGGCCCGACCGAAGAGAAGAGAAAGAGCCCTACTATGATGACGAGCGAGGCGAGCGCTTGCCGGTTTCCGCGAAGGCGGTTCCAGGCGTCCGCCCAGTAGGATCGCGACGGTCTGACCGTTCCCTGCGGGCCGCTCCTCCGCAGGACGGGGGCGAAGTCCTCCGGCCCGAGGGCGAGCGGGCCGGGCATGCTCGCACCAGCCGGGCGGGCGGGAGCGGGAGGAGGGGCGATCTTGGACCCGGGAACGCTCATCTCCGGTCCCCGGCGAGGCTGATCCTCGGATCGACGATTCCGTAGAGGATGTCGATGGCGATGACCATGAGGACGAGAAAGGAACCGTAGAACACGGTCAGGCCCATGATGACGGTGTAGTCGAGCTGCTGGAACGCCTGCACGAAGTACCGGCCCAGCCCGGGGATGGCGAAGACGGTTTCCACCACGAACCCGCCGGTGGTGATGGCGGCGATCGCTGGGCCGAGGTAGGTGAGCAGGGGGAGGACGGCGTTTCGTAGCTCGTGCGAGAGAAAGATGCGGATCGGGGAGAGCCCCTTGCCGCGCGCGGTCCGGACGTAGTCCTGGTGCACCACCTCGAGGAGCGCGGACCGCATGAGTCGAGTGAAGAAGGCCATGGTGCCGAGGCCGAGCACGAGGGCCGGGACGATCATGTGACTGAAGCTGCCCCACCCGCCCACCGGCAGCACCTCGAAGCCGACCAGCCGATTCAGGTCCACGAGCAGGTACTGGCCGAGCCCGGCGAAGGCGAAGCTGGGGACCGAGATCGCCAGGATCACGAGGAAGAGGACCGTCTGGTCGGCCATCCTCCCGCGGGCGAGGGCGGTGACCGATCCGAAGGCGATCCCCCCGATGGTCGCGAAGAGGAGCGACAGGACCCCGAGCTTCGCCGAGACGGGGAAGTGGTCCCGGATGATCTCGTTCACGGTCCGGTTTCGCTGGGTGAACGAGATGCCGAAGTCGCCGCGGAGGGCGTTCCCGAGGAACACCACGTACTGCACCGGCAAGGGGCGGTCGAGGCCGTACTTGCGCTGCAGGTTCTCGCGGATCTCGGGGACGAGGGCCTTCTTGCCCGCCAAGGGGTCGCCGGGGACGAGGTGCATCGTCGCGAAGGTGGCGGTGGCGATGAAGTAGATCGTGACTAGGCCGGCGGCCAGCCGCTTCAAGGTGTAGCGGATCATGCGCCGGGGCGTTTTTCGTCCACGACGAAGGCGTGGGTCAGGTCCGGGTCGGGGCCGATCCGCCGTCGGATGATCCCTTCGACCCGGGGGGACTGCAGGTACACGATGGCGTCTTCGTAGAGGGGCAGGATCACGAGGTCTCTCATGGCGATCTGTTCGGCGGCGGCCATCGCCTCCGTCCGCGCCCTCGGGTCGGCGGTCTCTTGGGCCTCGCGAACGAGGGAATCGTACCTTGCGTTTCGGTAGGCGCCGTAGTTGTTCTGGTTCCAGCTGGTGTAGAGATCCACGAACGTCATCGGGTCGGCGTAGTCCGGGACCCAGCCGGCGACGGCGATGTCGAAGTCGCCGACGTACTCCTTGGCCAGGACCTGCTTGAAGATCTGCTTGTCGATGACCACCTCGAGCCCGAGCCGGGTCTTGAGCACGTACTGGAAGTACTCCGCCTCGCGCTGGGACCCCGCGCCCTCGAAGGTGAGCCAGGACAAAGGAGGGATCCTGCCTCCCATCTCGGCCCGGGCGAGCTCGAGCTCGTGCTCCGCCTCGGAGAGGTCGGGGAGGACGGGGTCGAGAGGGTGCTCCTGCCGGAACGTCTCCTTCACGCCCTCGACCCAGCTCGGGACGATCCCGCGCGCCGGACGAGTCCCGGGAATCCCGATGACGCTGGAGAGGAACTCCCGCGGATCGTAGGCGAGCTGGATCGCCCGGCGCAGGTGGGCGTTCGCGGTGGGCCGGCCCAGGCGGTGGTTCAGGAGGAGGTACCAGAGCGCTCCAACGGTGAAGCTCTTCATGGGGAGTCGTTCGAACTGGGCCCGCTTCGACTCATCCCGCCCGATCGCCTCGAGGAAGTCGACGCTCCCGTCCCGGAAGAGGTTCAGTCGAGCGTTCGAGTCGCTGGTGATGTAAGGGATCTCGATCCGGTCGAGCCGGATCGACTTCGCGTCCCAGTAGAGGGGGTTCTTCTCGAGCACGAGCGATGATTCGTGGTCCCAGTGAGTGAGGACGAAGGGCCCGTTCGAGAGGAGATCCGCCGGGGTCGCTCCGTAGCGACCCTGGTGTGCCCGGTAGAAGTTCTCCGGAACCGGATCGAAGGTCTTGAAGGCGGTGAGTCCGAGGAAGTAAGGGCACGGTCGCTCGAACTCCACCTCGAGGACATGGTCGCCCTGGGCCCGTACGCCGAGGGCGGAGGGGGGAAGCTTCCCCGCGTTCACGGCCTCGCCGTTCTTCACCGTGTACATGATGAACGCGTACTCGGAGGCCGTGGCTGGATCCACGACGTTCCGCCAGGCGAAGACGAAATCGCTCGCGGTCACAGGCGATCCGTCCGACCAGCGAGCGTCCTTGCGGAGGTGGAACGTGGCTCCCCTGTCTCGGATCTCCCAGGATTCGGCCATGCCCGGCACAACGTCCTGGTGTGGTCCGTCCCGCGTGAGCCCCTCCTGGATGTGTCCGAGGATGAAGGAGCTGACCGTGTCGGACGCCCGGGTGGAGTCGAGCTGGGGAGGGTCTTCGGTGATGGCGAGGCGGACGACCTTCGCGGCCCGAGCGGCGGCCGGGAGGGCGGCGAGGACGACCGCCGCCAAGAACCCGAACAGGTTTCGCGCGCGGCGTCTCATCGCAGTTGGCCGGAGCTCCAAGATCCCGTTTTCATAAAGGAAGGGAAGGGCACGCGCTGCAATAACCCCGAGGAGGCGCCGTCCCGGGTCCATCGCCGGGAGCGGCAGGTCTTTAGGTGCGGCGGCCGTTCAAAGGGCCATTTAGAGCGAGGTTCTACAGGATCTCCCGTTCGATTTGGGAATCCGGGGATGGCCCCTGCGCGCTTGACGTGGCGCCCTGGTTGATATATTGAACGATCGGTCATTCATTATATAGAGGGGTCGCGGTGGGCAGGAGCGCCGAGAGAAACCAGCGGATGCGGGACGAGCGAAGGGAGCAGATCCTCGCGGTGGCGCTCGAGCTCTTCGCGGCGCGCGGGCTCGCCGCCACGAAGATCGGGGACATCGCGCGGCGGGCGCGGATCGCGCAGGGCCTCCTCTATCACTACTTCCCCTCGAAGGACGTCATCTACCTCGAGCTCATCCGCGGCGCTTTCGAGCGGATGAACGCCGCGGCGCGCGGGCTCGAGAAGCTGCCGATGCCGCCGGGAGAGAAGGTCCGGCGAGCGCTGGAGGCGCTCGTCGCGGGGCTTACCGAGAACGATGACACCGCCCGCTACTACCTCCTCACCGCACAGGCGAGCGCCTCCGAGGCGACGCCGAGGACCGTGCAGGCGCTCATCCGGGCGGAGCGCGCCGTTCCCTACGAGGTCATGGCCCGGATCATCCGGGCCGGCCAGAGGGACGGCAGCGTCCGCGAGGGCGACCCGGAGGAGCTGGCGGTGTTGTTCTGGGTCCTGATCCGCGGCCTGGCCATCCACCGCGCCACCTGGGGGCCCGGTTTCCGCGCCCCGCCGGTCTCCGCGCTGATCCGCGTCTTCCTCTCCGAGGGCTAAAGCCATGGAGCCGTTTCCGCTCCCCACCGTCGTCCCCACCTCCCGCGGCCCGGTCGAGCTCGCCGATTGGGGCGAGGGCCCAGCCGTGCTCGCAATCCACGGTGCTATGGGTGGCCACGACCAAGGTGTGCTCCTCGCGCGGACCGTCGGCGAAGGGGGCTACCGCTACCTGGCCCCGTCGCGCCCCGGCTACCTCGGCACACCGCTCTCCGCCGGCAAGAGCGCCGAGGACCAGGCCGACCTCTACGCCGAGGTCCTGGAGCGCCTCGGTATCCGCTCCGCGGCGGTGATGGCGGTATCCGGGGGTGGGCCGTCCGCGCTCCTCTTCGCCGCGCGGCACCCCGCTCTGTGCTGGGGCCTCGTCCTGGTCTCGACCTGCAGCGGCATCATCCTTGAGAAGCTGCCGCTTGCTTTCCACCTGATGAAGCTATTGGTGCGCCTGCCCGGGTTCGCCGCCTCCCTGCGCCGCAGGACCGAGCGCCACTGCGAGAAGGCGGCGGCGCGCTCCATCCGCGACCCCGCGGTGCTCGCCCGCACGCTCGGCGAGGCGGAAGCGGGCTCGCTCATGAAGGCCCTCATGCTCTCCACCGCCGACCGCATGGCCCGGCGGCTCCCCGGGACGGAGAACGACGTCCGCATCACCCGGACCACGACCTATCCCCTCGAGCGCATCCTTGCGCCGACGCTGGTAGTGCACGGCACGGCCGACCGGGTCGTCTCCTTTGACCACGCCAGGACCCTGGTCGCGCGGATCCCGGGGGCTCGGCTCCTCACCGTCGAGGGCGGCGAGCACGTGGCCATCTTTACGGATCGTGATCGGGTGCGGGCAGCGGTGACCGCGTTCTTGCGGGAGCACGCGCCGGCGAAGGGGCAAAGCGGCACCGGGACGTAGCCCCCGCGCGGCCCGGGAGGCGGGAAGAACGAGGTCCGCCTGGCCTCTTCTTCTATCCACCTACCTCGTCGCCTTGTAGACGGCGGCGACCGCGGCGCGGTGGCTGAGCGCCGCTGCAGCGCCTGCGGCGTTTGCGGTGACGAAGATGACCCGATAGGCGACGGCCGCGGCAGCGTTCGCGTGCGCGGCCTCGAAGGCCAGGTCCGCCAACAGCAGGGAAAGCTTGGTCACGGCGAGGAGGGCCCAGGTCCAGGATAGCCGGCCCCCGCGGAGCGCAACGGCGATGCGCAAGAGTGGCAGCCCGAGGAGGAAGCAGGCGAAGTCCGATGTCGTGGAGAGGAGATCCAGGGCCGGCTGGAGCGGCGCTTCTGCCTCGGCGAGACCGCGAATGCTCGTCGTAACGACCGGCCACCCGAGCAAGAGAGCCAGGAGGAGGCCACCCCCGTAGATGGCGACGGCCGAAGCGCGCAGGCCCCCGAACCCGAATCCAGCCCGGTGATAGGCCAGCACGAACAGGGCGGCACCGGGCACCGCGAGGACGTTGCCGATGATGGAGAGGGCCAGGGTGAGAGCCGAAGGCCCTCCCCCATCGAACACCGCCGTCGACACGATCGCGATGGATGCGGTGAGGTAGGGCACGGCCGAGAGGATCCAGGCCCACCGCATGAAGTCGCCCCTGCGGAAGCTATAGGCCGCCGCGATCATGGCGGCGATCGCGAACATCCCCGTGGCGGGGACGGCCACGATCCAGAAGCCCTGTCCCGGATGGACGAGCACCGCGAGCGCGAGAGCGACCGCGGCCACCGACACCGGAAGGAGGAGGTACCTCATCGGCGTTCCACCCCGGTGAGGATCTCCCGCGCGAGGGAACTCGCGGCGTCGGTCCCGAGGAGCGTTCGGAGCGCAGGCTCCAGGGCGGCGACGAGCCTGGGCACCGACGCCCAAGCGAGCGACGCGGGCGGGATCGCCAGGGTCCGTTCGCAGAAGGTGCGGACGGCATTCCGCGCGGTGTGCGGTCCCAGGTGCGGGGCGAGGAGAGCGGCGATCGCCTCGGCCGGATCGTCCTCGCGAGGGGGCGACACAGCTGTGGTCATGTTCCCCCCAAGGAGATCATGTCCGGGGATGGACCGGGAGCGGCTCCTTCCGCCCCCCCGGCGGCTCGACGGCACGAGAAGAGGCTAGACGACGGAGATAGTCCCTCGAGAGGCGCTCGTCATCAAGTAGTCGGGGAGGGCACGGTGCCGGAAGCATCGAAGCCGAAGAACCCGGCAGAAAGGCCAGGAGTTGACCGCAGCCCGGCGGAGGCAGAAGCGGGGAAGAAACAGGCGGCCACGGTAGCTTCGGGCCTGACTTCCGCCATTCGGTCCCGGCTCGCCTGGCTGCCGGAAGACGCGACCGCGAATCACTTCAAGGAGTCGATGGCCGCATTCGGCCGATCACCCGCCGTGACGTATGCGGGAGGGCGAAGCCGGCGGGAGGGGGTCGGCTCGAGGATCGAATCCGAAGCGCCCCGGCCCGCTCGGCGCCATCAGCTAACCACAACGTTGGTCCCGATCGCCAAGAGAGGCGGACCCTCATGAAAACCCCACCGTGGAGCAGTATGCCGGCCCGAGAGCCCGATCCGGTTTCGGGTTCCTGGAGGAACCTTTGGGTCCGCCGTCGTAGCTCTCGGGCGAGGAGCCTGCCGTGACGGAGCGGGATCTCCAAGGCTTGGCGTGGTGGTCCGGTGATTCACGCGTAGAGCGATCTGGGGCTCAGATCATGTACGTTGCGCTCGCGCCATTGACCGTCACGAGCACCGTGTAGTGACCACCATCCGTCGCAGTGACCGTGGCCGAGTCGCCGTTGGAGTCGGTGAAGGTGGCTTGTGTACTGGGCGGAGGAGTCATAGACCCAGCCGTTGTAAGTGATGGTGACGGTCCCCTTGCTGCCATTCACCGTCGTCGTCACGGTCGCCTTGTTCACGGTGGTGACGCTTCCGACCGTGCTGACGTCGATCGTGCCGGAGATCCCATAGCTGCCAAGGCTATAGGTAGGGACGCGAGCTTCTCGATCGGCGACCGGCCAGTGGGAATCCGATGCCGCGAGGGCCCGCCGTAAGCGGGGGCAGGACTCCTTCCCAACGGGATGAAGCCCTTCAGTCGATCACCAACACGAACGTGGTCGAGGCTGTGATTGAAGCGGACAAGGTGTCGGTGCCCACGACCTTCACGGTATAGGTGCCCTTGGTCGCATTGGTAATGGGGGCCGCCGGGCCAGTAGAGGCTCCGCCCGAGCAGGCGAGGAGTCCGGTGCCGATGCTCGCCCCGAGGAGGAGCGTGAGGCAAAGGCTCGGGCGGTTCGCTCGACTGAGCCTCCCCGCATAGAGAAGTCCGAAGAGCGCGAGGCTCGCCAGTGTCCCCCTCATGGGTAACGGAACACTACTGGGTCCCGTCGGAGCCGCTGGACCCATGCGCGGCCAACCCCGTCCCTCGCTTCGCGCGGACTGTGCGGCCGCTCCGCAGCCGGCGGTACTCGCGTGCACCGTCAGGGTCGTAGTGATCGGGCTCGTTCCGGCGACCGCGGTGTCCGGGAGGGTGAAGCAGCCACTCGAGAGCGCCGGTTGGCTCGAGACCACCCAGGCGATGGTGCCCGTGTAGCCATCTTCCGGCGTCACGGTGATCGTGGAGGGACTCGACCCGCCCGAGTGCACGGTCACGTTGGTTGCGGCCACGGTGAAGGTCTTCCCGGGTACGGTGATGGACAGCGAGGCTGTCGACGCGGCATAGGTCGCATCGCCGGAGTACGTCGCCCGGATGAGGTGGACGCCCAGTGTCGAGGAGTTGAAGGTGTACGCGGCGGAGCCGTTCGAGAGGGTCAGGGGCGGAGCTACACTGGTCCCGTCGACCGCGAGGGTCACCGTTCCGGTGGGCACGGTCGTGCTCGCGCCCGAGGCGGAGCCGACGGAGATCGTCACCGCGTCGTCCGTACCCGCCTGAGGTGAAGTGGTGCTGGCCGCGATCGTCGTCTTGGAGGGCAAAAGCGGCGTGCCCGACGATGGCCAGGCGGCGAAGAGTTGGAAGAAGTCGACGGAGCCCAGCCCGGAGGCCTCGTCATACCCGGGTCCCGCCGAGTAGGGCGAAGTGCACGAGCTCGCGCCCGAGGAGCATCCGTTGTTGCCGCTCGTGATGTCGTGGAAGGCGGAGGCGTAGGTCGTCGGGTTCGCGGCGAGGCCGTACAGCGTGGCCGCGACGACTCCCTGGCCGTGTGGCTCGAACCTCTGGTTCAGGAGGGCGACCATCCCTGCAAATATCGGCGCCGCGAAGCTCGTCCCTCCGGCCACGGTGAGGTAGACACCGTTTGCGTCGCGGAATCCCTGAGCGCAGCTCCCCGTGACCCCGGTCGTGCTGACGTCGCTCGAGCAGTAGATGTAAGGGGCGTTGATCCCCGAGGAGTCGAGCGACAGGTCCGGAACGAGCCGGTTCGTTCCTGAGGGAATGCCCGGGACGTTCGCCTGCCAGGTGGGCCGTGAAGCGAGCGAGCTCGCTCCTCCCCCGCCAGCGGTGAGGACGCCCGTGGCCCCGCTGTCGTTCCAGACCTGCTCGGGAATGTAGGAGACTGCCGAGCTCACCAGGTCGGCGCCGTTCTTCGAGGCCCAGTACTGAGAATTGCCCGGCGCCACCTCGGCAGCGGAGAACTCCGTTCCGCCGATGCCGGTCACGTACTGGCTGCTCGAGGGGTAGTCGACCGCGGGGGTCTTCTGGACGGCCGAGCTGAGGCTCGGGTCCTGTAGGCAATCCAGGGAGCCACCGTCCCCCGTCGCCGCCACCACGGATTGACCCTGTACGGCCGCCTGCGAGAGCGTGGTCTGAAGCGTCGAGTAATCCTTCGGAGCGAGTGAGGGCTCGCAGGAGCCGTAGCTCATGCTGATGATCGGCGCGACGTTGTTATCGACGGCGTAGATGAGCGCATCCCACACGCTCAGGTTCGCTGCGTCACCCACGTACACGAAGTCGATGGTCGCGCCGGGGGCGATGCCGCTCGTGTATTCCAGATCGACGTCGGACTCCGCCTCGTCCGTCGGATGGACGGCGGGATTTCCCGAGCCCGGCACCAAGACGAGGATGGGGTCCTTCACGGGGAGGCCGGCTGCGCTCTGGAAATGCTCCAGGTCCGAGAGCGAGATGGCAGACTGGCCCACGACCGCGATCGACTGTCCAGAGCCGTCCCACCCCGCCGCGTAGGCCGGGGTGATGTCGTAGATGGTGGCGAGGTCGGCCGGGGTGACGTAGTGCTTGCCGGTCTGTCCGGACGTGAACCCGGGAGCGACCTCCGGAGCGGCGAACCGAAGATGCGAACGGGGGCGGATGCTCGACAGCCCGGTGATGGCTTCCACCGCTGGGGCGAGGGCCCTCGGCACGCTGACGTCCGTCGAGGGAGCGAAGGGCAGCCTGCCCCCGACCCGGTAGCGGTGCAGCTCGGTTCCAAACGCGGCCCCGATCTGCCCCGCCGTGCCCGAGAAGCGGAGGCGGACTCCCCCGCGCGAGAGGGGGTACACGGTGAGCCCGTGCCGGCTCAGCCAGAGGGTCACCGTTAGGACATCTTCTGCGGCCGCTCCGTATCGTGCGCCATACTCCTCGGGTGTGAGCCACCGGCGATAGAGGGGGGAAGAGGCATCTCGCTGCGCCTCGATGAGCGAGCGGAGCTCCGCCTCCTGTGCTGGTGTTCTGGCAAAGGTGATGCTCGCGCCCTCCACCACCGTCGCCGGGTCGATCGGTCCTTCGTCCGCCTCCGCGGTGACCACGGACGGCCGTGAACCGGAAAGCACGATTCGATCGGCGTCGTCGACGGTGCCCGTGATGCGGGGCTCTTTGGCCGCTGCTCGGGAAAGCGCGGGGGTGAGAAATGAGGCGAGCGCGAGGAGCGCGACCGCCACGGACCCTACGGTCTTGACCCGGAGGTTTACGGCGGGGCCTCCGAGCGAAGGCGGTGGCTCTTTGGCGAGGAGGAGGGGTTGTGAAGGCATCGATGCGTCTATCGGATCGCGATGAAGGAGCGCCGGAGGGCCAAGGCGCCAAGTCGAAAGTTGTTCTCCCGTGCCTACCACCCGTACGTCGAGAGCGCCGCGGCTCCAAATCGACCGGAGCAGGGCAACGCTACGAACTCCCGTGCCCGACGTACCTCGGACATGGAGGTTATATCGATA
>Ga0335071_10007329_pt1 | contig 11340 bp, 6 predicted proteins | sample Lox_Sample_15_FD_206724 | JGI IMG/M metagenome (GOLD analysis project Ga0335071, IMG submission 206724) | Soil microbial communities from Loxahatchee National Wildlife Refuge, Florida, United States - Lox_Sample_1.5 | ecosystem: Environmental > Terrestrial > Soil > Wetlands | place: USA: Florida...
TTCTTCCCACTTAACAGGGCTTTACAACCCGAAGGCCTTCATCACCCACATGGCGTCGCTGGGTCAGGCTTTCGCCCATTGCCCAATATTCCCCACTGCTGCCTCCCGTAGGAGTCTGGGCCGTGTCGCAGTCCCAGTGTGGCTGGCCGTCCTCTAAGACCAGCTACCCGTCATAGCCTTGGTGAGCCTTTACCTCACCAACAAGCTGATAGGCCATGGGCTCATTTACAAGTGATAGCTCAACCCGAAAGTAAAGCCACCTTTTACCCCGTAACCTGGGTTACGTGGTCTTATCCGGTATTAGCCCCACTTTCGCGGGGTTATCCCGAGCTCGAAAAGAGATTACCCATGTATTACTCACCCGTCCGCCGCTTTACTCATTCCCGAAGGAACTTTCACGCTCGACTTGCATGTGTTAGGCACGCCACCAGCGTTCGTTCTGAGCCAGGATCAAACTCTCAAAAAAACTGAAAAGTGGACCTTTCGCACTAAAAATAAGGGCCTAACTATTTTGTTGTCAAAGAACAGAAAGAACAAACAAATAAAAAAAGCGAAAAAGATAGTAACACACTCCTGCATACTGTGTCAAACTCCGCTTTGTTGCCGACTCCAGCATGCCGCAGAGTGTGTCTAACCGTTCATTTAAAAGAGCTACATTACCCGTGAAGCAGTATAAGTATACCCATTTTTTTATCGTTGTCAAGCGGATATTTCTTAAGTTCAAAAAAAAGTCGTTGCGAGTTGCGGGTTCCGCGTTAAGATACCCAGCACTGAGGATCACGACGAAAGCCGAACACAGCAGGCACAGTCTCTCAGGCGCCTTAGCCCGTAACCCGGAACTCGAAACTTGGAACCCGTAACAGGCGGCTCCAAGCCGCCTACTCGCCCGTTACTGCGCGGATGCTGTCGTACGTTACATTCACCAGCTCTTCGAGCGTTGTTGCGTCAATGGCGAGCGGTGGCATGAGCACGATCACGTCACTGAGGGGACGGATGACCACGCCGCGTTTACGCGCCTCCAGTATCACTTTCTGACCGATTTTCTCGCCCGCTGCATACATCTTTTTCGATCTCTTGTTTTCAACGAGCTCGATCCCGACCATCAGTCCTTTCTGGCGAATCTCCCCCACGTGGGAGAGTTCGTTGAAGCGCGCAAGAAGGCTGCGCAGCAACTCTGAAGATGTCTGCGCTTTTTCCAGGAGTCGCTCTTCTTCAAAGAGCCGGAGATTCTCCAGAGCCACGGCGCACGCAAGTGGATTGCCTGTGTACGTATGACCGTGGAAGAAGGCCTTGAATTCATCAAACTCACCAAGGAAGCCTCCAAAGATTTCTTCCGTCGCAAGCGTCACTGCCAGCGGGAGATAGCCTCCTGTTATTCCTTTTGCGACGCACATGAAATCGGGCGTCACATCTTCCTGCTGGCAGGCGAAGAGGCTCCCTGTTCTGCCGAACCCTGTCGCCACTTCATCAGCGATGAGAAAGAGACCATTCTCTTTCGTGATCTTCCAGATGCTTTGGAGAAAACCTTCCGGCTGGACGATCATCCCGCCAGCCCCCTGCACTAAAGGTTCTATAACAACTGCGCAAAGCTCATCTCTGTACTTCTTGATCGTCTTCTCAAAGGCCTCGACACATGCAAGATGACACGACTCAGGCTTCAGTTTCAGTGCACAACGGTAACAGTACGGTGACGGTGCCTTGCGCGTCTTGAAGAGCAAGGGCCTGTACACTTTATGAAAAAGGTCAATGCCGCCGACACTGACGACGCCCAGCGTGTCTCCGTGGTAGCCGTTCACGAAAGAGAGGAACGTCTTGCGCTTCTTGGCTCCCTTCTGCTGCCAGTACTGATAGGCCATCTTGAGGGCGACTTCCACGGACGTCGATCCGTTGTCAGAGTAAAAGATCCTGGTCAACCCCTCGGGCGCTATGTCGACAAGCTTCCTTGCCAGATGGAGTGACGGGACATTTGCGAGGCCCAGTAACGTCGAGTGGCACAGGCGCGCAGCCTGGCTCTGCAGCGTATTTAAAAGTTCTTCCTTGCCGTGGCCGTGCACGAGCACCCAGAGAGAAGAAACGCCGTCTATGTATCTGTTGCCTTCGGTATCGATGAGGTAACAGCCTTCACCTCTCTCGATAATGAGAGGTTCTGCCTCCATCCAGTCTTTCATCTGCGTGAAGGGGTGCCACAGGTATTTGTGGTCCCACTCAACTAATTTGTGTTTGCTGGCCATTGTTCCTCCAAATAACTTGGATGGAAGATCTCTCACCGCAATTATCTATTGGTGCGGCTCGCTAGGAAGACCGCTGCGCTGGGAAGATGGCTCACTCCGGTCGCTAGGAAGCGGTTACTTCCATCTTCCATCTCGCTCTATATCAGGCCGACGCTCCGTCCTACTTGCGCGAGCGCTTCCAGGGCCGAGTTCATGTCCTCGCGTGTGAGACCGCGTACAATGGTGAGACGCAGACGTGAGGTCCCGGCCGGGACCGTCGGCGGTCTGATCGCCTGGAGAAATATGCCTTGTTCAAGCAGCATCTTCTGCATGCGAACTGCCTTGCTGTCCTCGCCCACGACAATGGGCACGATAGGCCCTTCACTCTGCTTCAAGTCAAAGCCGAGCTTGTGTAGCCCCTGCCTCATGTAATCTATGTTCTCCCAGAGTTCCTTCTTGAATGAGCCGTCTTCCCTGATGAGCTGCAAGGCCGACCTGGCCGCGCCGAGCGCCGATGCGGGGAGCGCTGTCGTGTACATGAACGTTCTCGCCCTGTTCACCAGGTACTCGATGGTCAGACTGTCCGAGAGCGCAAATGCGCCGAAGGAGCCAAGCGCTTTTCCGAACGTTCCCATCTGCACATCCATCAATCCCGCCAGGCCCTGAAGCTCTTCCACTCCCCTGCCTCTTTCTCCGAAAACCCCTGTTGCGTGGGCCTCGTCAACAATGAGATGCAGATCATACTTCTCCTTCAGCCGGAAGATTGCAGCGAGCGGCGCCACATCGCCATCCATGCTGAAGACTGTCTCCGTGATGACAAACTTTTTCGTCGAGACAGGTTCCCGCCGTATCTTCTTTTCCAGGTCTTCAACATCGCAATGGCGGTAGATCACTCTCCGCGCGCGGGAAAGCCTTATGCTGTCGATGATGCTCGAATGATTAAGTTCGTCGCTGAAGATCACATCGTGCGTACCCGCAAGAGTTGCGATGATACCCATGTTCGCAAGGTATCCGTTGGAAAAGATGAGCGCTCTTTGGTAACCTTTGAAGGCCGCTACATCATCTTCGAGTAGCGCGTACAGGTCGATACTCCCGGACACGCTTCGCGACGAGCACGTCCCTGCTCCGTATTCATCTATTGCATCTTTCGCTGCCTTCATTACATCAGGATGCGTATGAAGAGACAGGTAACTGTTTGAGCAGAGATTAAGATACTCGCTCCCTTCATACCACACCCTGCTTTCGTTAACCGGCTTCAGATACCGGATCTCCCGGTAGTTGCCGGCTTCTTTTATTTGCTCGAGTTCTTGTTGTAGTCGCTCTCTCATAAGAAACTCGGCCAAGAAAGGCAGGCTAAAGGCCCAAGGCGCAAGGCCAACAGCTGAGAAGACAATACGTCTGGGCCTTTAGCCTTTTGCCGTTGGCCTTTAGCACTTTGCCTTTGACCTGCCTTTATACCGCTTCGCGGTACATGTTGTCAACCTTGTACGAAAGAAGGTTAACAGCCGTCTGAATAAAGCAAAGGCGGGCATTTTCAGCCCGCCCTCTTGTTCACATGTAGTTAGCCTTTTATGATCCTCGGGAGCATCATCTGGTGCTGCGGGCATATTGAAGAGGGGTTCTGGTAGCAGCAGTTGGCGAAGGCCACGAGATACTTCCTCAGATCGGTCATCTTGACCACTTCATCCACCATACCCGTTTTTGCGCAGTAAGCCGGGCGCGATTTATCGTAATATTCTTTCACTGTCTTGTTCATGGCTTCAATCACCGGCGCCAGAGGTTTGCCCGAATCCTTCTCTTTCACGAGCCTTCTCGCGAAACTGGCGACCGCCGCGGTCTCGCCGTGCATGACGTATATTTCCGTCGTTGCCGTGCCGATGGTGAAAGCATTATTGTTGTTCGCCTGGGGTCCGGCCATGATGTAGTGCGCTGCTGCAGTGCCTTTCCTCAGAACGATGGTCATCATGGGGCTGTCATTCGCCTGTTCGATTGAGTAGATGAGTGACTGGCCCAGACCAAGAAGTTCAGCCTTCTCGGCAATGTCGCCAACGTCGATGCCGGATGTATCCTGGATCCACAGCATCGGCACCCTGTCCCTGCCGCACAGTGTCACGAACTCGTTGACCTTGATGAGGCCCTCACGGTAGAACTTGCCGCCGATGCCCGGATACGGGGCATACAGTGGATAGCCCTTCGGCATCATGCCCTGTATATTCATAACAACGCCGATCAGAAAGCCGTCTATCTTGACGAGGCCGCAGTACAGCTCCGGTCCGTAATCGGGCCTGAACTCCATGTGCTCGCTTCCATCAACAAGTCTCGATATGAACTGCCTCGCATCATACGTCATCTTCTGGTTGAAGGCGACGATGCTGTAAAGGTCTTCGGCGGGATATGCCGGTTCCTTCGGCTCTGCCACTCTGAAGAATTTGCTATTGTAGGCAGGCAGATAGGTGACCCACTCTTTCACCGCATCAAGGATCGCTTCCTCTGTCTGGAAGACTTGCTCGAAGAAGCCAGTGTTGTCGTAATGGATTTCAACACGGCCCGGCGGCACCGCTTTGAATTTTCTCGTCGCGTCGATGATCTGTTCCGCCATGCCCTCATCGAAGTATCCTTTTGGCGCCATACCGCTCACGATGCCTGCGCCGCCCACAGCTATGTTGCAATCCTTGTGGGCAAGGAGCAGTGTCGGGCTGATACCCTGGTAGCCGCCCCCCGCAGGGTTTGTGCCGTATATTGCTGCGAGAACAGGAATGCCGAGTTTGTTCAGTTCAGCGTGCCTGAAGAAGGTTGTTCCATTGCCGCGGCGGTTTGCGTAAACTTTTTCCTGCTCGGTCAGTTTCACGCCACTGCAGTTGACCAGCCATACAAGCGGGCAGTGCAGTCTCTTCGCAATGTCGGTGACTCTCAGGATGTTGTCGGACTGCCCTGCTATCCAGGCTCCTGCCATGACTTTGTTATCAAAGCCGATGATGACACACCATCTGCCATTTATTCTGCCGAGACCATCCACGACGCCGGTGGTCCCTGATTCTTCCTCCATCGGGTCGTAAAGGAGATGCAAGGGCGCCCACGTGCCCGGGTCAAGGATGTATTCCAGCCTCTGGTGCACTGTCCACTCACCCCTTTTATTAAGGGTTTCCTTCGGTAAACCTGCGTTCTTGTTCTTCTCTACAAGGGCATCAATTTCCGCTTCAACTTTCTTGATTTCTTCTGCGTTTTTCTCGTTTACTTTGATCGGTTTACCCAAGTCCTGCATCTTCTCGAAATAAGGTCTCATCTCTCAAGCCTCCGGTGGGTTTTAAAATGGCGTTTTATTTTTTTGTTATTATTTTCACAATTATATTTTTGTATACGACTTTTGTCAATACAAAAGATGCGCGCCAGGAGAAGATATTGGCGTAATAGACGGAGCTGTTCCGAGTTCCGAGTTGCGATGCAGGACACCTCACGTTACGAGTTGCGGGTTTCGAGTTGCGAGCTGAAACACGAAACCCTTGCGGAATTCAGCAAAGCTTGGCGGCTATGGTTTTTCGAGGTGCCTCTCTCTTAACCCGCAATACGTAACTCGTAACCCATAACATTTTCTGACTCGGAACACGTAACGCGTAACGATTAGTGTTTAAACAATCTTTGCCCGGTGAAGACCATTGTCACATTAGCCTCGTTACACGCCTCGATCACCTCAAAGTCGCGTTCGGATCCGCCCGGTTGAATTACACCGGTGGCGCCCTCCTTGATCGCCGCATCAACGCCGTCTCTGAACGGGAAGAAACCATCAGACACAACGATAGACCCCAGGAGGCCGCCTTTCTGACTCTTCGTGTACTCCTCTATCTCTTTCAGGTCTCCCATGTTTCTCGCGCCCCGTTCTGCTTCCAGCTTGAACACTGCGTAGGGAACGCCGAACTTCTTGAAGACCTGGCCATCCATAAATTTCGTGTACGCCTTGAAGGTAGCGATCTCGACCACGCCTACCCTGTCCTGCTCTCCGGTGCCGATGGCCACGGTGGCTTCACTCTTTACAAAAAGAGCTGAATTGGAGCTTACGCCTGATTCGACATACCACCCAAAGAGCATGTCCTCGAGCTCTTTTTCACTGGGCGCTCTCTTGATTTTGTACTCCTGCCCCTTGTACGTGGCCTGTGCCGGTTTCAGGTCTTCCTTGCCCTTAATCCTGAAGGGCTGCGATTCCTGGATAATGAGACCGCCATCCATGAGCGACTTGAAGTCAATGATTCTTTTCGTCTTGTAGGCCTGCAGCCTCTCGATCTCCTTGATCTGGAGTATTCTCAGATTCTTCCATTTCTTCAAAATATCGAGGGCTGACCCTTCATACTCAGGTGCGCAGACCACTTCGAAATAATACGGCACCATTGCCTTGGCGGTTTCAGCATCGAGTGTCTTCGAAAAGACCACCGCCCCCCCGAAGGCCGCAATCCGATCGCACCAGAACGCCTTTTCGAATGCGTCGGCTGACGTAGATCCGTAGGCTGCACCGCACGGGTTGTTGTGCTTCATTATCGAGCACGCAGGTTTCTTGTCGAGGAATCTGATGATGTTGAGAGCATTATCCACATCCGTGAGATTAATTTTCCCGGGGTGCTTCCCCACCTGCAACTGGTCCTTCTCCGTAAGTCTGCTCACCAGTCCGTTATCGAAGTCAAAGAACCGAACATCGCCCAGCGTGATGTTGCCGTGTGCCAGCTCGTAAAGGGCTGCGGGCTGATCCGGGTTCTCGCCGTACCGGACGCCCCGCTCCACGTCCGCCTTTTCATCTGCATCGTAGATGCTCCAGACCCTCTTCCGGTACTCGAGTACTTGCCCGCCCATGTCGATCTTGATGGTGTCGGGGAATTTGTCCTTGACTACTTTTTTGTACATGTCCTTAATGTTGTCCGCCATCTCTCCCTCCGGGATAAAAGTTTAAAGTGAGCAGTTCAAAACATTCATTGCCGAGTGTCCGCTCTCCACACTCGCCACGTTGCATTGTCTTCCACTGTTTGCTGCTCACTTTCTTTCGCTATCTTTCACCGCTCACTGCTTACTGCTCACTTTCATTTTCTTACTTCACCGCTGCGAGCAGCGCTTGAGTCATCGACTCCACGTCCAGGCCTTCGGCCTTGAAGAGCTCTTCCGTCTCGCCTGATTTTCCGTACGCCTTTACGCCGAAGCTTTCCACTTTTCCTTTATACCCTTTTTGCAACAGGTAGTACGCGATCGGGGGCATGATGCCGGTCGCGGGATTGTGGTCTTCGTACGTGAAGATTCCCTTAACGCCGAGAAGCCCCTGCATTACCTGTTCATCGACTTCGTCGACGCAGGCCATGTTCACCACAGCCAGAGATACGCCCTCTTTTGCCAAATTTTCTCTTATTGCCAGCGCTTTCCCCAGCATACCTCCATACGTGATGACGGCAGCATCTTTACCGGTTCTGATCACATCCATTGTGCCGTACTTGAACTCGTATCCGTTTCCAAAAAAGGGCGCGCCCTTCTCATCGTGGATGATGGGCCATTTGCCTCTTCCTGTTCCGATGAAGAAGTTGCCGTTTGTGAAAGCGATGTATCTGGTAACCCGGTCCACCTGATTCGTGTCAGCAGGTATTATTGCCCTGAAGTTGTAAAGGTTGCGCGTAAGACCTATGTAGTCGATGCATTGGTGAGTCTTGCCGTCCTGTCCCACATCAAGACCCAGGTGCGTCCCCACCACTTTGAGATTGGTCTTGTTGATATCATTCAGCCTGTGCTGGTTATAGGTTTCATCCAGTGCAAACACGCCGAAGTCAGCGAAGAACGTTACCACTCCAGCGGCCGACAGGGCGCCGGCGATGGTAGCTGCATTATGCTCCTGCACGCCGCATTGAAAGAACTGGTCAGGCGAGCACTTGCAAAAATCGGACGTTTTCACAGAACTCGCAAGATCGCAGTCGAAGGCGGCGATGAGCTTACCTCCAGGGATATTCTTATCCGCCAGATCCTTGAGCGCCTTACCGAAAGCCGATCGGTTATCAAGCCCGTCTGCATCAGAGTAGGTAAAAGGAACACCTGTAATGAGGCTGCTCGCACCATCTCTTTCGCCGGCCTGAGGCTTCCATTGGGGCACTCCTTTACGTTTTTCCTTGTAGAGCGCAAAATCATCGTCTATTCCAAGAGCGACGAGAGCCTCAGGATATTCCTTGTCATTCAAGGCTCTGCCGTGGTATTCGGCCTTGCCTTCCATGAACGGGACACCCTTACCAATGACCGTATTCGCAAGGATGCACGTGGGGACTTGCGTCTGCCGCGCCTTGCGCAATGCCGCATACAGCTCGCCCGCGTCATGACCGTCCACTTCGAGAACATCCCATCCGTCGGCGAGGTAGTTCTCAATTATATTGACGGGCATCACATCATCCACGCACCCGCTGATCTGAATGCGGTTGTAATCGATCAGAACCGTGATGTTGTCAAGGCAGTACTTCTTCGCAAATCTTCTCGCCTCTGCGACTTGCCCTTTTGCCTGCTCTCCGTCGCTCATCAGCACGTAGACATGCCCGTCCTCTTTCTTCAGCTTGGAGCCGAGGGCGAAACCACACCCCGCGGAGAGGCCTTGACCAAGGTTTCCTGTTGACCAGTCAATGAACGGCAATCCCCGCACCACGTGCCCCTCAAACGGGCTGCCTGTTTTTCGAAAGAAAGCTATGACTTCATCGACCGGCAGATGGCCAAGCCTCGCAAGAGCGGCGTAGACGCCTGGTGACGTGTGACCATGGCTGACGATGACCCGATCCCTCATCGCGCCGCTGAGGTTTGCGTGAGAAAAAACAACCAAATACATGTCCAGCGAGGACATGGAGCCGCCGGGATGACCTGAGCCTGCCAATCGCGTCATTTTGACTATGTCGCCTTTCGCCAAGCGCGCAAGCTCTTTAAGCCGTCCTATCTCTTCATTCGTCAACGTTTCCTGATCAAATGCCATAACTAACTCCCTCCGTCCCTGATGAACTTTTGTTCCTGACCGAATGGCCGTTAATCTCGAATATCGAAAATTCTAATTACAAAACAACATTCAATCACCAAAATCCAAAACAACACCCTACTGTTTTGGTCATTTGAGATTGGCTGATTGTTTACGATTTAGACATTAGGATTTCGGATTTGCCCCCTATACCCTCGTCAACCGGCATCCTGGGTCACAGGACCGCTTACTTGCCCGCTTTGACGGCGGCCTGGTAAAAATCGCATTCCTTCTGCAGAAGGCACCGCGGACAATCCGGCTTGCGGGCGATACAAATATACCTGCCATGCAGGGTAATAAGCAAAGAAAAATCTGTCCACCAATCTTGAGGCACTATTCTCTTCAGATCTATTTCTATTTTGTCGGGTTCATGTTCTTTGGTGAGCCCTATTCTCTGCGATACACGTATCAGGTGCGTGTCCGCTATTATCGCGGGCTTGCCGAAGGCGAGACCTGCCACCATGTTGGCAGTCTTTCTGCCTATGCCTTTGATGGTAACGAGCGTCTCCACGTCTTCGGGTACGCGCCCGCCAAACCTTTTCTCTATGTCATCGGCAAAATTCTTGAGACTCCGGGCCTTGTTTCTGAAAAAGCCCGTCGGCTTCACGTCTTCCTCAAGCTCAGCATCAGATACTTTTGTGTAGTCCTTTGGCTTCCGGTACTTCTTGAAGAGAGACTCGGTCACCCTGTTGACACGCTCATCTGTGCACTGCGCCGCAAGAATCGCTGCAACCACCAGTTCCAGCGGGCTGGAAAAATTTAGCTCGGCTCTGGGCTTGCCATGCATCTTCTTTAATTTTTCGAAGATACCCTTAACATCCTTTTTCATGGCGCATCTCCCCGAAAATCTTTTTTACTTCTTCGGCTGTGCGTGTATTGAGTATGTCGCTTTTTTCCTGCCATCCTTTCCGGGCTATGTTGATCCCATAGTACATATCGTCAAGGCCGCTGGCCGAGTGGGCATCAGGATTAATGGCAATCATCACGCCATGCTCCTTAGCCATCCTCAAGTATCTCCAGTCGATGTCCAGACGGTAGGGACTTGCATTTAACTCGAGGATCACGTGATGCGCGGCCGCCGCCTCGATGATGTTCCTCATGTCGATGCGGTAGCCATCACGCGCGAGAAGAAGCCTTCCAGTTGGATGACCCAGCATGGTCGTGCAGGGATGCTTCATGGCCCTGATGATCCTTTTTTCCATGTCAGCCTGACTAAGGTTGAAGCTGGAGTGAACAGAGGCGATGACAAAATCAAAGCCCTTCAGCAGCTCATCATCATAGTCCAGGCTCCCGTCGAGCAGTATATCACTCTCTATACCTTTAAAGAGACAAAAATCTGGGTGCTCGCTATTAAAAACGGCTATCTCGTCCCACTGTTTTCTTATGGCATCACCCTTCAGTCCGCCTGCGTAATAGGCGCTCCTCGAGTGATCTGCAATGCCGAGGTAGGATAGCCCTCTCTTCTTTGCCGCCTCAACCAGCGCATCCAAGCTGTCCACTCCGTCGCTCATCTCCGTGTGTACGTGGAACGTGCCTCTCACATCGGCAGTGCTTATCAGTTGCGGGAGTGCACGGAGCTGCCCCGCTTCGATTTCACCCATGTCCTCCCGGAGTTCCGGAGGGATAAAAGGAAGGCCGAGAGCTTCGTAAACCTCTGCCTCGCTGCGCAGAGGCTCGGATCGGCTATCTGAGAAAAGGCCATACTCGTTGAGCTTGAGATCTCTCTTCTTTGCAATGCCCCGGAGCTTCACATTATGTTCTTTGCTCCCCGTGAAGTAGATGAGGGCAAAAGGGTATGATTGTGCGTCCACCACTCGCAAATCAGCTTCAATGCCCTGATAGAGACGCACCGAGGTTTTGGTTTCGCCTTCGGCAATAACATCTTCCACAGCAGGGAGCGACCGGAAATGAGCTGAGAGCTCATCAACTTTTTCTCCTGCCACGAGAATGTCTATGTCCCTGACGATTTCTTTTCTCCTTCTGATACTGCCGCAGAGAGATACCTGTTCCGGTTCTATGATCTTGTGGAAGCTTTCCTTGATAGCAAGGGCGACCGGGTAGACCTCAGCGTAGAGAAACTCTCCCTTGTGCTTTTTGACGAACTCAATGCCCTTGAGAATCTTCTCC
>Ga0335071_10007330_pt1 | contig 11340 bp, 10 predicted proteins | sample Lox_Sample_15_FD_206724 | JGI IMG/M metagenome (GOLD analysis project Ga0335071, IMG submission 206724) | Soil microbial communities from Loxahatchee National Wildlife Refuge, Florida, United States - Lox_Sample_1.5 | ecosystem: Environmental > Terrestrial > Soil > Wetlands | place: USA...
GCGACCGCGATCATCCTCGTGCACAATCATCCGTCCGGTGATCCGACGCCGTCGCACGCTGACATCCAGATGACCAAACAGATCGTGGCGGCGGCGGGCCCGCTCGGCATTGCCGTGCACGATCACCTGATCGTCGGCAAGGACGGGCATGCGAGCCTAAAGGGGCTGCGGCTGATCTAGACCATGTCGGGATCGGAGGTGGATTTACCTGCCTGCGACCTGAGCTACAATCACCAGGTCTAAAAGAAAATCTGCAATCGGAGGAAACGGCAATGAAACGCTGGGCGACCGTGCTTTCGGCGCTGCTGATGATCTGTGGTGCCGGAATTCTGCTATCGCAAACGTCGCAATACGCGGCTGCGGCCAATCATGCCGGCTGGGTCGTGCTGTTCGACGGCAATAATCTCGATAATTGGAACAAGATCGGCACCGCCAATTGGAAGCTCGACGAGGACGGCATCGTCGCCGCCGACAGCGGCAATGGCTTTCTGGTATCGAAGGATTCCTACAAGGATTTCGAGCTGCGCGTGGAGTTCTGGCTCGAGCCGCGGACCAATAGCGGCGTCTTCATCCGCTGCACCGATCCCAACAGCGTGAGCGGCAAGACGGCCTATGAGGTGAATATTTGGGATACGCGGCCAGAGCAGAAATACGGCACCGGCGCCATTGTCGATGTCGCCGCCGTCGATCCGATGCCGCATGCCGGCGGCAAGTGGAATCTCTATGACATCACTGCCAAGGGCGACACGTTCACCGTGATTCTCAATGGGCAGAAGACGGTGGACGGCGCCAAGTCCGACAAGTTTGCCGAAGGCCGTATCGCGCTCCAGCACGGTCTGGGTCTCAACAACGACGACAAAGGCGCGGTCAAATTCCGCAAGGTGGAAATCAAGCCGCTGTGATCCGGTTTGATGGGCGATGGGCCGATCTGTCTATCGCCGCAGCCGTACCACATTGGCTGCGCTGCCGGCGCCGAGCGCAAGCTGCACCTTGCCGGCAAGCTCGTCATAGTGGAACGGCTTGCCGACGATAAATGCGTCATCGACGCCGGCCAGCGCGCCACGATCGGCAAAGCCGGTGACGAACAGCGCCGGAAGGTTGGGCTGCCGCAGGTGAGCCAGGCGCGCCACTTCCGCGCCGTTCATTCCCGGCATGGCAAAGTCGACGATCAACAGGTCGATGCCGGTCTCACGCTCGAGAATGTCGAGCGCCGCGCCGCCACTGCCGGCTTCGAGTACGACATGCCCAAGCTCGTGCAACATGGCGCGGGTCACCTCGCGCACTTCGTTGTCGTCGTCGACGAGCAGGATCGTGGCATTTCGCGGCGATCCGGCCCAAACCATGCGGCGCGGCGGCGGGCCGAATTTGGCTGCTTCGGCTCCCGCGCGCGGCAGGTAGATATGCACCGACGTGCCTTCGCCGAGCCGTGAATTGATGCGAACGCCGCCGCCCGATTGCTTGGCGAAGCCGAGCACCTGGCTCAGCCCCAGTCCGGAGCCTTTGCCGACTTCTTTGGTCGTGAAAAACGGCTCGAACACCTTGGCGCGAATATCTTCGCTCATTCCGGTGCCGGTGTCGCTGACGCAGACGCTGACATATTCGCCGGCCGGCGGTTCCCCCGGCCGCAGCGGCGGGCCAACGACTGCATTCTCGGTTGCGACGGTCAAGCTGCCGCCGATCTCCATGGCGTCGCGGGCATTGATGGCGAGATTGAGCACGGCCAGTTCGAGCTGTGTCGGATCGACCATGGCCGGCCACAGACCGTGCTGCAGCCTGGTTTCGATATGCGTCGTGCCGCCCATCGTGCTCTGCAAGAGGTCACGCATATTGACGACCGTTTCATTGAGATCGAGCGAACGCGGCTCGAGCCGCTGCCGCCGCGAAAACGACAGCAGCTGGTCGGTGAGCTTGGCGCCGCGCTCGGCGGCGGCGCGCATATAACCGAGCCGCTGCGCCAATTTGCCATCGATTCCGGCGCTGGCAATGCCCTTTTCGACGAAGCCGAGATTGCCCAGGACCACCGTCAGCAGGTTGTTGAAGTCGTGGGCGACCCCGGACGTGAGTTGACCGACCGCCTCGAGGCGCTGCATTTGCCGGAGCGTCGATTCGACATTCTCACGCTCCTTGATCTGACTGATCAGCTGACGGTTGACCGTCGCCAATTCGCCGGTCCGTTCCTGAACCCGGGATTCAAGCTCTTCATTGAGCCTGCGGCATTCGTATTGGCGCTGGCGGCCGCGCAGTCCGGTCTGCACCATGCTCACCAGCGTGGTCGGATGGAACGGACGCTCCAGGAAGCTGACATTGCCGAGCGTGGAGACCAGCCGTGCCGCCGCCGGATTGCGCTCAAGGCCACCGCCGTGTTCGGTCAACAGTACAAACGGAAAATCCGACCACGGCGGTTGAGAGAGAACCCATGACGCGATTGGGCGGATATCGCCGCGTATCGCCTCCTCAGTGACGACGGCGACGTCGGCGCCGCGGTCGATCTCCTGCAGCAGCTCGTCGATATCCAGACAGATGTAGGTGCGCAGCTTGGCGTCGCGCAGGATCTCCTTGGCGACGACAGCATCGCGGCCGCGCGGCGCAAGAATCAGAACCCGTTCGGAAAAAGAAGTTGCAGCTACGTTCACGAACGGCTCCCCATGAGCGGCGCGCCGCCGCCGACATAGGTCGGAACGCCACGCAGCACGCCCTGGAACTCCTGCAGCGCCGGTCCAACTTCGATACCGCGCGCCGTGATACGGAACTCGCGGATCGTATCTTCGTGCGATCCGGTACGCTTCTTAACCACCGATAACGCGCGCCGCACCCGGCCGAGCGCCTCGAAATAGCGCAGCATGATCACCGAATCGGCCAGATAGGTGACATCGATGGTCTGCTTCATATCGCCGATCATGCCGTGCTGTGCGACGGTCAGGAATGTCGCCGTGCCCTGGCGGTTGAGATATTGCAGCAGTTCGTGCAGATGCAGGATGAGATATTGCTCTTCCGGCATCGCCGCCTGGTAGCCGTTGAGGCTGTCGATCACGACGGTACGGATGTCCTCGCGGTCGACGCAGCAGCGGACCCGATGCGAGAATTCTCCGGGCGACAGTTCGGCGGCGTCCATTTGCTCGATGAAAAGCTTCTCGTCTCGCTGCATCGCTTCAAGATCGATGCCGAGTCCCTTGGCGCGCGCGAACAGGAGACCCAGCTCCTCGCCGAAGACGAACAGCGCGCCGCGCTCGCCCCGCGCCACGGCCGCGGCGAGGTAATGCAGCGACAGCAGCGATTTTCCGGTTCCGGCCGGGCCAACCAGCAGGGTGCTTGATCCGGTATTGATCCCGCCGCCGAGGAGCTGATCGAGCTCGGGAATGCCGCTCTGCAAGAGCTTTCCAGAAAAGCCGGTGCGGTGCTGCGCGGCCACCAGGCGCGGAAACACCGCGACGCCGCCTGCGAGGATGTTGAAGTCGTGATAGCCGCCGCGGAACCTCTGCCCGCGGCATTTGACGATGCGCACGCGGCGCCGCTCGCCGCCATAGATCGGCGCCAGCTGATCGAGATGGATCACGCTATGGGCGATACTGTGCACGGCGCGATCGGTGCTTTCGGTGGTGAGGTCGTCGAGCATGATGACAGTCGAATTGTGCTGGGCGAAATAGTGCTTCAGCGCCAAGATCTGCCGCCTGTAGCGCAGCGAGCTTTGCGCCAGCAGCCGAATCTCGGACAAACTGTCGATGACAACGCGCTTGGGCTTCAAGCGATCGATGGAATCGAAAATGCGCTTGACCGTTTCGCCGAGTTCCAGGTCGGACGAATAGAGCAGGCTTTGGTGCTGATCGGGATCGAGCACGCTTTCCGGCGGCACCAGTTCGAAGATCTCGACCCTCGGTCCGATTTCCCAGCCGTGCGATCGCGCGCCGTCGCGCAATTCATGCTCGGTCTCGGCGAGGCTCACATAGATGCCAGCCTCGCCGGCTTCGGCACCCTTGAGCAGGAACTGCAGCGCAATGGTCGTCTTTCCGGTGCCAGGACTGCCTTCGAGAAGATGCAGGCGATTGCGCGCCAGGCCGCCGCCCAGGACATCGTCGAGACCGGAAACTCCGGTCGAAGCACGGGGCAATAATTTTGCCATGGCGTCCATTTGTCTTGGCCTCCATGAATTCTGAATCTGTTTGGATCAGAGACTGATGCAGTGGTTGCCCCGAATAGCCCCGCCATTGTCAATCTTAGCAAAGGCGCAAACCCTCCCTCCCCGTTGTGTTTGTTGCCGAACATGGAACTTCAACCCGCTAGCAACAGGTGAGTTCCGTTGCTAACAGTGCATAGCGCTGTATCAGCAATGACTTGAGTGACGGGCTTGTGATGGAACCGGGCCCGAACCGAAGACGGGCCCGGCTCAGCCGCGGCCGACGGCTTTGCCGATCACTGCACCGGCATCCACCGGTGCGCTGTCGGCGGTCCAGGCGACATAGCGGTCCGGCCGCACCAGGATGAGTTTGGCCTCGTATTTGGTGCGGCCGTCGGCGTAGCTGTCGCAGACGATCTTCAGCGGCACGCCGAGCGCGCGTGCGGCTTTGTCGAACAACGCCGCGGTTTGGCCGTCGCCGTCGAAGGCGAACAGAGTGAAGTCCGGCCCGAGTTCCTCAAAGACATTGCGGCCGGAGGACAATAGCTGCGGCGGCAGATGATGTCCGGCGCGCGCCTTGAAAGTGTGCGAGCCGTGAGCGCTTGAGACGCCGCCGGGCGGCCCGAACACGATCGGCGAGCCTTCGTAGTTCGGCTCGTAGGTCAGCACCCGCGGCGCCGCCGCATTGGCGTGTTCCTGCCAGGCTTTCTCGAACGCGGGAAGATCGCGCTCGGGGCTGTAGCGCGCCATGAACTTCTTGTCGCGCTCGATGCCGGCCTCGATGAAGTCCTCGGCGGTCTCCTTGAAGATCGGCCGGCGCTCTTCGGTGTAGGTCCGCAGCAGCGCATCGCTGCCGAAGCCTTTGAACTTGGCGGCAAGCTTCCAACCGAGATTGACGACGTCGTCGAGCCCGTTATTGAGCCCATAGGCGCCATAGGGCGGATGCGAATGCGCGGCGTCGCCGGCAATGAAGATGCGGCCGACCTGATAGTTCTCGGCCACCGCGATGCGCAGATCCCAAAAACCGACATAGTCGAATTGCGCGGCGAACGGGAAACCGGCGGCCTTCTGCAACAGGCCGTGAAAGTCGTAGTTGTCGCGCGTCGTATCGGCCGGCACCGGTGAGTGAAAGAACCAGCTCTCGCCGACATCGACGCGACCGAAGAACTGCCAATAGCCTTTGAGGTCCGGGTGCAGGACGCGATAGGTCGAGCGTGGCGGGAAGCGCTCGAGCTTCTCGTGCAGCTCGCGCGAGCGGAACAGTGCCAGCACCATTAGCTGGTCGAAATCGGAGCCGGCACGTTCGATGCCGGCCTGCAGACGCACGGTGGAATGGCCGCCGTCGCAGCCGACCACATAGTCGGCTTCGAGCGTGACGCGCCCGGTGCCGCCATCCTCGGCGCAGCTGATGCGCACGCCGTCGTCATCTTGCGTAATGGTCTCGGCGGCCCAGCCGAAGCGCGCTTCGACGCTCGGCAGCTGCGCCATCCGTTTGCGCAGGACATATTCGCCCTGATATTGCGGCAGCCGCTCGTTGTCCTTGAAATAATAGGAATTGACGATCTCGCGCAACGGCGGCGCGTACCAGTATTTGTTGTTGAGGTCGTGATAGGCGATGATGCCGCTCATCGGGTAGGTCGGCGGCAGCATGCGTGCGGCCTTGAGCTCGTCGGCGACGCCCCAGAAATAAAAATGCTCGGCCGAGCGCTGTGTCAGGTTCTGGCCCTTTGGAATCCGCTGCGGTTCGCGACGGCGCTCGACCACGCCGCAGGAAATGCCGCGCTGGCCCAGTTCGACAGCGAGGGCAATGCCGACGGGACCACCGCCGACGATGACGACCTGATAACGCTCTTTCATGATTTACACCTCGTCATTGCGAGCGGGCGAAGCAATCCAGTTCGGTGAGGAAGGACTGGATTGCTTCGTCGCTTCGCTCCCCGCAATGACGACACCACTACTGCCGCACCAGCAGAACCGGCACGGACGATTCCGGCACGCGCTGCCAGGTATTGGTGTCGCTGAGCTCGAACTGCCAGGTCTGGCCGTTCGGCGACATCAGCATCAATTCGCCCTCGTCCATGCGCCAGCCGGTCGGAGCGAAGCGGGTGACCGCGCTGTCGCCGCAGCCAGGCTTCACTTTCAGCGCCAGGATGTCGCCGGTGAGATGATTATTGGCGAGCGTCAGAAAGCAGTTCGGCTTGCCGGCGCCGTGGCTGACAGCCCAATCGCCGGCGACGTCGCCAGCCGACAATTGCGGCGCCGAAGTCGCGGCCTGCAAGATGTAACGGCCTTCTTCCGGGGTGAAGCCGTCATACATGCCGGTTTCGACCTCTGACAGATCGACGACCGAATTACCGCCGGCATCGAGCAGGCGAAGGCTGCCAAAATTGTCGACCGCCCAGGCCACCATGCTTTTGGTCGACGGGAACAGGCTCGGACAGCTCCTGTCGATCTCGAGCTTGTAGCCGTTCGGTACGGCGTCGGCGCGGAAAGTGAAGTGGCAGATCTTGTCGTGGTCGGCATTGGAGAATTCCCAGGCGCCGATCATGTTGTGGACGGCGTCGTTGGCGGAATTCTGCTGTGTTGCATCCGGCGCGGCGGCCGGCGAAGCAGCGGCTGGCGGCACGGGAGCAGGCGATGTGGGGGTGGGCGACGTCGGCGCGCCCTTTGGCGCAGCCACCTGTGCGTTTTGCGCGATCGCCGCGCCGGCGAACAGGCTCGACACTATCGCCATCACGATCATACTGCCGCGCGACATACTGGACTCGCCACTCGACCCGAATGTTTTCACGATGCGGCGCAGGCTAGCACGCGCGGGGGGTTCCGTCATGCCGGAGCGAAGCATGCCAGATGCGCATGCGATCAACTTTGGCGCCAGCGCTGCCACGGGGTTTCCGCGACCGGGGTCAGCGGCGGCTTGCCCGCCACCCAGGCCGCGATGTTGTCGACGACGAGCTGATCCATCTTGTCGCGCGTGAACACCGAGGCCGATCCGACATGCGGCAGCAGCACGACGTTATCCATCGCCATCAATTCGGCCGGCACCTGCGGCTCCTTGGCGAAGACATCAAGGCCGGCCGCCATGATGCGCTTGTCCTTGAGCGCCTGAATCAGAGCCGGCTCGTCCACCACCGATCCGCGCGCCATGTTGATGACGATGCCGTTCTCGCCGAGCGCGTCAAGCACTTGTGCATTGATCATGTTCGCGGTCGCGGCGCCGCCCGGCACGATGACCATCAGCGTGTCGACATCGCGCGCCATGTCGGGCAGGTTCGCGTAGTGGCGATATGGCAGTTCGGCCCGCTTGGTGCGGGTGTGATAGACGACCGGTACACGGAAAGCATCTAGCCGGCGCGCAATCGCCTGGCCGATCGCGCCCATGCCGACCATGCCGACGGTGCGGTTGCGCAGCGTCGCCCGGGTCAGGTGAAAAGCTTTCTCCGGCCATTTGCCGGCGCGCAAATAGCGCTCGGCTTGCGGCAGTTCGCGCACGGTGCAAAGCAGAAGCCCGAGTGCGGTATCCGCGACTTCCTCGGTGAGCACTTCCGGCGTGTTGGTGACGGTGATGCCGTGCGCGCCGGCCCATTTGGCGTCGATATGGTCATAGCCGACGCCGAAGCTCGAAACGATCTCGAGCTTCGGAAACCGCGACATTGTCGACAGGGACAGCGACCGCGATCGCTCTCACGTCGGCATGGGCGGCGTAGAGCGCGTTGCGATCTTTGGCTTCCGCCGTCTTATGGACGGTGCAAACGGCTTCGAGCCCGCGCACGATCAGCGGCTTGAGCGGGCCCATCAAAATGACGTCGGGCTTTGCGGCCATGCTGCGTCCTCACACCAGGAGACTGACCGGCTGTTCGGCAAGGGTCTTGATGGCGGCCAATAGTTCCGCGCCGAGCGCGCCGTCGAGCACGCGATGATCGCAGGACAGCGTGATGCTGATCATGCTGGCGAAGGCGACACCGCCGTCGTCCTTCTCGACCGCCTGCCGCCGCGATGCGCCGACCGCGAGGATAGTGGCGTGCGGCGGATTGATGATGGCGGTGAACTCCCGCACGTTATGCATGCCGAGATTGGAGATCGCCGACGATCCGCCCTGATAATCGCTCGGCTGCAGCTTCTTGTTGCGTGCCCGCGCCGACAGGCCCTTCACCTCGGCCGAAATCGCGCTCAGCGATTTGGCTTCGGCATTGCGGATCACCGGCGTGATCAGGCCGCCTTCGAGCGCTACCGCGATACCGATATCGGAATGCTTGAAGCGCAGGATCCGGTCGCCGGCCCAGATCGCATTCGCCGCCGGCACCCGCTGCAGCGCCAGCGCCAGCGCGCGGATGATGAAATCGTTGAGCGAAATCTTGAAGGCCGGGTTGCCGTCCTTGTCCTTCGGCGCCGCACTGTTGGCTTCTTCGCGCAGCGCCAGCAGCCGGTCGATGACGATGTCGGTCATCAGATAGAAGTGCGGAACCGTTGCCGCCTGCGTCAGCCGCGCGGCGATGGTCTTGCGCATGCCGTCGAGCGGCACTTCCTCGTAGCTGTCCGGCGCATAGAGCGCCTTGAGCTCGGCCGCGCTTGGCCCTTCATAGACCGCACCTCCGCGCGACGGCCGCGCCGCGTCTTGCACATCGCGGGCGACGATGCGGCCATGCGGACCGGAGCCGCGAATGCGGGAGAGGTCGATACCGGCCTCGCCGGCGAGCCGCCGCGCCAGCGGCGTCACCGTAATGCCGCCGGCAAGCTTGGCCGCGCCGAAATTGCGGTCGGGCGTGCGGACTTCGAAGAACGGATCAAGCTTGATCGACTGTGCCGGCTGACGCGATTGCGCGGCGGCGATGGCTGCGGCGGCAGGCGGAGCGGCAGCTGGCGCGGCCGGTTTCGGTGGCGGAGCCTTTGCCGCAGCAGTCGGCGCGCCGGCCGCAGCGCCGGAGCCGTCGGCAATGACGCCGACAATCGCGCCGACGGGCGCGACTTCGCCCTCGGCCACGCGGATTTCGCTCAAGGTGCCCGCCACGGTCGACGGCACTTCCATCGACACTTTGTCGGTCTCGATCTCGAACAGATTATCGCCCGGCTTCACGGCTTCGCCGGCCGACTTGAACCATTTGGTGATCTTGCCCTCGGCGACGGTCTCGCCAAGCTGCGGCATCAGCACATCCATTCCAACAATCTCCGAAGCCGCTCTACGTAATCTTTTCCCAGCTGACTTCCATGGTCGAATTTGGCGGCCGCAAGATCAAGCGATTGCCGACGAATTCGTAACGACGCACCAGATCGCCGCTGTCGCCTGGTTGAATACTGTCGAGGCGGTGGTGGGTGACAGTTCCGGCCTTCTCATCGATCGTATAGGTGCCGAAATAAGCAATGTAGTCGGTGAGGGCGATCTTGGCCTCGTCCGGGGTCATGACAGCGCCGGCCCGCGTGCGTTTGACGTCGGGCGCGACCTGCACCGACATCTCGCCATGCGGGCCGTAATAGATCATGCCTTTCGGGTTCGGGCCGCGATCCCAGTTCCCGCCGTCGATGCGGGTACCCACATAGCGCCAGGCGCCGAGCAGCTTTTTGGCAACTTCCCCTTCGCTCATGGGTTGCTCGCGCGCCTCACCACGCCACCGAAATGTACTGCGTCTCGGTGAATTCCATCAGGCCTTCATGGGCGCCTTCGCGGCCGAGGCCGGATTGTTTGACGCCGCCAAACGGCGCGGCGGGATCGGAGACCAGGCCGCGATTGAGCCCGATCATGCCGAATTCAAGCTTCTCGGAGACGCGCATGCCGCGGCTCAGGTCCTTGGTGTAGAGATAGGCGACGAGGCCATATTCGGTGTTGTTGGCACGTGTGATCACTTCGTCTTCGGACTTGAAGGTCTGCAGCGAAGCGACCGGGCCGAAGATCTCCTCGCTGAGCATTTTCGAGTCGTCGGAGACATTGGCGAGCACGGTCGCCGGATAGAAGAAGCCGGGACCGCCGGGCGCCTTGCCGCCGGTGAGCACTTTGGCGCCCTTGGCGACCGCGTCATCGACCAGCTCGATCACCTTATCGCGGCCCTCTTTGTTCACCAGCGGGCCAAGCGCGACGCCGTCGTCGAGCCCGTTGCCCATTTTCAGGCCGGACATTTTGGCGGTGAGCTTCTTGGCGAACTCTTCCTGCACTTTCTCGTGCACGTAGAAGCGATTCGCCGCGGTGCAGGCCTCGCCCATATTGCGCATCTTGGCGATCATGGCGCCGTCGATGGCGGCGTCGATGTCGGCGTCCTCGAACACGATGAAGGGCGCATTGCCGCCGAGCTCCATCGCCGGCTTGACGATATTGTCGGCGGCTTCGTGCAGCAGCTTCCTGCCGACTTCGGTCGAGCCGGTGAATGACACCACGCGCACGCGCGGATCGTGCAGCATCGCGCTCACGACCTTGCCCGACGAGCGCGACGGAATGACATTGACGACGCCGGCCGGCACGCCGGCCTCTTCCAGGATCGGCATCAGCGCCAGCATGGTGAGCGGCGTATCCGAGGCGGGCTTGAGCACGACCGGGCAGCCGGCGGCAAGCGCCGGACCGATCTTGCGCGTCGCCATGGCCGCCGGGAAATTCCACGGCGTGACGAGTACGGCGATGCCGGCCGGCTTGTGATGCACAAAGATGCGCGCGCCGGTCGACGGTGCCACCGAATTCTGGCCGACATTGCGCACGGCCTCTTCGGCATACCAGCGGAAGAACTCGGCCGCGTAGGCGACTTCGCCGCGCGAGTCAGACAAAGCCTTGCCGTTCTCGATGGTGATGAGCTTGGCGAGTCGCTCCGCGTCGCGCATGATCAGTTCGTAGGACTTGCGCAGGATCTCGCCGCGCTCACGCGGCTTCTTGGCGGCCCAGCCAGGGAAGGCGGCCTGCGCCGCAGCGATCGCCGCCTTGGCGTCGTCGACGGTCGCGCTTGCGACCGAGGCGACCTTGTTCTCGGTCGCCGGATCGATCACGTCGAAACGCGCGCCGTCGGAGGCTTTGCGCCATTTGCCGCCGATCCACAGATCGGTCGGCACATTGGCGAGGAGATTGTCGTACATGGCCATGGTGTTTCCTCTGTCTCTTCCATGTCATGGCCGCGCCTGTCCCGGCCATCTCGATCAGTTCGGCACAGCCGTGCCCAAATTCATCGGGGTCACCGGGACGGACCCGGTGATGACGATCAGCTCTCCAGCGCCCGGCGCACGCGTTCGGCGATGCGGTCGACGCTCGGCAGCGCAAG
>Ga0335071_10007331_pt1 | contig 11340 bp, 6 predicted proteins | sample Lox_Sample_15_FD_206724 | JGI IMG/M metagenome (GOLD analysis project Ga0335071, IMG submission 206724) | Soil microbial communities from Loxahatchee National Wildlife Refuge, Florida, United States - Lox_Sample_1.5 | ecosystem: Environmental > Terrestrial > Soil > Wetlands | place: USA: Florida...
CGGACTATTGGCAAGGCACTTCTTCGAGCAGTTGTCGGCTGTCCATCCTCTAGTTGCTCTCAATCTGGCCAAGCTGATTCTTCTGATTCCTGGCTACACAATTGAGCTAGGGCTGTACCTCGCGGTTCTCCTTGTTTACCTCATTCCAGTGAGTCGTGCCCACACACCACTGGACCCGGAACGGAGAACGCTAGTGTTCATCGCAGCGTCGACTCTAGTGGTAATCTCAATTGTCCGCTCCGGCGTGCTTGAAATCAACGATTTTGGGCTGAGAGCGGCACTGTTGCTGCAGTTCCCGCTCCTTCTCTTAACGTCGGAACTTCTGCCTGCATGGAGCGTGAGAAGACCGAATGGGACGGCGGCAGCCGGAAGTGTATTGCACCGACATGAGGGCCCTCTGCGATCGCTAGTCTCGATTTTGCTTGTCCTGGGTGTGCTGACAACACTTTCCGAGGCGATACACTTCCGGTTCATTCTTCCTTTCGTGGAAGCCCAGCACATCCGGGCGATTGACGATCCCAAGGCAATGGATCTCTCGCGCGATGCCTATATTTCGTCTGTTGGCTATGGCCAGCTCGATTCGGTGATTCCAAGAGACGCGATTGTGCAGTTCAATCCGATCACGCGCTTGGACCCTTTTTGGAATCTGATCGACGAGATGGCGGTCGATCATCAAATGGTCATAGTCGGTGATCGGCAAGGGTGCGGCTCGGAACTCGGGGGCGATCCGCGGGGGTGTCCGGAGATGGCGCGTGGCGTCGACAGTGTGTTCCAAGGTGGAACGTCCGAAGTAGCTCGCACGACTTGCCGGCAGTATGGCATTCAGTTCCTGGTCGTACGAAGTTTCGACCCTGCATGGAACGATAGACACAGCTGGGTATGGACACTGAAGCCGGTCGTCGCGCACGACGAATTTCGTGCTCTTGATTGTCGTGGATGAATAGACCTGAGCTGCTCCTTCCGTTCTCGTGCACGCCGCCTCCTAGAGTACAAATGACGCGGCCAGAGTGAAGAGGAGTGCCGCCACAGCGATGATTGTCTCGCAGATGGACCAGGTTTTGATGGTTTCGGGCACGCTCATGTGGAAGTACTCCTTCACGAGCCAGAAGCCGCCGTCGTTGACGTGCGAGAAGATCAGCGAGCCCGCTCCTGTGGCGATGGCAAGCAGTTCGGGCCGAACGCCGGTCGTATGAAGAGCGATAGGAGCGACGATACCCGCCGCGGTGCTCATTGCGACTGTTGCCGAGCCGGTGGATAGGCGCATCAAGGCAGCGAGCAGCCAAGCCAGAAGCAGGAGTGGAACGTGGATCATCAGAGCGATGTGCACGATGGCCTGGGAGACGCCGCTATCCTGCAGCACGCGGCCGAAGCCGCCGCCCGCCCCGACTAAGAGTGTGATGGTTGCGGTGGGAGCGAGGCACTCATTGGAGAAGCGCAGGGTGGTTTCGCGGGTGAATCCGCGCAGCCGACCGAGGGTGAAAAAACTGAGCAGGACGCCAATCAGCAGCGCCATGTCGTCATTGCCGGCCAGATGTAGAGCTTGGTTGAGTACGCTGCCTGGCGCGGAGAGAGTATCGGCCCAGCTGCCGATGAGCATGAGGAGCACCGGCAGGAGGATTGTAAAGACGGTGAGGCCGAAGCCAGGCAAGGTGCGTTCGGCACCATGTGCAACGAAATCTGCGGCCATGGGATTGTCGTTCTTGAGCTGGACCCTCGGCGCAATGAACTTGGCGAAGAGCGGACCAGCGAGAACCGCGGTGGGCAGGCCGATGAGCAACGCGTAGAGGATGGTCCGACCGACGTCGGCCTTGTAGATTGAAACCGCGAGCAGGGCAGCGGGATGCGGCGGAACAAGACCATGCACAACGGAGAGGCCTGCCACCATGGGAATGCCGACGAGCAGCAGCGAGGTTTGCGTGCGACGGGCGACTGTGAAGGCGATCGGAATGAGCAGAACGAAGCCGACCTCGAAGAATGCCGGCAGGCCGACGATGAGGCCGATCACCATCATGGCCCAATGAACCCGCTTTTCGCCAAAGAATCGGATGAGCGTTTCCGCGATTTGATCGGCGCCACCCGATTCGGCCATCATCTTGCCGAGCATGGTTCCGAGGGCGACGACAATGGCGATATGCCCCAAAGTCGCGCCCATTCCATTCTCGAAAGAACGCATGACAGAGGCCGGCGGCATGCCAGCGACGATCGCCAGCCCTAACGAGGCGAGAAACAGGGTGATGAACGGGTTGAGCTTGAAGACAGCGATGAGGACGATGAGGCAGACGACCGCAACGAGCGTGGCCGCGAGCAGAAACATGCTGTGTGGATCAATCATCGTTGCAGTCTTCCCGGGCGTTCAGTGAGGGGGGCGTGCGGGTCAGGCAGAATGTGGTTTGTAGGCGACGCAATCGATTTCGACCTTACAATCGACCACCATGCTGGAGACGACGCAGGAACGGGCCGGAGGGTTCTCGCCGAAATACTGTTTAAAGACTGAATTGAACGACGAAAAGTCGCGCGGATCATCGAGCCAGACACCACAGCGCACAACATGCTCAGGGCCGTAGCCGGCTTCGCTCAGGATGGCGAGCAGGTTCTTGATCGCCTGATGCGATTGCACGATTACGTTGCCCGTGACAAGTTCTCCGTTCACCATCGGTACCTGTCCGGACAAATAGAGCCAGCCATCAGCTTCAACCGCACGGGCAAAAGGCAGATGCTGACCGCCAGTGCCTTTGCCGCCTTCAACTCCATATCGTTTGATGGCCATGTTCATCCTCCGTTTGGCTATTGAATCCAGGTTGTACGGGCGCGCGGCAGAAACTGTCCGACTCGTGCACCGGTGGCGCCATCGTTTTTGTAGGCGAGCATGCCATTGACCCAAACGCTGTGAATGCCCTGGGCGGGCCGCACGGGATCGGTGAAAGTGGCGGTGTCGAGAATCGTGGCGGGATCGAAGAGCACAAGGTCAGCATGGAATCCCGGACGAATCCAGCCGCGTTGGGCAAGACCAAAGCGTTGCGCGGGCATAGCGGTCATCTTGCGGACTGCAGCAGGCAAAGGGAAGAGCTTTTCGTCGCGGCTGTAGCGGCCGAGTACGCGAGGAAAGGTCCCCCACAACCGGGGATGCGGGCGCGGGTCTTGCGGCAAGCCGTCAGATCCAATCATCGTCGCCGGATGCGCAAGGATGCGGCGCATGTCGGTCTCGGAGATGCTGTGATAGATAGCGCCGGCTGGCTGCAGACGGCGCGCGGTTTCGAGTTGTGTGGTCTGCCAGCATTCCGCGATCGAGGCAAGCGAACTGCCCCCGACTTCGGGATGTGGTTCACTCCAGGTGATGGTGATCTCGACGCGCGGGTCAACCTGGCCGAGGTCGAGCGTGCTGGAGCCGGCGGCGTATGGGTAACAGTCACAGGCTGCCGACTGCGACGCACGAGCATGGTCGAGGGCGCCGAGAACTTCCTCGGCGCGGCCCCAGTTGGCGATGCCGGCGCACTTGAGGTGCGAGATCAAGACAGGCACACGGCATTCACGGCCGATCGTGAAGGTCTCCTCCATCGCGTCGAGGATTGCTTCCGTCTCCGTACGCATGTGCGTGGTATACAAGGCGCCCGTTTGGGCGAGAGGCTCAGCAAGGCCGAGGACTTCTTCCGTGGTGGCAGAGCGTGCGGACGCATAGGCGAGGCCGGTACTGAGGCCCAGCGCTCCGTGAGCGAGAGCGTCGGCGAGTTCAGCTCGCATCGCGGCGATCTCCGCAGGGTTGGCAGGGCGGTCGAGGCGATCCATATGGTTGTTGCGCAGCGCTGTGTGCCCGATGAGGGCGCCGACGTTCACTGCAGGACGAGCCGACTGGATCGCATCAACATAAGAGGCGAAGGTTGGATAGCAGAAGTCGCCGACGCTCCCAAGCAGATTCATCGGATCGGGCAAGGTGCCTTTGAGACGCACCGGCGAAGCGCTGATGCCGCAGTTGCCCACAATGACGGTCGTGACTCCCTGGGAAAGCTTGGGAAGCATGTCGGGATGTTGCAGTACGTAGATGTCATCGTGGGTATGAACGTCAATGAAGCCTGGGGAGAGAGCGAGCCTGTGCGCGTCGAAGATGCTCGATGAAGTGTGTGGGAGCGTGGGGCCTACTGCGGAGATTCGGCCCGTGTCGAGCGCGACATCGAGAAGCTGAGGCTCTTTGCCACTGCCGTCGAACACGAGTGCATTCCGGATAAGAGTGTCGCAGTTCGGCATCGCGCTGATTCAAACTATAGACTATTGAAAGCGTGTTTTCGTGCAGGAAATGCGCAGGCTTGCGAATCGCTCGGAGAGGTCAAAGAGATGAGTCGACAGGACACGGTCCTCGCGGTGGATGCACTGATTTCGCCGCTAAACAAGGGGCTTGGGCCTCTGGGGAGTCCTACTGAGGCGAGCAAGATCGGATCGCTTGGGTGGAACCTCCTGCGCGAGGATTTGAGCCTTCCGGCTGCGATTCTGTACAGAGAAACGCTCGAGCACAATCTTGGCTGGATGCAGCGATTCGTCGCCGCGTATGGGATGAAGCTCGCACCCCATGGCAAGACGACCATGGCGCCGGCACTCTTCCACATGCAGCTGAAGACGGGAGCCTGGGGCATTACTCTGGCCACGGCACAGCAGACGCTGGTCGCGCATGCACACGGAGTTCGGCGCGTGCTGATGGCAAACCAGCTCGTTGGCCGGCAGAATATGGCAATCATCGCGGGCCTGCTGCACGATCCGGGCTTTGAGTATTTCTGTCTGGTGGATTCCGCGGAGCAAGTGGAACAACTTGGCCGGTACTTTGGCGCGCAGGGATTGCAGGTGAATGTCTTGGCGGAAGTGGGCGTGGCGGGCGGTCGAGCCGGCATACGGGACGATGTGCAGCTCGAAGCCTTATTGCGAGCTCTGGAGCGATGGGGGACTTCTGTGGCTCTCAGGGGTATTGAGGTCTATGAAGGAGTTCTGGCGGATGAGGCGTCGATACGGAACCTTCTTGGATGCGCGGTTGGCATCACACGGGACTTGCTTGGGAAGAGGCGATTCGATCGCACCCCGGCGATTCTGACGGGAGCTGGCTCGGCGTGGTACGACGTGGTGGCGGATGAGTTTGCCAAGGCTGGCTTCGGGAACGATGTGGAGATTGTGCTGCGGCCCGGATGCTATCTGACGCACGACGTGGGCGCTTATCGCGAAGCGCAGTTGAAGATTCTGGAGCGCAATCCGATTGCGCGGGAGATGAAGTCTGGGCTGGTCCCGGCACTGCAGGTTTGGGCGTACGTGCAGTCGATTCCCGAGGCAGAGAAGGCAATCATTGGCATGGGCAAGCGCGACGCAGCATTCGATTCGGGTCTGCCTGTAGCAGCGCTGTATTTCAGGCCAGGGAATCAGAGCCCTACGCCCGCGCCGCGGCACTGGACGGTCACCAAGATGATGGATCAGCATGCATTTCTGCAGATCAGCCCGGGGGACGATGTGCAGGTTGGCGACATGGTCGGCTTCGACATTGCGCACCCCTGCCTGACGTTCGACAAGTGGCGCACATTGGTTGTTGTCGACGGCGCATACGACGTTGTGGACGTCGTACAGACTTTCTTCTGAGAGCGAGAACTACTTGATGGGTTTTCGAATCGGGTGCGGGCTCTACGTCGCGCTGGCTTTTATGGCTGGAATTTGCTCAAGGCAGGCGTGTGCGCAAGAGGACCCTGGACAGGCGGCCATGGCGCTGGAGCGGCAAGGCAAGATTGTGGAAGCCGAAGCTGCGTGGAAGGCACTGGAAAAGAAGTATCCAGGGCGACCGGAACCGCTTGCCGAACTCGGATTGCTGGAAGCGAAGCAGGAACATTATGCCGAGGCTATCGCCTGGTACAAAAAGGCGATGGCAGTGAACCCGGCGCTGCCGGGATTGCGTTTGAATCTTGGGCTGGCGTACTTCAAAGCAGGTGCTTACAAAAGCGCCATCGAAGAGCTTGAGCCGTTGTATAAGGAACAACCCGATGACCAGCGTTTGACTATCCTGATCGGAATGTCGCACTACGGGTTGGAGCAGTTTCGCGAAGCCGATCCTCTGTTGAAGGAAGCTGCGGACCGGGACCCGCAGAATGCGACCCTCTTGTTGACGCTCGCGCACAGCTGCCTGTTATCGAATCAGTACCCATGTGTCATGGATGCCTATCACCGGCTCATTGGGCTTAATTCAGAGTCAGCCGAGGCTGACATGCTGGTGGGAGAAGCGCTCGATGAGATGAAAGACAAGGAAGGCGCCATCCGTGAGTTTCGCGCTGCAGTTGCCGCGAACCCGAAGGAACCGAATGTGCATTTCGGTCTTGGCTACCTGCTGTGGACGAAGAGCGACTACACGGAGGCGGCGAAGGAATTCCAGACGGAATTAGACAATGATCCCCAGCATTCTCAGGCAATGCTCTACCTTGCGGATTCCGATATTCAGATGAGTAACCTTGACGATGCGCGCACGCTGCTCGAAAAGCTTGAAAAGACAGGCCAGGGCAGTGCAAAAGGATGCCTCGACCTCGGCATCGTGTATGCGGACCAGGGGCATGATCTGGAAGCGCTTGCCGAGTTTCAAAAGGCTGCGAAGCTAGCGCCGAGCGACGTGAATGCGCACTGGCGCATGGGGCGCCTGTATCGTGCGATGGGACGCACAGCAGAGGCAAAGGCGGAGTTTGACAAGGCGAAGACCCTAAACCAGGTTGCCGATGAGCGGCTGTTGAAGATTATGTCGACGCTTCCGGCAAGCAAGCCGTCTCGCCCGGTCGAGAAGCCTGCATCACCCAACAAATAATCTGAACGAAGAGGCAAAAAGTGAGGCCGGGGCAGGGCCCCGGCCTTTGGCGATTCGCCAAGCTGCAAAATTGCAAGGTTAGAAGACGAGCTTGGCGCCGATCTGAATGCGGCGCGGCGAGTGGCCGCCAGTTACCTGACCGAAGCCCGAGCTACCGTAGTAGGACGAGTCACTGAGCGAGCTGTCCACGCTTGAGAAGCTCTCGTGGTTGAAGGCATTAAAGAATTCGCCGCGCAGCTGGAAAGTAACTCGTTCGACGATGTTCACGTTCTTGATTGCTGCCAGGTCCCAGTTGTTGTAGCCCGGGCCGAGGAGGCTGCCCGCGCCTTCGCTGCCGAAGTGGCCTACCGCTGGGGCGAAGGAGGATGTGGAGAACCATGCGCCGACGGTCTTGGTTTTCTGTACCGGGGAAATCTGGTCAGGACGCGTACCGCTGGTTCCGATGCCTACGTTGATTCCGTCCGGATCCCAGGGATCGCGGGGCTGGGTGATAGAGAAGTTCTGGCCGGAGAGGAACTGCGTGATGCCAGAGACTTCCCATCCGCCGGCGACTCTGCCTACCACGCCCTGTTGGCCTTTGAAGAAGGGAAGGTCGTAGACATAATCGGCTGTGAAGGTCTGGGGTTGGTTGTAGGTTGCCGGGCCGTAATCGAGGCCGAAGTTGTAGCTGTTGGTCGCAACGTTGCTGCGATCCGAAGGATTGGTGGTGAGGTCTTTGGCCCAGGTGTAGGCAAGGCCAACCTGCAACCCGTGCGAACGATGGCTGAGGCTAACCTGCAGCGAATTGTAATTGTTGGTGAAGAAGGGTGCGCGCGAGGTGATGCCGGCGTACCCGGCGAAGGGGCGGATGTAGTTGACGCTCGAGTTTGTCGGCGCAGCAATGCGAGCACCAACCGTCGGTTGATTCTCATCGTACTCGCCGAGCAGGTGGCGTGCCTGGCTTCCGACGTAGGCCACCTCAAGCACTGTGCTCGGCAGGAGCTGGTGTTGAACGCTCAGGTTGTAGTTGGCGTAGTCGGGCACCTTGAAGGTCGGATTCCCCGTTGCGGTCAGGGAATTTGGCCCATAGTTCACCGATGTGGTGCCGCCCTTGATGTTGTCGAAGGCGCCGTTGACAATGGTCGTTTTCTGCGCGAGCGGTGGATTGCCAAAGGCATTCTGTTCCCAGATACCGTCAAGAAGGCGGTCGTAGAAGATGCCAAAGCCGCCTCGAATGACTGTCTTGCCTGTACCGAAGAGGTCGTAAGAGAAGCCAAGACGGGGGGCAAAGTTGGCGTTGTAGTTGGGGTTCACATAAGCACCGAACGGCGAACATGATACCAGTGGTGAGACCGCCTGGGCTTTGCTGCAAGCGGCGCCCTTGGGAAAGATTATGCCGTTGGTGTACGTGGCCGGTTGCAACATGAAGTTGTTCGCATACTGGCCGGGAAGGAAATTGCCTGCACTCGAATCGGAGTTGGCATCGCCGCCGTCGATCTGAGGCGCCAGTTGCGGGCTGTAGAGGGCCGGATCGAAATTGGAGAGCGTGTCTCTGACATCTGTGACAGAAGGAAGGCGGCTCCAGCGCATGCCAAGGTTTATGGTGAGTCGCGGTGTGAGCTTCCAGTCGTCCTGGATGTAAGCTTCGCTGTTGACGAAGTGTAGGTCTGGGATGATGTCGGGAAGTGTCTGCGTGAACGAGGCCGCATTGCCAACGAGGAAATCGCCCCAGGAGTTGAAGGTGAAGTTCGGCTCGCCGTTGACCGCATTTTCGGTCTTGATCATCTGCTGGACCTGGAACCCGATGCGGAGGGTGTGTTTGCCGAGGTTAAAGGCGAGGTTATCGAAATACGTTCTGTCGAGGTTGCGCTCCTTCCATGGGGCCGAGCCGGCACTGAAGCCGGTGACACCGGTGATGGAGATGGCGGGTACCTTGCCGTAGGGGTCAGGCGACCATTGGTTGGTGAGAGAGCTATTGATGGACGATGAAGTAGCGAACTGGCTGCCCTTGATGGACGAGTAATACTCGCCCTGCGACCAGACGAACTCGAACTCGTTCACGACTTTTGGATTGATCGCATACGTCAGGTTGCCGACCACGTTCTTACCCGGCGAATTCACGAGGGTGTCGACGAGACCCGGATAGTTCGATCCTGCCCAGAGGCCCTCGGGGTTATCTACCGGCATGTCATCGTTCATGTAACGGGTGTAGAAGTGAACCTTGTCGTTGAAGTAGTGGTCGACGCGGACAATGTCGTCACGGAAGTTGTTCTGTGCCGAATCGGAGAAGGTGTAGTATCCGCCGTTGTTGGCTGGATACTTGTCGAATACGTTCGTCAAATAGACCTTGGAGTTGGCGCTGTAGCAGCTGGAGGAGATCTGCGTCGTGTTGGTGCTGGTGTCGTACGTTGTGCATCCCGCAGGTGCATTGGTGAAGTTCCCTGCAACAATACCGTTCAGCATGTCCTGGGAGGCCGCAGGCATGGTGTCACCGCCAGGCTCGCTGATCTTGCGCCATTCCTCTGACCAGAAGAAGAAGGTTTTCTTCCTGTCGGTGTTATAGACATGGGGAATGAAGATCGGGCCGCCGATGGTGTAGCCGTAGACGTTGTGGTGGTTCACAGCGTTCTTGTTGGGCTCGTTGTTTTTCGCCTGGGTTTGCTTGTTGAACCACTCGTTGGAGTCGAGGGCAGTGTTGCGGACAAACTCGTATGCGTCGCCGTGGAAGCTGCTGGAGCCGGATTTGGTGGCTACAAGGACCTGGCCGCCGCCGGAGCGTCCGTAGCCGGCATCGTAGTTGCCGCGCTGCAGGGTGAACTCCTGAATAGCGTCGACGTTCGGGGCGTTAATTACTGTGCCGTTGGAACCGGAGTCGTTGATGTCGGCGCCGTCAATGGTCCAGTTGTTGGCTGTGGTGCGAGCGCCGTTCACAGACATAGCGGTGTTGCCAGCGCCGGTTTCATCGCCCATCTGGCTGACGACACCGGGCTGCAGAGTGACCAATTGCTGGAAGTTGCGGCCCGCCAGTTCGAGTTCACGAATCTGCACGCCATCAATGGTTCCAGCCTGTGAGCTATTCTCCGTGTCGACGGAGACGGGATTGTCCTCGACGGTGATGGTTGTGTCGACCGCGCCCGCCTTCATTTGCACATTGAGGGCGTGCTTCTCGGCCACGTTGAGAACGATGTTGGTGGCCTTGTAGGTCGTGAAGCCCTTTTCGACAACGGTCATGGAATACGTGCCGGCGGGCAGGTTCGTTACGACATAGTTACCGCTGCCGTCGGAGTCGACGACGCGGGCAACTCCGTTCACGCCGTTCTGAGTCACGGTGATCGCCGCATTAGGAATTGCGGCGCCGGTGGCGTCGGCGACTGTACCACTCAACGTCGCCGTCAACTCTTGCGCGGGCACTGCCAGCGGCAAGAAGAGCAGGGGAAGAAGCCAGACAAGTTGGGCGAACCTGCGGAGGGAGCTCTTCCAGATGCAAGCACCGCCGTGGGTCGGATGAGGACATTGCGAAGGAGAGATGGGGGGTAGGGCCTGTACAGAATCAATCATTGCCAACGCACCTTTCTTTGAAATCCAGTGGTGTTCAGCCGTGGGGTGTTTCGGACGAAATACATTCAAACGTGCCGAGCCGTCAGCCTGGTGTTGAACCAGTTGACCCTGGGATTTGCAAAAAGGAGCGCGTCCGGAGCGGTCGATCGCAAATCGGTCTGTTGCCGCAGAGTGCGGCCCGATTTCGGACGAGGTGATGGAGTCGCCTAATTCGCATCACGTTGTCTTCCTCCCAAGGTGTTGCAAGCACGGGCCAGAATTCCGGCCTTGTCCCTGGCCGCTGGCGAAGCCTGTTTCGCAGTCCTTCTTCGCCTTACGGGAAAACCCAGGGGTGTTCTTCGTTTTGAAACAATAGGACGAGCGCACACAAATTGCAAGGGAGAATTGAACAAAAAGGCTGAAAATGATCAAAAAGATGAGTCAAGGTAGTGCAACTTGGCCATCCAACGAGGCCAAGGCTGCGCGAAGCGCGCTTTATCGGACACGGATGTCGGCTGACACTTGCGTCCAGGAGTACGCACGGCCGGCGATAGTCGAGCGATTTTGAGTCAAGGAGTTAGGAGGGGCCTATTTGGGGGCAGAAGAGCATCGAAGGGGCGCCTAGGCGCGAATCACGCGCACACCCTGGCGCTCAAAGGGAGCCAGAGATTGAGGCGACGCACCTTCGTCCGTGATCAGGATGTGAATGTCGCTGGCAGGACAGATGAATGCCGGACTCACGTGGCCCAATTTGCTTGAATCAGTGACCACGATGACCTGCTTCGACTGTTTGATCATCTTGCGGTAGACAAGGGCTTCGTCGTGTTCGAGGGTGGTGGCGCCACGTTCGAAGTCGAGACCTGTGACGCTCAAAAACACTTTGTCCATGTAGACATCGTTGAGAAATGTGAGCGCAGCATTGCCTGTGAGGGCAAAGGTCCACGCCCAAGGGGTCTCTCCCCCGGTCAGAAAGGTGCGAATTCCCGGCTGATTGCAGAGTTCCATCCCAATGTTAAGGG
>Ga0335071_10007332_pt1 | contig 11339 bp, 11 predicted proteins | sample Lox_Sample_15_FD_206724 | JGI IMG/M metagenome (GOLD analysis project Ga0335071, IMG submission 206724) | Soil microbial communities from Loxahatchee National Wildlife Refuge, Florida, United States - Lox_Sample_1.5 | ecosystem: Environmental > Terrestrial > Soil > Wetlands | place: USA...
TTGCGACCCATGGGAAAGACATCATCGCCGTCGGCAATCAGGACATCGCCGCGAAGGTGGATGCCCGCATCACGGCGGACGAGAAATCCGCTCTTGACCGGGCACAGCAGCAGGGTAGCGGCATTCTCATTATCATCAATGGGAAATATGCCGGCGTCATTTCCATTGCGGACGTTCCCAGGAAGGAAGCGTCACCGAGCTTGAAACGACTGAACGAGATCGGTATCTCGGATATCCGGATATTCACAGGGGACACGGAATCCGCGGCGCAGCGCGTTGCGGTCGCACTCGGGATCGGTCGCGTACAGGCGCGCATGAAGCCGGAGGATAAATTACGTGCTCTTGAGCGGTTGAAACTCCGACCGGTCGCCATGGTCGGTGACGGCATCAATGATGCGCCGGCTTTGGCGCGGGCTGATGTGGGGATCGCGATGGGGAAGAACGGCACCGCCATCGCATCTGAAGCTGCGGATGTGGTCGTGCTGACCGACGACCTGAACCGTCTGCCGGAGATCATCCTGTTGTCTCGGAAGACCCTCAGCGTCATCCGGTGGGATATCGTCATCTGGGGGATCTCGAACGTCGTCGGCTTCGCATTGGTGCTGACCGGCGTTGCGGGGCCGTCGCTGGCGGCGTTCTACAATTTCGCCACCGATTTCTTGCCGCTCATCAATTCATCGCGGTTGTTCCGCGCACGCGCATGACCGACGTGCTCATCATCGGGGCTGGCATGCTGGGGACCGCGCTGGGCGGGGCGCTGCCGCGCGAGCGTGTGAACGTGCGGTGGTACGACACCGACGCCGCCAAATGTCCCGGGGGTGCCGCGCGACTGGAGACCGCCGTTCCGGCGTCGCGGTTCATTTTCATGTGCGTGCCCAGCCGGACGATGCGTCCCGCACTGTCGCGGGTCGCCGGGCTGGTGACGCCTTCGACCGTCGTCGTCTCGCTGGCGAAGGGGCTCGAGCCATCGACGGCGAAATGCATGGCGGACGTGCTCGAGGAGGTCCTTCCGCCCGGGCAACCCATCGCGGTGTTGGGCGGTGCGCTTCTGGCGAACGAGATCACGCAGGGACTGCCCGGGATGGGGATGCTGGGATGTGCGGCGAAAGACGTCGCCGCCGATCTGACGGCGCTCCTGGAGGGTTCTCCGATCCGCATGACGTGGACGCCCGATGCGAAGTCCGTCGCCATGGCCGGCGTACTGAAGAACGTCTACGCGCTGGTATTGGGCATCGGGGACGGATTGGGATTGGGATCGAACGCCCGTGGATGGTTATTCGCGCAATCGGTGCATGAGATGCTGACGATTGCCACGATGCTGCGCATCGATCCGCGGATCATCCTTTCGGTCGCCGGAATCGGCGATCTGGTCGCCACCGGGCTCTCAGCACAGTCAAAGAACCGGACCGCAGGTCTGGAGCTTGCGAAGACCGGGCGCACGGTCACCGAGTGCGAGGGTATCGCATCGCTGCCGTCGCTTATACAGCGGATCGGTGAGCGGCCGGACCTGCGGCTCCTGAATGCGCTGGATGCCATTGTCCGCGGCGGTCGACACGTACGCATCGTGATGCAGGATGTGCTGTACCGGACAACGTGATATACTTGTGCCAATGAACGAAGGGGGGTGCGGCGCATGATTGCGACAATAGCGTGGTGGTTGCTCATCATCGGTGGCTTGAACTGGGGTTTGTACGGCTTGTTCAAGAAGGATCTGTTCGGCTACCTCGGGATGGGTATGAACAGCACGGTAGCGAAGACGGTGTACATCTTGGTCGGTCTTTCGGCGGTGTACCTCATCTTCTGGTAGACCGTCTTTTTCGTGTGAGATGACGGACAGAAAGGGCCCCTGACGGGCCTTTTCTGATGACACAAATACAACCATTTCGTCAAGGTTGCGTCCCGGCAATGCCCTGCTACCATCGTCCCGCACACACCACGGAATGACTGGACGAAGCAGAAAAAAGATGGCGCAGATGTATCGTCAGGGGCAATCATTGCCTCGGTCCGGCGATGAGCTCACGGACTGGTTCTTCCGGCAGTTTTTGGCGGTCCTGACGACCGAGCGGGTGCGTATCGTCCGCAAGAAGCGTCTTGTGAACCCGGATGACCCCCACCGACGCGTCATCCGGGGTCTCATGGATCCGGACGTTGACCCCAGCGGTCGCTGGGTGCAGATACTCATCAACCCGTCCCGCACTACGCATCGCGATCGGGATGAGGAAATGGAGACGCTCGTCCACGAGCTGGCGCACATCATCCTGCCGAAAACTTCGGAACGCGGCATACTTTCCATCGAGAACATCCTTTCCCGCATGCTCAGCCGCGATCAACGCGCCTGTTTGAAGGTGTTCCTGCCGCGGCATGAGGTCAAGAATTACCCTTCCACGCTTCCGGTGAGTGTGGTATAGTCTCGCCGTTCCATAACAATCGAGGTGAACCATGAAGAAGTGGTACTGGTTCGGCTACTTCCTGCCGGCCCTGATCATCCTCGTGCTCGGACAATTCGCGATCAACAAGGTCCTGCACGACGCGAGCGCCAAGATGGCGGCCATCAATGCCACCGATCAGGTCGCCCCGCGGTCCGTCGCGACGCCCGAGCCCGAGTACACGCCCTTGCCGTTCCCCGACCCGCCGGCGGGATACGTCCCGGAGCCGGCGGAGGCACCGAAGCCTCACAAGACCATCACGGTCGCGATGCCTGAGCCCGGTCACGCCTACGCGCCGAGCTGTGTGACACCGCTGATGCCCTTGCAGGGCTGGAACGACCAGCCGAACAAGAACCGTCCCGGCACTGTTCACACGAACCTTCGGGTCGTCGCGAAGACCGATGTCCGCGCGCACCCGTGCCTGGAACCCGGCAAGGTCTACCATCTGCCCTACGGCAGAGCCGTCATCGGCGGCAAACTGCCGAAGGAGTGAGCCATGAAGATCTCCCGTTGGCTCCTGGTCCTTCTCGCCCTCCTCGTTCTGGCGCTCTGCGCGACCCATGTCCGGGCCGGCCAGCACGCGCAGCACCGAGGCGGCAGTTCCAGCCGGCACAGCAGTTCCCGGAGCGGCAGTGGCGGACAACACGCCCAATCGGCCCATCCGCAGGGCGGTTCCGGTCAGCACGCCGTTCCTCGTGACCCCGGCCGTTACAACGGTCAAGGTGCCCGTGAGCGTCAGCCACGCCCGGGCGTCGGCCGCTACGACGCCTACCGTTACCGCAACGGCGGGTCCCGCTCCTACAGCAGCCGGTACTTCCCGCGCTCCTACGGGTTCAGCTACTTCTACGGTTACCGCTATCACGGGATGTGGTTCCGGCCGCACTACCGCTACTGGAACGGGTTCAGCTACTTCTACTGGCCCTGGTACGACGCCCCGCTCTACGGCTGTGGCTGGTACTGGCTCCCGACCCATCGCGAACCCGAGCCGCCGCCCGACGGCGACGAGGGTGAGCAGGGCTGGGGCTACGACGACTGGGGCTGGGTCTACGTCTGCATGGACTGATGACCCGCCCGCCCCTTCTGCTTGCAGCGGAGGGGGTTTTTCTTTACCGTAACGCCATCGTTAACAAGAAGGAGGGCCCAGTGTCGTTGTATAACGAGCCGGTCATCACGCCGTTCTATAACAAGATGGAACTCGTGACGATCGCGAACGAGCTGGTCGGTACGTCTCAGGTCGGCTTCGCGACCGGATCCCGGAACGACCCTCCGGACGCCATCGGCATCGGGCACGGGTTCGAACACCTGGCCTGCCGTGGCGCGTCCCCGCTGGCGGTCGCCGCGATCGCCGCGCGTCACAACCACCGGCCTTCTCCCGTCACGCAGCGGCAAGCCGACCGATGCTTCCGCCGGTTCTTCGGCGGCTCCAACGGTCCGGGCATCAACGTCTACACCCTGCACAGCACGATGGGATTCGGGCACCAGGACCTGTTCAAGCCCCGGTACCTGCCGCACGTGTTCTATATGATGGGCGGGATGATCCGCGATGCGATGTACGACATGTACGACATGCGCAACCGCGAGGACACCATCCTGTCGCCCCATGCCTGGTTCGTCGAAAAGGCTGCTGTGGACAACGAGACCGCTGACAACGACGAACGGGCCGAGATGGAGGCGTACCGGCAGGGCTGCAAACTGCTCTACGCGGTGAACCCCGCCCGCAACTACGGCGATTCGGAGCCCGAGCACCTGACCCGCATGAAGGTCGGCCGGGTGAAGCAGTGGGCTCAGGGCAACATCGTGACCGGTCGCATGAAGGTCGTCATCATCGGACCGTCGCGCAACGCGGCGGTGAACATGCTCCGCAAGGTCGGACTCAACAAGTTGCCGGACCACGCACCAGTGCCCTGGCACTACGACCGTTCCGATGACGTGCCGGTTCTCGACGGCATCCGCACTGCGGAGGTCATCCGTCACTGCAGGAAGCACCACGTCCACATCTTCTGGCCTACCGAGACGTTCATGACCAAGGACGCACTCGCGCTGGAAGTGCTCTCCGGCATCCTCAAGGAACGCATCGAGGAGGAATTCCGGGAGCACAACCACGCGTACCCGGGTGGCGTTTACCACCCCGCAGTGGAGTGGGATGCGTCGTCCAGTCACGGAGTCTTGGAAGCGTGGTTCAGTACGCGAGGGAATCGCGCGCACTGCGATGATCTCATCGGGCGACTCCTGGAGGTCATCGAGCGGCTCAAAGAAGACGAGTCGGATCTCCTGGCTGAGGACGTCGACGACCGTCGCAACTACCTCGCGGATGCGTACCTCGAGCAGTACCGGTTCATGCCGGGCACCATCGCCGACATGATCGTCGACTACCTGGCCAACGGCGACGCCAAGCTGGAACGGTTCATGGCCTACCCCGATGCCATACGTCGCGTGACGCCGCACCAGGTCAGGAAAGTCGCCCGCAAGTACCTGCACACCGATCGTTTCGTCCAGGCCATCACCCGGCCCGCCCCCTGAAGGCGGGCCGTTTTCTATCCGTGGTACACTGGAGGGATGGAGGAGGGGAAACAGAAGCTCACCGCGGAACATTTCTATAAATTCTTCCAGTGTCCGCACTGGATCTGGTACGACATCTTCGCCGATTCATCGAAACGGAAGGAAACGTCGCCGCTCCTGGAGATCATCCATAGGGGCAAGCCGGGCAATGCCGTCGGCGCCCTGCGCGAGCACAAGAAATTCGAAGAACTCAAGCCCGAAGACTACCGCGACCTCGAAGAGGCGTACCTGGCGACCCTGGAACTGATGCGGCAGGGCAAGAACATCTACCACGGCGTACTGATGACCGAGGACTGGGTCGGCATGCCCGACCTTCTGGAAGCCCGGCCCGGAAAATCAAAACTGGGCGACTGGCAGTACGTCGTCTACGACGTGCAGCGCAATCTCGATCTCCGGGACGAACAGAAGTTCCCGCTGGTGTTCTACTCGCTCATCCTGGAGAACATCCAGGGCGTGCGCCCCCGCGAGGCGTACGTCATCGATCCGCAGGGAGGCGAGCGTTCGTTCGTCGTGGATGACTTCGTGACCCGCTTCCATGCGACCCGGGAAGAGATCGAGCGTATCCTGGCCGGCGAGAAACCGCCGCCGTTCATCAAGTCCAGCTGCAAGCGGACGCCGTGGTATTCGCTGTGCCTGGAGGGAGCCGAGGGATGCAACGACGTCTCGTTGGTCTACCGTCTGTCGCAGGCCGACCAGCGCCGGCTGTACACCGTGAACATCCGCACCGTAGCTGATCTTGCCAACGCGGACGGCGACGAACTGCGCATGCTGTTCGAGGATTGGCCGTACGATAAGATCGTCCGCCTGCAGAACCAGGCGCGCGTCCTCATCAGCGGAGAACCGTTGGTGCTGCGCAAGATAGCCATGCCGGCCGTGCGGCACGAGATATTCCTGGACATCGAAGCCGACCCGACACGTGACGTCGAATACCTCATCGGCATGCTGATGCGCGACACGACCACCGGGAAAACGACCTACGACCACGTCATCGCCGAAAAACCCGAAGAAGAAGGGGACGCGTGGCGGAAGTTCCTCGACCGTCTCGCGACGTGGGAGGATTTCGCCATCTATCACTACGCCGCATACGAGCGTGCGGTGTTCGACAAGCTCATGCTCCGCCACGGGGCGCCCGAGGCGCTCGCTCAGAAATTCCATGCCAATGCGGTCGACCTCCACCAGAAGACGGTCGACGCTGTGGTGTTACCGCTCTATTTCTATACGCTCAAGGACGTCGCCAAATTCATCGGATTCCAGTGGCGCGACCCCGAAGCCGGCGGAGCCGAATCCGTCGCGTGGTACGATGCCTGGCTGACCACCGGCGATCGCGCGTCCCTGGACCGTACCATCCGGTACAATGAGGACGACGTCCGCGCGACCCTGGTCTTGCGAGACTGGCTGGCGACGCTGAAACCGACCCGCCGCCGGGAGCGCTTGGAAGCGTAGGGGTAAAGATCAGTTGACAGTAAACGACACTCTTGGCATCATGAGTGCCGTTGCATTCGTCCATGTCTCGGAACGCAAAAATCCTGACCGCGGTTGTCCTCATCTCCCTCGCGCTGTTCGTGTTCGTCGCGCCGCAGTGGGTCAACAAGATCCCCAAGGTCCACGTACCCGTGGTCCCGTTCCGTCTGGGATTGGACCTGTTGGGCGGCGCGCACCTGGTGTATCAGGCTGACTTCACGGGACTCCAGGACGTCAGTCAACCCGATGCCATGCAAGGCATCCGCGATGTGGTGGAGCGGCGCATCAACTTCTTCGGCGTCGCCGAGCCGGTCGTACAGGTTTCCGGTACGGACCGCCTCATCGTTGAAATAGCGGGCGTCACGGACGTGAATCAGGCGATCCAACTCATCGGCGAGACGCCGTACCTTGAATTCAAGGACGGCGGCAACACGACCGATCTCACCTCATGGCAATCCACCGGTCTGACCGGCAAGGACGTGAAGAAAGCGTCGCTGACCTTCAATGCGCAGAACCAGCCGCAGGTATCCCTGCAGCTTACCGACGCTGGCGCGAAACTGTTCGCCGCCATCACCCAGCGCGACCTCGGCAAGCCCGTGGCGATCTTCCTGGACGGCGCGCCCATCAGCATCCCTACCGTGCAGAGCCAGATCACCGACGGAAATGCCGTCATCACCGGCAGTTTCACGCCGACCGAGGCGAAGACCCTGGCGACCCGTCTGAACTCCGGCGCACTCCCGGTGCCCATCAAGCTCATCGCACAGCAGACGGTCGGCTCCCAACTCGGTGCGGCATCGCTCCGTGATTCGCTCAAGGCCGGCATTTGGGGCCTCGTCCTGGTGGCGCTGTTCATGATCGTGTTCTACCGTCTGCCGGGTCTGACCGCCGTGCTGGCGTTGGGCGTCTACACGCTCATCGTCCTGGCGGTATATAAGTTCCTGCCGGTCACTTTGAGCTTGGCAGGTATCGCCGGATTCGTCCTGTCCTTGGGTATGGCTGTGGATGCGAACATCCTGATATTCGCGCGCATGAAAGAGGAGCTCGCTGCCCAGCGGACGTTATCGCAGGCGATGCACGAAGGATTCAGCCGTGCGTGGCTGTCCATCCGTGATTCGCATGTGACCACCCTGATCGCGGCGGCCATCCTGTACCTGTTCACGACATCCATCGTGCGCGGATTCGCACTGACCCTCGGTATCGGCGTCATCACGTCGCTGATCACCGCCACGATCGTGACGCGTTCCATCCTGTACACCCTGACCGGACCGTGGTCACAACGCCACCTCTGGCTGTTCCGTTGATCTTACCCATGAGACCCGCATACAAAATCATGTTCTTCGTATCCATGGGCCTCATGGTGGCTTCCGTGATCGCACTCGCATCATGGGGGCTCCGTCTCGGTGTCGACTTCCGTGGAGGGACTGAAATGGAATTGACGATCACACCGCGTCCGGCTGCCGCGGATCTGACGGCGACCGTCACCGGGGTCGCGGGGGCGGAGCTCAAGGATGCGACGATCAGTTTGGCCGGAGCCGACGGTATCGTCATCCGTTCCGCGACGCTGACGGAAGAACAGCACCAGGCGGTGCTGAAGGCGATCGAGGCCGCATATCCGAAGACGACGATAACCGAGACCAGTTTCAATTCCATCGGGCCGGTCATCGGGAGCGAACTCAAGTCGAGCGCGATATCAGCCATCGTGTACGCACTGCTCGCGATCGCGATCTACATTGCCATCGTGTTCCGTGGCATGCGTCGGACGATGTCATGGTGGGTCATGAGTTTCGCGACCATGGTCGCGTTGGCACATGACGTACTCCTGCCGTTGGGGGTATTCGCCCTTCTGGGACGCACACAGGGGGTGGAGATAGGAGCGGTATTCGTCGCCGCCATTCTGACCATCATGGGATATTCCATCAGCGACACCGTCGTCGTGTTCGACCGCGTGCGTGAGAACATTGTCAAGGGTCGCCTGGGTCGGAACGTCTCGTTCGCCGAGGTGGTCCACCAGAGCATCATGCAGACCCTGGTGCGGTCCATCAACACCAATATCACCGTGCTCATTTCCCTGATCGCCATCTTCTTCTTCGGCGGAGCAAGCATCAAATATTTCGCACTGGCGCTCATCGTGGGCATCTTTTCAGGGGCCTATTCATCCATTTTCGTCGCGTCTCCGTTGCTCGTGTGGATGGGTCGTCGTCGGGTCTAGTTGACAGCCGGATGTTCTTCGGGTAGGAAGCAGGTGTCGTGCGGGGAGGGAACTCCTTGACGGATTTAATAATAATTGTTAATCTACAAACCGTTACTCATGGCAACCATCGAAGTCAAACAACTCGTACGGTCGGTCGCCCAGCTGGTCAAGTCGCTGAACCCCCGGAACCGCGACATCGTTGCCCGGCGTTTTGGCTTGAAGAACGGCGTCCGCGAGACCCTGGAATCCATCGGCAAGAGCTACGGCATCACCCGTGAGCGTGTCCGCCAGATCGAAGAGTTCGCCCTTGCTCAGCTCGCCAAAGCCGCTCCGGCATCTCGCGACCTTACTCGCGCCATCGAAGGCGCCCGTGACCTCATCGTCCGCGAGGGCGGTGTCATGCGCGAGCGCTCACTCTTTGCCGCGGTCTCCGGCTCCGAGAAGGATTCTGCCGCCAACGCCGCACTCGCATTCGCTCTATCCTTGGACAAGGGGCTTGTCCGCAGCTCCGACAGCGATCGGTTCCAGGCGTTCTGGGCAGTGGATGCCCGTACCGCTGATTCATTCCGCGAACAGGCGTCCGGTGTCATCGGAGCCCTTTCCGATCGGAACACCGTCATGAGCCGCGAGGAGCTTGTACAGACCGCATCCGCCAAGGGAGTTGCCAACCTCAACGCGCTCATGGCCGTTTCCAAGGAGCTCGGACAGAACATCTTCGGTGAGCTCGGTCTCGCATCGTGGAGTCAGATCCACCCTAAGGGTGTACGGGACAAGGCGTTCCTGGTCATCAAAAAGGCCGGCAAACCCCGCCACTTCTCGGAGATCGCGAAGCTCATCAATCAGGCGAAGTTCGACACGAAGAAGACCAACGTCCAGACCGTCCACAACGAGCTCATCAAGGATGACCGGTTCGTGCTCGTCGGCCGCGGCATGTACGCGCTCGCCGAGTGGGGATACAAGTCCGGCACGGTCAAAGATGTCCTTACCGATATATTGAAGACGCACGGCAAGCCGTTGCCCCGGGCCGACCTCATCGCCCGCGTCGGCAAGGTCCGCCTCGTCAAGGAGAACACCATCCTGCTGAATCTACAGGACTCTTCGACCTTCGTCCGCGACACCAACGGCCACTACACGTTGCGCCGCAGGTAGGTTTTTCCGTGGTATACTTGGGGGGACGATGCTCCAGACCATATCTCTCTGGAATACTGTGTTGGACGGACTGCATCTCGCGGTCCAATTTTGGTGGGTCTGGACGCCGGTCATCCTGGCTATCATCGCCTACGAGGAGTGGAAAGACATGACCCGCACAGCGTTCCTCTCCGAACTGAAATGGACGCTGGTGGAAGTCATCCCGCCGCCGGACGTCCCGCTGTCCAGTCCCAGAGCGGCCGAGAACATCTTCGCGGGCCTGCATGCCAGCTACGGCGGCGGCACCGGTTGGAAGGGCATGTTCTTCAAGGGCGAAGTGCCGACCTGGTTCTCGTTCGAGATCGTCTCCAACGGCGGAGAGACGCATTTTTACATCCGCTGTCCTGAGGATAAGCGCAATGTCATCGAATCCATCATCTTCGCGCAGTATCCGGCCGCTGAGATCCGCATCGTTCCGGATTACGTCGATGAATTGCCCGCGACGCTGGATCCTTCCCAATATGATGTGACCGGCGCGGAACTGGCGTTCACGAAAGAGGATGCGTATCCCATCAAGACGTACATCGAATTCGAAGAGGCCGGCGGTAAGGACGAATACGCGCGCATCGATCCGCTTGCGCCGTTGATGGAAACGATGTCAGCGCTTCGCCCCGGCGAACGTCTCTGGCTCCAATACGTGGTCCGCGGCACCGGTGGTGATTGGGTGAAGGAGGGGGCAAAGGTGACCGACAAGCTCAAGGGCAAGAAAGAGGAGAAACCGAAGCCGCCGCTGGACTTTTTGTTCGCGCCGCTGGACTGGCTGTTGGCAGGCGAGAAGAAAGAGGAAAAAAAGGAAGAGAAGAAGGATGATTTCAATCTGCAGAAGCTCACCGCCGCTGAGCGCAAAGTGCTCGAATCGGTGGAGTTCAAACTCGCGAAGCTCGCGTTCAAGACCGGCATCCGTCTTTTGTATATTGCGCCGAAGGATGCCGCTGACGGGTCCCGCATCGCCGGGGTCACTTCGATGTTCAAGCAGCTCTATTTCAATAACATGAATTCGTTCAAGCCGACGATGGCCAAGGACAAAGGCTTCCTGAAATGGCTGTTCCCCGGCGACGTCGGCTTCGGTGCGAAGGAAGCGACGGCACGCAAAAAACGATGGGTGTACGGGTCATACCGGAATCGTCTATTCACGCACGAAGGCCTGGATCCACGCAAACCGGAGAAATTGTGTATTCTTTCCACTGATGAGCTGGCGACGTTGTGGCACTTACCGGGCCTGAACGTGAAGGCGCCTCTGATGCCGCGCGTACAGGCGAAGAAAGGCCAACCGCCGTCGATCCTGCCCACACGCCAATAACATCCGATGCCCCAAGCATCCAACGACAATGACGTAGTTCTGTTCGGGAGAACCGAATTCCGTGGCAAAACCACGGACTTCGGCATCCGCATCGACGACCGTCGACGACATATGTATGTCATCGGGAAATCCGGTATGGGCAAGTCTGAACTGCTCAAGAACTTGGCCATCCAGGACATCCAGGACGGACGGGGATTATGTTTCATGGATCCGC